>Ga0247730_1000607_pt1 | contig 24432 bp, 32 predicted proteins | sample UWRJL073202C2_FD_180959 | JGI IMG/M metagenome (GOLD analysis project Ga0247730, IMG submission 180959) | Plant litter microbial communities from Arlington Agricultural Research Station in Wisconsin, United States - UWRJ-L073-202C-2 | ecosystem: Environmental > Terrestrial > Plant litter >... | reverse complement strand
TTTTTGCGCATTTTGCTGATGTCGGGCCCCCTCGTACGTCTCGGATTCCCGAATAGCTGCCTTTTCCCACGTTCACCACATAACCTATCACTAGGAATCCTCTCAACATCTTGAAAAGGTTTCGCCATGAACCCGCCAGTGGTCTCTGACCAAAAAGAAGACCTGTCACAGGCGCCTCCCTGTGCCAGTGCAGCTGCATCCGAAGCCCGTATCGACTCAGCCAAGCCACTGATGGCTAAGGCCCACAAGAGAATGAAACCTAGGATGAGCTCAATAAAGAGCAACTCTCCGGTCTTAATACGGTCTGAGATTGCTGCGAGTCCAAAGAACGCCATCGGGGCTAAAACTTCGTGTTCATCCCGACTGCAATCTAGGAAGCTTCACAGTCTTTCGACTAACGAGTTAACTTTGAACCTGCTTTCGCGAATGGAGGAGCCAGACCGTTCCCGCTATTGGTAAGTTTCACATTCAACCTTAGACCCACTAGCGTTCAGAATTTCTCATATGCAGCATATCGATAGGTTGGCATATATGTTCGTCGCTACAGAAGGAGGCCGCGTTGACCAGACAGAGATCTGGAAGATGTATCAGGAAACATTCTCTGCATACTCGAAAGGAGAGCATCCCAAGCCTCTTGTTGCTTCAGAGCTTGTGAAACAAGTGGGCGAAGTGTTTCCTAGCTCTTGTCTCAAAAGCCATCACCAAGAATTGGTGGTCGAGGGGATCGAAAGGCGGCATGAGACCCAGCCATTCAGTCTACAAGACGCTGGTCACAGACCCACCACCGAAACGCTAGAAGCTCAAACTGTGCGCACTGAACAAATGGCCGAGCTGTCCGCGATGTACACAGTGCTCATGAAACAACGCGATACCCTTGTCTTCAAGCACGACGCGCTACAAGAGGCGCTTTTGGACGCCGTAGGGAAGGTTAAAGCACGAGGTTTTGTTTCTATTGTCCAAGTTTGGTAGGGACATGCTGATTGTCATTGTTTCAGAGAATAAGGGTCTTCAAGAGCAGTTGAAGGGACTTACTAACAAATGTAACAAGCAGTCCAGGGAAATATCAGCGCTACAAAGTATGCTGGAAACCCCTAAAAAGAAAACAAAGGTCACTTCAACTGGTATGGTCACCTATGACTTTAAGTCAAATGGAAGCACAATTGCCAATACTCAATTTCAAGTCATAGATTCACCTCAAGCTGAGCTTAAGATAGAAGTGGAAGAGAGTTCTTGCTTACGCTCCGAGAAGAAGAACAGTGCGGATAAGACAACCGTTGCGCTGCAGCGGGAGGTTGAGGCATTACGCCAGAGGCACTATGAGAAGATAGCAGAAGTTACGCAACTTCGGGATCTTCTCGCGCAGACTGAGCGCCAGCTAAACGAAACGAGAGAACAATGCTCCATATTGGAAGAAGACCAGCGCCTCATATCAGCGATGCAAATTTACGAGGCTATCCAGAAGACACTCAGCGGAGAATACAATGATGCTTTACATGCATTACAGATGCAGCTCAAGAATCCGGAGGAGAGGGCATGCAAGGATGCAATTATTGCATTGACTAGGGAAGTCACGCGGCTTCAGGAGGACCACCGACCATGCGCTCAGACATTGTTGAACACACAAATAAGGATCAATGAACGTAAGTTAGCGTCTACCATGTGTCAAACCCTTGCTCAGCTCTTTTTTTAGTCAAGGCAAATGTGGAAATGGTTAAGGCCGAAAATCGAATCCTTTGTCAAGCCAAGGATACGCTTATATCAGACGTGGCACGGTTGTCACAAGAAAATACAGCCTCAAACGCCAAACTGCAGCAGTTGCAATTGGACATGGCACATCGGCCTGCACCAGAATTTTGGAATGAGAGACGGGCAGATCCAGGTTAGTTTGTCTGTCTAGTTCCAAGTATCTTCCGTTGGCTCAGCTGGCATAGTTCTACAAACGCCCCAGCCATGTGACCATGCCGAGATTATGAGCTCTCAATACAAGGACCTCTGCACGCTGGAAGTCGAAATGCAAGATTCATTGAAAAAATTCCGAGTCGATGCAAAGGCGGGTGGTAAATTTTCCGACATGTGGGATGCTATAGAAACGCATTATAACACATGCAGTGACCTTCGTGCTGACATGAAGGAAGCATATGGCTTAGAGACTACAAAGCACGCCAACAAGAGGAAAGCAGGCTCTGATGTGACTGAAAGCTCACGCCCCTCCAATAGGTCTCGACTAACCTAGCCGATGCTTGCATCACCGTGCATGCCATTCTTCTTACTTTTTAACTTTAATTCACAACAATTGGATAGTTGAATCAGGCTCGAAGTGATTCTTGTAACCTTTCACAATCGAGCACTTAAGCAACAGTCGAAGAATATTTAAATGGAGACACGTGATCGTTCTGAATCTCCCAAAGGCCCAATTCCGAATTCGGACTGGGGCCGATTGTCACATTCTCCTTTCGTACCTGCACCTGCCCTCCACCACGTTGAGCGTCATGTCGACAAGCATCGGACACCCCCAGATTACACCAGAGCTGATGAAAAGGTTTCGGGCGGCTAGAGAAGGTAAACTAGGATCCAAGAAGGAACAGAAGGAGAGACGGCGGGAATGGGAGGACAACATGAAGCAGGTGGCTCCGGTGCGTGTTCGCCATCGCGCTACCTTTCAGCAAGTTTTCATGATCAGATAAATAGAGATGCACACAATGTGAGAAATTACACCGTAGCTGCGGCTTTGCATTCGAAACCTACCGGTGCTCTTGGTGCGATGATGCGTCCAGTGACCCGTGCAGCTACATCGAGGCCTACAAGAAATGGAATACAACTTCGTCTTTGAATATTTCGGAGGACTTCTACGACATTCTTCTCCGGCTGGACCCAAAAGACCCGGTAAATGTGGAACACTCTTACAAGCGAGGATCATTAAGCCGAGTGAAGACGGTAAAGCATCTTTGCACATTTTTAATCTTTGGCTCAGACGCACTTTCAGAGGTTCACCGTTTCTGAAGAAACTTCCTACGATCCCGAACCTGATATACCATCTTCACCATTAAGCGACATCCCATCCACCAGCTTGCTCCCCCGCTTCTCGCGACAGCAAGAGCGTGCAGACAATGGCTCCATTTCCAGCATTCATATACCACGCTCCACATTTCCTCCTACTCCCACATCCCAATTTGAACCTACACCTATCACGAGCAAACACTCCCTGGCGACCATTAGAATTCCTGCACGGCCGAAAGAGTCCACCTTAAATCCACAGGATTCGAACCCTCGACCAGACGACACTAATAACTCGAAACACCACAAATTAAAGGAAGCGAGAAAACAGTGTTCGATCCTGGAGACCCAGTTACAAGAAGCACTCAAAGCGAAAAACCTTGTCCAAGATCAGCTCTCTGACATGCAGAAAGAGCTGCAGGACACGCAAACGTCGTGTTTGGGTCTGAAGAATGAACTACAGGGCATGCACGGGGTGACTGAGCGCCTTCAGGGACAACTTTCCGCTCTTCAGAAGGAGAAGGATACTACTGGCTCGTTATACACGAAAGTAAACACTCGAGCAGATGGTTTGCAGACGCAGCTTAAAGCAGCTCAGACGCAACTCGCAGCTACCCAAGAGGAGAGGAAATCACTTAAGCGGCAGTTAGACGAAGAACGACGGTCACACCAGGAAGAACTGACTTCACTGCGCAACAAGCTCAAAGTTGCTACAGAGTTGCGAAACAAGACGTTGAACGAGGGGAAAGCATCCGGCGAAGAGAAAGCAATTGCACTGCGGGAGGTAACCCGTCTCCGCGAAGAATTGGAGCACACTGAGAAAAGGCTTGAGGCATCGGAGGAGCGAGGTCGCATTCTGAATCGGAAACAGCAGGAGCATTCAAAATCAGTCGAGACAACAGCTCGGCAGCACGCAGACGCATTAAAGAAACTTGAAGACGATTTCATTATGGAGAAGGCCAAGCTTTGCAGTGAGATAGAAGCCACCATCCCTGCTGTCAAACAGCTGCAAGCCGCCGAAGAGAAAACATCCGATGCACAGAAGGAGGTCGACAGACTCCAGAAGTCATTGAAAGAGATCGAGCAGAGGCTCAAGCGATCGGAATACAGTTACTCTCAGCTCCAGAAGCATCAAGAAGGTAACGCTGAGGCGCATCTTCAAGAGGTCCAAGAAAGATCGCGCCAACATGCAGAAGCCATTTTGCAACTTCACAAGGAGTTCGCGACTGAAAAAATTAAACTGAGCGAAGCTTTGGAACTTAAGCTGGCGACAGGTATGTGTGAGTATTTTTCAGTTTATTCAAAGACTCAGCCGTGTTTCGCAGAATATGAGAAGGCCAATTCCGACGCCGAGAATCTTCATGTAGCTAAGATTACGGAGTTTACCACAGAGCTAGAGACTCTTCGTCAGCGTAACGAAGAGCTGTTGACAGCGATGAAACTAGGTGAAGAAAATATAGATGCAGCTCAGGCTATCACGATGGAGTGCAGAGAAGAGATTCAGACACTTCGTCTGCGGAACGACGAGCTTGTTACAAGGGCGAGATCGTTGGTTCGCGAAAAAGATACTGCGACACCCTGTCTTCTGGAAAGCAGCCAACGAGTTCAACAAATAGATGGGCGAGGAGATTTTGGTCAGTCATGATATCATGCTGATGAACTGTGTAATTCAGACTTATACACCCCTTTAGAATTTCCCGACTGTGGTCATAAAGAAGCCATCAGAACGCAATATCAACGTCTCTGCGAATTGAAGACCAACTTTGAGTTCTCATTGGAGGATTATAACAATGGAGCTTGTACGATCTCGACATTCGTAAAATTTCTACAGGGGCACGAAAGAGGTCTTCATGACTTAACCAGTGGGGTGAGGAAGGCTGTCGATCTCAACAGCAGAGACGTTGCTGGAAACAGTCTGAAGAGAAAGGGGGAGCCCTTAACTGGAAGCTCGCGGCGCGCTTGGGGTTCAACGTCTACCTCGAGTTCGTAACGGTTTGGGTGCTGGATTTCATGCTATTTTGTTGTTCATGTTATGCTTATGGAAGTTCACTTATGTTAGCCATCTTGGTAGTGTGTATATGTAGTTAAATGGTATTGTATCAATATGTAATGTGCTTCTGGGATCCGACCATTCAGTGAGATTGATTCAGTTGAGAGTTCAAGCGTAGCGTGATCCACAATCATTTCATTCTGTTTCCGGAAATGCATGATCTTGAACCCGTCTTTGACCTCCCCAAATGAGCACTGGCAGTAACAGCCAAATACCCAGCACCAGTACTGCTGTCGCACCCATCCTTTCAGATGATTTGCTGCGCAAGTACAGGGTTATCTCACGAATAGGTGCAGGTCGAGGTACAGGAGAAGAGTGGAAAGAATGGGGAGAGCTATGTGCGAAAGAGATGCCAGTGAGTGGCCTACTTGCTTAGAACTCTCATCCGCATAGCTGATGTTTCTCCAATCGACAAAAGAAATGTCAAGAGTGTACTCGCGACAATCTCAGCTGTGGACTCTATCCCATGCGTGCTCGCTGTGTATGCTGCAGCGTGAAGCAGGGTTGCAGCTACATTCAGACCTTTATGCACTGGAGACGTCGATGGCGATTACCTGGGATATCTGACGAGACCTTTGCTGCTCTCGAAGAAAGGCTTCCGAGTTGGGAAGCCGAGCAAGTGGCATCTACGCTTCAGAAAACTCAGAGTGGCAAAAAGAGAGCCAGATACGACGACGACGACGACCTTTCGCTCAGTACCCCTGGTATTCAAGCAGATTCGCAGGCGCAGTTGACTCCTGACCAATCTCAATGCGACGCAGCGAGCGTGGGAGCTAGAATCGAAAACACCTTGAAGATGCAGCAGCAAGAGATTCAACGGCTTCAGCATGAGGTCCGAGCAGAAAGGTCCATTGGCAGAGGGTATTATGAGCAACTGGTTCAAGTAGGCCTGTCTTTACAGGAAAGCAGAGAGAACTCAAAGGGTCTGTATTCAACAAAGGTATTAGCCGCATGCAATATTGATGGGATTTGGTTTACAGCCGAATCACAGAGGGCCGTGGATTTGCAGGCTGAACTGGAACGATGGAGGGCAGGAGCTAGCCGTTTCCGGCAGCTAACGCCAGCTACTTCGAACGCATCTGGATCTACTCCCACTCGGCACGAATCACCTTCATTATTACCCAGTCCCACTGAAGAACCGCCTTCTCCAACCGCCACATGGGCAGCTATTTTCGAACGCCTGGCGAACACAGTCATTCTTGTAAGCCCAGTCGAACAAGCGACTCCCTCCAAGTCTGTTACTTCCGTACCACATCTTCAACTCCGTTCGTCATTTTCAGAACCTTCTGTCGCCTATTTCTCACGAAAACACATCCAGAAACGTTCCAAAATACCATCAACTCTTTGAGAAAGCGAAACGACCGGTACAAATTGGAAGTCGACGACCTACAACGAGAAAATGCTCAGTGGAAGAAAGGCGCATTGTCTTTCCGTGAGCTCAGCAACAAGGCTGAACCAACGCTCTCTCATGCTGGAATTGCGCTCTCTTCCACGACATCCTCTCAAGCTTCTTTTGCCACACAGCCTAGTTCCTCGGTCAGCCACGCTACTGCGCCTTCAGATTCATCGAGTGCTTCTAACTCCACCCTTGGGACCATTACTGCGGATATATGGGCCATCGCTATATCGCTTACCTCCAACTTGATAACACGATTGAACGAGGTTATACAAGACAAAGTAATGCTACATCAGGACAAGGATATTCTTCGTCAAGAGAAAGCTGATCTCAAAGAATCTTTGGACCAAATGGAGGCCAGATACAAATGGAAACGACAAGATCTCGACAATGTACGCCTCGAGCTTGGAGAGGCTAATAAATGGAGAGGATTGAAACGTGAGGACGAGCAGAAATCAGCTCAAGCGCTTCTTGCTGCGCAGTCTATGGTTGAAAACCTTCAGGAGCAACTCGCCGCCGCGAAGAATGATTGCGATGCTCTTTCCGCTGAGCTAGCAAAGAGGAATCATCATCCTAACTCTCAGGACTCAGTGCCTACGAGCCGTCCCTTAGAGACCGAAGGCGAGTTTGCGTACTAGAGTACAATTACTGTATCGCTTAGCTGACATTCACAGTAGCGCATAAGGATGTGGATTCTGATCTTGCTACACATATTGCAACGTTGACCGACAGAAACCTTTGCCTCGAAAAGGAGGCTGAAAATTACGAACGCGAGCTATCCGCCCTCCGCGCTTCACGAGGTAGTCTAGAGCTCGAAATCCGGAAGCGTAGCACTTCTCTTCCGGGCGAGTCATTCGAAAGCGAGGGTGGGATGATAGGTAAATCTCTTAACATGTTTCAATTCCCAATGATGTTGATTTCGGGTTTACAGAATCTGATATTATCCGCTGTCATGAACTCGTGCGAGAGCAGTTCGGGAACATATGCATTCTGGAGGATACTATGAGCACTGCAATATCGGACCTACAGACAAAAGCAATTGATATGGACGAGTTCTTTCAAGCTCTGTCCGAGCATCAGGCTGGGCTGCATCAAACTGGACGTCTCCTCTTCAAAATTACCTCGGATAGCTCAAAGAGAATGAAGACAGTGTGATCTGTGCACTAAAAAGGACTGTTCTTTATTGCTTCTGCTTTCGCTTTCACTTTCCTGTCCTGCAACCCCTAATTATGTTTTGTTATCTACCTTACACTCTCGTACTGTGCCACTTGTTGTTTCTTGCTCCTTTCTCCTAGTGTACCATAATATAGTTTTAAGATTGTAGATACATGTGCTTTCTCCAATGTAGTTGCCTTTGCACATCGCTGCTTTCTCCGATCCAATTGCTCTGTATTATCAACGTCTGCTCATTCAGGTGCAAATGAATTCGAGTTAGCAGCAGATCCAGAGAAGTACCCTAGCATTATTCTTGGCATGAACGAAATTCATCGCGAAGTAGTAGAATATAATACAGAAAAACATTACTCTAAACATATACTAATGTACAAGTGCACCTTGCCCTTTAGCGCCAGGTGCAGAATCCTCTTTTAACAACAACGCAGACAATCCAGCAACTACAAACACAATAATACTGGCATACACTGGGAAAGCGGGGTTCAGCATGAGTAGGACTCCGCCTACTAATGGTGCTATCATTCCTCCACTGAAAGAGAAATATGAGGATGGTTTGAGGAGAAAGGGAGGAAGGGGCGCGTACACTCGAGAAAGAGCGGATGCGATTCCACATGCAGTTCCACGAACTACCGAACGGACGGAGTCAGATCCACGACCTCCGGAAAGGCTGAAGAGAAGAGACTTACCATCTGTGGTGAATATTTCCGGTGTCCATCTATACACCATCCATCACCATAAGTAAACGAAAAACTAAAATAGCACCAACAAACATACCCATACAACACCGCCCACATCGTCTAAAACAGAAACGTAGACCATCAGAATCACAACGATGAACGACGAACGAGCAATAGCAACATACAGTGGCGCAAAGACTAATCGCCATTGTCGTCCCTCTCACCGCCCAACTCGCTTCTACATATATAAACACCACGCAGAAGAAAGCAGTAGCCAGTGTGCTCCCCGCCAAACTCCATCTCCGACCTAACGAAGTCTCTATCATATACGCTCCCAGCTACACAGGACTCTAATCAGACCCAACGAAACAGACACCGAAGATGAGAAGAAAATAACATACGATAGCTCCCGGACATCCTCCCATGGTAAATATAACCACATTCCAAAGCGCACTATCTATCGAACTAGACGCTGCTGCTGTTCCTCCTGACGCAGGTACCGGGACCCTTCCTTTTGTCTCCAACAGTTTCGGTAAAAACACATTGAACATCGTATACGCTTCACCAAATCACTGATCAATCTTTCACTCTCAAAATGGACAAACAAGAAAGAAATATACCTAAAGACATAGAGAACCAAGCTAACCAGACCAACAACGTAGTCCGTATCCAGTCTGGAGACATCACAGTAGCCACTCGATCCCACATCCCTTGAATAGGTTTCCGAATCCATCGTGGAAGACCTGCACAAATTCGCGTTTTCCCAACGTAATGGCTGGACGCAGTGGATATGGTGGAAACTCTGCGCTGAATAGGGGTGTTCGTCAAAGTAGGGCGCCGTGAATGTTCCTTGGGTGGAACATGTTCAGTAGCAGGCGTTACAAACGCATGTCCGTCCAATCTCGTTTCTGATTCGCCTGTAGAATGGTAGTTGTTATTTGGAGAAGGAGATGCAGAATGCTCTTCATCTGATCTTCCGGTAGACAGAAACGGTCGTTCTTCTTCTTCCTCGCTTCGTGGTGGTTGTTGTGTGTCGTCTACGTCATCTATAGCAATCGTAAAATTGTCTCCGTTATATTTGGAGATCATCTGTAAAGACTCTAACGCCTCTTGAGGTCGACCTGCTTGAACGAGGTATCGTGGTGATTCATGTAATCGGAACAGAACCATACGAGCTAGGAACATCACCAACGTCTACCACGCATCCGTCAGTCCAACACAGGCATGAAGACAGGTTGAAGGGCTTACGATCAATCCTAGTGCGCTGAGGAGATACTTCCAGCCTTTATTATCCTCGCAGGGGGCAAGAGCAGGAGAATCAGGAGGACAAGAGTGTTGGGGGATGACGAGAAGAGCGACGACCGCTGAGAGAACAGCTCCGAAAGAGAAGAAGACAGATAGAGCGGTGACCATGTATTCTTTTCCTTGAGGCATATGTTCCAATAAAAGCGTCCCATCTGTGGGCATCGATCCCTTTTTGTGTTTCCAAGTTAGAACGACTAAAACCACATGAAAGGAATAGGAAGAGAAGACCTACGCCGACGGAACTTCCCAAGAGAAAGAGAACAACACAGAGCACGGGAAAGGAGGAGACGAAGGAAGCACAGAGCCCGAACACAGACGTTAAGAAGAGCGTGCCGTTGAAAGCTACTGTCCGTCCCATCAAATCCGAGCCTGTACCGAGCATGTTATTCAGTCATTCAGTGATGTTCACTGTTCTAAACTCACAAGCACCCCAGCCTATTGCGCCCACCATCATTCCAGCAAACATGCAGGAGGAAAGGATGCCGATATATTGGTCTGGCACTACACGCATACGACCCTGTTAGAGAAGACTAGGAGAGGAAAACATATGGTGTAGTACCAGCGTATTCGTTCTGCACACGAGGTAGAATAATGGACATGGCTTGAATCCACATCTAAGATTTTCAGGTTATAGAGGGGTCACTGGAGTGTAAATCTAACGCACGTTGTCTGCCATCCATCCTGCATTATGTCTCAAGGTCAGCGAAGAAACACGGGGCGGGTGAAGAAGACGCACCGAAGCCACATAAGGAGAGTAAGATCCATTGGTAGCTACCCATTCCTATGCGATCTATCGTTCTGTCTAGCTAGAAGGTATTTCAATATTGCGGGTGTGTGCGCTTGAGGAAGTTGTGCGCACTCGTGTACGACCATTGGGCGGTCCTCCTATACCCATCTCCTCCGCTTCACCGTCTTCGTCTTCGTCGTATTCAGGAAAATAACTTGAAGGTGGTCGTGACTGACTGTCTAGCCAGAGAACCGAAGCCCGGGGTGTGGCCATTATTAGTGGGTGATTGGTTTTGTAAGCAGTGAACGGCGTTAGTACGATGCTATATGGCGCAAGAGGAGCCGGATTGGTGTTTATGTGTGTCAGAAGCGCTGAAGATGCTTAGTGATACGCAGTCTTGCATGGACCGCCTTTGCAAGATCAGTGGCGATGATATGGAGTAAATGAATAGTAGCGGCGAGTGCTACAGGGAAAGGACGGTGATGGTCAAGAGCAACTCTCGAGACACCGCTCCGAGTCCTGGTCCACCTCTTGATTCGCTCATTCTCACGACAATCTTCAAAGTCGCTACCTTTACTTAATTTACTGTCCCACAGATAAACCAAGTGCAACGAAGCTGTATGAGTCTATGGTTGTGTAGATTCAGGAGGGAAAAAGCTACCGGGAGCGTATGGGATACGCCGAAGGGGAATCGAACCCCTACCTGCTGCTTGGAAGGCAGCAATGATAACCGTTTCACCATCGGCGTCCACAAGAAAAACATCTCTTACTCTTCTATCACAATTTGTGTAGAATCCACTTATGGCTATATCGTTTTGATCATATCCTTACGAACTATATCCTTGATCCTAAGTCACCGTGACTGCTATGAGTCTGGCTGCTTGTTCTCCTGCCGATACTATCTTATCTCGTCCCTTCTTCCTTATTAAGCGACAGCCGAAGAAGAAGACGTTCGCTGGCTTGAATTGTTCTCGGTCAGGTTACGAGGCTACCTTATGACCTCTGTATCGAAATCTGGAACCGCCCAATTCCAAATCCTTGAAAACAGCCTTGGAGTCAATAGCGTCTTGCTTTCGCCCCACTCCGACCCCCATCGTCCCACCATGCTCTCGATCTTATCGGCGCTTGCCGCAACTCTTGCAATTTACGTTCTCATTGCATTCGCTCGACGAAAGCCTGGACCTCGTCCTCCTGGCCCCAAGGGTTATCCGCTTATCGGGAACGTTTTTGGTGAGATTTCATGTATCTCTCCTACGGCTAGTCTTATTACCACACAAACGATAAGACACAGACGGAGGATTATGGCAATGGACAAAATTCTCCGAATACCGTGCTCGCTGGGGTGCGTAGCACTCACCAAATTAGAATAGCATCAAGTACTGACCTGTCAACGAACATTCGCAGGCGACATCACCTCTGTCAACATCCTAGGAACCACAGTAGTCACTCTGCACACCTACGAAAAGGCAGTAGAAGTCCTGGACAAAAGAGGCCCTATCAACTCCAGCCGTCTCCAAATCCATATGTTCAATCTGGGAGGCCTACAAGATCATGTCATCATGTTGCCATACAACACCCAGCTCAAGAAATGTCGGAGAATGCTGTACTCTGTCATGAACCGATTCAAACTAGAAAAATACTACCAAATTCAAGAATCCCTCACCGCTCGATTCCTGCTGACTCTACTGGATACTCCAGACCGATTCCATGATCGTATCGAATGGTGCCATTCCATCTACTACTCACCGCTACTTGACCATTCCAATGACCGTTACATAACAGGTATAATGCTTCTCTTATTTTCAAACTGGTATATGGATACGACACTTTGGAGGAAAACGATCCCATGGTCGCTGCTGTTCACAACGGCCTCGACCACGCCACCAGCGTAACCAGGCCAGGATATCTCATCGAGCTCATTCCATGGAGTACCACTACTATTCCGGTTTGATCTTCTGCAATAAACTGACATGAGTTGCATTGCTAGTGCGATATATCCCAGCATGGGTCCCATATGCAACATTCCAGAGGTCTGCTTTGATGCTGAGAAAAGAATACAACAAAATGCGCGAAATTCCTTTCGAACGCGCCACTAAAATCAATCAAGTGTGTTCTTGTTAAACCCGGAAGGTCTCTCCGATTCAATACTCTCATTCCAGGAGAGAGATAACGACAATACGGGCGATCCTACCAACTTTGTCACACATTGGTTGAAGACGATTAAGTCCGATGCAGAGCTCTCGCAAGCGAAAGAATCAGCATTGGTCTCTTTAACTGGTACGATCTTCCCTCTTTCAGCCATCTTTCCTGCAGCCAACCTCAATTATCTCCCTAGCTGGTGTCGAGACTGTGCGTTCTTTTACCTTTCCTTCCACTGTACCATATACCACTAACACCGTGCGCAAGATAGACATCTGGCCTCTTACAAACGTTTGTCTTCCTAATGCAAGCACACCCTTTGGTCCAAAAGCAAGCCCAAAGAGAACTCGACTCTATTCTCGGAACTGAAAGATTACTGCCTTCCTTCCAAGATCGACCGCATCTTCCGTACGTCCAAGCGGTCTTGAAGGAAGTGCTTCGGTATCATCCTCCTGTTCCTGCCGGTACGGATTACTATTCTTACATCCAAGCTTTCAGCGAAATAAAATAGCTGATAATGCTACAGGTATCCCTCACCAATCCACTGCTGATGACATCCATTCCGATGGATACATGATACCAAAAGGATCCATCCTCATCCCTAGTATAATGTACGTGTCCATTCAAATTTTGGATTCTAAGACTCGGAAGAAAGTTATCCTCAACTGCGATTGTTCACAGCGAAATGTCACGAGATCCAACAGTGTACAAAGATCCAGAGAAATTCAATCCATCTCGTTTTCTAGGTCCACAGGCCGAAAGAAACCCCTACTTATACGTCTTTGGTTTCGGAAGACGGTGTGCTTTCTCTCTCTGCTAAACCGCGAATTCAAGCTAATCTTCCAAAAAAGCATTTGCCCAGGTACTGTACACGTCCAAAACTTACCGCTCCTGGCCTCATAACGAAAACGAAGGTATGATACTAGCTCAAAACACAGCCTTCATCGCTATATCCATGATCCTCTCCACTTTCAATATCTTCCCATCGAACTCTACCAAAAGCTTCTCTGAAATGGAAACATACGAAAGTCTCGTGAGGTCTGCCTCTCTTCTCTCCTTTACTATCCATAGTCATTGGCCTTATACCACATTATCCAGTCGTCCGGTCCCATTCAAGTGTCATATTGTACCACGCCGAAGGCAGGGGGATGTTGATCAGCTGAGGAAGAAGGTAAGTAGTACTGCTCAAACCAGTGTCTAAATGGCCTATCTCCTTTTGAGCTTGTGGTCTTGTATGAATACCAATCTAATATGTACTATTTTTCTCATATCTGCACTCTGCTACTACTACTATCGTCCTCGTTCAGAAGCCTCATTTAACTACTCCCATCGACGTCCACCGCTTTCCCGCCGAAAAGGTTTACTTACTTGAACATGAAATGTCTCCACTGCACCTGTAGATACAACATGAAGCTAGAGGCTCTAGATCTCACACTACCGTGACAGCTTGAAGATAGGCTGTGCTTGATATGAGTGCTATTAGTGCTAGTAGCCGTCAAGCATATAAGTATCCCGTATAAGACTTATTATACCGTGAGGAGCAGATAACTAGAGGTCAGTTTCAATGATGCACCTAGTGGATATCTGCTTCGAGGCCCGGTTTGAAATGCTGCTATCGTGTGTACGCCGGTTGACATAAGTCTCAGCCGAGCCTTGAAATCAGCATATTATCCATGATGGTCCCAACTTTAGAGTCCTGGAGCCGCTTTTCAAATGTCAGAGCTATGAGCAGACCTATGATGGCGGTACAAGATCGACAATAGGCTCGAGCTCCCATTTGTTTTCGGCCTTAGTTCTATCCATAGACCAGGTCTTAGCGTCCTAGCGTCATCTTGATATGTGAACAAATACATGAAGTGCCCCTACAGAAGGGTGGGAGTTGGCAGAAGTGGTTCCCTTGGGCCTGAAGCAATTCGAATAGGGGAAGATGCCGGCCGACGTTCCCACGCCTCCAACCTGTTGTCCCAAATGTGGCCAGCTGATTCTTCGAGTCAACGCCGACATCTGCAAAGTATATGAAAAGTCCCGGAAACTTCGGGGTCCATTGCTACACGTCTGAACTTAACAGATTCGTTATGGAAATACGAACGCCGAACTAGAAAGCACTAGACAGCCTGCCGCTTTGACAATTGGAGTCGGAGTCTGAAAAGTAGATACTACCGCATTCCCTGAGCCTTCCTCTCTACTATTGCCATGTTGACCTTCGTCTTCCCAAGTGGCTCGAAATTGCAAGCTTGGATAGGTCTGCGCGACGCTGCCTTGGATCCCGACTCTCCCAGTGCATTCCGGAATGACAAACCGACACTCACTCGAAACGGTCACAAAATGACTGCAAAACTCTATATGCCCACTCATCAGCTCAAGGTACACGTACAGCTTATATCCTGCATGCAATTCTAATGTATGTCTAACAAGAAATCTATCTAGAAGCGCTACTACTTGCACTGGTGCTACCAACCAGCACGCGAAATTCAAGCCAGAAGCGACCCTTCGCTCATGTGCTATGGATTTTCTCGCTGTGGGTCTCATACTGCTAGACGTATTCACGAATCCACAGCTTGGATTAATCCTACTGAGAAGAACACCAGGTGGCGCAGCAGTATCGAATTTTCGGAAAAGTCCAAAATGCAGTATTTATCTAAACCGACGCGAGGTTCGTGAGTAGTGCTTTGGGTTTTTCTTCCATACATCGTCTAGTCTCGCTAATTTAAGTCTCTTAACATAGCTTCCGGTAGTCGTCAAGACATGGCCAGCTACTCACTGCATATTCATCGAACGAGAGGCATGGTCAGGGCGGAATGCAACGATTTCGAAGATATCATTCATGCTGATATTATCGACAACCCGGACGACTCCAACGATGAGAAGGATCGTCCCTGGGTCGAATTCGTATTTGAGTATGGTGAGAAACTGCTGTTATGAACTCTGTAGACCGAACTAATTCATCCATAGAATCAGAGTCCATTGCCCAAGGGGATGAAATCAGCACACGAACGAGGTCGGCAGGGGCCATCGCAGAAATAGTACCTCCTCTTTCCGACGAGGACTCATCAAGTGGCGAAGGAACTCCAAGGCCCGCTTCCAATTCTCCTCCTTTCATCTCTGCAGAACTGGAACCGATAAGCGGACGACCTTCTCCTCCATCATCGTCATCCAGACCCCCTGCCAAGCGTCGTAAGACAGAACCTGCTCAACAACGTCGCACGAGCACTCCCAACGACATACCAGGCCATATCCCTTTCCGTGACTTGAATCAGCCCAATGCTCCTATCCGCTTTGGTAGGAAGTCCCAAGCATCAGGCAGTAGGAATAGACTTTCTTCTACTCAACCAGTACGAGCGCCTGTGGCAAGTGGATCGCGTTCGGGTGCTACCTCAGCCTCAGCTTCTCGGATGACTTCAGAATCAGTCAGAAGTTCAGACGCGAATGAACCGATCTGTATCGACGAAGGGTCTGCACGCCCCATGGCGTCTATCGCTACGGCACAAGCACAACCTGGACCACGGGTGTCAAGCTCTCGGGTATGTATCGTACAACAGGCCTTTTTCTGCGAACTGACGTTCTGGAAAGACGCCAGCTCCGACAGACGCTCAATTAGCGGCGGAAGCACGCAATCTTCAGCAGAAAGAGGCACGTCTGTAATTCTCATCGTCTATTGAGCTTACTTACTCTTTACACAGGAAAGAATACGTGTGATAGAAAGCGAAAACCAAAGGCTACGAAGAAAGAGACTGGAAGTAAGTATAGTCCCTCTTTAAACGAGCGAACCACTTGATAGAGCGCATTATGACAGGAACGAGAGGCACGTGCATTGGCTGAGAATAGGAGCCTGAAGCAGAAGGATGAGGAGGATTGACTAAAAGTTTGCCAGTGACAACCTGATATTTGTCTGTACTTGCCGCATTTATCCCGATGTTCTAATTTAAAGCTGAGATGATGCTTGCTTGAAATAATAATCAAATACATAGTGGTCGATGGGATGAACTAGAGAGGGAAAGACAGGCACGACAGCTGCTGCCGCAGGCTAGCTAGTTTAACGAGTGACATGCCGAATTGATGGCGTTTCGGCTTTGATCCCCTTCAGACTGCTGGCAGTTGGCTCCCAGCCTCCCACTATCATCCCACAATATGCTCAAAACATTAAACGGCTTTTATTGTGAACTGCTTGCGGTTTCTAACTCTGCTGCTCTCAAATACCATTCTGTGACGAAATCCCAGTCAGGGAGCACCGAAATTATAACTGCCACCGTGAATTTGTTGTCCAGTTTCGATGTGTGACTTACTATCTTGGCTTGTTTTGAGAATGCTGTCCTGATTCTGCCCACAGAGAAGAGATCTATGTCTATCATATGGACGGCGCAAAGGCTTCGAAGCTGTCGACGCTAATTGCAAAATTATGTCTCACTATCCTCCCTTAGGGAGAAAGACATCGAAAGAAGTGGGCTCGCAAATGTTGATTTCGATTCCAGCCTCTCAGAATACCCGCTCCGATACACTAAAAAAGAAGGTTAGAGGTGAGATCAGTGGATATTCCTCCGGGGATTACTATCCTGATTGGCATTGCAGTTTCTCAGTATCGAATTTTTCCCGAAGGCGCCAATCCCTTGAGTATGGGGGCAGTCACGCTCACCATCGTTCCACCCGAAGCCAGAAGTAACAACGGAGACGCCTGGGTCGTATTTAAGTTCGACTTTGTATATACAGGTAGGAGGCTTGCTCCGTCGATCCTGGTTCAAAACGCTGGGCTCATGGATATCACTCCAGCTCCCACAGGGCCAACTCTTGTTCAAAGTGCGTACTTGTATCTGACTCGAGAATCTTCAAGACTGCTACTAATTGCTGTATACTTTAGCATCTGCAGCAGCAAATACAATTGCAACCTCAATATCTGTGACAGGGTCATCTTTCAAGCGAAAAGTGAAAGGACAGAGTCTGAATCAAGACGACGATAGCGAGAATATGTTAAATCCTAAACAAAAGGGTGTTTCCAACGCCTTAGGGTCGAAGAAACGCATTCAGTATATTTCCGATTCGTCTGAGCAAGGCTCCGATTCTGATTCTTCAAATTCTGATAATGGGGTGAGCTTTATATCATGTACATCAGGGTCTCGTTCAAACATGGTTGCGAAATGATGTAGGCCAATTTAGCTCAGTTGGAGGAGAAGAAAAAAGATCTTGAGGTGCATGAATCGCGCGGTCTGCTCTTACCACTCACTGTCTGACTATTACCCTTTAGAAATCAGTTAGGAGAAAAAAGAAAAGAAATATTAAGGAAGAAATTGACAGACTTCAGGTTCGCTCCCAATCTGTTGGGTGATCATGTTCTGTAAAAGGACTCACAATCTTCTCTGTACTAGCAAATGGAAAAAGAACTCGACGACCAGTATAACAGTAACACTAGGGAGGAACGCAAGCGGAAGAGTGGATCATCTAAGTCCCACCAAAGCGCCAAGCGCAACCGCCCAAACCAAGACTAATGCTAGCTCTAGGGCTCACTGCCTGATTCGTCGAATACTTAGCCTTTGCGAACCCTATTGTGTTCTGTTCTGCAGTTTTCGCTGGATTATGCACATCTTTATTGAGGTACAACAATAGAATATCCCTAGATACAGAACTCTTCTTAATACCAAGTTATTTGCAGTCCCTTCATAATTTGACTGGCAAAAATGACCCCTCCGGAGGGCTAAACTTTGCGAATTTAGGCTTCTGAAAGGGCAAGGCGAGTCTTTCGTACAACCACCTGATTCTACATAATGTATTTTGCCTCGAATCCCTCGTCCCTCTTTGCCAGGATGTGCGCCATCGAGTCCCACGCGATTGCATCACAGGATAGCTCTAAGTCTCTATCGTCTTTCTCTCCTTCTACTTTGGCCGGAAAGTACTCTGAGTACCGATAATCTAACTCGGGATTTGTATAGCTGATGTCTAATGAGTGCAATGAAAGCAGCGTTTCGGAGAAGCTCTTCCATACATCGGACCAGTGTCGAAGCTCCGCACAGATGCTGCAGTCGACGAGCTCTAGGAAACGTAGGGAGCAACCATGACGAACTATAAAGGCCTCCATATCCCACTGATTATTGCAGAACAGAGCGCCGACAACCTTGAAGTTGCGATGGATCCAGATTCGGCAGAAAACCAATGCCGAGCATCCAGTTCCAATAGACCATATTGGCCGTATGTCCAGCCAAACCAGGCTCTGCATCAGGAATTGAAGTCATGGACAGTGATACCCTCGAAGCGGAGTGAATCAGTCGCTTGAAGGGCGTTGAGGTGAAACTAAGCGATGAGACAGGTGTCAGGTTGAGAAAAGAGAGTGAACGAAAGTTCCGAGACTGAACAGAGTGCGCAATGGCGCATATAATGACAATCTCGAGTGAGGATGCCCTAGAAAGAAACGTTTCCTGGGGGGTATATGCGGGCAGGAACACGAGACTAAGTTCGGAGATGTTTGGAAAGTCTTGAAAGAGAGTAGTCAGCGCTCCTCTCCTGAAAAAGCGAGATGCTGTGGATGCAAGTGGAGGCATTGAGTAAGCGAAATAGGAGAGAAGTACAGCACACGAACCGACATATCAATGCAGTCTAGAAACCTTGCCGCAGTGAAGCATTACTTTTTTGACGTGTTCACATAGGTATTTGTCGTCTCCAATTGCCTTGAGATGCTGAATCCCTCGTTTAGAGCAACGCACGTTCAATGAATGGAATGCTAGAGGTGCGACGAGGTTCTCTACGGCTTTCGAAGTAGAACGTAGGACGAGCTGTACAGACTTGGTTCCCTGCAGAGCGATCTCCCAGATAATATCTAGCGGGATTTGAAAAATCGCCATGGCGTGAAGTTATCAAGGCGTTGGCCCGCGAAGATGGTGAGAGAAGCTTAAGACGCCCACGTGACCGCGTTTTGACATCGTAGGACTGAAGATCCTGGAGCACATCCAGAATTTTGATACAATACTCATGTCATAATAAGAAAGGATGTCAAAGTACAGCATGACCTTTTATTGTAAGAGAAGAGACATGCTCGTCTGAGATAGACCGACGCGACACGACACAGAACCGTGACTTTCAGAGCTGTGCCCAAAGCTTGGGTTCAAAAGTACAGCCAGTAGACATAAGTATAGAACAATAAGTCTGCAAGGTGTGTCAGAATTGAGAAGGAACGATACTACATCTAGTCATACCGATTAAACGGTCATGGAGATGTCTTCTGTCCGGGCAGATCTCGCTCGACTTGCTTTCCTCTCTTCTCCTCGAACTTGTAAAGCTTCAATTTCAGCCAAGAGCGTATCCTGTGGCTGGTTGATCAGAGAGTGAAACATGCAGCAAGTGTTATTATCTTACAGCCTGCTTTTGTAGCTCCTCTCTGTCGAAAATGGAGTATGGAGTGGCATGGGCGTCCTCCTTTTTCTCGCCTACATATGTTTGTCAGGCTAAGAACGATCGATTAGACAACATAATCACACACCAAAAGCCGCCTCATGAAATACCGCATTCATTAGCTCATGGTTTCGACGATATCGCGTGAGGGCCAGGGTGCGGGTAGAGATATCGGCTTCGTCTGCCCTGATTTCAATATCCATTCAAGCAATATAGTGAAGACTCTCACCTCCAGAATCGTCCTCTTCTGGCCGCGGTTGACGCTGTTAACTATTGAGCTATATTGTTCCACCGTGCTCGCTCCCCGACTCACTGGCATAGGACCCGGCGGAGGAATATGGCCAGGAGGTCGCATTTCTCTTTCGCGTTCTCGCCTCCTCTCCAGCATCTCCATGTTGCTATTCTGCTGTGCTATCATTGCTGCCTGTTGGCTCATGCCACCACCACCACCACCCATGCCTAGGCCGGCACCTAAAGGAGAAGGAATATTTGCTGAGGACGGTGAGTGGGGCTGGTAAGGCTGGTCCTTGAAAGGAGAGCGGGGACCCATGACGAACGCAGGTGGCTGGGTTATAGGAGGCAGAGGATATGATCGAATTGGTGTATTTGCTGCTGGTGGTACAGCTACGAATCGAAGGGTTATGAATGATAATCGTTCAAGAGAACGGCAACACTCACGGATGGAATCTCCGCGGGTGTAGTTCATTACAACGAGATTTGGGTTCCCTCCTCTGGTCAAACGAAATCGCCGCCGAACACGCGAAGCCATCGCCTCTCCTGAGTTTGGGACCATACCATACTTGGTCTCTGCGACTTCCAGCTCCTGTCAGATGTCATGGGGATCAGTGCCTTGTTAGCATCAGAGATATACGAACGTACCATTCCATTTTCTAGTGGTATGCGCTGCAAAATATCTCTCTGGGCAAGCCACCGGACTCCATCTTTCGGATTCGGCGTGCCTTGTGGTAAAAATAAGAGATATATTGAGGTGTCTGTGCTACATGTTGAACAAGCAAGTAGTATGGGCAGAGCATATAGAACACACCTCTCGGTTGATCAAGATAACCCCAGACGAATGCCGTCTCGCTCGCTACTTTCAATGAGCCTCTGAGAAGCTGGACTGCTGTTTGGATGGTCACAACATTCGGTGGGAAGTCTTCAGGATGTCGGAGGCATAAGCCTTCTGCTTGTGCTGCCATGAAGCTTTGAGAGCTCATCTCGGAGCAAGATCGCGTAAATAGAGCTGAGAAAGTGAGATCAAAGACGCGTTCAGGAATGTTGGTAGGCGGTCTCTGCCGTCTCAGGGTCATAGCCGGCAATCATTTCGGCAACACTTTGTTTATTATTTGGGTTCATGTTCGCTGCCGATGCCACTTCAGATCCTCATTATCTCTAACCACCGTCTCCAAGATGCTCATCGCGAACGGCTACTTCTGTAAGCTGATTTCAGAGAATGGGCGCGAAGTTGGGCATTTTCCTATGAACGTTATAAAGGAAAGAAACGTCATTACCGCCACTGCCCAGGTGGAATTCATGGCAACAAGAGAGGTGCGGCTAACTTCACATAGCTATTGGAAATCTGTCTACTATGGCTGAAATCTCCGTCTACATCTCAGCGCAATCTTTCTCTCGAATTTGGTCGACACTTCGGTTCCAGTTCCAAAACGGTCGATGCGAAATGGAGAGTGGTTTCTCGCTCTCCTGCTCCTGTGAGCAAAGTGATAGAAGAGGGTCCACAAGAGCTACCAGGGAGGCCCTCGTCAAGGCTAATGATAAGAGATAAGATAAGCTCACAGAAAGTTCTCATCGACAAAATCAGAAAACCCAGAGGTGAGCAGAACAGACTTGTCGAATCCAAGTGACGATGCCAGTGTCTCATATAATGGCTCATTTTGCGCTCTAGTTTCGCAATCTCCGAGCAGCGACCCGGCAGATATGGGGAGCGTGGAAGCACGGATGGAGACAACACAGCCGAGTAAACATGATGGCGGTCTTGGTTCCAATCCATTGGTGACGAAGTTTGTATTCTACTTTGTTTGTGTTGTTGGCAAGAGTGAGTGCTGCTATAGAGACCTAAGTAATCAGCAAGCTGATACTTTTTACAGGTGTTGTAACGCGACGAGAATCCGCAGGACAAGGTTAGTGTTGCGTGTAATAGCCAACATACCGTCAATGAACCTCACTCCTTTTGTCACTTCAGCATCATCACTTTCTTCAGGTGTCATTACCACCCAGCGAGAGCCCGGGAGTCAAAAAAGGACAAGGTTGGATAGGCGGATCTCACCCGAATCTACCCACCGCAGAGAGCATCAATCGAAACCACGCGAAGAGGATTCTTACAGTGAATCCGAGTCTGAATCCGAAGAGCCAGTGCGTTTCGTTTTAACTTCAGAGATGAGAATTTCTTGAAACCCTTCATTAGGGATTCCGTTCCAAGGCCATACGAATTGTCAACAGTGAGACTGAAGACGATTTCGTAAAAAGGGAAACCAAGGAAGAGAGCAATAACTTTAAAGTGGCCAAATCATCACCTGCACGATTCGATGACCACCTTGTTGACTTGGCACTAAGCCCCATTTTCGTTGACTCAGACGGAGAGATGCAGTCAGTGGATCAGGGAAAGGGGACTAGGGATCCTCTCAGAAAGCGGAAACGTACCTCGCACTCGGAGAAGCCCAGGAAACGGAAACTCACGCGCCATGCTCCCACTGCTTCAGGCGTTGTCGGAGTCAATAGGCCGGACGAATTGGTATATCTTTGAGATTTTCGAAATCTAGTCTTCAAGTACTTATCGATACGGCAGCTTTCTCTGGACGAATTGAGACAAAAGGATGAGGCACAAGAGGTTCGTCAAATGTCACTTTGAGATCACGCTTCCTAGCTCATTCTCATTGCATTTTTGATTGCAGAGAGAGATGCGTCTTGCGCGAATCGAGTTGAATAGGGTGAGTCCTGATATTTTTTTGTGCCGAGTCATAGATCACTGACGCCTTAGCTTAAAATCAGAAAATAACCGAGAGGACCAAGTCAGAGCTCAAAAACTTGTGATCCATGAGCAGATTCGAGGGGCAGCCCAGCACTATGTAATTCGCCACTGTGCATGTATTATTCTCTTTGATTCATACGGTGTTAATTGCCACGAGGCACTGCGCACCTAAGCATCCGCAATATCAACTGGGCTGAAACGGTGACAATAGTCTTTAAATTCGACACTTTCTCTGAGGATACCACAATGAAAATCCTTTGCACACGATAGTTCTTACCACTGGCCCTGGATAAATGCTGTGTACCATGGGAGTCTTTCACATCGAGTCAGCCACGAGGTTAATAACCACTTTCCCTATGTATAGCCTTCAGTCATTCAACCTCCACAACATCGTCTTCTTCATACAGTCTCATCCTCGCTACTGAAACATGGCAACTCAAGGTTTTCAGAGCTTCCAAAATTCATACATTAGTACGTACGCAGGCCACAAGCTATACTGCTGCTCTTGATGACTTCGCTGACCCTCATCGATCATCATCGCGCAGACACCGGAAATGGCGTCAATGGGGAGGCTGGTGATATTGGTAGCAATAATATCGGGCGAGTCCACATGTCTATGGAAGGTTCTTATATTGGTGAGTCTCCTTGAGCTCGCTGAGCCTTCCACCTCACGGATTTTGGGCCTGGCATTTGCCAGTGACTGCAGGTGGCAGCGTAGGATCGGGTAACAGAGTCGGGGATTTTCCAGAAAGATCAGAAGGAGGTATTACCCTGTCAAGTTACAACCATTTCAATGCATATTTCGTTCTCGTCTAGATATTTGTTCCAGGCCGCGATAACAGTGCCTCTGACACAGCAAATCAGAGCTCTGAGCCTAAGAACAACCGTTGCCGATGAGTTTATTAGATAGTATATATTTCTTTCTATCTTCTCATTCCCGCGAATTTCCTGTGAATATACTTTCCGCCCTCAGTCCTGTCAATGTACACATCTAAACTATCTTGAAGACAGTCGATATTGGCTAAATCGTGGACAAGGCGATCGCAGCTATTACTCTTGAGGCAATGATTCAGATGTTTGGGCTGTTCCGGGCTGTATTTCCAATGACTTGTGCGGGGTGTGCGCTCTGCGAGATTGAGTTCTACTTTGCGAGTTGAGCTCTTCGGTTCGTTCCCACGTTGGGTGCCCCAGCTGATGCCTGATGTAATCTCTTGTGACATTCCTTCCTTTCTTCCTCTCATGAACACTGACTCGTAAACGCTCTCGTTTCTCTCTTTCGAGGCTGCCTCGTTTCAGGGCCTCGCACATTAATACTGGAGAAAGATGTGATCCTCTTGCTACTGCAGGTACCGCTTTTGGCCTCAGGTGCGTTTCCATTAGAGGGCTATCCTCTACATTGGAGGAAAGAACCGTCTTGATGTTTCCATGAACGTTATCAGGCGCCCGGTCCTTTGTCAGCAAGCCGCACTTAAATAATGGGTCTGCTTGATGCTCCCTTCCTTCCTCCCTCAGCGTTGACGGTCCTCCCTCCCCTCATCCTCACCATCGACAATCAAATATGACCACTTCTCACAGCTTCCAAAGTTTTAAGGGAACTAACATCAGTACGCAAGC
>Ga0247730_1000606_pt1 | contig 24459 bp, 11 predicted proteins | sample UWRJL073202C2_FD_180959 | JGI IMG/M metagenome (GOLD analysis project Ga0247730, IMG submission 180959) | Plant litter microbial communities from Arlington Agricultural Research Station in Wisconsin, United States - UWRJ-L073-202C-2 | ecosystem: Environmental > Terrestrial > Plant litter >... | reverse complement strand
CTGGTTCCAACAATTTCTGCAGATGGCTAATATGTTCTGTAATACCCCAAGGCATTGCGTTCCCCTTGTTTATGCAGCTTCTCTCACCTGAATATGCAGCAGAATGCTGATTTGTGCAGCATCTAGTTGTGAACGTCAGTTGTATTCACCTTCAGTTGGTGCCGACATCAAAATAGTTTGACCGTCCACACTTTGAACCGGACACTCATTATTTTGCTTTGAAGGGCCGCTTCCGGCCAGAAGCTGCCGTTGGCGGAGAGCTTCTTTAGCACCGTTCACAGTCACATTTGTCTAGGAAAATAGAGCCGATTCACTTCGCACGACGGCCTCCTGCTGCCTCGGTCTTTCAGAGCCTTGATGCGACATTCGCTTGCTTCTGCCGGACCTATGGCATATATGCACCGCGTGAGCCCTGTCGGGCAAAGGACCCATCATCCAGGGAGGCAAGGACTAGATGTCAACCACTGCGCTCAATGCGGCTATTCTCGATGACGATTACCGGTATGCCGTAGTCGACATGGCGTGTCTGTTTCACAACAAGGCCTGTTACCTGGTATTCGCAGCTGCACAGTTGTTCCCTGCCGAGCTGGGTGCCCCAGCCGAAGAACTGTCAACCAACTACCCGGTCAAGATATTGAAGAGTAGCGGCCGGTTGGTGCGCCGCCGGTATGTCGTGACGGCCAAGCAGGCGTTGGCCTGGTATCACGATTGCCTCACAGGTGAAGTGCAGTTACTGCAGGGCGATGAGCAATGTCATCGACCACTGCACGAGCGGCTGTTTCCCGAGCCCCCCTGGCCACACCTATCGACCACAGAAAACTTCGTCGCTGTCAGTGACGTGGTAGGAGCACTTCGCGTGCACCACCTGATGCCTCGCAACTGCCCGCCCGTGCTATCCCAGCTCTGCGACGCCGCGCCGGCGGCAGTCGCATGGCTGTGCAGTGAGCTGGGCATCGATTTCTTGCGCCATCCTGAACAATTTGGCTCGGTACACCTGCTGTTGCCGAACCCCGTCTTGCGGGACGTGCAGATCAGACTCCATATCGATGAACAGGGCGCTGAAAAATCCGTGCTGCGACTCTCGCCGAGGCGCAATCACTCGGCCGGTGGCCTTGAAGTCATGATGCTGGAGCATCGGCCTACGGGGGTAAGCGCCATACAGACAGTCACCGCCATGGGCCCGTACCTCGAAATTCCCCATGCAGGTACAGCCGAGAAATTCGAGCTGTTCATCCGTTGCCCGGAGCGGGGCATACTGGTGTGGAAAAAAGACCGCAGCTATCTCACAGAGATGCATTTTGGACTGGAGGTCACGGGTGCCCAAAAAGTGATTCGGGTCCCCGGCAAGGACGGACTCTCGTTCAACGTTGAGGTCCGCGAGCGGGTTTCGGAGCGCGTGATAGGCAAGTCTCCTCGCGCTAACGGCATCCCGGCGAGACTGCGTAAGGGGCAGTACGAGCGTCAGCGCACATTGGCCGCCGAAGGCCTGGGACAGAAGTGGCTGCATCGCAACCAGGAAGAGGCGACATCTTTCGTTCGCCAGTTGATCGGCGCGGCCAAACACCGTGTATGGATCATCGACCCTTACTTTGCGACGGCCGAGCTTTTCAGTTTTGCCGCTGCCACGGGCTACTTGGACACCGAAGTGATCATCCTCACTGGCGCGAGCACCGCACTGACCAAGCCCGACGCCCACGACAAGGGCAAGGAAGCCGGTGAGGTCATGCTGCTGAACACGTCCCAGAGCGATTTGAAGCACATCCAGGTACGGGTGATGACCGGTGCCATACCAACGGTGCATGACAGGTTTCTGGTGATCGACGACGATGTCTGGTTCACCGGCAACTCACTGAACTCGCTCGGTGAACGTGCCGGCATGATGATCAAGCTCCCGGCGCCTGAGCCGGTGATCGACAAGATCAGCCAGGTTCTTCATGACCCGGATCGGACCAAACCGCTAGATGAATGGGTGCAGCAACGCCTAGCGATTCGCGAGTCTGCCCCGTGCTCAAGGTTCATCAAACTGCTGCGTTGGGCCCGCAAGCTCAAGCGTGGAGCGCTCGGTATGCCCCGCCCCCTCTCGACAACGCAGACGCCTGTTTCGACGCCTGCCAGCAAAACACCTGAGATAAGCGTCGAAACGGAGAAAACGCCATGATCGACCCACGCATCGCTGAAACGGACTACTACGTCAAACGATGTGTTGAGGAGGATGCATTGGCACGCGCGCTCTGCGAACAGCCCTGGGTCCCCCGCGCACGAGACGCCATCGCCGGACTGCTGGGCCGGTTTCTCGCAAGGCTCGATGGCGACACCGAGGATATTCCTGAAAAGCTCCGGGATTTCAGCCTGCTGCACCGGCAGGTACTCGATGATCCAGACCTGCCAGAGCAATCGAAGCACGCTATTCACGCGGTGTTGCACGACCTGATGCACGATGACGCAGATGGTGGCGAAGCCCGAGTCATTGGCCTTGCCCTGGGCGACGCACTGCTTGCACGCGCTCGGTTCGCTAACGATATCGCGCCGGTGGCATTGCTGGCCAGACACAACTATCAGCTCATCACCGGCTTCACGGAAGCGACCCGAACCGCCCTTGCGTCTACGGATCATCAACTGTGGGGCGCCTTTGAGTCACTCATCGCCTATGAGAATCGACTCCATGAAGACCCGAGCCATTTCCGTCACAAACATCGGATGGACACGCTCAAAGGCTGGCAGCAAGAGACAGACATTCACGAACTCTGGCATCTGCATGCTTGGGGAATGTGCTATCTGGGCCCGGTAGCACTTTCGTTGTTGATGGCTGCCCGCCATGCCGATGCAAAACGCTTCCTGCAAATGGCCGAAAAGCTCACATTTCCGACGATTGCGTCGCACATGCTCTACACATATGACATTCGCTACGATTTCGATCACCTGCTTGTATTGCTGGAAAGTGCCCCGACCGTATTGAATGACGAGGGCGACTGGAATCGAAACATTATGGCTCCACTGCTGCTCGAGGTTGCCTTCCGGCATCTGCAGGACCTGGGTAACCCGCCAGGAACCGCAGAGCCTATGGCAGATCTCGACGAAATTAGGGCTAAGGTTCGTTCTATCATGTTGGTGCTGCTCGCACGCCCTGACGGTCATTACCTTTGCGTGAACTGGCTGATATATCTGCTAACGCCGCTTCACCAAGCCCAGGCCTCCGAGTATGTACACACGCTTATCGATGAGAGCATCGTTCAACTGACGAGCAGCGGGTTTACTACGGAAACGCTGATCCCGCCCCCAATGCAAGAACTGAAAGTTGGGTTCCCCGATCTCGAGCTGGCCAAGTTGACGGACAAGGATGCCAAGCGTATTTACTTCCACTTTGTCATTGCACTGTTAATGCGCAGTAAGGTGCCAGACGCAACGGACTTACGTGAGGCGTTAGAAAGCCTTCTAATTGCGGCCCGCCGTCAGTTTGGCTCTTCTTCAAAGTACCAATACTGGTGGCAGCATTGGCTGGTGGCCGATCTCTATCTTAGTGACAAGGAGCCAGTAGCTGACAGGTGGCGAGTCGCATTCTACCGATTCGCCTCAATGCTCAGACAGGATCGCCTGAAGCAGAAAGTTAGAAATTTGGGTGTGCCAAGTCTGTTCCTCGCAGGAGTGGGCATTGCCATGATCCGCGCAGGCACGAGTCCGGATGCACCGCCGGCCCTTGCAGCGCAGATGGCTGAGCTGTGGTCGGTAGTCTTTGAGGCCGCCTTCCACGCTCATGTCTGCTCCGATCCTTTTAACAGTTGGGCATCTGTCATCGAAGACCTATTTCGGTGTTATCCGAGCATCCAGCAGCTCCAGGGAGAGGATCGGTCACAGACTCTACTGACTTACATCGAGCGCTTAGGGGGAGACGACCGTTTGCTTACCTTGGGCATCACGGCAGTTGGTATGGCAGGGCTTGAACTGCGTGAGATTGCCGAGAATGCGAGCCTGCAAGGCGAGTTGGAGGAACGCATTACTACGTACCTAGCATGGAATGCGAAATTCGAAACACGGCAGCTCCCGGCTTATGTACGCAGCTACTGGTACGAAAAGCGCAGTCGTAGAGTGCCCTAAGGTGGCCCAATCTTGCCTACGGTTGGCAAGCGACTCGCTATCCCGCTTGCATGCTTGCTAGGGCCCCCCCTCTGCACATAAATTGGCGCTGCACCGCTGTTGAGCATTACCGTTGGATGGGGCGAGTCATCCTTTGTATTTACGCGTCCGGGGGGTGTCGCTGTATTTTTCAAGCGGACACTTTCGCGATTAACCCCCAGGATTTCCACGCGCTAACGAAGTTGATCATCTGGAACCGTCGAAAGCTCATGGCGCTCAGGGGGCCTATAATTTCTGACAACCGTTTTTAACGGATCAGCCATGGCAGCAATGCCAACGTCATGCCGAAGTAGCTGGAGCACCTTCCAGATAATGGTGAAGATCTGACAAGAACTTACAGTGCCCTTTGACCTTAGCCAGTTCGGTCATCAAGTCATCAATCCGGAAAGCCATCAGCTTAGCTTTGCCGTCCTTCAAAGGGATGCCATCGCGCTTTTCCCCATCTGGTTTGCTCTTCGTGAATGCCACCAGATGCCGTCCACCAACGTACCTTTTGACAATCCAATGAGAAAAGGTATGCCGGAAAATCCTGTGCGTTTCGATGGTTTCTACCGCTGAGATGATCCCGGCCGTATCGATGCTCAGGCTGGTTTCTCCAGCCTCCTTCTTGGTGTGAGCCAGCACGTCGGCATCGTTGAGCTTATATGCAAAATCACTTGGAGAGCCAACCCGCTTCTCTCGAAGCATGCCAATCAAGCCTCGGCACAATGCGTCCGACATGCAATACATCTGGATAAGCTCACCGATCAGGACGAACTGTTCCTTGCCTATGTCGTGCAGGAGTAGTTCCAATTCGACATCACTGCCAGCTGCTTCCAGCCGATTCATGACCTCAAGTGTCTCTGCGTCAACCGCCCCCGGTATCGAACCAATTGCTTGCATTTTTTCCTCGATTTACTGGCTTTCGCACCAGATGGCATTTGTAGCCGCTCACCCTCCGGTTGAGTGAGCAAGCGTCGGTCGATCTTACACCGCGCCAACTCAGCCATCATTCTCAGATAATCCCACTCGCCCGCGCACGCAATACAAGTCCAATGGAAATAGGAGCGGTCATGTTGGATGCACCCAGATCCTGACCATGGCTCAGATTTCGACTTGGTTGCTATGGATTGGACATAAGCTCCTCTAGCTGATCAGCGCTAGCGTCTTGGCGAGAAAAGGTCAGGCTGCCTTTAATGACGTTGCCGTTAAATAGGTACATGCCCCAATAGCTGAGCATCCCGCCCCATCCACGATGCCCTCCATGAACGCTTTTCTCCCCTGAGAAAATCCACACAACTTCGAGCTCTTGTGAATCGAGATAGGAACGCAATGCGCTGTAGTCAACGACGGCGGCACTGTCTCCTGGCTCATCTATTGAAGGGTCTTTGAAGAGGATTGTTCCATCGGCGGTTGCATAAGACAGGGAGCGACCCTCGGCCAGCTGTAGGTCCAGACCATGGATAAGCGCCGGCGCAGGAACGGTGAGAGTGATGCTTTCTTCTATCGAATAATCGTGACCAGATCGTTCCATATACCAATCTGCAACCGTGGCTTGGACTTCCACAGGGTTACTCCTGCCGACCTCCCAAGTCCCGTCAACGTTTGAGAACGCGGGGTGCCATGGATATTCTCCCAAGTACCCACGTTTGAACAGATCGAGCGAAGGGGAAGGGTCTCTTTCGTCCTCCGTTGCAATTACGGCCTTAAGCCTCTGTAGCTCGCTACGTGGGACTATCATTGATTTGAGTTTGTGCCAGCTCATTCGCTGATATTCACGTGACCCATTAACCATGACGCGCTGGTCTTTAGATACGAAGGTATTGAGTACCAGCCAGCGTCGTCCATTTGGATCTGTCACGTCGATCTGCTGAACAGGGTCGGGGATATCTCTGGCCTCATCCTCCATCCATGCAATCCTGGACTCAGGAGAATCAATGCGCCAATTTGTCGTATGCGGAGCCCACCAAGTTGCTTGTTGCCGATTCGATTCTTGTTGCTTGGAATGAGTAACCAGAACGGTGGGGTCCATCTCTCTGGTGCCGACCTGCCATGGCCCTTCGTAAAGCATGGGTTCATCTCGAGACGGCGCTTTTAGCAAGGCGATGTCAGAAAGCCGACCTACCAATTCGTGATAAGCGATCCATTGGTATTTTTTTCCGATACGTTCAACGCGGTGCTCCATGCGATCGCCGTTGGGCGTTTGTCGATCGAAATCTCCGAAGCGATCTGCCGTCCACCCGAGTTCATGAGCTCGCCAAGCAACCCAGCGCCTCGGAATATCCCCTCTATAGCTGACATGCCAAGTGTTAGCATTCTCGTCCCACATGCGGCCGCGCAAATAACCTGCAGCTCGAACCCGAAACTCTTGAACCTCGTTTTCCGTTAAGAGGCTCTCAAGAGTGGTAACAGCTAGTACGCGAATCTTTTCGTAGGCTCGCTTTTCCTCTTGGAGCTGCTCATTGATCCTTAAACCGCGCCCCCATTCGTAGCCGCTGGGCATCGAATGATACTGCTCCGAGACGGCAACCAGATGATCCAACGCCTCCAAACGATCCGGGTGGGCAACGATAAAACCGTTTCGCCAGGCATCGTAAATTTCTGCCATGGATCGACCGTACTCTTCAGGCGGAAGCATTAGAAAATCGGCTGCGAGAGAATCTATTTTGTAGCGCGCGAAGTCTCCGTCCTTAATCGCGGAGCTACAAATTTCATCACTAAACTGGCCTCGTCCGTAATCCTGAACATACGAGGCAAGGGTTTCCTCACCGATGAGCTCTAGCGGCATACCTCGTTGATAGGGGGGGCTTACGGCCTCAATCGATACGGTTGCGGGAAGGACCCCACGATGCTGAGCGAGCTCAATGATTCCCCTCGCATGATCTCGTATGAGCGCATGCACAGGCCGAATGGGACCTTCAAAAACAGCTCTGTATGCGGAGCTGGCGAGAGCAGCTAAGCCATTGGTATTGGGAGTCCTTGTAGCCGATCCGTAGGCAGCTGCCAAGACTCGATCCAGAATATAAGGGTCGTCAACCTCTGCGAAATGATCGATCAGCGCAGCAGCAAGCTCCCGTCGATTAACCAGTAGAGTCGCTAACGCTTTTGTGGCCATGTCGCGGACCCATCGGTGACTCAGGCTCGTAAGCCAGGCCAACGTGATTGCCGCGAGCCGTGCGCGGGGAGGCTCGATCAGATCTAGTCCGTTCGTGAGTACCCATTCGATGAGGGTTTTTACAGCACCATTCTCTTCGGAGTCGGAGAAAATGGTCATTACGTTGGTGGTCCATTCGATATCGCGATCATGCAACGCCAAGGGCATTAAAAGCCGATCAAGATGGTCGGCGTTGAATCTATTGTCAGGTTCAGTCGCGATGTCGAGCAAAGTCTCTAGGACCGCACGCACACCCATGATGTCGCTGCACTCCTCGACGAGTTCTAGGGTCCGCTCCGTAAAAACATCATGTCGCCGCCAGCGAAGGCTGAATTGAAGAGCCTGGACAAGCTGCCAGCGCGCGAGTCGATTATCGACGAGGTCCATTAACTCAACGCCGTAACGCTCGGGTATCTGAACAGCGAGAGCTTCCGCTATTCCGGCAAAGCGGTGAGACCCCCTGCCTGCGACGTAGGAATAGAGCGGGCCATCTAATTGAAAAGCCTGCGAGACGTCCTCATCGACTACGTGGGCGTCTAGTAGTCCCTGAGCAATCCGGTGATCACTCATCCTCTCGAAGGTGAAGCGAACTACTTCCACGAGGCTATTACCATCGCTAACGGGTTCGACGGTGATAACGCCCTCGCTCTCGAGATGGACGAACAGGTCTTGATCCACTCGCCCGCCTGAGGGGTGTAAGGATTCGATGATATCCATGCTCACGTTTAGATCTAGGTAACCGCTACCTGTGCTAACCATGGCTGTCGTAAGTGCTTCAAGCACAGCCTCTACCCGCCTACGTCTAGGCGTCAATCCCATCTTGTTATTGATCGTCGTCACAACGGCTTCAAAATAGAAATTGAAGGTTGCAGAAACTCCTGCCAAGCCACGCGGGAATGTTTGTTGGCCACTTCTATCCAGCATGTCGCAACAAGTACGCAAAAATAGCGGGTTCTCGAACTCGGGAGCGAAATGGGGAACCGCCATCCGAACAATTCCCCTCTGGTCAAGATAGCGGCGGGCCGCCTCGGACGCTCGTCCCGCAAAACCGGGATGCCGTAGTCGAGGGAGCTCCTCTTCTTCGATATCCCGAACGATATAGGGTATGAAGGTAGTACGGCATGAGACGAGAATGCCGACGTTCCTGAAGCGGTCTGCGGCTGCGAAAAAACCAGCAAGCCGTTCGGACCAGATCGCGATGCCGTTACGCTCGTTGATTGCGTCAATCATAATAAGAGCACGAGCTCCAGCAGCTTCACCCGCCGAATCGAGCGCACCCAGAATTGCATCAGGTGAAAGACTTGTCAGACCGAGCTGCTCAGCAACCTGCCGCCAAGGCTCAGCATCAGTGAATGCACTGCCTAACATAAGAACGGCGGGGAATCCTTGCTCAGTGTGATGCTGGGCGACATCTGCTAGCAGATGCGATTTGCCAACACCCGCCTCACCGCTAACTAACAAACGATTAGCATTGGCTAGGGTCACCTCATTTGTCCCGATGAACGCTCTGGTATTTTCTAGCGCGTCGCGCAGCTGCTCACCATAGCGAATCGCTGACCGGAGAGGACTGTCTCTGTCTCTATTGCCCTCCTGGCGCCGCTGACTCCAAAGCGCTTCGCGGCAAATGTCGAACGTTCTTAACGCCGAGTCCAGAAGGGTTTGCCATTGAGCTATGGGCAAGAGTTCTGAAGGCAGGCTTGGGACATTACGTAGCGCTGCGCAAACAACGGACAGCTCCTCACGAAGTGTCAATATGCTCTGAGCATATGCTTCACCCAGAGCCGTCCGAAGGTGAGGCAGCACTGCATGTAATGCCAGCTCAAGATCGTCCGCCCAACTCGCAACCCTGTTCGCGAACTCAGGGTCACGAGCGAAAGCTATGAGGGCTTTACGTATCGGCAATTCGATATTGAGCTCTGGGCTATAGCGACGACCGAGTGAGACTCGACTGATGTTGAAGCGGTCGATGAACCAGTTGTGCCCAAAGTGCGGGAGGTCGAACCAATAAGTACGACGCCCTACGTACAGCGGGTCGTTACGGGTAAGGCGCTCGGTGAGCTGGAAGGCTGCCCAGAGCTGGATTTCTATTATGCGAGGTGCAATGGCCGCCTGGCGCGCGTGCACCCATTTATTCCAGCGTTCACGTTCAGATATCTGGCCCGTGACACGTCCGTCTGTAAGATCGAATGGGATGCACGCAATAAACGTCGTAAGCGCTGCGTGGGTCGCTAAAGCATTGTCAAAGGACTTCGTGAGCTGAGCAGCTTCTGCGTTTCCAAACTTGAAGAAGTATTTGGCTTGCCAGCCTGTTTCAGAGCCATCGCGTTCAACGCGGTAGCACTCGAGCCCACCGTCGGCGCCGCGCCCCTTGCGATGAAACGGAATACCCAGTGGTGTCTCGAGAGCAGCAAACTGGCAAACAAGCTCTTCAAACCCGCTGTGCTGGCTACCATGATGTGGACGGATGGCTCTGAAATCGATCGTTAATGACGCCACTGAAAACTCTCATTTCTGCTTTTGGTCGTTAATATAAGGCGAGCAACGCTCAATCGGCTATTTGCCTCTCGCCACCAAACCAGCTTCCTGTGTTAGACGCGGTGGCCTCCGGGTGCGAACATTCCGAGAGCTAGCAGGAGTGCCCCGTTGCAGTCTATCAGCGACCATATACTCTCTGGTGCAGGGTACACCTGCCCATAGCGCTTCGTGTATTAAGTTGAAGTTTTAGGGGAAGATCAGGGACCACGGAAATGTAAGCCTTCGGAAGGAGTCCAGCATTAGCTCAATCAAATCCCTCGATTTACGCTTTGTAGGCGATCTCGTCGAGTTCGTCCGTGGCGCAGGTTTTGTCTTGGACTTTTCAGACGCCAGTTTTTCGGCCTTTTTTGCCGCAGAACTCAATATCGATATCGAAGATCCCAAATTTTCGGTAAATGGCCGGTCAAAGGGTAAACGTCTAAAGTTTTTCTTGCAGAGCTGCGACGACCCTGATGCAGCGCAGCTTCTTGTTGCCCTTTGGAAGCATCGCAGGGAGCATCTCCTTCGGACTGATACTTCAGATCCAATCCCCAATTCAGAGCAGCGGTATCAGGCGTTGCTGAGTCGACTATCGGGCCAACAGCAGCCTGCACCGACCGCACCGAAACCCGATGACATGGTGATTGAAGGGCGCAAGTTTGCAAAATTCAAAAGTGACCTATTAGAAGTTGGTACGCTACTCCCACACGCTCGTGGCTATGCTTTCGAGGCATTTCTCAAAAACCTCTTCGACGCATTTCAACTTGCCGCCCGAGAGCCTTTTCGGGTGAGAGGCGAGCAAATCGATGGTAGCTTCGAGCTCGACAACGAGGTTTATTTTCTCGAGGCGAAATGGCATGGCCAAGCGATTGGTGTCGCCGACTTGCCCACGTTTCACGGGAAGATCGAGCAAAAGGCTGCTTGGACTCGAGGTCTATTTCTAAGCAATAGTGGATTCACAGAGGAAGGTCTTGCCGCCTTCGGCCGAGGCAAGCGGGTGGTTTGCATGGATGGATTGGATCTGTACGAGTTGTTAGATCGAGAGATCTCGCTATCCCAGGTGCTAAAAATCAAAGTCCGCCGTGCGGCGGAGACTTGTTTACCTTTTGTTCGGGTCCGGGACCTTTATCCGCGTTGAATCATTCATTCAACGATAAATTGGTGCTGGTGGTGATGGCGTATTGACTCGCCAGAATCGCTGCTCTACCTTCTTTCCCACGATGCCCTAGGCTGATGGCTGCACTATTGTGCCCGAACTGAATTTTGAGTTTCGAGATAACTACACGAGCGTTCAAATCAATTACGCGCTTCGCCCCACCGGTGGACTCAATCTCTGCCTGCTTCAGCTGCCGGCAACCATTAATGAGGCATTAAACGATCACAGTCGGCCGACCGCGTTGAACGTTCTGCGCAATTTGCTCGAGACACAGCCAGATGGGACGGGCCCCGCCCTGTCCACGATCGCGCCCGCTGGTGACCCTGTGGTCATTGTTGCGCCGGAGTGGGCACTGGGCTCTGTGGATTGGAGCACTGTAGATGCCCTTGTCAGAGCGACGAATCGGTCGCTTGTGTTGATCACCGGATTTGGCCTTTCGTTGGGTCAAGCTGTTCTCCAATGGCGCGAAGCATCGTCCGAAGACGGCACCGTTAGACACCTTGCTTGGGACCAGACTCGTAACGGTATCAGCCCAGTAATGCGTGTGAATGGCGGCTGGTGTTGGATTCATGAGCCAAACGGTCAGACGCACTGCATCACTTATCTTAAAAATGCTCTCCAGCAAAGTTATGAGGCCGTCCAATTAGACGATGTGCAGCCCCATGACACGCTTCTGCATTTGCGTTTCAGCGACTTGGACCTGTTTCCTCTGATCTGTGCGGATTTACTGAGGCCTGCCGGGCAAAACCAAAACTCGCCTCAGGCACGGATCCGCCGCAAACTCGAGAGTCTGAACAATGACCGTCCAGCACTCATCGTAGGTTCCTTGCTTCAGACCGGATACAACCAAAATTGGGGGATCGCTATCGACTCCCTTTTGAACCATGTTCTTGCCGGTCGACAAGGAATAGTCGCTCTGTGCAACGTCGCTCACGATGTACCAGTAGCAGATGAGGCCAACGACAAATGGAGAAGCCTCAGTGGTGTATTTGCGTCGCTCACTGAGATGCCTCACGGTCAGAAGAATCTCCCTGCGGCAAGGTCGCTGAATGCTCAGGGCATTGTAGGAGCAGTAGTACGAGGGACGTACCCATCCGTCACTGCGGGTATTGTGCATTGGCCGCCGTACAACCCTGTCAACAGTCTGCTTATTTGGCGGGGGAATATGGTTTGTCCTATCCAGAGTGCGGGGATGATGCTCCCTGTGACGGCCGTGCCTAACAAAGTCACCTATGAGATTGAACGTTTTTTACGTAGGTATCCGCCTGATACGGACGCTGCTCCACGGCTAAGAGCAGGCATTGCCGAAATCGGCGAGCACTTGCGTACCAATCCATTGGCCGACCCGAGTGCCATACTCAACGCCATTTTGGAGGGAACAGATTTCGACAAGAGGGTTGATCCTGACGCGATTGCTGATCCTGAAGTGATCAGTGCTCTCCGAGCCGGGCTTCACGCGCTGGCAACGCTGAAATCGATTGATGGCATAGATTGGCAAGACTCTACTGGTGCCGCAGGTCAACTCATCGTCCGCTCTCAAAACCGGCATTTACTGATATGGCGCTCTCATAAAGAGTCACCTAGGGCGCTGAGACGTATTCTCGGAGAATGGAGGGACTCAGGCGGTCCACATCCGCATTTGGTCGTGCTTGGAGCAACTCCCCTTGGAGACTTGGCGGACGGCGAATTTCACTCCGAGAGACGTGATGATTTTAGCACTTCCCCAAAAGGCAACACCGACCTCCGTGCAGGTGGGTCACTTGCACCTGTATTAGGCGATATTGGGGGGCTTCGGGGTATGCGTCGAGTGGCCGGTCTCGGATTGTCGAAAGCCGCAGCGGTCTACGCCGAGTACGAGGCATCAGAGGATGACGAACGAGTCGCGGAATTGCTCGATCAGATCGCCTCTCTTTTTAGGGAGTAGGAAGCATGAATGAAAACTCCGCGTTTTGGACCGCCGCCCGTGAGCAGCTTAATGAGCTTTGCGTCAAAGTAGGTCTCGACCGCACTCCGGATCTTCCCTCTCCAGGAATAGCGATTTCCGCTCCTGCGGGGACAACCCTCTGGTCTTCGTCTTACGCGCTTGTCCTGCTATGGCCTTGCCGTGGGGGTGACTATGTTTCCGTTGAGCAAGCAGCGGCGCAAGGTCAAGCATGGTTTGACGAAGTTCTTGTCCGAAAAGAACGAAGTTCTCCTGGAGGGCTGATAGATGGCTATCTGGTGCTTGCCCTCCCGCAGGCTCCTGAGGAGGATGCTCGAGAGAAAATTCGCCGACTGGAGCTGTCGTCTCAAGTATGCCGCAAGCACATGATTTGGCCTTCGACGCCTGCAGACCATAGCCATGAACCGGGCCTGTGGCAACGCGTAGCCGACATAACAGTTTTGGGGCTGCCAGAGGCTTCCGCACCCTTGATTAGCGAACTGGCATGGCCAGAACTGGATTCTGAAGCACAAGCACTGTGGACCGAGCTTTCAACGCTTGGCGTCAATGGAACAGTTTTACTTCATGAGAGGGCGCCGAATGCGCGGAATTAGACTCAATTCTCTCAATGTGTCTCACTTTCGCGGAATCAACGACTCTGTCCGCTTTGATTTCAGCTCACCATTGACCGTGGTATACGCCCCAAACGGCACCGGCAAGACAACAATGTGCGAGGCTGCAGAATGGCTGCTCACAGGACAAGTAGAACGGTTGAAGGAAGGTAGCGGCTTTGATGCTTTAGTCCTGAGCCCGAAGTTTCCTAGCCAAAATGACGCCGTTACTTCAGCAGCTGCGAATCTCTATATCGATGGAGCGCAACAATTCATCCAGCGCGCTGTGAATGGGTCGCAGTCATCTGCAGCATTTGGTGCCGATGAAGTGGCAGCAGTTTTCCTTCGTCCCAACGAACTTTTGGCCCTCTTGGCTCCGGTAGCCGCGGCTGACGAAGCACACGCGTTAACGGCTATAAATTTACGACAGCGGTGGCTTAAAGGAACGCGCTTTTTGAGTTCTGAAGCGCTAGCAGCCTTGGTCGATACCGACGAAGAAACTATCGAACGACGAACTCAAGTCTTCGCGGACCTACTCGGTATTCGGCATCTGCTTGATGCTGAACGTCAATGTGAAAAATACATTGTTGAAATCGGTAGGCGGCTGCGAAACCTTACAAAAATGACTGAATCGAGATCAGCGGAGGTCGCTGATCTGGAGCTCGCTCTTGGCCCTGATGAGACGGCCGGGGCTTCGCACTCGAGCTCGGCGCGTTTCGAGGCTGATACTGCCGCGAATCTCTTTGCCCACGAGGATACCCAGTGGTTCGTCGAGCAGCCCAACCTCGACGATCAACTCGCCTCGCTCACCGCGTTGCACCGCCGTTACAAGCACTTATTCGATGCGCGCGCACACGCAGCCAAGCGTGTCGAGGCAAAGTGGAGTATTCGGAACAGCCTAGAAGTGGCTGTCGTTGAAGGTATCAATCTTGAGGCCGTGTTGGCGCAGTCTTTAGCCGAGATTGAAATTGATGGAAGGCGAGCTGCTACTGAACTCACTGATTTCAATTCTCGGCGGGAAGCCACCTATCTGTTGGCGCAAGAACTTGCGAAGGCTCAGGATCAACTGTCTCATCTGAGTGCAATGGTAGTCGCCACTCTTTTGGATGGCGGTTTTATCGATGATCTTTCTCTAAGCCTGATAGAGCTTTCCCACAAATATCCGGAAAATCAATGGACTCCTAATGCACGACAACAACGTCGCCAAGAATTAAAAGAACTTGAGTTATCCAGTTCCCGATCCGCGTATGAGACCAAGCGCTTAGAGGAGCTGGACGTTGAGGTTAGTGCCGCTCGCCCGGGCGCTCCCTCACGTGAAGAGCTTGAGCGTTTGCAGCGACAAGCTGCTGAGGCCAGCTCAAACGCCAAATCTGTGGCGAAGCTGCTGGATGCTGTAGCGAGCCCTGTGGCTCGCTTACAAGCTGCTGCGAGGGAGCTTTTGGGGCATGACCATGGCGTGGACATGGGTAAATGTCCTCTTTGCTCACATGACTGGAAGGACGCCGGAAACCTAAGATCTGCGATCGACGCAACTCTTTCAGCCGCGCCAGATTTAATTGTGGCGGCCAGATCTGGAGTGGCCGCAGCCGAGGATGCGGCCAGGCTTGCACAAACCCAACTCGATGCGGCTCTGCAAAAGCAAAACAATCTAGAAAGGCTGGAAAAAGAACATTCCGAACTGCAGTTGGCGAATGCTGTTCGGCTTCGCGAATTGGAGAGGCTCGGCGTCGACAAAGGTGCAACAGTAGAAGAGCTCAAGTCTCTCGCAACGCGTCTGGATGTAGCCGATGCTATTTCCGCACTGTTATCAGCCCGTGATGGGATTTCACCTACCGTTTTCGGTTCTGAATTTCGCATGCCCGCTTCCGGATTCCAGGTCGCTGACCTGCACCAACACTTGGAGGCCGTCTTCGAGGCAAGAAATCGTGTACTACAACTCGAGCTTGCTGAACTAGCAAAGTCTATCGAGGCTGCGAGCAGTAATCGTGAGGACCTACGCGCAAATTATGCTGCGCTGCAGCAAAGTTTGAAGGAGTGCCGGCTAGGTTTAGAGCAAAAATCAGCGGAACTTGCCTCCTTACAATCGGCATGGCAAGAGGCCTCGCCAGATATTGACTGGTCGAACGCAGAGCTCGATACATTGATGTCTGAACTCTTAAAAGAAAACGTTCGCCTTACTTTAATTGAAGGACACATTGAGGCGGCTCGTGCGGCATGGGCAGCAGAAGCCCGTCGCTCTCGTCTGTTGGAGCTTCAGCAAGCAACTCAACTTTTAGTAGATGAAGCCAGGGTGATGAAGGGGAGGTTGGATGCCGCAAATCGCGCGCGCGCAGTGTTCTATGAGGCCTACACCACGATTAGCCGTCAAAAGGTTCAAGACCTTAGCCGCGTGGTAAATCCACTCTTCGCACGCATGCACGCTAATCGTGTATTTGACCGGATCAACCTCGGTGCGGATAGTGACTTTCTGCACTGGCTCGCCGACGCGGGTGGCCAGCAGCTCGATCCGGGCAAAGATTTTAGCCAAGGGCAGCGACAGGACCTTGCACTCGCTTTATTCCTAGCGCGCGCACGCAGCCTTGGTGGGACATTCTTTCTTGATGAGCCGATCGTCCATTTGGACGACTTGAATCGCGTCGGCCTGCTCGACATTTTGCGAGCGACTGTCTTAGAAAGCAGTAATACGCTTAACCTCGTTATCACCACGTCGAGTCGAGTTTTGGCTCGACACCTCATAGAAAAGTTTTCTGGTGTAGATTTGGTAGAAACACCAAGTGGGCGGCAGCCGCCTCTTCGAATACTGGAACTAGACGGGAATGGTCGAAGCGGGATCCGGCTGAGTACCGTTTATCCGTTGGAAGGAATGTCTGCTGCGGCCAGTTAGGGGATGAACCAGGATTGTGTTGAGGCGAGAGACCCATGGCAGGTCAACCTGGGGGCTTCGCTCTTCACACGATTTGTTTCCGGAAAAGCGACCAGACAGGACGATTGTCGGGTCGTTAAGAGAAAGCATAAACGTCGATCTGCCGATCCCTTCGATTTGTAGCAGACAGGAAATGCGGCCAGGAACAGCTGCGACCTCGCCAGGAAGCATTACAGGGTTGGTGGGATCGTCTGGCCAAATCTATTAAACAGACAGAATAAGTAAAAAGTTGAACCCCTCTCTTGGCCGAAAGCTGCCGGACGTGAACGGCAGAAATTGGCCGCTTTCCGCCTTTTACGAGTGAAACTTTGAGTGGGGGCCGTCATTGGGTATCGCCTGAAATCCGGCATTCGGCTTCGCGCCCATTCCAGCCGTTCGCAGACATTCTTGATAATCCCAGAAGCTGACGTCCATTCAGGTGAGTTTGAACATAGGGTATGCTTGCAGGATCAGCAGGACTGCCATTCGCACGACGGATCGATGATGGAAGTGGAGTTCAGACCAGAAATGGAGCGCGGTTCAAGTCCGGCCTCGAGAGGGCCGGCCGGCGCTTATATCGAAGGCGAACTTGGTGCTCTCTATCTGCTCGCCCTGCTGACGGGCAATCGGGCGCCGGGCATGCCAGACGCCCGGGTCCTCAGCGTCCGATTTCAAGGCACCGAGCATGGGTTCAAGCTGGATGACCTGATCGCTTCGGGCGTGGGGCCGGCCGGCGACTCCATCCTCGAAATTCAGTCGAAGCGGGATATCACTTTCTCGCCGGGGGATAGCGTCTATCAAGACGTCGCCTACCAGATCGCGCGGAGTGTGGTGGGTTCTATTCCGGCGGATCGACACTTTCTCGGCATCGCGACGCAGCGGACCAGCCGCAAGATTTCCGGCGCTTATCAGGATGTGCTCAAATGGGCGCGGACGATGGAGAGCGCGGCGGCGTTCTTCACTCGGCTAGACGCCAGGGGCATCGCGAGCAAGGATATGCGCGATTTCGTCGCGACGACGCGAAAGCACCTGGTCGCGGGCGGTGTCGCAGATGACGACGATGCGATCTGGCGGCTGTTGCGGCGGATGCTCATCCTCGAGTTCGACTTCGAAGCGACGTCACCGATCGCCCGGACCTATGGGCATGCGCTCGCACGGACGGCGCTAACCGACGAGGACGTCGGTCGTGCCGAGGCGCTGTGGAGCCGGCTGGTCGACTTGTCAATCAAGACCAGTACTACCGGCGGTGAAATCGACCGGACGGCCCTCGGGGCCAATCTCGCCGAGGCGGGGTTCCGGCTTGCTGGCGCTCGCGAATATGGTCCGGCACGCGCCAGACTAGCCGAGCTCGCGCAGAACACGCTTGCCCATATCGGCACGAGCGTGGCGGGGGTGAGCTTACCGCGGCTGGAAGCAGTTGCTGCGGCCGACGATGCATTCGAAGCGCATCGTTTCGTCGAAGTCTGCGGGGATCCCGGCGTCGGCAAATCCTGGGTCCTTCGCCATCTCGCCGAGCGTGTTGCGCGCCAGGCACCGATCATCGTCCTCGACCGGGATGCGACGCCTCCGGGCGGCTGGCTGCCGTTTTCAAACGCTCTCGGCATCCCGGGATCGGCGGTCGAATTCCTGACCGATCTGGCCGCAAGCGGTGGCGCGATGCTCTTCATCGATGGCTTGGACATGTTCGACGATGTCGGTCGCCAGCGCACTATCGCCGAGCTCATGAGGGCCGCGAGCGCGATCCCGGACTTCAAGGTGATCGCCACCACGCGCACGGCCGGCAACATCAATGTCGAACTCTGGCTCGATGATCAGATCGTTGCCGCAATGGGTGGCGCGTACCCGATACAGGTCGGGCCCCTATCGGAGGATGAAGTCGCGACCCTGGTCGATCAAGCGCCGGATCTCCGATCACTGTTGGACCCGAAGCATCCAGCCGCCGGACTTACCCGAAACTTCTACCGGTTGTCCCGGCTGCTGAAGGTGCCTAGCGCTACCGGGATCCGGACCGAAGCTGCGATGGCTGGTTTCTGGTGGAAGAGTGCGGACGGCGCGCCTGCGAACGACGTTCGCGCTACGCAGCGGTTGATGGCCGCGCTCGCCGCAAGCGCCCTGAGGGGCGAAGGAGGGCTTGAAATTGTCGAAGATTCGGCGGCGCGTTCGCATTTGATCGGAGCGATGACGCTCAGGGAAGTGCGGCGCGACCGGCTCGACTTCTATCACGACGTGTTGCGCGACTGGGCGATAGGCAGTTATATCGCCGAGCACCCCCAGCATTTGGCTGCTCTGGACATGACCGTGCCGGTCTCACCGCGCGTTGCCCGCGGTATTGAGTTCGCCGCCCGCCTCGCGCTCGAGTCGGTTGCAGATTGCAGCGGGTGGTTCCAGTTGCTTGGGCAGCTTTCGGTCCCCGAGGCGCATGGGTCCTGGCGGCGTCAGGCGATCCTTGCCTTGTCGCGTTCGGAGGCCGGATACGAACTGCTCGAAAAGTGCAGCGCCGGATTGCTTGCGGACGGGGCGGCCCTTCTCGTCGAATTGTGCACGACGATTGTCGCGGTTGAGACCGTGGCGACTTCCGACCTGATGAGGATGCCGGACGGTACTAGGATCGATATGCCGCGTTCCAATCGGACTGATGTCACCGGCTCCGCCATCGTGGTGCTGCGCTGGGTACTGGCACATGTGGCCGAGATATCGATATCGGCGATCGGCGCGGTGGTCGAACTGGTCAAAATACTGCTCTATCTCCTCAACCATCTTCAGCTGTTCGCCCACCAAACTGCTGTCATGCTTTTTGGCTGGTTACGACAGCTCGATGTCCGCGACGCCGATATGACGATCCCGGGTGAGCGGAACCCTGGGCGAGCAGCGAGTGACGGGAGAAGCAGCATGATCGAGCAACTTCGCCTGATCGCTCTGTTGCTCGGCAAATTCGCGCCTGATGAGTTGAAGGCCTATCTCAACGAGGTAGGCAGTGAGCGGAACAGCTATAAGGTCGATGCGATCCGGCAGATTTCGAAAGTGGTCGCGCCGGTTGCGCCCGCCGAACTGGCGGAACTCGTGTTAGCGAGTCTCCTCAGGACACGGAAGCGGCGCGGCAGCCGTAACCGCATAATGGAGCAGGCATTCACCTTCGCCGACAGCAGCTACTTGCCCCCCTCGCCAGCGCAGCCCCCGTTCCTCGATCTATTGGAGTCCGCGCCCGCCGAAGGGTTAAAGCTGATCCGGACACTGGTTGCGGAAGCGATTGCATTCAGCACCGACGCGCGCGCGTCGGTAGATCCAGGCTTCACCGTCGATTTCGGCAATGGTCCACGTTTTTTTCCCCGGACCGACAGCTATCTCTGGTCGCGGGATCAATGCCGCAAATATTCGGCAGCCTCCGGACTCAAGGCGCTGGAAGCCTGGAGCCAGCAAAGGCTCGATGATGGTGTACCGGTCGATGATGTGCTCGCCGATATCATCGGGCCCGAGGACAGCTGTGCAGCGTACCTCCTAGTTGCGGTGGATGTGCTGCTGTCACATTTCGACGTTGCGCGCGATGCATTGGCGCCGTTCATAGCGGACCCGGAGTTGCTGGCCACCGACCGCTTGCGTCGGGACCGTGATCTAGGATCCGGGATTGATCAGTTCGCGATCAGGAAGGAGCCGGAGAACAAGGTCAGGCTCGCTGATTTAAAGAGCCGCCCGTCGCGACACGCGACCTTGTTCGACGTGGTGCACTTTTATCTGGGAGACGATCCAGTAGCAAACCGCCTGCGCGAGCAGCTGGGCGCCGCGGTCGCGGGCCTCGAGCCCATTCAATCCTACTCGAACTTGACTGACGCGCGGTTCATCGCACGGTTTGCCAACAATATGCTGCAGCGATCGAACTGGATCGACATCGGAGACGAAAAACTAGGGTATCGACCGCCGGCCGACGAGGCTGCGCATCTCGAAGCGATGGAGAAGCAGCGGGTCGCACGCATGCGTTCGATCGAGATCGAATCGCGCATCAATTTGGCGATCGATGGCGAAGGCAAACACGCTACCGCCGAGACGGCGCGCGATGCGGTCGCCTATGCGGGCGGCGACCTTCCCGACGATAGCGACACCGATTACCTCAAGTCGCGCTCAACCCGGCTGATCACGACGGCCTTGCTGGTGACTCGCGACGGTGACGACAGTCTGCTCGCTACCGAGGAGGCGTGGATCCGTCAGGTCATTGCAATCGCGTTCGAGGAGCATTCCGATCGCGGCATCGGATCAGAGGATACGCTGCGCTTCAATCGGCCGGCGATTGCCATCCTCACTCTGATCAATCTTTGGGCCCGGAAGGGGAGTGAGACGGACCGGAACGCGCTGATCCGGTTCGCGGCGCGCGGGGATCGCAGCGCGGTGACGGCATTCTCAGCCGGACTCGGACGGATCCTAAAAACCGAGCCCAAGCTCTTCAAGGCAGCAATGCGCGCTGCGTTCGCAAGCATGATTTGGCGCTGGAAGAGCTACGACGAGGAAGACGAGGCAGTGCATGCGCGCTTCAACGCTGAGCGGACCGCGGCGGTCGATACCGCAGTCGCGGCCGAGATCGACTGGCTGGATGGCGAGGCCGAACCTGCATGGCCGGCTTGGCCCAAGGAATGCCCGATTCTGCGGCGCGGCTCGCGTCTCCAAGTTCCTAGACTCGTCACGTCGGCAGAGTTCTGGGAAGAAGAGACGATCAAGTCTGCGGTCGCCGAGCCATCGTCGATCATGCACGTCAACAGCAAGGCGGCAGCGCAATGGCTGGCGATGGTCCAAGCCGCGCCCAAGGGATCAACAGATTGGCGGCAGGAGGTGGTCGAGGCTTATGTCGACTGGACCGCTCGGATGAACGGGCTAGGTCTGCCCGTAGATATCGAGATAGATAACGATCCGCACGACTGGAATATGTACTACTACGCGCTGTTTGCCGAGCGGCTGCTCGACGCCACCGATGAGTCGTTCGAAGCTGATCTGAAACTCGTGACAGATCTGCCGGACGAGCCATTCGGCAAGGTCGCGCAAACTGTCATCCACTCGGCCGACGCGCTTTATTGCAACGATCCGCAGCGTCCGGCCGCACGACCTGCCGATTTGCGTGCCCGTTTAGCGCAACGCGTGATGGCACTCCACAGGTGGCGATATGCCGATGATCCGGCCAGTTCACGGATCGACATGCAGAGCGGTGGGATCGTCGCAAAGATAATGCTGAACACTTACAACCCGTTCAACGGGACGCAGAGCTATCTGCCGCCCTTGTTGTTCGACCGCGTCGACCCGCTCCTTCCCTCGATGAGACCGCTGCTGCCAGGCGGTCCGACGGCCTTCGTGGCGCTGTGCACAATGAACCTGCTCCTAGTTGAGACGCGCGCGCGTCACCTCGACTTCCTGCTCGAAGCGACCGAGGCTTGGTTTGGTCGCACACAGGCGCCCGGACTGTGGATCGACCTGGGCATCGGACGGAAGGTAGTCCAATGGCTGGAAGCGGCGATCATCCAGGAGCCGGGGTTGCTCGCACCCGCGCATCCATTACGCGCCCGTATCGACCGAGCGCTCGGGCGGTTGGTTGGAGTTGGCGTTGCCGAGGCCCATGAACTCGAATTGAAAGTCGAAGCGGCAGATGGGGCGCATAGGTAAGAAAACTGTCTGATTCTAGATGACTAGCTACCGCGCGCTCTTGGGGTCAAGCAAGCTGACATCGTTGATGCGCATGCTGGCCGTTCAGACCGGGATCTGACGGCCAGAAGCAGCTGTTCGATGTGTCTAGAAACCCCGGGGCGATTCACCTGACTTGAATAACGCCCTGTCAATCTGGCAGTGTTTCTCTGCGCCCTGCTGCGGCCCGTTCTGGTCCGAAGGGGCGGCAACTTACACCGTGTGCGTCAGACTCCTCACTCAAGGATCCACCATGCTTCAGGCTGCCACCGGAAAGCTCTTCACTGAGCCGCATAACCCCCAAGTCAATACTCTCCGAGGGGTGGTTTACACCAACCTCGATCTGGGCAGTGTTGACACATTCAGCAGCGCAATCGGAGCACTCAGCGCTTTTGACACAGTGACCACGCCTCACGCGCTGTGCTACCAGCTGAACGAACACATCGAGGGCACGCCTGCGGAAGGTCTCATACATTCACGTATGATGGGGGCGTACATCGATGATTTTGCGGACGTAGCCTCGTTCGGATTACAGGCAATTTTCAGTCCTGACGTCCGAATCGCCGAGCGATTGTTGCACCTGCGGGCGCGCGCGGGCGAACCGCACCCGAGCGAACGACTGACCCGATTCTACGAGCCATCGTTACGGGTGAACTTCGAGGAACTGGAGGCATTCGGGGAGTTTACGCAGCAGCTAATAGGCCTGAAGCGCAGCTGCTACCAAAGCGTAATTAAGGCAATCAGATCCTACGTCGCCGCGGTTCACAGGATGAGCGATGACCTCGATTTGGCCTATACGCTGCTCGTTATGAGCATCGAATCGTTAGCCCAGGATTTCGATGGCTATCAGGTCGCTTGGCAGGACATGCCACCCGAAAAACGAGGTCCTATCGACAAGGTTCTTGAGAGTCTCAAGGGCGCAGACGCGCAGGCAGTGCGGTATGCAATTCTTGAAACAGAGCATTTGCGGTTGGGCCACCGCTTTTCCAAATTCATTCAGGAATACCTGCCGGCGGACTATTACTCCGTGCACGCAAGCAAAGAAAAGCATCCGATCGGTAAGCGAGAGTTGGTAGCTGCGCTCAAGAACCTCTATGGCACGCGTTCCGACTACGTACACACTCTTAAGCCGTTGACCAAAGAATTTCTCCATTTCTCTGGCCACGCGGAAACGTATGCCGATCATGACAAGCTTATGTTCACGTTCCAAGGCCTGTTCCGCGTGGTGCGTGCGGTAATTATGGAATTTGTCCGCCGCTCCGACAAAATCGCTCATGAGCCCTGTGCATATGAGTATGACAATCCAAGCGTACTGAGGATCTCATGGGCTCCCTCTATGTGGATCTATGCCCCCGCAGGCCTGACTGCGGAAACCTGCCCCCGATTCTTCGAAGGGTTGGTGACACTCCTCAGCCAAGCCTTTGAGAATTTTCCACATCAACCACTGAACAACTTGCGCCCGGTGGTAGAAGCGGGCTTTAAAATTAAGGATGGCCTGCAGAGATCACCGAAGATTGCTCTCTTGGCATTCATCTATCTGAAGCATTACTACCTCGGTGGCGAACAAGGTGAGTCGACACTGAAGAAAGGCGATGTGGCGCTTCTCAACCAGCCAAGCCTGGAGTCGCTGATTGGTCAGGCCATAGCGGGTTCCGATACAGAATGGACCCCTTCAGAACACCTGAAGCACCTGAACAGCTACTACGGCCAGTGCTTTAAGCTCAAAGGAATAAAAGTGCCATTGCAGGTCGAAGCCTGCATGGCACTCGCGCTGGTAGAGCGGTACCGAGTAGCAGGCCAATTTCAGGATGCAAAGGAGGCTTTGGCCGCCGCATCAGAAGACTTCCCGCGGCTGCCTTGTATAAGAGAGGTTCAGCTTGACCCAGACACCCCTATTCGCTGGCTTGACATCATCTATCCGAAACGTGCGCCAGGAAAAATTTCGACACTGGAATGTCACGGTCTGTAGTAGGTCGACGGAGTTTGGTTAGGTGGTAGTGTTCGAATTGCCATTCACAAAGGATGTCGGCTATTGGCCGAAACCAGCCTCATGACTTCGCATCAACTTCACGGATTGGCTTTAGGACCAGAAATCCATCGGCCAGCTCAATCCTCAACGAATCACCGAGACCGATGTCCAGGGCTTTGAGCACGTCCGGATGGAGATCCATGATGACGTCGCCGCTGCCATCCCTGGATCCTGGCAAACCACAGTTGTTTGCATTGCCTCACTCATCGGACGCTCGCTCCATTCTCGGCTGACGTACTTAGACGATATCCTACGCGCAGGATACGCGACCGGCACCTAATGGCCGATAGCTGCCAGCCGCTAGGCCACTAGCTGCGGGCCGTCAGCGCCCCTCAGCTTACTTGCGATTCAGATTTTCTGAAAAGCACTGGGCGACATACCGAACTCGCGTCGAAACATGGCCGAAA
>Ga0247730_1000605_pt1 | contig 24543 bp, 22 predicted proteins | sample UWRJL073202C2_FD_180959 | JGI IMG/M metagenome (GOLD analysis project Ga0247730, IMG submission 180959) | Plant litter microbial communities from Arlington Agricultural Research Station in Wisconsin, United States - UWRJ-L073-202C-2 | ecosystem: Environmental > Terrestrial > Plant litter >... | reverse complement strand
GCCAGTGTGCAACAGCATCGAATTTCCATGTCCACTTCCGAACAAGCCGATGAACGATTGGCTGTTTTTCAGGAAGCTACAGAGACCCTCCGGACGTTGCTTACTGAGTCTTCGCAAATGCGCCGTTGGGTGGTCGCGGTGGCTTTCGATCATCAATCGATGCAGACGGTCGCCTCTGCTCCGTCCCACTTGCCCGCAAGGCCAGGCACCTCCTCGAGTTGACGCACCTCGTCGAAGCGACCTCGCTCCCCCCGATATCGCACGATCTCGAAACCGTGACCCTTCAGCTGCGGCACCTCGTCCAGCTCCGCCGCGGTAGAGGTATTCAGGTTGATCATGAGGGTCTCCGAGCAAGTAATCTGCATGAACCAACGTCCACGTGCGGCGTGCCGCAAACCACCAGTGGCGTCTGCTTCTGGGCGATCCGTGCGGCTGCGGATAGCCGAGGCGCTACCAGCTTCCTTCTTTCATCCGACATTGACGGGTAGCTTCGGCGGCGCTGGTGCTTGGCTCGGGAGCAGTGAATGCCCGAGCCATTGCTCGGAGGAGAGTTCATGCCGATAGCACGCCGCTGATCTTCGATCAGCGCCTGCCGGAACGGCGCGCTCATGCCGTAGCCGGCATCGGCCAGCACGCAGCCGAAGCGCACCCCCGCGTTCCTGACCCTGTCGATCTCCTCGATGGCGATCTCCGGTTTGGTCAGAACGACCTGCCTCTCGACGGGCACCTTGGCCCGCGCCATGCGCTCAGGATCGCCGGTCCAGCTCTCCGGCAGGAACAGGCGCAGGCCCACCATCACCGGCACTTCGCGCGACGCCAGCGTCACCGACACCAGCGTCTGACAGTTCGCGTTCTGGCCCAGCGACGAGGCATATTGGGGCGCGACGCCGACCGAGTGACGCCCCTTCTTGGGCATCGCGGTGTCGTCGATGACGAGGAAGGCAGCCCGATCTCCGACCAAGCGATCCGCCTCCTTCAACAAGGCTGCCTCAAGCGGAACGCTGTCCCACACGCCGGCGGCTACGAAATGATGAAGCTGGTCATAGCCGGCCTCGTCCGCACGAGCAGCCATCGGCTGCACGCTCTTGCGGTCGCCAGGGCCGATCAAGCCGGCGATGTAGAGCGGGCACATCCGCCGCCGCGCTGGATGCGAAAGCCCCGCCAGAAACGGCTCAAGCCATCGCTCCAGATCGCTCCGCCAGCCTTCGTCCAGCACCATCGCCGTTGATCCGTCAGCCTACACTGACACACGAGAATCAACGACGATTCCAGCCGGTTCCTTCAACCTGCCAAAGTAGTGCTAGCTGGGCGATGTCGACAGTATGAACCGCATTATTCGCAACGTGCGCGGAGACGATGTCAGCCGTCAGCGTAATCAGATCGTTGTTCTCGTTATCAGCCATGCGCGTTCTCCATAAAGCACACGCTGAACGCCGCGTTTGGCTTTTAGACCCCTTCGTGAAGGCTGTTACGAGCTTTCAGTTAAATAAAGGCGTAAGAGTGAAACTGGTCAGAACGGTCACAACGGCAAGACGGACATTATTGCATAGATTGTTTCCAGTCAGGCTGCGCCGTAATCCTTTGAACTCTCTGCATCTTGAAAGGTATTATGCCGGTTGATCGCAAGAACCGGAGCCGAGGACGAACTTTGCTAAAAGTGGCAATCCAAACTCATCGAACTTGGCTCGGTGGCCAGCTATAACAAGCTGAAGATCGCCTTACCTTTCGTTGCAAACGCCTGATCCGCGCCAGATACCTGCGGCCGAGGTTTATGCGGACCATCGATGTGAGGCAGATTTGTAACGCTAGAGATCAACTTGCCGCAGTCTAGGCTGAGCTCATCCTTCGATCAAACCTCTGATCCGGGTAGCCAGGGCGTCCATCCCGAACGGCTTAGTCAAGACATGCATCCCGGGATCAAGGTGGCCGTGGCTCAGTACCGCATTTTCGGCATAGCCGGTTATAAAAAGAACCTTGAGTTTCGGGCGTACGCTACGGGCAGCATCTGCGACTTGCCGTCCGTTCATACCGCCGGGCAGTCCTACATCTGTCACTAGCAGGTCGATCCTAAGGTCCGAATTAATAATTTTGAGACCTGCGGCACCATCGACAGCTTCGATCGCTGTGTAGCCAAGATCGGTTAGGACCTCGGCCACCAGCATTCGTACGGTTGGTTCATCATCTACAACTAGAACGGTCTCACCCGCCTCGGCCCGCGGCACCGCTTCTGTGCTCGGCCTAGTCTCGTCAGCTTCAGCCGAGCCGAGGTGGCGGGGAAGATAAATACATACCATCGTTCCTTGACCTACCTCGGAGTAGATGGCGGCCGACCCACCAGATTGTTTTGCGAAGCCATAGATCATCGAAAGACCAAGCCCGGTCCCTTGACCGATTGGCTTAGTGGTGAAGAACGGGTCGAACGCCTTTGCGACGATGTCCGCCGGCATTCCGGTGCCGGTATCAGAGACGCAAAGCGAGATATATTGGCCAGGCTCAAGTCCTCGCTGCTTGGCTCCGCGCTCATCCATCCACCGATTGCCGGTCTCAATCGTGATCTTGCCTCCATCGGGCATCGCATCGCGGGCGTTGATGCATAGGTTCAAGATTGCGTTCTCAAGCTGGCTCGGATCGATCAGGCTGGACCACAGTCCGGCGGCATTGACCGTCCCGATTTCAACGGCGGGTCCCACCGTTCGTTGGATCAACTCTTCCATCCCCGATACGAGCTGACGCACGTCCGTCGGCTTGGGTGTCAGTGTCTGCCGCCGTGAGAAGGCCAGCAAACGATGCGTTAGCGCCGCTGCGCGCTTGGCTGCTCCCTGCGCCGCGCCGACGTATCGCTCAACGTCTGCCGTTCGACCCTGAGATATGCGGACCTGCATCATCTCCAGGCTGCCCGAGATGCCAGTCAACAGATTGTTGAAGTCATGGGCAAGGCCGCCGGTTAGCTGCCCGACCGCTTCCATCTTCTGCGCCTGGCGAAGCGCGTCCTGTGCGGACACAAGGTCCGCCGTACGCTCGGCGACGCGAGCCTCCAGCGTTTCATTCATCTCGCGCAGCACTTGTTCGGATCGCTTCCGATCAGTGAGGTCGAGCATGGCACCGATCATGCGAACGGCGCGTCCATTCTCGTCGCGAAAGACGTGACCACGGTCGAAAACATCGGCGAAAGACCCGTCAGCCCGCTGAAAGCGGTATTCGGAGGCCCACTGATCGCGATCTCCTTCGATTATAGAATGGATCGCTAGATCTACCCGGTCTCGGTCCTCGGGATGGATGTGTGAGATCCACCATTGAGCGGTCGGCTCTATTTCGCCTTCGGCGTAGCCGAAGAGGACGCAAACAGCCTCGTTCCAGTCGACATGGTCCGTGCCCAAGTCCCAATCCCAAATTGCGTCGTTCGTGGCCTTGGCTGCCAGCCGATAACGCTGTTCGGTCTCGCGCAATGCCGCCTCCGCGGCCCGGCGTGCGGTCTCGTCGCGGGCGATCTTGATGAAGCCGGTGACCCGGCCTTGCGCGTCGTGGAGCGGGCGAACCGATCCGTTAGCGAAGAAGCGACTGCCGTCGCGACGTACGTGCCAGCGCTCGTCGTTAGCACAGCCCTGAGCACGCGCCGTGGCGAGTTCTCGGGCCGGCACATTCGCTGTCAGGTCCTCTGCGACGTATAGAATGTCTGCGCTTTGGCCGCGTATTTCATCTGCAGTCCAGCCGAAGACAGCTTCTGCGCCTGGCGTCCAGTCGATGATCGTGCCGTCCGCGTCCGTGGTGAAAATCGAATGATCCTTCACACCCTCGACGATGCGACGGTTGCGCTCTTCGCTCTCCCGCAGCTCAACCCGGGCGCGGTGCTCCTCGGTGACATCGTGGCCTTCAACGAAGATTCCGGTGACTACACCCGCGTCGTTGAAGCTCGGCTCGTAAATGAAGTCCAGGAACCGCAGCTCCGAACAGCTCTGAGGGCGAGCCAGCTCAATCGGGGTATCGCGCGCCACAAAGCGCTCCCCTGTCCTGTAGACTTGATCCAGCAGTTCGACGAACCCTTGATCAGCCACCTCGGGCAGGGCGTCGCGCACGGTGTTCCCAATGAGGTCGCGCTCCCCGACGAGACGCCGGTAAGCAGCGTTGGCGAACTCGAAGGTGTGTTCAGGGCCATTGAGGATTGCAATGAAACCAGGCGCCTGCTCGAAAAGGCGCCTCTGGCGAGCGATGTCCGCCTCCCGGCGCCGCTCGGCGAGCACCTGTTCGGTGATTTCAACGCACGGGCAGAAGAAGCCCGCTATGGCGCCAGATTCCTCGCGTATGGGCGTGTAGGAAAAGGAAAAGTGCGTTTCCTCCGCGTACCCCTTGCGCTGCATCAGGAGTTCGATGTCGTCCATGTGGACTGGATTGCCGGAGTAGGCCTGCTCCACGATAGGGATGAGATCGTCGCGGATCTCGGACCATACGTCCAAAAAGTCCCGACCCAGCGCAGCCGGATGTTTATCAGCTAACACCTCGGCGTAGCCGTCGTTGTATAACAGCGTACGGTTAGCACCCCAGGCGATGAACATCGGTTGATTGGCTGTAAGCAGCAGTCCGACGAGCGTTTTTAGCGGCTGCGGCCAGTCGTGGGGTAAACCCAACGGAGTTTGGGACCAATCATAAACGCGGATCATCGCCCCCAACTCGCCGCCGTCCATCATGAAGTCCGGCGCCTTGGTTCGTAAATTAGTATCGAATTGCATAGGGCGGCAACGCTTCGCCGACCGGAAGGTCCCGACCAGCATCTTCCTTCATGTCCTCTAGGCCGGCTAGCCTCGTTTGAGCCTCGGGCCGATTTGATCTCAAGCCATGTCCCCCCGCTCAGCCTAGGACGCGGGAGGCTAAGTCTCCAAGTCGCACTCCGATTTTAGGCCGTGGCACCAACGGATAGAGCTCTCCTCAAGCTGATCCGTGTCAGTTCGGAAGGTCGGCCCAAACGGATCGCAAAGCCCGGCCAGATTCCAGTGCCGTTGTTGACGTAGAGGGTCATGCTTCCAATCGTGTACAAGCCAGACACATATCCCCCGTTGGCTTGCGCGACCAGGCGATCAAGCCCAACAATCATGCCACCGTGCGTATGCCCAGAAAGTTGGACGGCTACGCCGCGAGCGGCCGCCCTTTTTGCCATGCCCGGCTCATGATCAAGCAGTATAATCGGAGCCCCGGTCGGAGCGCCGGAAAGGGCTTTCTCAAGGTCCGGCAGCTCCCTGTTCGCGCCGCGTGCCGATCGATCGGTGACGCCAGCGATGACAAGCTGTTCGCCGTGCCGCGAGACGATCGCGTGCGCGTTCGCCAAGCCGTGCATGCCCAGTGAGCTCAGATACTCCATCCAGGAATCGAAGCCGGACAGGTATTCGTGATTGCCAGCGATAAAGAAGATGCCGTCGGCGGCGCGCAGCCTGCGAAGCGGTTCAACGTCGTCGCGCCGACGCGCGACACTCCCATCAATGACGTCACCTGTCACCAGGATAAGGTCGGGCTCGAGGCGATTTACGTCATCCACGACGGCGCCAGCCCAGGAACTCGTGAAAAGCCGGCTAATGTGGAGGTCTGTGAGCTGGACGATGGTGTACCCCTCGAAGCGTGCGGGGAGATCAGCGATGTAGATCATCACCTCTCGCAGCGGCGGCGTGCGCGAGGCCTGCAAAACGCCAAACGCGCTCAAGACGAGGGCGACTGCTCCGAAGGCGTAGCGCAGATCGGTGGAAACCTCGCCGAGCTTAGTCTCGGCGGCGAAACCTACGAGCGCACCTAGATCAATGATGACCTGGCCGGCCATCATCAGGACGATCGAACCGAGCAGCCAATTGAAGATGAGGATCAGCGGCCGTGGAAATTCCGGGTTGAAGATCGAACCGGACGACAATCGGCTCCACAGATGAAACTGAGAGGCAATCAGCAATATGAGCGAGGCCGCGACTTTGATCAGATCGGGCCATGGGAGCGGCCAGATCGTGCGCGCCACGACGTAAAACCAAGGAAGGCCGAACACCAGATGGATCATGTCGAGCCTACTTCCCGCCGCAACGCCGGGCCGCGTGCGCGGCGCAGGTAGGGGCGGCGACCGGTTGGCGCAATGCAGTCCGGGGCCTGCCCCGAATATCCACAGCGTGTTTACCGCGATGAGTTCAGCGCGAAGCCGCGCGCAATCCCTATTCTCGTCAATAGCTCGGGCACCACCATTAGAGTTGGAGGGATAAGCAACACCCAGCACATGGCGAGCCGATTGGCTGGCGTGTCCCACCACGTCTTAGGGCTGGAAGACGGCGTGCCGAAACATCCGTGACAATTGAGTTCAAGCTTAATGGGTCCGACGTCGCTCCCAAATCGGGGGCCCAGGGATCGTCGGTCTCGTTGGAAGGCTTGTTCCAAGGACTGTCATATTGGTCTGACTCGCCACCGCTCCGTCCGTTCAATTCGTCATAAAGCTCGGGGCTGGCGAGGGATGTTGAGCGCAGGGTTGGCGGTGGGTTAGCCATCATCTGCGCTAGCGCGTCGCTTTGGTCGTCATGGCGGCCACCTGGACGAGCTGCGACCTCGGCAACAAATTCCGCCTTCAACGGCGCTGCCTGGGGGCGAACGACGTCGCCGGCTTCGACGCGGCTCGCCTGCATTTGCCACCTCGCCGGCCTGCATCGCGATGCGCTTCGCTGACCTCCGCGATGTCGCATGGTCGGCATATTGCTCGTCAGCGAGCTTCCTTGCTTAATACTCGCTATTGAGCCCGCCGTAGGAACCCAACGAAGTCGGCTTGGCCGCTCGCGGTGAGGCTGAGGGGAGCGGCAAGCTCGTTCAGCCGGGCGAGGGAATGACATGCTCCTCGGGAACGACTGAGAGAAGCATAATTTTCGCGGTAGTGATCGGTTCCCGATCACTAGTGTCTGCGTCGCTCATGTATCCCACGCTCAGCGATAAGTTTTCCAGCTGCTTGAGATTTGGGAAAATACGGCCATGCGCTCGCGATTTTGCTAGCTGCGGCAGCGAGCGCCAGCATTTAGAACGCCATAATGGCCATATTCCCACTACTTTCCCACGCTAACAGGAATGTGCCACGCAGACCGATCGGCTCGCGACTGCGCACACCACCATTTTTCTCAATTTCCGTCACCCCGCAGTTGATCGGCGATCAAGCGCGGGATGACGGATAGCAATAAGTGCCGTCAGAACTTGAAGCGCACCGTGCCGCCATAGGTGCGAGGGTTGCCGGGGTAGCCCTGGATGACGCCGGTCGCCCGGGTCAGGCCCAGCAGGTTGGCGTAGTAGGACTTGTTGAAGAGGTTCTCCACCCAGGCCTGCAGCTCCAGCTTGTCGTCCATCAGCAGCACACCGGCGCGGACGCTGGCGAGGGCATAGCCCGGCGCCTGCGCGGCCGGATCCAGCGTGATCGTGTAGTTCTGCGTGCTCCGCCAGTTCACGTCGAACAGGCCATAGCCCTTAACCGTGTCCGTGATCGGATGCGTATAGTCGATCGTGAAATCGGCGGTCCATTTGGGCGCCCATGCCACCTGCCGGCCGGTAATGTCGCAGGTCAGCGCGGTCGATTGTGCGGGGCAGGCCGAATTGCGGAAAGAGGAGTAGGTCGCCTTGTCATAGGCGAGGAAGCCCTTGGTATGCAGGCCAGGCGCGAGGAACGTCTCCAGTTCGGCTTCCACGCCGCGCGAGGTGAGCGAGCCGACATTGGCAAGGAAGCGGACCGCCGCACCGGCGCCCAGCGACTGATTGGCCTGATAATTCTTCACCTTGGTGTGGAAGGCGGTGACGTTGAAGATGACCTTGCGATCGAAGAAGGCGCTCTTGAAGCCCAGTTCGAAATTGTCGGCAGTCTCGCCCTTCACCGTCTGCTGCGCGCCGAGGGATATCGCCGAGCCCACGTTCGTATCCGGGTTGGAGCTGTTGTAGGCGAGCAGGTTGAAGCCGGCCGATTTGTTGCCGCGCGCATATTTGCCGTACAGGAAGATATCGCGCGTTGCCTTGTAGCTGAGGCCGGCCTCGCCCGAAAGCGACTTGTCCTTGAGACCGGTATCCACTCGTCCGAGTTGGGCATTCGCGGTGCTGGGCGAAAGCGCGTTGAGCTGCGCCTGCGTGAGCGCGCCCGGATTTGCGACGACGGCGCCGCTGTAGATCTGCGTCCGATCTTCCCACGTATAGCGCAGGCCGAGATCGATCGAGAGCCGCCGCGCTTCGTCCGGATGCCAGCTGACATTGCCGAATACGGCATCGGTATCGGTGTGGAAGACGGCCTGACTCTGATATTTGGTACCGGTCAGGCGCGAAGCGTAGGCACCCTGTGCCCAGGTGCGGCCGGCCAGCGCCGGGAAAGCAGCGGCGGACGGATTTGCCGCAAAAATGTTATACTGCGTGCCGAACTTGAAGCGGCTGTCGACCTGTAGGCGCTGCCGGCTGAGAAAGCCCCCGAACGTCGCCTCGATCGGCTGATCCTTCGGTGTCGCCCAGCGCAGTTCCTGGCTGAACTGATGCTCCTTGTTGCACGATCCATAATCGTTGATCGCGTCGAGCTGGGTGAAGTCGTTGTCGTTGTTCGTGAAGCAGGACCATGCCTGATAGGCGGTGATCGACGTGAAGGTGCCGACGCCGGCCACGTCCCAATCGATCGTGCCGCTGCCGCCATCCGATTTGGTCTGCGCGTTGAGCGGAGAATCGATGTTGACGAAGCGGTCCTTCTTGTTGCTCGTCAGCAGTTGGAAACCGGCCGCCGCCATGCGCGCCTGCAAGGCGGCCGGGTTGGCGATCGACAGGATGACTGGCGAGATCGTGTTGAAGCTCTGGCGGCCGTGCATGCCGATCAGGCGGATCGATAAATTCTCGGTTGGGGTCGCGAGCAACTGGCCGCGAATGCCCGAACCCTGGCGCGCATTCTGGTCATTACCGTTGAACAAATTCTTATAGGTGCCGTCGCGCTTGCTGTAGAAGCCCGACAGGCGGATCGCGAGCTTATCGTCGATCAACGGGCCGGTGACGCCCGCTTTCACTTCCTTGAAATCGTAATTGCCGTAGGTCGCCTCCCCCGACGCGCCCCACGTGAAGCTGGGCTTCAGCGTGTTGATCAGCACGGCGCCGGCGGTAGTGTTCTTGCCGAACAACGTGCCCTGCGGCCCGCGCAGCAATTCCACATCGGCAATGTCGTTGAAGTCGGTCGAGGCCATGCCCTGCCGGCCCGTATAGACGCCGTCGACGAAGATGCCGACCGAGCCATCGATGCCATCGGTATTGAAGCCGTTATTGCCGATGCCGCGGATGCCGAGATTCAACTGCTTGGGGTTGGTCAGGAAGACCGAGAAGGACGGAAACTTGTTCTGGAAGTTGGTGAAGTTGACGAGGTTCTGACGGGTCAGCTCGATCGGCGAGATTACCGTGACCGGGATCGGCACCTCCTGCGCATTTTCGGCACGCTTCCGGGCGAGGATCGTAATCTCGCCTTGCTCGAAATCGCCCGCCGCATCGGATGCAGCGTCCGCCGGGGCTGCGGCAACAGCCGGTGCGATGGCGACGAGAAGGCTTGCGGACAGTAGGAGGGCTCCGATGCTCTTGGCGAGCATACGGCCGACAGGCGCGGACGACATGTGTTGATCCCCGATTTCGAAACACGACAGCGCATGCGGGAGCATCCGTCGCTATCGTACAAGATTACGACGTTGTTATTGGTATGATGGCGAAACTCTGCCTGCGCTGCAGCGGCGGTTACTTCGGTTCGGTGTAATTATTGTGACAGAACATATCTTCGCCCGTCACGCGGCCCCGCCGCTCAGTCCCGGCTGCCCATCTACCAGCGCGAACCGGACGAGATCGGAAATGGAGGAGTCTTCGCGGCGTGCGTCCGCGACGCCGCGGAATACGACTTCGCCGCCCGTCTGAGTCAGATCCACTCGCCCGTAGCCGCGAACTTCGTTCTCGGCATAGACGAGCGCGTTGGCCGATGCCTGCTGCTTGAAGCTGGCATCATGAAACAGCGAGGAAATGGATCCGCCCACGAATTCCGATGCGATCGGCGGACCATCGGGTTTGGCGGGATCGTGGACATCGGCGGCGGCGAAAGCGTGGATATCCCCGCCCAAGGCCATGGGATTTGGCGTGCGCGCATCTGCCCAGCGCCGGAAGATCCGGTCGCGCGCCGCCGGATAGCCGGACCAATTATCAGCCGAAAATTGACGACCGTGCTCCGGATGGGCGGGATCAATGCGGCCTTGCTGGTGCATCAGGGTCTGCTGGGCGAGCAGGTTCCACTGAGCATTGGTTGCGCCCAGTTTCTCCATCAGCCAGCGTTCCTGTTTGGCGCCCAGCATCGTGCGGCCGGGATCGGTGAGGTCTGCGCAATTGCCGACGAGGCTCTGATAGGGCGTATGCGCCTCGATCAGGCCGGGCGGCTGGCAGGCGTGGCGGCCGCGATACTGGCGATCGTCGATAATCTGGAACTGGGCAAGGCGGCCCCAATCCAGCGTGCGATAGATCCGCATGTCGGGGCCATGCGGGCGCGCCGCCCGGATCGGGAGATGCTCATAATAGGCCCGATAAGCGGCGGCACGGCGGCGCAGGAAGGCGACCGGATCGCTATTCTTCTCGTCCAGCGCATCGGCATAATCGTTGGCGACTTCGTGGTCGTCCCAGGTTAGCACCCACGGCGCGGCCTGGTGCGCGGCCTGTAGCAGCTTATCCATCTTGTAGGTGGCATAGCGAACCCGATAGCCGGCCAGATCCATCGGTTCGGGGTTCTGGTGAAGCCGCACCGCATCCTTGGCGTTGGGCGCGCCTTCATAGATATAGTCGCCCAGAAACAGGATCAGATCGGGATCCTCGGCCACCATGTGGCGGTAGGCGGCATAATAGCCCGCCTCATATTTCTGGCATGATCCGAAGCAAATACGCAGCCGATCCACCGCAGCGCCCGCCGCCGGCGCGGTGCGGGTGCGGCCGACAGGGCTGGTTTCGCCGCCGGCCAGGAAGCGGTAGAAATAGCCGCACGCGGGCCGGAGCCCGGTGACGTCCACATGCACCGAATGGCCCCAGGCGGCCTGCGCTCTTGCGGTGCCCAGGCGGACAATACGCGTGAACCGCTCATCCTCCGCAACTTCCCAGCGGACGGGCACGGTCGCGGGCGGCATTCCGCCGTCGGCATGGAGGGGGCGGGGCGCCAATCGCGTCCATAGGATCATGCCGTCGGGAACGGGGTCGCCGGAAGCCACCCCTAGCGTAAACAGGCCGTGGGGAAGCGACAGCGCGCCTTTGGCGCCGATGCCGATAAGGGCAGCTGAGCCGGCCGCACCAGAGAGCATCGCGCGGCGCGTCATACGCATGGTCAGCGATGGAACATTCATGCCGCCCGCCGTGTCCGACTTTGATGTCGGTTTGGTGACAGGTGGCAGCGCAGCCTTATGCGGTGGCAGCGTCCTTGAAGGAGATCATCCGTCGGCTATCTTCGTCCCACAACGCCAGCCGAACCGTGCTGAAGCTCTGCAGCAGGGTCATCCGGCCCACATTCTTCAGGTGCGGCACGATCGCTAGCGCCTTTTGCAGGCGATAAAAGGGTATGCCGCTGCTCAAGTGATGCACGTGATGCACGCCGATATTGGCGCTGAACCAGCGCAGCACCGGCGGAAGATCGAAATAAGAGCTGCCGTGTAGCGCCGCCTTGTGGAACGACCAATCTTCGGCCGGATCCCAGACCGTATGTTCGAACTGGTGCTGAATGTAGAACAGCCAGATGCCTAAAGTCGCGGCGACAAGTGTGATCGGCAGATGCACGAGCAGCACGGTCTTCAAACCGAACAATGCGATCATGGCGATGGCGAAAACGGCGACCGCGCAGTTCGTGCCCATCACGCTGAGCCAGACAGCGCGCGACGTCTTCAGCTTCGGCGGCAAGCGATGGACGAGAAGAAACTGGTAAGCCGGTCCCAGCAGAAACAGCACCACGGGGTGGCGATACATGCGATAGCGCAGGCGCTGCCAGGGCGTTCTTTGCCGGAACTCCTCAAGGGTGAGCGTATCGATATCGCCCGCGCCACGGCGATCGAGATTGCCGGTGCCGGCATGATGATGCGCATGGGCGCGGCGCCAATATTCATAGGGCGTCAGGGTCAGGACGCCGATGATCCGGCCGACCCAGCCGTTGGCCTTCTTCCCCCGGAAGAAGGAGCCATGCCCGCAATCATGCTGGATCATGAACAGCCGGAGCAGGAAAGCGCCGGCGGGAATGACGAGCAAGAGTCCCCACCAGATTTCGGCCCGGACGAGCAGCCCGGCGACGACCCAAAGGATCGCCAGCGGCCCGGCGGTGATCGCCAGCTCGACCATGCCACGCTTGTTGCTGGCGGCACGCAGCGGCGCCAGCGCCTTCATGACGCCGGGGACATCCAACGATGGCGGTGCGACCGGCGCCGGCGTCTCACGAAAACCGCCCGCGATGATCTCGTCGCGGGAAAGCAGATGAGCGTAAATGGGAGTGGCTTTCATTGGAGGCAGGCGGAATAAACCGAATATAGCTCCGTCGCTGAACGAAGCGTTGCGGACAAGCATCTTTTTGCGGCCCGCCGTGCCGTGGCGCAGATGACCCGCTCTCGAGGGGTTCCTGGTGTCGCTAGGAGGACGGTCGAATACGGCGGCGTGCGGTGGCGGCATAGATGGCGAGGCCGATGCCGTTCCAGACGAAGAAATAGATCTGCGTCTTCGTCGGCAGGCTCAGGAAAAGATAGAGGCAGCCGATGATGCCGAAGGCGCCGACCAGCCAGGCGGCGGGCGTACGGAACGCGCGGACCGCATCGGGCGCGCGGCGGCGCATGATTAGCATGCAGACGCATACCGCAACGAAGGCGGCGAGCGTGCCAGCATTGGCCAGAGCGGCGATCTCGTCGAGCGGGAAAAGGCCGGCGATGGCGCCGACGATCACGGCGGTGAACAGGGTGATCCGCACCGGGGTGCCGCGCGCCGACACTTTGGCCAGCGATCCCGGCAGCAGGCCATCGCGGGCCATGACGAAGAAGATGCGGGACTGGCCGTAGAAGAAGGCGAGGATCACCGTCGGCAAGGCGATGACGGCGGACGCGGCGAGGAACGTGGCGGCTTTGGGCTGGCCGAGTTCACGGAGAATCAGGGCCAACGGCTCGGGGCTTTTGGCGAAGCTGGTGAACGGCACCGCGCCCACCGCCGCTGCCGCGACGGCGACATAGATGAGGATGCACACGATCATCGATCCGACGATGCCGATCGGCAGATCGCGCTCGGGCTTGCGCGTTTCCTCGGCGGCGGTGGCGATAGCGTCGAAGCCGTAAAAGGCGAAGAAGATGATCGCGGCGGCGGCCATTACGCCGCGTTCGGCGCCATCGGGGCTCGTCGATTTGGCGAACCCGAACGGCGCAAACGGCTCCAGATGGTGGGCGTTGAAATAAGGGAGGGCGACGGCGACGAAGACGGCGAGCGCGACGATCTTCACCAAGACGAGGAGGGCGTTCAGCGTCGCGCTTTCGCGGGTGCCGAAAATGAGCAGCCCGGCGACGACCGCGATGATGAAGATGGCGGGCAGATTGATGAGGCCGCCCAGTGCCGGACCCTGCATCACGGTCATCGGGACGCCAAGGGTCGCTTCGAGGAGCGGGGCGGCATAGCCCGACCAGCCGACCGCGACGGCGCTGACGACGAGGCTATATTCCAGGATCAGACTCCAGCCGATTACCCAGGCGACCAGCTCCCCGATCACGACATAGGTGTAGGTGTAGGCGCTGCCCGAGGCGGGGATCATCGTGGCCATTTCGGCATAAGCGAGCGCGGCGCAGGCGCAGATCAGGCCGGCGATGGCGAAGGATACGATCACCGCCGGGCCGGCCTTGTCGGCGCCGACGCCGATCAGAGTGAGGATGCCGGTGCCGACGATCGCGCCGACGCCGAGCGCGACGAGATGCGGCCAGCTCAGCGTCCGGGCCAGCCGATGCTCTACCGCCATTTCGGCGGAGGGGATGATGATCTTGCGTCTGTTCCAGTTCGCCACGCGGCGCGTCTCCCTTTGAGGCGCAGCATAGCAAGCGGCGAGCGCTTGGCCACCGGAACGATAACGCGCCTTCACCAGGACGCCGCTCGTCCCGAACTCAATCCGGTTTGTGGGCCGCCATTTCGTTCCCGGCGGGATCGCGGAAGTGGAAGCGGCGCCCGCCCGGGAAGGCGAAGATCGGCCGTGTTACCAAGCCGCCGACGCCCTCGACCAATGCCAGGGCCGCTTCGAGATCGGGCACCTGGATGACGGGAAGTGGCGCCGCCGATCGCTCAGGCGGATCGGCCTGGAAGCCGAGATCGACATCCCCGCTCATCGTGCAGGCGTAGGTAGGGCCGAACCGCTCGAACTCCCAGCCGAACACGGCTGAATAGAAATCCTGCATTTCGGCCACATCGTCACAGGCCAATTCGATGAAGTCGATCCGTCCCCGTGTCATCGCCCGTCCCTCAGTAGCGCCGGAGCAGGCCTGCCAGCTTGCCCTGGATGCGGATCTGGTTCGGCTTGTAGCGCTGCGGATCATAAGCGCGATTGGCGGGATCGAGGCGCACCATCGATCCTTCGCGACGGAAGAATTTCAGCGTCGCCTCGCTCTCATCGACCAGTGCCACGACGATCTCGCCATCGCGGGCCGTATCGACCTTGCGAACGAGCGCGTAATCGCCGTCGAGAATGCCAGCCTCGACCATCGAATCGCCTGAAACTTCCAGCGCATAATGTTCGCCGGGGCCGAGCAGAGCGGCGGGCACGGAGAGGGAATTCTGGCCTTCCAACGCCTCAATCGGCAGACCGGCGGCGATGCGGCCGTGCAGCGGGATTTCCAGAACGTCGTTGGCGACCGGCGGAAGCGCCGACTTGGGCTGCAAAGCCACTACGTTTGTGGCCTTCGTGGCTTTTACCGCTTCGGGCAACTTCACGATTTCCAGCGCGCGGGCACGGTTCGGCAGGCGCCGGATGAAGCTCCGCTCCTCCAATGCCGAAATCAATCGATGCACACCGGACTTGGATTTGAGATCCAGCGCTTCCTTCATCTCCTCGAACGAGGGCGAGACTCCAGTCTCACTCAATCGATCATTGATGAAGCAGAGCAGCTCATGTTGTTTGGCAGTGAGCATCGCTTTTTCCCAGCCGTAGGAACGAACGAGGAACGTGTAGGCAACGAAATGATCGCTGTCAAGCGAGCGGCAGGAACTCGACGCTTGCGCCGGCTTCCAGCGGCGGCGCGTGCGGCGCGCGGATGATGAGCGCCTCCGCCGCCGCCAGCGCGGCAAGCCCCGCACTGTCCTGATCCTGCAAGGCGCCGATCGCCCCCTTTTCGATCGTCGCCCGCAGATAGGCCGTGCGTTCGCCATTGCCGCGGAGGGCGCGGACAAGGGGCAGACACTGGGTTCGCGGCAACGGATCGGAAGCCCCGGCAAGGCGGGCGACGAGCGGGCAAAGGAACAGGATCGCGGTGACGAACGCCGAAACGGGATTGCCGGGCAGGCCCAAGACGAGGGTGTTGCCGAGGATGCCCGCCATCAGCGGCTTGCCCGGCCTCATCGCCACCCGCCAGAAATCCAGCGCGGCGCCGGCCTGCGCCAGCGCCGGGCGGACGAGATCGTGATCGCCGACGGAGGCGCCACCGGTCGTGACCAGAATATCGGCGGCGCCGGCAGCGTCGGTGAAGGCGACGGCGAGCGCATCGAGATCGTCGCGCACAATGCCGCGATCCTCCGCCTCCGCCGTCCCGGCTAGCAAGGCCGCCAGCATCGGGCCGTTGGAGGCGGGGAGCATGACCCCCTCCGCCGGAGCGCCCGGCGGCACCAGTTCGTTGCCGGTGGAGAGAATGACGATGCGCGGGCGGCGGCGGACGGCCAGCATGCCATGACCGGCAATCGCGGCCAGTGCGATGCGGGCGGGCGTCAGTAAAGCGCCCGCCGTGATCAGCGGGGAGCCAGCGGGGAAGTCCGATCCCCGCGCGCGAACGGAGCGCCCCAATCGATCCGGGCCGTCACCTGCGAGCGACAGGTGATCACCGTCCCGCGCGGTCTCTTCCTGCACGAGGATCGTGTCCGCGCCGGGCGGGAGCGGCGCTCCGGTGAAGATGCGCGCGGCCTCGCCTCGGCCGATCGGTCTATCCAGCCCCGAGCCCGCTGCGCTCTCACCTGTCACCGTCCAGGGGCCGGGCAGATCGGCGAAGCTGATCGCATAGCCGTCCATCGCCGACAGATTGGCGGCCGGCTGGCTGCGGAGCGCCTCGACCGGTTCGGCGGCCCAGCGACCGGCGGCGGCGACCAGCGGCACAGTCTCGATTGGCAGCGGCTCCGCCAGCGCCAGCAGCCGGCTTTGCGCTTCGGCAACCGACAGCATCGCCATCAGGCGCCCCAATCGCCGGATCGGCCACCAGATTTGGCGAGGAGGCCGATGCTCTCGATCCGCATTCCGCGATCGATCGCCTTGGCCATATCGTAGATTGTCAGCAGCGCGGCCGAGACGGCAGTCAGCGCCTCCATCTCCACGCCGGTCGGCCCGGTGGTGGCAACGGTGGCGGAGCAGGCGATGCCGTCCGCCTCGATCGTGAGATCGACCGAAACCTTGGAAATGGCGATCGGATGGCAGAGCGGGATCAGATCGGGTGTGCGCTTGGCGGCCATGATTCCGGCGATACGGGCCACGGCGAGCGCATCGCCCTTGGCCAGCGCACCTTCCCGGATCGCGTCGAGCGCATCCGCCGACATCAGGATCCGGCCGGCGGCGGTCGCCTCCCGCTTCGTGGCGGGCTTGGCCGAAACATCGACCATGTGGGCGGCGCCCGCATCGTCGAGATGAGTGAGGCGGCTCATCTCAGGCGGCGAGCAAGGTGCGTGTCGCCGCTTCCACATCCGCCTGCCGCATCAGGCTTTCGCCGATCAGGAAACAGCGCACGTCATGCTCGGCCATTGCGTCCAGATCGGCGCGGTCACGCAGGCCGCTTTCGGCGACGAAGGTGCAGCCTTCCGGCGCGCGGCCGACCAGTTCATAGGTGCGCGCGAAATCCACCGAGAAATCGCGCAGATCGCGATTGTTGACGCCGATCAGGCGCGATTTCAGCGCGAGCGCGCGATCCAGTTCGGCCGCGTCATGCACCTCCACCAGCACGTCCATGCCGAGCCCAAGCGCTGTCGACTCGATCTCTGCCATCGCGCCATCCTTCAGCGCGGCGACGATGATGAGGATCGCATCGGCACCCAGCGCGCGCGCCTCCAGCACCTGCCAGGGATCGATCATGAAATCCTTGCGCAGGCAGGGCAGTGAACAGGTCGCGCGCGCGGCGACCAGGAACTCGTCCGCGCCCTGAAAATAGGGGAAGTCGGTTAGCACGGAGAGGCAGGCCGCGCCGCCCGCTTCATAGGCGCGGGCGTGGGCGGGAGGATCGAAATCCTCGCGGATCAGCCCCTTGGACGGGGAGGCACGCTTGATTTCGGCGATCAGGCCGTAGCCGTTGCGGGCATTCGCCTGCAGCGCGGCGCGGAAGCCGCGCGGGGGCGTGCGGCCAGCGGCATCGGCCTCCAGCTGCGCCAGGCTCACTTCGGCTTTGCGCGCGGCGACATGCGCGCGCTTGGTATCGAGGATCGCAGTCAGCCGGTTGCTCATGCCCGCCCTCTACACCAGCGCTTCGCCCGCGCAAAAGCCGGCGTGGGGCAGCCCAGCAACGAAATGTCACCGGAACGCTAGAGCAGGGCATGCGCTGATCGAGCATATTCCTTTTTCGGAGATCGCATCACCATGCGCGACCAGCCATCGACCAAAACACGTTCCGGCCCCGGCGAGACGGCCACGCCCGCGATCACCTATATTGCCGTGATCGCGCTCGTCCTGCTGGCGGTGATTGCGGCGCTGACCTGGTCCAGCCGCTCCGTGAGGGTGAAGCCGGCGTCCGGTTCGGCACACGCCATGTCGCTGGCCGCTACGCCGCCGGCGAACGACGCTACGGCAGGGCGCTGATGCCGTGCCTGGGCCGCTTTTGCTAAAAGGCGGTCCAGCGGGCGAAGAGTTTGGCGGCAGTGCCTTCGTCTATGGCGGCAGCCGCAATGTCGGCGCCGTCTTGCCAATCCTGCGCCTTGCCGGCGACGATCAGCGCGCCGGCGGCGTTGAGCAGGGCGGCATCGCGATACGCGCCCGTTGCGCCATTCAACAAGGCGGAGAGCGCTGCGGCGTTGAACGCGGGATCGCCGCCCTGAATGGCATCCAGATCGTGGCGCGGCAGGCCGGCATCCTCGGGCGTGATGCGTGCTTCGCCTTCCCCGCAGCCACCGAACGAGACGATTCGGCTGGGGCCGGCGATCGACAATTCGTCCAGGCTTTCCTCGCCGGACACGATCATCGCCCCATCCGAGCCAAGCAGCTGGAGCGCCTCTGCCACCGTATGCAGATAATCGATCCGCGCCACGCCCATCAACTGGCGGGTGACGCGCGCCGGGCTGCACAGCGGGCCGACGATGTTGAAGATCGTCCGCCGGCCGAGGGCGCGGCGGATTGGCGCGAGACGGCCGAGCGCGGGATGGTGGCTTTGCGCGAACAGGAAGGCGATGCCGATTTCGGCGAGGCTTTCCTCCGCCATTGCCGAAGCGCGATCGAGATCGAGGCCGAGCGCCTCCAGCACGTCCGCCGCGCCGGATTTGGAGGAAGCGGCGCGATTGCCATGCTTGGCGACTGGCACGCCGCATGCCGCCACCACGATCGCGACGGCGGTGGAAATGTTGAGGCTGTGCGCGCCATCGCCGCCGGTGCCGCATACGTCTATCGCGCCGGCTGGCGCCGTGATCGGGATCATCCGGTAACGGAGGGCGCGGGCGGCGGCGGCGATCTCGATGCTCGTCTCGTCGCGCGCGGTCATGTCGGTAAGGAAGCGGGCGATGCCTTCGTCCGGCACCTTGCCGTCGAGGATGTCGGCAAAAGCCTGTTCGGCGATATGCCCTTCCAGCGGGAGCGCCGGATCGGGCAGCAGAACGAGGGTCGTCACGCCGGCTCCGCCACCTTCATGCCGGCCAGCCGCATGAAATTGGCGAGCATCGCATGGCCATGCTCGGTCGCGATGCTTTCGGGATGGAATTGCACGCCGTGGATCGGCAGGCTCTCGTGGCGGAACCCCATGACGGTGCCGTCGGGCGCGCGGGCGTTCACGATCAGAGAGGCGGGCATATCCTCCTCCCGCACGATCAGCGAATGATAGCGGGTCGCTGTGAAGGGGGAGGGCAGGCCTTCGTACAGGCCGGTATTGTCGTGAAGGACGGGGCAGGTCTTGCCGTGCATCAGCTCGGCCGCGCGCACCACCGTGCCGCCGAAGCTTTGCCCGATCGCCTGATGGCCGAGGCAGACGCCCAGCAAGGGCCGCTTCGCCTCAGCACAGGCGGCGACCAGATCCAGGCTGATCCCGGCCTCGTTCGGCGTGCAGGGGCCGGGCGAGATGAGGAAGGCTTCCGCGCCCGACGACATGGCCTGGCCGACGCCGATCGCATCGTTGCGCACCACCTCGATCTCCGCCCCCAGCTCCTGGAGGTAGTGGACGAGGTTCCAGGTAAAGCTGTCGTAATTGTCGATTACGAGGATCATGTTGGCACCCTAATGCGCTTTGCCTGCGTGCGAAACCCAAGGAGAGCGACGATGATGAGTGGCCCCGAGGATACCGACCTCGACGATGTGGATCTGGCGCCGACCGAAATCGATGTCGACGGTGATGAGGCGGAGGCGATCGAGGACGAGGGCGAGCCGGGCGGATCGAACTTCGTGTGATCCAGGCGCGGTTAGGTGGCTGGCTGGCTTGTCGCCGCCAGCGCACCGATCACGCCGCCCTTGATGAACGGCAGAGCGGCCAGCGTCGCCAGCGTCATCGCGCCGATGATGATCGTCATCGTCACCCATAAGGGCGCGTACCAGAAGAACGGGATCGCCAGCGCGGGCGCGATCAGGATGTGGCCGATCAGCAGCACCGTGAAATAGGATGCGATATCGTCGACACGGTGGCGGCCATTGTCCGCGCCGCAGACGGGGCAGGTCGGCCGGACCTTGAGGTAGCCGGTGAACAAAGTCGGCGAATCGCAATGCGGACAATGGCGGCGCAGGCCGCGTTTGACGCCTTCACCAAAACCGATCTTCTGCATGTCGCCGACTTTCCCTTCGTTGCCAGCCATATAGGCGGCAGGGGGCGATTCGTCACCGGCAGCCGAGGTCTTTCTCTTACTGGCCGAAGCGCGCCATGCCCGCCTGCGCGACCGCTTCGCGGGCGGCGGCGAAGAGCGCGCCGGACTTGGCCTCGCACTCGCGCTGCTCGGCCGCCGGATCGCTGTCGGCGACGATGCCAGCCCCGGCTTGGACGTGCATCACCCCATCCTTCACCACGGCGGTGCGCAGGACGATGCAGCTGTCCATGTTCCCGTCTGGCGAGAAATAGCCGACGCAGCCCGCATACGCACCGCGCGTTTCATGCTCCAGCTGGGCGATGATTTCACAGGCGCGCACCTTGGGCGCGCCCGAAACCGTGCCGGCCGGGAAGCCGGCGAACAGCGCATCGATCGCATCCTTGGTGGGATCCAGCCGCCCCGCGACGTTCGAAACGATGTGCATGACGTGGCTGTACAGCTCGACGGCATAGCTTTCGGTGACGCGCACCGTGCCCGCTTTGGCGACGCGGCCGACATCGTTGCGACCCAGATCCAGAAGCATCAGATGCTCGGCCCGCTCCTTGGGATCGGCAAGCAGGCTTTCGCGATTAAAGGCGTCTTCCTCGGTCGTCTTGCCGCGCGGGCGGGTGCCCGCGATCGGCCGGATCGTGACTTCGCTATCGCGCACGCGGACGAGAATCTCGGGGCTCGATCCGGTCAGCGCGAAGCCCGGCAGATCGAGATGGTAGAGGAAGGGCGAAGGATTGATCCGTCGGAGCGCACGATAGAGATCGAAGGGCGGCAGCGGAAAGGGTGCGGTGAAGCGCTGGGCGAGGACGACCTGAAAGATGTCGCCCGCGCCGATATACTCCTTCGCCGCCGCGACCATCTCGCCATAGCGGCCGGCGGGGAGAACCGGCGTCGGTGTCACGTCGGGCAGATCGGCGGCTTGGCCGGCACCGGCCGGGAGCGGTGCGGCGAGCCGGGCAGCGGCGGTTTCGATCCGCTCTACCGCGCTCGCGACGGCACTGTCCGCATCAGTCGCGCCGGGCCAGACGGGGGCGACGAGGAACAGTTGGTCGGCCAGCCGATCGAACACGAGCAGCAAGGTCGGCCGGCAGAACAGCATGTCCGGCAGATCGAGCGGATTGGGCGAGGGGCGCGGCAGCCGCTCGACCAGACCCACCGTCTCATAGCCGAAATAGCCGACCAGGCAGGCGAGCGCGGGCGGCAGTTCGCCCGGCACGTCCATCCGGCATTCGCCCACCAGCGCGCGCAGCGCAACCAGCGGATCGCCTGCCACGGCTTTGAACGCATCGGGTTCGGCCAGCCAGCGTCGGTTGATCTCGGCATCGCGGCCGCGTGCGCGGAACAGCAGATCGGGCGCGAGCCCCATCAGGCTGTAGCGCCCGCGCGTCGCGCCATCCTCTACTGATTCCAGCAGGAAATCGCCCCGGCCGGGTTCAATCAATTTCAGCGCGGCGGCGACGGGAGTGTCCGTATCCGCGAGCTGCTTGCGCCAGACGAGCGCAGGGCGCCCTTGCGCGAGCGCCGCCCGCGCGGCTTCGTCCGTCCCGCCGATCATGTCCGGCCGATCACGGGCGGGCGGCGGGCGCCTGCCCGGTCAGCTGCTTGCCGAGATCAGCAATCGCCTTGGCGTTCTTCTTGATCGTCACTTCCGTGCCGGCGGCGCGCGCGAACTGATCGAGAATCTCGTCCCCCATCGATCGGCCGAGATCGGCGCGCATCTGCTGCGCGATCGCGGCGCGCATTTGCGGCGCGGGCGGATCGATCTTCGTCACCTTGATGACGAACCAGCCGGTAGGGGCGGCAGCCAATGTCGCCTTGCCGGGCGGTATCTGGAAGAGCGTGCGGGCGGCGGCCGGGGGCTGCTGCAGGCGGCTCAGTTCCAGCTGGCTGGCGCTGATCGGCGTCGGCGCGGGAAGGCCCGCCGCCTTGAACGCGGCCACCATGTCACTGCCCTTGTTCACCGCGTCGAGCAGGGCCTTGGCGGTGGCGCGCGCGGTCGTCTGCGCGCGATCGACGATGATGTCCTGGATGATGCGCGGGCGAACCTGCGCCAGCGGAACGGGCGCGGCGGCATCGACGCGGGTGACGTCCAGCAGCACCGCGCTGTCCGGGCCGGTGCGCTCCAGCGACGGTTCGTCATCCACGCCCGCCAGGAACGCCGGCTTGAGCAAGGCGGTGACGGTCGGATCCGGCTTGAAGGCAGGATCGGACGGGGCGATGCCGGTGGTGGTGAGCGACGGCGTGGTGACGACGTTCAGCGTGTTGGCCTTCACCGCTTCATCGAAGGTGGCGCCGTCGCCGATCGCATCCTCGATCTTGGAGGCGAGCGCCGAAAGACCTTCGGCCTGCTTCTTCTTGATCAGATCGGCGGCGATCTCGGGCTTGGCCTGCTCCAGCGTGCGGGCGGGCTTGGCGTTGATCGCATCGACATGGACGACGTGCCAGCCGAGCACGGACTTCAACGGCGGCGTGACCGCGCCTGCGGCGGCGGTGAAGGCCGCATTCGCAATCGCCCTGGAGGTGATCGTCTCGAAAAGATCGCGCGATTGATCGCCCAGCGAAATATCCTTGGCGGCAAAGCCCGCTTCCGCAGCCGCCGTGGCGAACGGGGTGCCCGCCGCTACCTTGTCGGCCAGGGCCTTGGCGGCGGCCTCGCTCGGCAAAATTACCTGCGATAGTGCGCGCGTCTCGCTGGCTGCATATTTGACGGCGTCGGTCTTATATTGAGCGGCGATTTCGGCATTCGTCGGCGCGGGCGGCGCAATTGCCAGCGGCGCATACCGCAGCACGCGGCGCTCCGGCAGCGAATAGGCGCCGAGGTGGCTCTTATACCATGCGGCTATCTCGGCATCGGTCGGCGGCTTCACCGCTTCGGGCTTGGCTGGAACGAGGCCGACGAGACCCTGCCGATTAGCGACGAGCACGCCCGCATAGGGCTCCAGCATCGCCGGGGTCGGGCGGATACCCGAGCTGATCGGGATCAGCAGCTGGCGGCGCATCAGATCGCCGCGCAGGCCATCGCGCAGCGACGCCTCCGTAATCCGCTGCTGGGCGAGGAGGGCGCGCATCACCTTTTCATCGAAACGACCTGTAGTGCCCTGAAAGGCCGGGATGCTGGCGATCTCGCCATCGACCAGACGATCGCTGGCGACGATGCCGTGCCGCGCCGCCCAGGCCTCCAGGCTGCGCCCGCTGATATATTGATCCACGACCGCGCCGACGCCGCCGACGGCAGCAAGCAACCGTGGCATATCCAGATCGGGCTGCTGCTGGCGCGCCTGCTGAAGCTGGTTCTCCACGCGGCGCTGCACGTCCGTCGTCGGGATCGCCTTGCCATCGACCGTCGCGACATTGTCCGCGCCGGGGCCGGTCATGCCGCCAAGGCCGCTCGGCGAACTCACGCCGGTCACGATGAAGGCGATCATGATCACGCCGAGCAGGGCGACGACGATCCAGGAGCCAAGGGCGCGACGGAAGAAGGAGAGCATCGATTGACCTGAACGGAGGCGCGGGAAGGCTGGCCCTTAAGCCGTGGCCGGCCAGCCGACAAGGTTTGGCGGGGAGGCAAGGTGCGATCGTGCCCGCGCTTCACGCCGCCGCGATCGCCTGCTAGCCGGCCGGGCGGATCATCGGAAAGGCAGGACATGGCGTTGCGGAAGCTGGTTGCGGGCAATTGGAAGATGAACGGCACGCGCGCGGCGCTGGCCGAATTGGACGCGATCGCCGCCGCCGCCGATGCAGCTACTTCGCTGGATGTCGCGATTTGCCCGCCTTTCACGCTCATCGACGCGGCGGTGGCGGCGGCGCCTTCACTGGCGATCGGGGGGCAGGATTGCCATCATGCGGAACAGGGCGCGCATACCGGCTGCGTATCGGCCGCGATGATCGCCAATCTCGGCGCGAAATATGTGATCGTCGGCCATAGCGAGCGCCGTGCCGATCAGGGCGAACGCGATGAAGACGTGCAGGCGAAAGCGCTGGCGGCGCAGGATGCGGGGCTCACTGCGATTTTGTGCGTCGGCGAGACGGAAGCCCAGCGGGACGCCGGGCGGGCGGGGATGATCGTGGCGGGGCAGCTGACCGGATCGGTGCCGCCCTCCGGCACTGCCGCAAATCTGGTGATCGGCTATGAGCCTGTGTGGGCGGTCGGCACGGGGCGCACGCCGTCCTTATCCGAGGTGTCGGACATGCACGGCCTGATCCGTGCCAAGCTGGACGAGTTGCTGGGGACGGAGGGCGCGAACGTGCGGATCCTCTACGGTGGCTCGGTCAAGCCGGTCAATGCGGCGGAGTTGATGGCGGCGCCGAACGTGGATGGCGCGCTGGTCGGCGGTGCCAGCCTGACCGCCGCGCAGTTCGTGCCGATCATCGAAG
>Ga0247730_1000603_pt1 | contig 24558 bp, 21 predicted proteins | sample UWRJL073202C2_FD_180959 | JGI IMG/M metagenome (GOLD analysis project Ga0247730, IMG submission 180959) | Plant litter microbial communities from Arlington Agricultural Research Station in Wisconsin, United States - UWRJ-L073-202C-2 | ecosystem: Environmental > Terrestrial > Plant litter >... | reverse complement strand
GGTGGCGGCATCGATCTCGCCGGAAAACAGGGTTTCGGAAAGAATCTCGAAGGCCAGTTCGGTCATGTCGGTGGAGATGTCGAAAACCTTGCCCTCGGCACCGCAATCTGCATATTTTTCCGCATATTCCTCAGACTTGCGCAGCATCTGACCGGCAAAACCACGCGAATGCTTGGGTGTGAAGACCGGCGCCATCGCCTTGCGCGACCGCTTCCAGACCTCGCCTTCGGCCGTCAGCAGCCCATCGCGCAGGATCGGCCGCAGGATCAGCTGGCGGATATCCGACATCCGGTAATTCGTGGCGTTATCGACGAGGATGTGGCGGATGAGGCCGGGATCATTGACGATCAGCGTCTGCTCTTGGAAGAATTTGGTGAACACCCAGGGCTGCGTGTAGGACGGCTCGCCCCAGATCTCGAGTGGATTGCGCAGCACGGTGCGCAGGATTTCCAGCTTGGAGGGCGGCACCGGGCGCGGGAGCGGCGCGGGCGGCACGAAAGGTTCCGGACGCATGTCCACGTGGTGGCCTTTCTGAACCGGCCCCGCCCGAGTTTCGGGCTAAAGCAGCGGTTTCAATTCGCTCAGTTTATCGTTGACCAGCCAGCCGTAGTAATTCTCTTCCGGCCAGAGCGGCCCTTGACCGCTCGCAGCCCGGGCGCGGTTTTTGGCCGCTAGTGCAGCAGCGCGCTGCATCGAGCTGCCGACATTATACAAGGTCGAAGTCACGCCCGGGTTCCCCGAAATATCCAGACCGGCGATGTTTTTATAATCGTCAATCGAGCGGCGAAGAATGGCGGCCATGAAGGCCAGTGACTTATCCGGGTCCATGATTGCGTCGTAGACGCCGGCGGCGTCGCCCTCATCCAGCTTTTCATAGCCGGATGTTTTGGAAACCATATCCGACAGCATCAAGGCGGTCAGCGGATTGACCTGGCCGAGGCCAAAGGTCTGACCGGCATAGAACGGCTGAAAAAAGACGGCACCAAAACGGTTGTCCGGAAAGGATTTGCCATCGACCTTGTGGCCGCGAAACGTCTTGTCCCAGACATCTTCCCGGCAGTTCCAACGGCGATAGGAATCGCTGCTGGCACCACATTGCGCAAATTCCGGGCGCGCCACGAACTCGGTGATGGATTCGCCGTCATAGGCAAAGCGGAAGCTTTTTCCTGCATAGGACGCTGCCTTGACGTAATAGCTCTGCAAGCGGTCATAGGCATCGACATTGTAAGTATGTTCGCCGACGATGGCACCGACCATGTGCATCGGATCAATGCCGTAAGCGCGGGCCGTTGATTTGATTTTCGACACCAACTGCTTGTCAGTCGCCAGCAGATCGTGGACTTTTTCATATTTGCGGTCGAACGTGGTGCTGCCGGCCTTGGTGCGTCGGCTCGATGCGCCGGGAACGTTTGGCTGCTCTGCGTTACGGTTACCGGATGGCACCACTAGCAGGCTTGCGGCCAGTACGGTGGTCGCGGCAAAGGCCGAAACCAAAAATGCCAGGGAAATGCGTCGCACCATCAGTCGCCTCAAGCTCTTCAACAGGTCATTCCCGAGAAGCTGATTGGATTACAATCTTGGCTGAATAATGCGCTAAGGCAAAATCATCGGAAACGGGCCTCCATCTACAAAAAACGAAGGCCCGTTGTCGAGAGTTTATCTTTCAAATGCCCATACAAGCAATGGAGCGTTACTGACTACTAGAGAATATAACGCGACAGATCGGTGTCCTCTGAAATCTCGCCGACATGTTTCTGGACATATTGCGCGTCGATCGTCACCTCCGACCCGCCACGATCCGGCGCGTTGAACGAGATGTCGTCGAGAACCCTCTCCATTACCGTCTGCAGCCGGCGCGCACCGATATTTTCCACCGAAGCGTTGAGATGCACGGCTACGTCGGCCAGCGCATCGATCGCATCGTCGGTAAAATCGAGGTCTAGCTGCTCGGTTTGCATCAGCGCCTTGTACTGGCGGATCAGGCTCGCCTCCGGCTCGGTCAGAATCCGGCGCAGATCCTCGCGCGTCAACGGCTTCAGCTCGACACGGATCGGCAGGCGGCCCTGCAGTTCTGGCAGCAGGTCCGAAGGTTTGGACACATGGAAGGCGCCCGATGCAATGAACAGGATGTGGTCGGTCTTGACCGGCCCATACTTGGTCGACACCGTCGTGCCTTCGACCAGCGGCAGCAGATCGCGCTGCACGCCCTCGCGCGATACGCCGGCGCCATGGGCGCCGTCTCGCACGGCGATCTTGTCGATTTCGTCGAGGAAGACGATGCCGTCATTTTCGACCGAGCGCACGGCCTCGCGCTGGATATCCTCGTTGTCGATCAGCTTGTCGGATTCGTCACGCACCAGTTCAGGATACGACTTGCTGACGGTGGTGCGCACCTTCTTGGTGCGACCGCCCATCGCCTTGCCAAACATTTCCGACAGGTTGAGCACGCCGATATTGGCGCCCGGCATACCGGGAACCTCAAAGCCGCCGGGCATACCGGCGCCGGTATCAGCAACCTCGATATCGATTTCCTTGTCGTCCAACTGACCTTCCCGCAGCTTCTTGCGGAAGCTGTCGCGCGTGGCCGGTGAAGCGGTCGTACCCACAAGAGCATCCAGCACCCGCTCCTCGGCGCTCATATGCGCCTTGGCCTGAACGTCGGCGCGCTTCTTCTCGCGCACCAGACCGATGCCAATCTCGACCAGATCGCGAATGATCTGCTCGACATCACGGCCGACATAGCCGACTTCGGTGAATTTTGTCGCCTCGACCTTGATAAACGGCGCGCCGGCAAGCTTGGCAAGGCGCCGCGATATTTCCGTCTTGCCTACACCGGTCGGCCCGATCATCAGAATATTCTTCGGCATCACCTCGTCGCGCAACGGGTCTTCCAGCTGCTGCCGGCGCCAGCGGTTGCGCAGCGCAATCGCCACGGCGCGCTTGGCCTCGTGCTGGCCGATGATGTAGCGATCGAGCTCGGAGACGATCTCTCTGGGGGAAAATGTTGTCATGATGTTTTCATCTGCTCCTGAAGGCAGGATGCCATTTTACCGCATCCGCCCGTAACGTGTCTCGCAGTGTCGCTGTTCCGACGATCAGGTCGTGCTTTTATGGGAAACCGGCGCATGCGGGTTGGCCGCATCCAGGCTTTCGACCACGACGTTATCATTGGTATAGACGCAGATCTCGGCGGCAATGCGCATGGCCTTGCGGGCGATCTGCTCGGCATCGAGATCAGTATCCATCAACGCGCGGGCCGCGGCAAAGGCATAGTTGCCGCCGGAGCCGATCGCCATGGTGCCATGTTCCGGCTCCAGCACGTCGCCGTTGCCGGTCAGCGCCAGCGTGATGTCCTTGTCGGCCACCAGCATCATTGCCTCGAGATTGCGCAGATACTTGTCGGTCCGCCAGTCTTTTGCCAGCTCGACGGCCGCCCGCATCAACTGGCCCTGATACTGCTCCAGCTTCTTTTCCAGCCGCTCCATCAACGTAAAAGCGTCGGCGGTTGCGCCGGCAAAACCGGCGATCACCTCGCCCTTGCCGATACGGCGCACCTTGCGGGCATTGCCCTTCATCACCGTCTGGCCGAGGCTGACCTGGCCGTCGCCGGCCATGATCACCTTGCCACCCTTGCGCACGGTGATGATCGTGGTTGCATGCATGGTCCCATAGGGATTGTGTTCACTCATAAAACTACCTGCCATCCCGGTTTCGGGGTCTTTTTTTACCCGGAAACGTTCCGTTGTCAGATCCTATGTAAGCAGCGTTTTGGCGATTGCAATCAACCGAACGCTCCGGGTCGCTACCGGCCATAACAGGCTCGCTAATCTCTCGGCTGCTTCTGGATATTTGCAACCGCGCCTGTTAAGGAGCAGACCTAATCTGATGGAGCAGGCAGATGGCTGAGATCGAAACCGCCCGCACGGGCCGTGTTTCCCGCAAGACCAATGAGACTTCGGTTGCGATCACCGTCAATCTCGATGGCACTGGCGTTTCGAAAATTACGACCGGCGTCGGCTTTTTCGACCATATGCTCGACCAGCTCTGCCGCCATTCGCTGATCGACATGGATATCGAGGTTGCCGGAGACCTGCATATCGACGACCATCACACTGTTGAAGACACCGGCATTGCGCTCGGCCAGGCCATTTCCAAGGCGCTCGGCGATCGTCGCGGCATCGCCCGCTACGCCTCGATGGATCTGGCGATGGACGAAACCATGACGAAGGCCGCCGTCGATATTTCGGGCAGGCCCTTCCTCGTCTGGAACGTGGCTTTCAGCGCGCCCAAAATCGGCACATTCGACACCGAACTGGTGCGCGAATTTTTCCAGGCGCTGGCCCAGAATGCCGGCATCACCCTGCATGTGCTGAATCACTACGGCGCCAACAACCATCATATCGCGGAAACGTGCTTCAAAGCTGTTGCCCGCGTGTTGCGCCTGGCAACCGAGATCGATCCCCGGCAGGCCAACCGCGTTCCCTCCACCAAGGGCACGCTGGCCTGACCGCGAACGGATGTCGCAGGAGATCCATGGCAAGCTTTCTCATTCTTACACCGCCCGGCGGCCCGGACAGGGATCACGGAAGCACGCGCTTTATCGTGGACGGGCTGTCGTGCACAGCGTTTTTCTTTCCATGGGTCTGGCTTTTTTCCCGCCGCCTCTGGCTTTGGGGCATTGCGGCCTTGCTTGCCCAGGGATTTGGCGCCCAGTTGCTAGTGGATGACGCTTTGGCTCCGGCGGGACTGACCATCCTGCTGACGACCAGTCTGTTCTTTTCACTCGAAGGCAAAAAGCTGGAATCGGCCTCGCTGCAGAAAAAAGGCTGGAAGCTGGAAAAGATTTTGGTTGCGCAGGATCTTGGCACGGCCGAAGCAATCTATTTCGGCACCCTGCCCGAGCCTCTGCCCCAGACGATGCCAAGAACTCCGGATTGGCTCGCCAATACCCGCAACGAAAAGCCCGGATTTGGCGCACGCGGCCCGGCGCTCGGTTTGTTCGACAATGAAGGAGGACGCTGATGCGCGTTGCGATCATCGACTACGGCTCCGGCAATCTGCGCTCGGCCACCAAGGCTTTCGAACGCGCGGCTCGCGAAAGTGGCGGCGATACGACGATCGAACTGACAGATCAGGCGGACCGGGTTGCCAGTGCCGACTATGTCGTTCTTCCAGGCGTTGGCGCCTATGCTGATTGCCGGCGCGGTCTCGATGCTGTTCCAGACATGCATGAGGCGCTGGTCGAAGCGGTCGAAACGAAGGGCCGGCCCTTTCTTGGCGTCTGCGTCGGCATGCAGCTGATGTCTACGCGCGGGCTGGAAAAAACCACCAGCCGGGGGTTTGACTGGATCAAGGGCGACGTCGTCGAGATGACACCATCGGACACATCGCTGAAAATACCGCAGATTGGCTGGAATACGCTCGACCTGAAACGCCCGCACCCACTGTTTGACGGCATTGCCACCGGCCCGGACGGGTTGCACGCCTATTTCGTACACTCTTACCATCTGGCTGCCGAAAACCCCGACGAGGTGATCGCCACCACCAACTACGGTGGCGCGATGACGGCCTTCGTCGGTCGTGACAATATGGTCGGGGCGCAGTTCCATCCGGAGAAGAGCCAGACGCTCGGTCTCGCCCTGATTGCCAATTTCTTGCGCTGGAAGCCGTAAAATGATTCTTTTTCCCGCCATCGATCTGAAAGACGGGCATTGCGTGCGGCTGAAGCTCGGCGATATGGAGCAGGCCACCGTCTATAATGAAGATCCCGGCGCCCAGGCCAAGGTTTTTGAAGATCAGGGTTTTGAATGGCTGCATGTGGTCGATCTCAACGGCGCCTTTGCCGGATCCAGCGTCAATGGCGCCGCCGTCGATGCCATCCTGCAGGCGACGAAAAATCCGGTTCAGCTCGGCGGTGGCATCCGCACGCTTGAACATATAGAAACCTGGCTTTCGCGCGGCCTGGCCAGGGTTATTCTCGGCACCGTCGCGGTCCGTAATCCGGCGCTCGTGATCGAAGCCTGCCAAAAGTTTCCCGGAAAGATTGCGGTCGGCATCGACGCCAAGGGCGGCAAGGTGGCCGTCGAAGGCTGGGCCGAGGCGTCCGAACTCGGCGTCACGGAACTCGCCAAAAAGTTCGAAGGCGTGGGCGTTTCTGCGATCATCTACACCGATATCGACCGTGACGGCATTTTGGCGGGAATCAACTGGGCCTCGACGCTGGAACTAGCCGCCGCCGTCTCAATCCCGGTAATCGCCTCGGGCGGCCTCGCCTCGATGGACGATATCCGCCGGATGACGCAGGAAGATGCACGGCATCTGGAAGGCGCGATTTCCGGGCGGGCGCTGTATGACGGCCGGATCGATCCAGCCGAGGCGCTTTCTCTGCTCAGTGCCGCGCGAAAAAACCGAAGGGAACAGGCATGACCTTAAAAGCACGTGTCATCCCCTGCCTCGACGTCAAGGACGGCCGTGTCGTCAAAGGCGTGAACTTCGTCGACCTGATCGATGCCGGCGACCCGGTCGAGGCCGCCAAGGCCTATGATGCGGCCGGCGCCGACGAACTCTGCTTTCTCGACATCACCGCGTCTTCCGACAATCGTGACACGATTTTTGACGTCGTCTCTCGCACTGCCGATTACTGCTTCATGCCGCTCACCGTTGGTGGCGGCGTGCGCGCGGTGGCCGATATCCGCAAACTGTTGCTTTGCGGCGCCGACAAGGTGTCGATCAACTCCGCCGCCGTGCAAAATCCTGATTTCGTCGCTGAAGCCGCCGACAAGTTTGGCAACCAGTGCATCGTCGTCTCGATCGATGCCAAGAAAGTATCGGGGGAAGGCGAAGCCGATCGCTGGGAGATCTTTACCCATGGCGGCCGTAACCGCACCGGCATCGATGCCGTCGATTTCGCCATCCGGATGGTTGAACGCGGCGCCGGCGAACTGCTGGTCACCTCGATGGATCGTGACGGCACGAAAAGCGGCTACGATTTGGCCCTGACCCGGACGATTGCCGATTCGGTGCGCGTACCGGTGGTCGCCTCGGGCGGCGTCGGCACACTGGACGATCTGGTCGCCGGCGTTGCGCAAGGCCATGCCACGGCCGTGCTGGCAGCGTCGATCTTCCACTTCGGCACCTACAGCATCGGCGAAGCAAAACAATACATGTCGCAGCATGGCATCGCCATGCGACTCGACTGACGTTTGGGAGGCTTAAGCCATGAGCAATTTTTCTCTGATCGACCTCGAAAAAATTGTCAGCGAACGCGCTAAGGCGGCGCCGGAACAATCCTGGACCGCCAAGCTTGTTGCCAGTGGGCAGTCCAAAGCTGCCAAGAAACTTGGTGAAGAAGCAGTGGAAACCGTGATTGCTGCGATTTCCAATGACAAAAAAAATCTCACGGACGAGTCCGCCGATCTGCTCTATCATCTGATGGTCGTATTGAAGATCGCCGACATTCCGTTGCAGGATGTGATGAACGAGCTTCAACGGCGCACGGCCCAGTCGGGCCTGCAGGAAAAGGCTGGCCGGCAAACCCCATGACCATAGCGATCCAGGACGCGCCCGAAACGCTCGATCATTTCGAGCCGAACGATTATTCGCCCTATCATTTCTTTGCGTCAGAAGACTGGGCAAAGTTTCGCGCCGATACGCCGCTGACGCTGACGGCCGACGAAGTTGCGCGCCTGCGCTCGATCGGCGACCCGATCGATCTCGATGAAGTGCGGCGGATCTATCTGTCACTGTCGCGGCTGCTGTCGGCCCATGTCGAATCATCGCAGCTGCTGTTCCAGCAGCGCAACCGCTTTCTCAGCCTGTCGGACGTGACGAAGACGCCGTTCGTGATCGGCATCGCCGGTTCCGTGGCCGTCGGCAAGTCAACCACCGCTCGAATCCTCAAGGAATTGCTGGCCCGCTGGCCGTCGAGCCCGAAAGTCGATCTGGTGACCACGGATGGCTTTCTTTACCCGAATGCGGTGCTTGCCCGCGAAAACCTTATGGAACGCAAGGGCTTTCCCGAGAGCTACGATACCGGCGCGCTGTTGCGCTTCCTGTCGGCGATCAAGGCCGGTCGTGCAGAGGTCAAAGCGCCATCCTATTCGCATCTGACCTACGATGTCTTGCCGGAAAAATTCCAGGTCATCGACCGGCCGGACATTCTGATTTTCGAAGGCATCAATGTGCTGCAATCGCGCACGCTGCCGGCCGATGGCAAGATCGTGCCGATCGTCTCGGATTTTTTCGACTTTTCCATCTATATCGATGCCGAGGAAAACCTGATCCACAAATGGTATGTCGACCGGTTCATGCGACTCAGGGAAACGGCGTTTCGCGATCCGCATTCCTATTTCAATCGCTACGCCACGATCGATGCGGTTAAGGCGACGGAGATTGCCGAAGGGCTGTGGCAGAATATCAATCTCAAGAATCTGCGGCAGAACATCGTACCCACCCGCCCCCGGGCCGACCTGATCCTGCGCAAGGGCGAAAAACACTTTATCGAGACTGTGGCTCTGCGAAAACTGTAGCAGTTCGGGCGGCGGTTACTCGCTCCCCGGCTTGCCGCGCATCTTCTTGACATCCGACCGACCGGACTTGGCTTGCAGCCGCCGTTCGACCGAACCCTTGGTCGGCTTGGTCTTGCGGCGCGGCGGCGGTGGCGGTTCGGCGGCCTTGAGAATCAGTTCCTTCAGCCGGTCCCGCGCATCCTCGCGATTGCGCTCCTGACTGCGAAACCGGTTGGCTTCAATCATTAGCACGCCGTCCTTTGAGAGACGCCGGCCGGCGAGCGCCATGGCATTTTCGCGCACCCGTTCGGGCAGCGCCGGCGAAGTGCGCATGTCGTAAAACAGCTGCACGGCAGTCGAGACCTTGTTGACATTCTGCCCGCCTGGCCCGCCGGCCAGCACGAACTGTTCCGTCAGTTCCCATCCGGCGACGGTAATCCGATTGTTGATGAAGAGCGCGTCGCTGGCCATGGTTCTATTCTCCGCGCCGATCTATTCCATATCGCCCAGCAAATGCAAATCCCCAGGCGCTGAGACGCAAAAACCCGGCAAAGAATTGCCGGGTTTCACGTGAATCATCAATAGTTTGTAGTTTTACTCGGCCGCTTCCCGCACGCCCGGTGCCGCGTCGCGCACATTGCTATCGACATGGTCCTCGAACTTTGAAAAATTGGCGATGAACATCCCGACAAGCTTTTTTGCCTGCGCGTCGTAAGCGGCAGTGTCTGCCCAGGTCGAGCGCGGGTCCAGGATTCGGCTATCGACGCCTTCCACCGCCACCGGAACGGCAAAGCCGAAATTCGGGTCTGTGCGGAAATCGGCCTTCTTCAATTCGCCGGTCAGGGCTGCGGTCAGCAGGGCGCGGGTGGCCTGGATCGGCATGCGCTTGCCGGTGCCATACGCACCGCCGGTCCAGCCGGTGTTGACCAGCCAGCAATCGGCGCCGTGACGACCGATGAGGTCGCGCAGCAGATTGCCGTATTCCGCCGGATGGCGCGGCATGAACGGCGCGCCAAAGCAGGTCGAGAATGTCGCTTCCGGCTCGGTGACGCCCTTTTCGGTGCCGGCGACTTTCGCGGTGTAGCCGGACAGGAAGTGGTACATCGCCTGCTCGGGCGTCAAGCGCGCAATCGGCGGCAGTACGCCAAACGCGTCGGCGGTCAGCATGATGATGGTTTTCGGGTGGCCGGCGATACCGGTGTCCGAGGCATTGGGAATGAAGTGCAGCGGATAGGCGCTGCGGGTGTTCTCCGTCAGCGAGACATCATTAAAATCGGGCACACCGTTTTCATCGAGAACGACGTTTTCCAGAACGGTGCCAAAGCGGCGCGTCGCGGCATAGATTTCCGGCTCGGCTTCGGCCGAGAGCTTGATGGCCTTGGCATAGCAGCCGCCTTCGAAATTGAAGATGCCGTCTTCGCCCCAGCCATGCTCGTCATCACCGATCAACGTGCGCGACGGATCGGCCGACAGCGTCGTCTTGCCGGTGCCGGAGAGGCCGAAGAAGATCGCCGCATCGCCATCCGGTCCGACATTGGCCGAGCAATGCATCGGCATCACGCCCTTGGCCGGCAGGAGGTAGTTGAGCACGGTAAACACCGACTTCTTGTTCTCGCCGGCATAGGACGTGCCGCCGATCAGCACCAGTCCGCGGGTCAGATCGCAGGCAATCACCGTTTCGCTGCGGCAACCATGCCGTTCGGGGTCTGCCTTGAAGCTTGGCAGGTTGATGATCGTCAGCTTCTGCTGAAAGCCGGCCAGCGTTTCGCGCTTCGGACGAATCAGCAGATTGCGGATGAACAGGGCATGCCAGGCGAGTTCGGTAACGACGCGAGTCGGAAGCGCATTGTCTTCATCAGCGCCACCGATCAGGTCCTGGACATACAGCGTCTTGCCGGCGGCATGCGCCAACATGTCCTGTTTCAAAACTTCGAAATGCTCGGGCGAAAGTGGCTTGTTGTTGTCCCACCAGATCTGGTCTTCGGTAAACGCATCGCGGACGACAAACTTGTCCTTTGGCGAGCGGCCTGTGTGCTGGCCTGTGATCGCCCGGAGCGCGCCGTCGGCCGTGAGCGTAGCCTCGCCGCGACGAATGGCTTCCTCGTACAGCTGGCTTTCGGTGAAATTGTAGTGAACGCGCGCAACCTCGCCGAGACCCATTTCAGCCAACCCGTTTTCGAGATTGCGGATTCCCAATTCCTCCATGTGACGCTTTCCTTTGCTGCAGCTTGATGGCGTTGAATTCTCCCGAAACTACTGTGAGTTTTCAAAAAGGCAAGTTGAAATTCCAAATATATCAACAATTTCAATATATTAATCGATTTAAAGAAAAATGCGCCGGTTTAAATCGTTTGAATTTAGCCGATAAAACACGGGAGTTTAGATGGGAAGAACGTTGCGTATGACGGATCCGGAGCATTCCCCTTTATCTTTGCCACAATTTGTTCCACCTTTGACCCCAGAAGCGCAAGCTTGTAACGCCGTAACCTGGGCTGGGGTCACTCCGGGAGATGTGCATTGATGATGACGGAGACAAACAGCATGCAGACAATCGCGCTCGTTGATGACGACCGCAATATCCTGACTTCCGTATCGATCGCATTGGAAGCCGAAGGATACAAAGTCGAGACCTATACCGATGGTGCTTCGGCGCTGGATGGTCTGCTTGCGCGCCCGCCGCAACTGGCGATCTTCGACATCAAGATGCCGCGGATGGACGGCATGGAACTGCTGCGCCGATTGCGACAGAAGTCGGACTTGCCGGTGATCTTTCTTACCTCCAAGGATGAAGAGATCGACGAATTGTTCGGCCTGAAAATGGGCGCCGACGATTTTATCACCAAACCGTTCTCGCAGCGCCTGCTTGTCGAGCGGGTCAAAGCCATTTTACGCCGTGCCGCAAATCGGGAACTGGCAGCCGCTGGCGGCGGAAGCACCACACCGAAGACCGCCACGGACCAGCAGGCTCGCACGCTCGATCGCGGTCAGTTGTCGATGGACCAGGAGCGCCATACCTGCACCTGGAAAAACGAGGCTGTAACCCTGACAGTGACGGAATTCCTGATCCTGCATTCGCTGGCGCAGCGCCCCGGCGTTGTCAAAAGCCGCGATGCGCTGATGGATGCCGCCTATGACGAGCAAGTCTATGTTGACGACCGCACGATCGATAGTCACATCAAACGCTTGCGCAAGAAGTTCAAGATGGTCGATACCGATTTCGACATGATTGAAACGCTGTACGGCGTCGGCTACCGCTTCCGCGAAGCGGCATGATGGCATAACGCGGACTCGACAGGCGGACGGTGATCGAATCACGACATCGCCTTCGCGGGACCGCGAAAGGGTTGGAACTTGGCAGAGCAAATCCTGGATCGGGATCTGGATGAGGTGGATGGTCTGAGCCGCCGCCCGCGCTGGTTCTGGTCCTATCCCTTCGTGCTGGCACGCCGGATATTTGGCAATGCCGTGTTTTCCAGCCTGACCCGTCGGATCGTGTTCTTCAATCTGGCCGTGCTGGTGCTGCTGGTCGGCGGCATCATGTATCTCAATCAGTTCCGCGAGGGCCTGATCGACGCCCGTGTCGAAAGCCTGTTGACGCAGGGCGAAATCATTGCCGGCGCGATTTCGGCGTCCGCCTCCGTCGATACCAATTCCATCACCATCGACCCGGAAAAGCTGCTGGAACTGCAGGCAGGCCAGAGCATCACCCCGGTCCCCAATGACGAAGACCTGGAATTCCCGATCGATCCGGAGCGCGTGGCGCCCGTTCTGAGGCGGCTGATTTCGCCGACTCGAACAAGGGCGCGTCTGTTCGATGCCGATGCCAACCTGCTGCTCGACTCCCGCCATCTGTATTCGCGCGGCCAAGTGCTGCGCTTCGACCTGCCACCGGTCGAAAACGAGGATGTCACCTGGGGCGAATGGTTTTCCGGCTGGTTCAACAAGATGCTGCAGCCAGGCAACCTGCCGCAATATCGCGAAGCGCCTGGTGGTGACGGATCGATCTATCCGGAAGTCATGAATTCGCTCACCGGCGTGCGCGGCGCCGTGGTGCGCATCACCGACAAGGGCGAGTTGATTGTTTCCGTTGCCGTCCCGGTGCAACGCTTCCGCGCTGTCCTCGGCGTGCTGCTGCTGTCGACCCAGGCGGGCGACATCGACAAGATCGTTCACGCGGAGCGGCTGGCGATCTTGCGCGTATTCGGCGTTGCGACGCTTGCCAACATCGTCCTGTCCGTGCTGCTCTCCTCGACCATCGCCAATCCGTTGCGCAGGCTCTCTGCGGCGGCCATCCGTGTGCGGCGCGGCGCCCGCGAACGCGAAGAAATTCCGGATTTTTCCGCCCGCCAGGACGAAATCGGCAACCTGTCGATCGCACTACGGGAAATGACCACAGCGCTTTACGACCGGATCGATTCGATCGAAAGCTTTGCTGCCGACGTCAGCCATGAATTGAAAAACCCGCTGACCTCGCTGCGCAGCGCTGTTGAAACGTTGCCGCTTGCGCGTACGGAAGAGTCCAAGCAGCGGCTGACGGATATCATCCAGCATGATGTGCGCCGTCTCGACCGGCTGATCAGCGACATTTCAGACGCTTCGCGCCTGGACGCAGAGCTTGCACGGACAGATTCGGCGCCCGTGGATCTGGAAATTCTCCTTGGCAACATGGTCGATATTTCGCGACAGATCCGCAGCAGCAAGAAGCCGGTGGAAATCAGTTTTCTCGTCGATCACAAGCCCGGCACGAAGAGTGGCTTCGTCGTCGATGGGCACGATCTGCGGCTCGGCCAGATTATCACCAACCTGATCGAAAATGCCCGCTCCTTCGTGCCAAGCGTCGGCGGCCACATCGTCGTCCGCTTGTCGCGCACCCGCAGCCGCTGCATCGTGCAGATCGACGATGACGGTCCAGGTATCCAGGCCGAGGATATAGACCGGATTTTTGAGCGGTTTTACACCGACCGCCCCGACGGCGAGAGCTTTGGCCAGAATTCCGGCCTTGGTCTTTCCATCAGCCGGCAGATCGCCGAGGCGCATGGCGGCACCCTGAAGGCCGAAAATCTTGTCGGTAGCGACGGTGCCATCGTCGGCGCCCGCTTCATTCTTTCGCTGCCGGCCACGCCGACCGCATGACCGGCGAACCCATAAACATCCACGCAACCACGATCGTCATTGGGACTACCGGGTTGATGTTCGTGGGTGACTCGGGCAGCGGAAAATCGACGATGGCCTTCGCCTGTCTTTCCGCCGCACGCCGAAACGGACAATTCGCGGCCCTGGTGGCCGATGACAGAACTTTGATTTCTCAATTCGGCAGGCACGTTCTGGCAGAGCAGCCATCGTCGATCTCCGGGCTATTCGAACTGCGCGGCAGCGGCATCGCCTCTGTGGACCATGTCACGGCGAGCGTTATCCATCATGCCGTTTTGCCGATCAGAAGTGCTGATACACAACGCCTGCCGCCCGCTGGCGAAATCTATTCCTTGCCGGGAGGCGGCTGGCTGCCCCTGTTGAGAGTTAACGTGAGTGCGCCGGATCCGCTCGCTATTCTGGCAGCGTTTATCCCGGAACTCGGGGACCGGGAGAGCGCCCGATGGCCATGATCGGCAATTTTTGGCTTGCACTTCGCGTTTTCATTGCCAAGATGAGCCCCCACTGGTGGACGAAGTTATTGCATTGCGGTATCTGGCCATCAGTTTGCGTGTGCAAAGGGGCAGTAATCATATGATCGGACTTGTGCTTGTCACCCATGGCAAGCTGGCTGAAGAGTTTCGGCACGCCGTGGAGCATGTCGTTGGTCCCCAAAAATTCATCGAAACCGTCTGTATCGGTCCCGAGGACGACATGGATCAACGACGCCAGGACATCCTCGATGCCGTTGCCGGAGCCGATAATGGCCATGGGGTGATTATTCTCACCGACATGTTTGGCGGTACGCCGTCGAACCTGTCGATCTCGGTGATGAGCAGCGGCCAGATTGAGGTCATTGCCGGCGTCAACCTGCCGATGCTGATCAAGCTGGCTGGCATCCGTGCCGAAAACAATATGGAAAAGGCGCTGCACGACGCCTCCGAGGCCGGGCGTAAATATATCAATGTGGCCAGCCGCGTTCTCAGCGGCAAATGACGGATCCAAAACGCTCGATGCCCCCTTTGACGCGAGAACTGCTGATCATCAACAAACGAGGCCTTCATGCCCGGGCATCGGCCAAATTCGTGCAGACTGTCGACGCATTCGACGCTGATGTGACAGTATCCCGCGAGGGGACCACAGTGGGCGGAACCTCCATCATGGGTCTGATGATGCTGGCGGCCAGCCCCGGCTGCACGGTGGTGGTGACCGCCAGCGGAAACCAGGCGCAGGAAGCGCTCGACGCCCTGGACCAATTGATTGCCAACAAGTTCGGCGAGGACATGTAATAACCGCGGATCATATAAAGACATAAAGACTTCTTTATATCCTTATTGCCAGACCATCTGAACCCTGCTAAACGCTGAGGCCAACATCCGTCCGACGGACGGAGGTGAATTTTTCGTGCCCCGACTCAAGCTCTTTCAAAGATCCTGGGAATGACGGGTGCCTTCCTCAGCCTGGAGAGCCTCATGAGCACTGACAAGGATTACATTGTCGCCGACATCGCACTTGCCGATTACGGTCGCAAGGAACTCGATATCGCCGAAACCGAAATGCCGGGCCTGATGTCCTGCCGCGAAGAATTCGGCACCAGCAAGCCATTGAAGGGCGCCCGCATTTCCGGCTCCCTGCACATGACCATCCAGACAGCCGCGCTGATCGAGACGCTGGCCGTCCTCGGCGCCGACATCCGTTGGGCGTCGTGCAACATCTTCTCGACTCAGGACCACGCTGCTGCTGCCATCGCGGCATCCGGCATTCCGGTCTTCGCCGTCAAGGGCGAGTCGCTCGAGGAATACTGGACCTACACCGACAAGATCTTTCAGTGGGCCGACGGCGGCTTTTCCAACATGATCCTCGATGATGGCGGCGATGCCACCATGTACATCCTGCTCGGCGCCCGCGCCGAAGCCGGCGAAGACGTTCTCTCCGCTCCGGAATCGGAAGAGGAAGTCATCCTGATCGCGCAGATCAAGAAGCGCATGGCCGCAACGCCCGGCTGGTTCACCAAGCAGCGCGACGCCATCCTCGGCGTGACCGAAGAAACCACCACCGGCGTGCACCGCCTGTATGAACTCAGCCAGAAGGGCCTGTTGCCCTTCCCGGCGATCAACGTCAACGATTCCGTCACCAAGTCGAAGTTCGACAACAAGTACGGCTGCAAGGAATCGCTGGTCGACGGCATCCGCCGCGGCACCGACGTGATGATGGCCGGCAAGGTTGCCGTCGTCTGCGGTTACGGCGACGTCGGCAAGGGTTCGGCAGCGTCTCTCCTCGGCGCTGGCGCCCGCGTCAAGGTCACGGAAGTCGACCCGATCTGCGCCCTGCAGGCCGCCATGGACGGTTTTGAGGTCGTCACCCTGGAAGACGTCGTCTCCTCGGCCGATATCTTCATCACCACCACCGGCAACAAGGACGTCATCCGCATCGAGCACATGCGCGAGATGAAGGACATGGCAATCGTTGGCAACATCGGCCATTTCGACAATGAAATCCAGATCGCCAGCCTGAAGAACCTGAAGTGGACCAACGTCAAGCCGCAGGTCGACATGATCGAGTTCCCCAAGGGCAACCGCATGATCCTGCTGTCGGAAGGCCGCCTGCTCAACCTCGGCAACGCCACCGGTCACCCATCCTTCGTGATGTCGGCCTCGTTTACCAACCAGGTTCTGGCCCAGATCGAGCTCTACACCAAGCAGGGCGAGTACAAGAACGAAGTCTACATCCTGCCAAAGCACCTCGACGAAAAGGTCGCCCGTCTGCATCTCGCCAAGCTCGGCGTCAAGCTGACCGTGCTGACCGACGAACAGGCCTCCTATATCGGCGTGCCGCAGCAGGGTCCGTTCAAGGCTGAACACTACAGATATTAATCTGAACTGACATATCCACAACATATAGTGGCCGCGATCTTGACAAAGATCGCGGCTTCTTTTTTGCCCAAATCTCTTTCCGCAAAATCCCTTACAAGGTATTGTTTTCAGACTTGATTCGCGGTTTTCCGGCGGCGGAAGACCGGCGAAATGGGATGTCTTGTCGACGACGCGGCACAATGGACGGAGACAGACCGGGTATGACGGTTGCAAATGACAGCTTGCTTGAACAGATGGATAGTCGCGGCGACGAGGCACGCCAGCGGACATCGCATCTGAAGATGGCGATCCAGGCGAACACGAGCGCAATGCTGAAAAGCGGATATCGCCGGCTCGCGCTTCGATCGTTGTCGCATGCCTGGAAAATCTTCCTGTCCGGCACGGCGCTCGCCGGTCTGGCTTCTCCTGCTATTGCGCAGGACGCGCCGGCTTTTGCTCCCGAACGGCTTTTTTCCTCCACTGAAATGATCAGCTTTTCGCTGGTACTCGGCGTTCTTTCGGCAGCCCTGCTGTCGGCCGTCTGGCTGATCCGCCAGCGCGGCAATATGGAAGTCGAAAGTCGCGACATGCAATCGGCTCTTTCAGACGCCCAGCAACGCATTTCCAAATACGAAGCCCTGATTGCCGACAAGAACCGCCGCATCGTCATCTGGGAAGGCCAAGCCTCGCGCCCGGAATTTTTAGGCCAATTGCCGGCCGAGACTGGCGCCCCGCAGGCGGATCGGGATTTTCTGGCATTTGGCCGATGGCTGAAAGCTGCGTCTGCCGGCGAACTGGACAAGGCGATCGAACGCTTACGTACCGATGCCGAGAGTTTTGACCTGGTGGTCGAGACGCAGCGCGAGGAAGTGCTGGAAATCCAGGGCCGTGTGTTCGGAGGCCGCGCCTTCGTCCGCTTCGTTGCGCTTAACAATCTGCGCGCTGAACTGGCCGAGCTGAAAATCGAACGCGAACGGCTGATTTCGTCAATCTCAGTGTTCCAGACCTTGCTGGACGCCATCGAACAACCGGTCTGGCAGCGCGACCGCGAAGGTAATCTGACCTGGGTTAACTATGCCTATGGCGAAGCCGTCGAAGCTGGCACGCCCGACAAGGCGATCCGCGAGGGACGCGAATTTCTGAGCACTGTGGCGCGCGAAAAAATCCGCGCCAGCGTCACGCCGGAATCGCCGTTCCACGACAAGATCTCGACTGTTGTGCGCGGCAACCGCACTTTCTTCGATGTCGTCGACGTCAAGAGCCCGGTCGGCTCCGCCGGCATGGCAATCGACGTTTCTGCAACCGAGGCCGTGCGCGAAGAACTGAAGCGCACGCTTCGCAGCCACGCGGAAACACTCGATCATCTGGCAACCCCGGTGGCGATCTTCGACGGCGAACGCCGCCTGCAATTCTACAACCAGGCTTTCGTACAGCTCTGGGAATTCGATATCGCCTTCCTGGATTCCAAGCCGGACAACAGCGAACTTCTCGACCGCCTGCGCTCGGCCCACAAGCTGCCGGAACAGTTGAACTGGAAGACCTGGAAGGAGACCGCTCTGGCGGTCTACCGTTCGCTCGACACGCAGTCGGACCTCTGGCATCTGCCGAACGGCCAGACCTTGCGGGTGTTTGCCACCGCCCACCCGCAAGGCGGTGCCACCTGGGTGTTTGAAAACCTGACCGAGCAGGTCGATCTGGAAATGCGCTACAACACGCTGGTCAAGGTTCAGGGCGAAACCATCGACCACCTGTCGGAAGGCGTTGCTGTGTTCGGCGCCGACGGCCGCATTCGCCTCTCTAACCCAGCGTTCCGCGCGCTCTGGGGCATCAGCGAAGCCAATGCCAAGCCCGACACCCATATCCGTGCCATCGAAGCCGCCTGCGCCCAGTCCTATGACGGTGCCGATGGCTGGAAACGGTTTGGCCAGATGATCACCAGTTTTGATGATGAGCGCCCGTCGCTGCAGGGCACTCTCGAATTGTTGTCTGGCCTGGTGCTTGATTATGCTGTGATCCCGCTGCCGAACGCCCAAACCATGCTGACCTTCGTCAACATGACCGACAGCGCCCGTGCGGAGCGGGCACTCAAGGAAAAGAACGAAGCGCTACGCAAGGCCGACGAACTGAAGAACGACTTCGTCCAACACGTGTCCTATGAACTCCGCTCACCGCTGACCAACATCATCGGCTTTACCGACTTGCTGAAGACGCCGGGTCTGGGAACGCTGAACGAGCGCCAGGGCGAATATGTCGATCACATCTCGACCTCGTCTTCCGTGCTGCTGACCATCGTCAATGACATCCTCGATCTAGCAACAGTTGATGCCGGCATCATGCAGCTGAGCTATTCCGACACCGATCTTGACGAATTGCTGGAAGAAATCTCCGCACAGATCGCCGACCGCCTGCAGGACAGCGGCGTGACGCTGGAAATCACCGCACCGGCAAAGCTCGGTATGCTGGTCGCCGACCATCAGCGGCTGAAACAGATCCTGATCAAGATCCTGACCAATGCCGCCAATTTTGCACCTGAGGGCACGGCGATCACGCTGACCTGCTGGCGTCAGGCGGCAGACTTCCTGTTTACGGTTTCCGACAAGGGCCCGGGCATGTCGGAAGACGTGCTGAAAACGGTATTCAACCGCTTCTCATCCGGCGGTAAGGGCGGCAAGCGCAGCGGTGCGGGTCTCGGCCTGTCGATCGTCGAAAGCTTTGTGTCCCTGCACAAGGGCAATGTCTCGATCGAAAGCCGTCCCGGTTTTGGCACCACCGTCAGCTGCCGGATCCCCTCTGCCACTATCCCCCACTCCGTCGCTGCCGAATGACGTCTTCCGGCTCTTCGCTGACACTGTTCCTGACGAACGAGTCCGAGACCATTGCTCTGGGCGAAGATCTCGCTCTGGCCTTGAAGGCAGGCGATTGCCTGGCATTGTCCGGTGATCTTGGGGCTGGAAAATCGACGCTCGCCCGCGCCTTGTTACGCGCCATGGCGGATGATCCCTCACTCGAAGTGCCGAGCCCGACATTTACGCTCGTGCAAAACTACGAGCTGCGGATACCAGTGGCGCATTTCGATCTCTATCGGCTGGGGGACAGCAGCGAGCTGGACGAACTCGGCTTTGACGAAGCCCTGTCCCAAGGCATTTGCCTGGTGGAATGGCCGGAACAGGCGCTTAGCGCCCTCCCTGCCGACCGCATCCAGCTCAGCATCGAGCACGAGGGCGATGGCCGACGAGTCCGCATCGATGCACCGGCCGCGCAACACAACCGCATTGCCCGCGTGCTAGCGATCCGCGCTTTCCTGGATGCCCATGGCTGCCAGGGTGCGTCTCGGCGGTTTCTTACGGGCGACGCATCGATGCGCGCCTATGAAACGGTGACGACCTCTGACGGCCTTACCAAAATTCTGATGGACTGGCCGAAACAGCCGGACGGTCCGCCGGTGCTGGATGGCAAACCCTATCCCAAGGTCGCCCATATCGCCGAGGACGCCTACCCCTTCGTCGCGATCGCCGACTATTTACGCGCCCATGCCCTCGCCGCGCCCGAAATATTTGCCGCGGATTATCAGCAGGGCCTTTTGCTGATCGAGGATCTGGGGCGTGACGGCGTGCTCGATGCGACGGGCCAGCCGATTGCCGAGCGCTATCGACAGAGCGTGGCCTGCCTGGCGCATCTGCACGCGCTAAAGACACCGGGCCGCCTCGCTGTCGGCACGAACCATACGCACGAGATTCCGGACTTCGACCGCACAGCAATGATGATGGAAGCCCGACTGCTGCTCGACTGGCATCTGCCGTGGAAACGCGGCGGCGTTCCGGCAACGGATCAGGAGCGCGAAAACTATCATGCCATCTGGTCAGACCTGATCGATCAACTGGATGAGGCCGAAAAGAACCTGCTGCTGCGCGACTTTCATTCGCCCAACATTATCTGGCGCGGCGAAAAGACCGGCTTGCAAAAAATCGGCCTGATCGATTTTCAGGATGCGATGATCGGTCCGACAGCCTATGATTTGGTATCAATCGTACAGGATGCGCGCGTTACCGTCTCACGCGAGCTGATGGATCAGCTGATCGCTGACTATCTGGCGCTTCGGCATGCGCAGGGCCCGTTCGACGAGGCACGGTTTCGTAAAAGCTGGGCGATCATGTCGGCGCAGCGCGCCTGCAAGCTGAACGGGCTCTGGGTCCGTTTGATGGTGCGCGACAAGAAGCCCGGCTATATCAAGCATATGCCGCGCACGCTGTGGCATCTTCAGGTGGCTTTCGAACACGAGGCCCTCGCCCCCTTGCGCGAATGGTGCGACAAGGTTGGAATAGGCCAACCCGAATCATAGCCTGCGGATCACGATGACAATTTCGAATGCGATGGTGCTGGCGGCGGGGCTCGGAACCCGCATGCGGCCAATTACCGAGACGATTCCGAAACCGCTGGTGAAAATCGCCGGCAAGCCGATGATAGACTATGCGCTGGACAGTCTGGCCGAGGCCGGCGTCGCCCGGGCAGTCGTCAACATTCATTATCTTGCCGACCAGATGATCGAGCATTTGCGTGACTATGCGCGCCTGGAAATCATTTTATCGGATGAGCGCGAGCAGTTGATGAATTCGGGCGGCGGTCTGGTGAAGGGGCTGAAACTGCTGGATCGGCACCTGCCGGTGTTCGTGATGAATGCCGACCTGTTCTGGATCGGCGAGCAGCCGGGTGCCGAGACCAATCTGCAGCGGCTGGCACACTATTTCGATTCCGAGACCATGGACATGGCGTTGCTGTGCGTGGCGATGGACCGAACCACCGGTCATGACGGCAAGCGTGATTTCAATCTCGGATCCGACGGTCGCCTGACCCGCTTTGCTGACGGGGATCCGTCTCCTGTCGTCTATGCCGGTGCGATCGTGCTTAATCCAGAACTGTTCGACGATGCGCCCGACGGTGCCTTCAACCTGAATATCTATTTCGACCGAGCCATTGCCAATGGGCGTCTTTACGGACTGGCGCTGGACGGGCACTGGCTGACCGTTGGCACACCGGAAGCAATCGCCGAGGCAGAAGAGACTATCCGGCGCTTCGGCCACGGAGACTAGCATGGCAGATATCCACCATCCGCACGTGTTCAGCATTCCAGCGGGGGTGCCCTTCCTAAAAACGCTCGCGGCCACGCTGTGCGACGGCCGCCTGACCCATCGCTACCGTCTCGATCAGGCCGATCCGCTGTCGCTATCCAAGGTCACCATCTTCGTGCCGACACGCCGCGCCGCGCGCGTGCTGCGCTCGGAATTCGTCGATATCCTCGGCGGCCGATCCGCAATCCTGCCTGTCATCCGACCGTTGGGCGAAACTGATGACGACAGCGGCTTTTTCGATCTGGCCGCGCCGGCTGAGATGGATCTGGCGCAGCCGCTCAGCAGCACCGCCCGGCTACTGGAGCTTGGACGGCTGATTCTTGCCTGGCGCAACCAGTTGCCGAAACTGATTCTCGACATCCATACCGATTCCCCGCTGGTGGCGCCGGCCAGTCCTGCCGATGCCATCTGGCTGGCCCGGTCGCTGGCCGAACTGATCGACGCGATCGAGACGGAAGAGCGCGACTGGGACGATCTCAAAAATCTCGATACCGGCGATCATGCCCTCTGGTGGCAACTCACCACCGAATTTTTGAAAATTGCCAGTGCCTTCTGGCCGGCTCGGCTTGCGGAACTCGGCCATTCCTCCTCTGCCCGCCACCGCAACGCCATGTTGCGTGCGGAAGCGCAGCGGCTGAAAATATTGGCCGATAACGGTCCGGTCATTGTCGCCGGTTCGACCGGCTCGGTTCCGGCCGCAGCCGAGCTGATCGCCGCCGTCGCGTCCCTGCCGCAAGGCATCATCGTACTTCCGGGACTGGATCTCGCCATGGATGACGCGGACTGGGCGCTGGTGGGAAGCGATGGTGGCGAGCAGATCTGGCCCGACCCGGCCACCCGTACGCATCCACAGTATGGCCTGTTCCAGCTTCTGAAGAAGCTGGAATTGACACGACTGGATGTGCGGGCGTTGGCAAACGCCGACGCGGATCTCACCCTGCGCGCATCGGCCATCTCGCAAGCGTTGACGCCCGCCCGGGCAACTAACGGTTGGACCGCCTGGCGCGACAATATCGAACCCGAGGCATTGCAGGCTGCATTTGCCGATGTTGCCCTGATTGAATCCGCAAACGAGCGCGAGGAAGCCACGGCCATTGCCATTGCCTTGCGCCTGGCGCTGGAAAAACCCGGCGCTCATGGCGAATCGCAGGCGGCCCTGATCACGCCAGACCGCAATCTCGCCCGTCGGGTAACCGCCGAACTGGCACGCTTCGGCATTCTGGCAGACGATTCTGCCGGAACGCCGCTGTCTGCAACGCATCAGGGCACATTGCTGATCCTGTTACTGGAAGCGACGCTGCGGCCCGGAGATCCGGTGGCCATCATCTCGCTGCTGAAACACTCTTTGTCACGGTTTGATCTGACGAAGACAGCATTTGACACTGCGGTTGCAGCGCTCGAGCTTTTGGCGTTGCGTGGTGGAGTACACGCAGTCAACATCTCCGAACTTGCACCGCTTCTCGAGGTGAGGCTTGCCGAGCAGTCAGCTGATCGTCATCCGCCGCTCTGGCGGAAAGATTTGGGCGAAGAGGCAGCCAGGCAAGCCATGGAACTGGCAGTCCGGATCGCGGCAGCCGTAGAACCGCTCACGGGCGCATTCGTGCGCCAACGCGCCGATGGCAAGGGACTAACAGCGAGATTGAGCTTATCCGATTGGGCGACCCGCACTGGACGCGCTTTGGAAGCAATCTGCAGCGATGAAAATAAGAATCTTGCGGCACTCTGGTCCGGAGAAGCCGGCGAACGACTGGCAAGTTTGCTCGGCGAAGTAATTGAAACCGACGGCCAGATGGAAGCGGACGGCCCGCAATGGATCGATATCGTCGCAGCCCTGCTGGCGGGCGAAGCGGTCAAGCCGCGGGCGCTCAGCCATCCGCGCCTGTTCATCTTCGGCACGCTGGAGGCCCGGCTTCAGCACGTTGACACGTTGGTGCTTGGTGGTCTCAACGAAGGTTCGTGGCCCGGACAGACGGCCAACAATCCATTTCTGTCGCGGATGATGATGACTGGTATCGGCCTGGAGCCGCCGGAACGCCGGATCGGTCAACTGGCGCACGATTTCGAAATGGCCAACGGGATCCGCAACCTGATCTATTCGCGATCCGTTCGCCAAGGTTCGACACCGACCGTGGCCTCACGCTGGCTGCAGCGTCTGCTGGCGCTGGGCGGCAAGCCATTCGCCTACGATTTGAAGACCCGCGGCGCGCAATATCGTCACTGGGCGACGCTGGTCGATGCGGGCGAGCGCCAGGAGCCGACCGAGAGACCGGCCCCGAAGCCGCCGTCGACGCTGCAACCGCGCAGCTATTCGTTCAGCGAGGTCGGCCGGCTGCGGCGCGATCCGTATTCCGTCTATGCGCGCCGCATCCTGCGGCTCGAGCCTATTGATCCCTTTAACCGCGATCCGGGCGCCTCCGAACGCGGCACGCTCTATCACCGGATCATCGAGCGCTATACCAGCGAGAACCATCTGCCCGGTACGCCGGATTCGCTGGCAGCGATGCGAAACATTACCGACGCGCTTTTCGATGCGGAAAAACTGCCGATCCATATTGATCTGGTCTGGCGGTCGCGCTTTCACGAAGTGGCGCGATCCTTTCTCGACTGGGAAGTTCTGCGCCGGCCGGAGATTCGCCGGACGCTGACGGAGGTGCGGGCGAGCATGGAGCTGGACGCGGCCGGGATCCGTCTCACCGGCGTGGCCGACCGGATCGACATCAAGGGCGATCGCTCGGCCGATATCATTGACTACAAGACCGGCGCCAACCCGTCGCCCTCGCAGGCGCGAGCGCTGCTTGACCCGCAACTGGCCCTGGAGGCGGCCGCCCTGAGCGCCGGAGCGTTCAAGGACACGCTGCCGCTTGCCAGCGAAAACCTGCTCTATGTCCGGCTGCGGCCGGGTGACCGGTTCGGCGTCGACCAGGTCAACAACGAGCTGTCGGC
>Ga0247730_1000601_pt1 | contig 24591 bp, 26 predicted proteins | sample UWRJL073202C2_FD_180959 | JGI IMG/M metagenome (GOLD analysis project Ga0247730, IMG submission 180959) | Plant litter microbial communities from Arlington Agricultural Research Station in Wisconsin, United States - UWRJ-L073-202C-2 | ecosystem: Environmental > Terrestrial > Plant litter >... | reverse complement strand
CAACACCTCTTCCTACAGCCAATTCTCCAAATAATGGCCCTTTGTCCACTGTTGGAAAGCTTCTTGCAATAGGTCAATTCAGGTCGCCTTCGGCGTCAAAGTTTTGGTTTAGTGCAGGTGAAAAATCGGTGGATCGCTCTCAATTAATCAGTAGCGCACGCAGTAATCTCGCGGGTCTCGGTCGGGGCCAGTTGGGTGTGCCGTTGTTGCTGTTGGTCATGATGGCAATGATGATGTTGCCAATGCCGCCGTTCCTCCTGGACGTGTTTTTCACCTTCAACATCGCGCTGTCGATTGTGGTCCTGCTGGTCTGCGTCTACGCCTTGCGTCCTCTGGATTTCTCGGTATTCCCTACCATTCTGCTGGTGGCGACGCTGCTGCGTCTGGCGCTCAACGTTGCCTCGACGCGGGTGGTCATGCTGCACGGTCAGGACGGTCATGCCGCAGCCGGCAAGGTGATCCAGGCCTTCGGTGAGGTGGTGATCGGCGGTAACTATGTGGTTGGTATCGTGGTTTTCGCGATCCTGATGATCATTAACTTCGTGGTAATCACCAAAGGTGCCGGGCGGATTTCCGAGGTCAGCGCGCGTTTCACCCTCGATGCGATGCCCGGCAAACAGATGGCAATCGATGCCGACTTGAACGCCGGCCTGATCGATCAGCCTGAAGCCAAGCGTCGGCGTCTGGAAGTCGCCCAGGAGGCCGAGTTCTACGGCTCCATGGACGGTGCCTCGAAATTCGTGCGCGGTGATGCCATCGCCGGTCTGTTGATTCTGTTTATCAACCTCATCGGCGGCATCCTGGTCGGCATGCTGCAGCACAACATGACGTTTGCCGATGCGGGCAAGATCTATACGCTTTTGACCATTGGTGACGGTTTGGTGGCGCAATTGCCATCGCTGCTGCTGTCGACTGCCGCGGCGATCATGGTGACCCGTGCTTCCGGTTCGGAAGAGATGGGCAAGCTGATCAATCGGCAGATGTTCAGTTCCCACAAGGCGCTGGCGGTTTCTGCCGGGATCATGATTGTCATGGGCCTGGTGCCGGGCATGCCGCACTTTTCCTTTCTCAGCCTCGGGCTGGTAGCGGGCGGTGTCGCTTACCTGTTGTGGAAAAAACAGAACGTGGTCAAGGTCCAGGCGCTGGAAGAGGTCAAGCGCCAGCAGGAAATGCTGCCGTCGCCGACCCGGGTTCAGGATTCCAAGGAGCTGGGCTGGGATGATGTGACCCCCATCGACATGATCGGCCTGGAAGTGGGCTATCGCTTGATTCCGCTGGTGGATCGCAATCAGGGTGGTCAGTTGCTCGCGCGGATCAAGGGCGTGCGCAAGAAGCTCTCGCAGGAGCTAGGCTTTCTCATGCCCACTGTGCATATCCGTGACAACCTGGATCTGGCGCCCAGTGCCTATCGTTTGACGCTCATGGGCGTGACGCTGGCGGAAGCCGAGATTTACCCGGATCGGGAGTTGGCGATCAACCCCGGTCAAGTGTTCGGCACCCTCAACGGTATTACCGCCAAGGACCCGGCGTTTGGTCTTGAAGCGGTATGGATCGAAATCAGCCAGCGCAGCCAGGCGCAGTCGCTGGGGTACACCGTGGTCGATGCCAGTACGGTAGTGGCAACGCACTTGAACCAGATTCTTTATAAACACTCTCATGAGCTGATCGGCCATGAAGAAGTCCAGCAATTGATGCAATTGCTGGCTAAAAGCTCGCCAAAGCTGGCTGAAGAGCTGGTTCCGGGGATTCTTTCGCTGTCAGCGTTGCTCAAGGTATTGCAGTCGCTTTTGGCCGAGCAGGTGCCTGTTCGCGACATTCGCAGCATCGCCGAAGCCATCGCGAACAATGCCATGAGGAGTCAAGATACCGCCGCTTTGGTTGCTGCGGTTCGCGTGGGATTGAGCCGCGCAATCGTGCAAAGCATTGTAGGGATTGAGCCGGAGCTGCCAGTTATCACTCTGGAACCAAGGTTGGAACAGATATTGCTCAATAGTTTGCAGAAGGCAGGTCAGGGTCAGGAAGAAGGCGTGCTGCTTGAGCCAAGCATGGCAGAAAAGCTCCAGCGTTCGTTGATCGACGCGGCGCAGCGGCAGGAGATGCAGGGTTTGCCGGTAATTCTTTTGGTTGCAGGCCCGGTTCGCGCCATGTTGTCCCGCTTTGGACGACTGGCTGTACCGAACATGCATGTGTTGGCGTATCAGGAAATTCCTGACAATAAGCAAGTCACCATCGTAGCGACTGTCGGGCCGAACGGCTGAGGTAGTGAGTCATGCAAGTTAAGCGATTTTTCGCCGCCGATATGCGTCAAGCCATGAAACTGGTTCGCGATGAGCTGGGCGCAGAAGCGGCCATCATCGGTAACCGGCGCATTGCCGGTGGCGTAGAGCTGACTGCTGCGCTGGATTACAAGTTGTCTGCGCTGGCGCCTCGGGTGCCGAACATAGAGCTTGAAGACGAGCTGCGCAAAACCCAGTCGCGAATTGTTACTGCCCAGGCTGAACTGAACAATCGCGGCGACAGTGACCCGTCAGTCAACCGCCAGTTGTTCGCCGGCATGCCGCTCAGTGCTGCGGACACGCATATCGAGCCGACGCTGGAAGAGCCGCCACGTCCTTTCGTCCAGGCCCACGCAGCCCCTGCGGAACCCGCTGGCGGCCAGCGCGCTTACGAAAACATGCGTTTCGAATTGAATGGCCTGCGTGAACTGCTGGAAGTCCAGTTGGGTTCGCTGGCCTGGAATCAGCTGCAAGGCAGCCGTCCGCAACAGGCCAACCTGTGGCGTCGCCTGCAACGTATCGGTCTGTCCGGTCCGTTGTCCCGCGATCTGCTGGCCATGGTCAGCGAAATTGAAGAGCCTCGTCAGGCCTGGCGCATGTTGCTGGCGCACCTGGCGCGGATGATTGCGACTCCGGAAATCGAGCCTCTGGAAGAGGGCGGCGTGATCGCCATGGTCGGCCCGGCTGGCATGGGTAAAACCACCACACTCGCCAAGCTGGCGGCGCGCTACGTGTTGAAGTACGGCGCACAGAATATCGCTCTGGTCAGCATGGACAGCTTTCGCATTGGTGCTCAGGAACAGCTCAAGACGCTGGGCCGCATCCTCAATGTGCCAGTGACGCATGTCGATCCGGGCCAGTCGCTGGCTCAGGCCCTGGAGCCGCTGCTGCGCAAGCGCGTGGTGTTGATTGACACCGCAGGCCTGCAAGCCAGCGATCCGGCCCTGCGCATGCAGCTCGAAAGCCTTGCCGGACGTGGGATCAAGGCGCGCAATTATCTGGTGTTGGCAACGACCAGTCAGAAGCAAGTGCTGACCGCTGCCTACCACAGTTACAAACGTTGCGGTTTGTCCGGGTGCATCCTGACCAAACTCGACGAAACCGCCAGCCTTGGCGAAGTGCTCAGCCTGGCGATCAGTCATGAGCTTCCTGTTGCCTACCTGACTGACGGTCCGCGAATACCTGATGATTTGCACCTTCCCCGCCGGCACCAGTTGGTGACCCGTGCAGTCAATGTGCAAATGCAGGAAGAGCCTAGCGAAGAAGCAATGGCGGACATGTTCGCCGACCTGTACCACAACCCAAGCAAGCGGGTGGGTTAGGTGAAACGAACTACTGGAATTTACCTGCATCGATGGTCTGACACGCATTGTTCCGCAGCGAACGTGCAGCCCCCAATGTGGCTTCGGTCTACGCAAGACAAGGTAATGAAATAACATGGGCAGCATGCATCCCGTACAGGTGATCGCGGTGACCGGCGGCAAAGGTGGCGTCGGTAAGACTAACGTGTCAGTGAACCTCTCGCTGGCCTTGGCCGAGCTTGGCCGGCGCGTCATGCTGCTGGACGCCGACCTTGGCCTGGCCAATGTCGACGTGTTGCTGGGGCTGACGCCCAAGCGCACCCTGGCCGATGTCATTGAAGGGCGTTGCGAATTGCGCGACGTACTCCTTCAAGGGCCTGGCGGGATTCGCATCGTGCCAGCCGCTTCCGGCACGCAAAGCATGGTGCACCTGACGCCAGCCCAGCACGCCGGTCTGATTCAGGCTTTCAGCGATATTGGCGATAACCTCGACGTGCTGGTCATCGATACGGCCGCCGGCATCGGCGAGTCGGTGGTGAGCTTCGTACGCGCCGCCCAGGAAGTCTTGCTGGTGGTGTGCGACGAGCCGACCTCGATCACTGACGCCTATGCGCTGATCAAGCTGCTCAACCGCGACTACGGCATGAACCGTTTCCGGGTCCTGGCCAACATGGCCCAGAGCCCGCAGGAAGGCCGCAACCTGTTTGCCAAGCTGACCAAAGTGACTGACCGCTTCCTCGATGTTGCCCTGCAATACGTCGGCGCCGTGCCTTACGACGAGTGTGTGCGCAAGGCGGTGCAGAAGCAGCGTGCCGTTTATGAAGCGTTCCCGCGTTCCAAATGCTCCCTGGCGTTCAAGGCTATCGCGCAGAAAGTCGACACCTGGCCGCTGCCGGCCAATCCGCGCGGCCATCTTGAGTTCTTCGTGGAGCGACTTGTCCACCAGACATTTGCGGGGCCTGTCCAATGACAGCCAGCGGCTATCAGATGTACAGCAAGACCTCCAAGAACTCGCAGTACGAGCTCATCGAGCGTTATGCGCCGCTGGTCAAGCGTATCGCCTATCACTTGTTGGCGCGCTTGCCGGCCAGCGTTCAGGTCGAGGATCTGATCCAGGCCGGCATGATCGGACTGCTTGAAGTGTCCACCAAATACGACTGCACCAAAGGCGCGAGTTTCGAGACCTACGCCGGTATCCGGATTCGCGGCGCGATGCTCGATGAAGTGCGCAAAGGCGACTGGGCACCACGCTCGGTTCACCGCAATACGCGCATGGTCAGTGACGCAATTCGCTCAATTGAAGCTAAAACAGGTCGTGACGCTAAAGATCACGAGGTTGCGGCCGAACTCCAATTGAGTCTCGATGATTATTACGGGATTTTGAACGATACCCTGGGCAGCCGGCTGTTCAGTTTCGACGACCTTTTGCAGGACGGCGAACATGAAGGGCTGCACGAGGACGGCGCAAGCGGTTCGCTTGAGCCATCACGAGATCTGGAAGACGAACGTTTCCAGGCCGCGTTAGCAGATGCGATTGCCAATTTGCCAGAGCGCGAGCGACTGGTGTTGGCGCTGTACTATGACGAGGAGCTCAATCTCAAGGAAATCGGTGAGGTCCTTGGGGTCAGCGAGTCGCGAGTCAGCCAGTTACACAGCCAGTGCGCAGCTCGTTTGCGAGGGCGTTTGGGAGAGTGGCGAGCGCGTTGACAGGCAGGGCGCATCCGTAAGGTTGCGCTGTGCGTGTAGGCCGGCTGTGCAAAGCGTTGTGTGGGGAGATGGACAAGGCGGGAACCGGTCATTGGCACTGCTGCGAGCTGTTGGAAGGTGGTTTACCTTTCTGGCGGCAGGTTGAGCTGCTGCCCGGTTTCTTGACTGTTGATTTACCAAGCCCGTCGTCGTTTTAGTACAGCCGATGTGAGCTGTGCCGGTATTGATTGAACAGCGCGTTCAGGTGCTGAACGCGTTAAAGACTGCTTGGAGGTCGAATTGGACAAGAACATGAAAATCCTCATCGTTGATGACTTCTCAACGATGCGGCGGATCATTAAGAACCTGTTGCGTGATTTGGGATTCACCAACACGGCCGAAGCCGATGACGGACTCACCGCGCTGCCAATGTTGCAGAGCGGTGCTTTCGATTTTCTGGTGACTGACTGGAACATGCCGGGCATGTCCGGCATTGACCTGTTGCGTCAGGTACGCGCCGATGAACGACTCAAGCACCTTCCAGTGCTGATGGTCACGGCCGAAGCCAAGCGTGACCAGATCATTGAAGCCGCCCAGGCGGGCGTCAACGGTTATGTCGTGAAGCCATTTACGGCCCAAGTGCTGAAAGAAAAGATCGAAAAGATCTTCGAGCGCGTCAATAGCTGATGTTTGCCGCGAGGGCGCTATGGAGCATAACGAGTCATCACAGGGCGACTTTGAGTCAACCCTGAAAAAACATGCGCATGAGCTGGTAACGAGCCTTGAGAAAGGCCGTTTCGGCGAAGCCGTGCAATTGATCCATGAGCTGAACCAGACGCGTGATCGCGGCTTGTATCAGGAAGTCGGCAAGCTGACCCGAGAGCTGCACAGCGCGATCGTCAATTTTCAGATTGACCCGAATATGCCTCAGGCCGAAGAAGTGTCCCAGATCACGGACGCTACCGAACGCTTGTCGTATGTTGTCAAACTGACTGAAAACGCCGCCAACCGGACGATGGATCTGGTTGAGCTGAGCACGCCCCTGATGAACGGCTTGAGTACCGACGCCAAAGCGTTGAGCCAGGACTGGGGACGTTTCATGCGTCGGGAAATCGGCGCGGAAGAGTTTCGTGAGCTGGCTAAACGTGTCGACGGCTTTTTGACACGCAGTGAGCAGGAAACCCACGAGGTCGCGGCCCACCTCAATGACATTCTGCTGGCCCAGGATTACCAGGACCTTACCGGTCAGGTCATCAAGCGCGTCACGCAATTGGTCACTGAAGTCGAAAGCAATCTGCTCAAGTTGGTGCTCATGGCCAGTCAGGTCGATCGCTTTGCAGGCATCGAACACGACGACCAGGCAATCCTCGCAGAAAAAGATCCACAAAAAGGTCTCTCTCAGGGTGAAGGTCCGCAGATTCATGCCGATAAACGAGAAGACGTTGTGTCCGGACAGGACGATGTAGACGATCTGCTATCGAGCCTTGGCTTCTAGGTCTGTTGACGGTTAATTTTAGGGAGCACCCAATGAGCTTCGGCGCCGATGAAGAAATCCTTCAGGATTTTCTGGTAGAGGCCGGCGAAATTCTGGAGCAATTGTCCGAACAGCTGGTCGAGCTGGAAAGCCGACCTGATGATGCAGACTTGCTCAATGCAATTTTTCGCGGTTTTCACACTGTAAAAGGCGGCGCCGGCTTCCTCCAGCTCCATGAGCTGGTGGAGTGCTGCCACATCGCCGAGAACGTTTTCGACATCCTGCGCAAGGGTGAACGTCGCGTCGACTCCGAATTGATGGACGTGGTGCTCGAAGCACTGGATGCGGTCAACGGCATGTTCAGCGAAGTTCGCGAACGTACCGAGGTCACACCCGCCACACCGGAATTGCTGGCGGCACTGGCGCGTCTGGCCGAGCCCGCATCCGCAGATGAAGTGGCTGCTGCTGCGCCAGTGGTCGAGGAAGCGCCTGCTCCTGCTTCCGACGAAATCACCGACAACGAATTCGAACTGCTGCTCGACTCGCTGAACGCCGTCAAGGCTCAGGCCGCCGAATCAGCCAGTGCGCCTGCTGCGACGCCAGTTGCTGCTTCTGCTCCGGCAGCGGCCAGCGATGAAATCAGCGACCAGGAATTCGAATCGCTGCTTGATCAATTGCATGGCAAAGGTCAGTTCGCAGTCGATGCCGTCGCAACGCCAGTGGCTGCTGCGGCTCCGGCTGCCAGCACCGGCGCTGCGGCAAGCAATGAAATCACCGACGATGAATTCGAAGCGTTACTGGATCAGCTGCACGGCAAGGGCTCGTTTGACGCTGCTGCGGCGGTAACGCCTGCGCCTGCTGCGGCTGCCATTGCAGCGCCGGTTGCTGCGGCCGCTTCGTCCAGCAACGAAATCTCGGATAACGAATTTGAAGACTTGCTGGATCAGCTGCACGGCAAAGGCAGTTTCAAGCCTGAAGCCATAGCTGCCGCGCCGGTCGCCGCCGTTGCTGCCAAGCCCGCGCCTGCGCCGGTTGCCGCCGCCAAACCGGCTCCAGCTCCAGCCGCTGCGCCAGCTCCGGCCAAAGCAGCGGCACCTGTTGCGGCCAAGGCTCCGGCTGCGGCGAGTCCGGACAAGCCGGCTTCCGAAGCGGAAACCACCGTGCGGGTTGATACCGCGCGCCTGGACGAGATCATGAACATGGTCGGCGAACTGGTGCTGGTGCGTAACCGTCTGGTGCGCCTGGGCCTGAACAGCGGCGATGAAGCCATGTCCAAGGCCGTTTCCAATCTGGATGTGGTCACCGCCGATCTGCAGACTGCGGTGATGAAAACCCGCATGCAGCCGATCAAGAAAGTTTTCGGGCGCTTCCCGCGCCTGGTTCGCGACCTGGCCCGCCAGCTCAAGAAAGAGATCAACCTGGAACTGGTCGGCGAAGAAACCGACCTGGACAAGAACCTCGTCGAGGCCCTTGCCGATCCACTGGTCCACTTGGTGCGCAACGCGGTCGACCACGGTATCGAAACCCCGGAAGAACGCGAAGCCTCGGGCAAGTCCCGTGGCGGTCGTGTGATTCTCTCGGCGGAACAGGAAGGCGACCATATCCTGCTGTCGATTTCCGATGACGGCAAAGGCATGGACCCCAATGTCCTGCGCGCTATCGCGGTCAAGCGCGGCGTGATGGACAAGGACGCGGCCGATCGCCTGAGCGACAGCGACTGCTACAACCTGATCTTTGCACCGGGTTTCTCGACCAAGACCGAGATTTCCGATGTGTCGGGTCGTGGCGTGGGCATGGACGTGGTGAAAACCAAGATCGCCCAGCTCAACGGCACCATCAATATTTACTCCACCAAGGGCCAGGGCTCGAAGATCGTCATCAAGGTGCCGTTGACCCTGGCGATCATGCCGACGCTGATGGTGATGCTGGGCAATCAGGCCTTTGCATTCCCGCTGGTCAACGTCAACGAGATCTTCCACCTGGACCTGTCGACCACCAACGTCGTCGATGGTCAGGAAGTGGTGATCGTGCGCGACAAGGCCCTGCCACTGTTCTATCTCAAGCGCTGGCTGATCAGCTCGGCCGCTCACGAAGAGCAGCGCGAAGGTCATGTGGTGATCCTGTCGGTGGGTACTCAGCGAATCGGTTTTGTCGTCGATCAGCTGGTAGGTCAGGAAGAAGTGGTAATCAAGCCGCTGGGCAAGATGTTGCAAGGTACGCCAGGCATGTCGGGCGCCACCATTACCGGTGACGGTCGCATCGCCTTGATTCTCGATGTACCGAGCATGCTCAAGCGTTACGCCGCCCGGCGTATTTGATTCCGGTGTCGCGGGCGACATCTGTTGCCCGCGTAACCTAATGGAGTGTTTATGGCAGTCAAGGTCCTGGTGGTGGATGATTCCGGTTTTTTCCGCCGCCGCGTCACGGAAATTCTTTCTTCGGACCCGAACATCCAGGTTGTCGGTACGGCAACCAACGGCAAGGAAGCGATCGAACAGGCTCTGGCGCTCAAGCCAGATGTGATCACCATGGACTACGAAATGCCGATGATGGATGGCATTACTGCCGTGCGTCATATCATGCAGCGCTGTCCGACCCCGGTCTTGATGTTCTCCTCGCTGACCCACGAAGGTGCCCGCGTTACGCTGGATGCACTGGACGCCGGCGCGGTGGATTTCCTGCCCAAGAATTTTGAAGACATCTCGCGCAATCCCGAGAAGGTCAAACAAATGCTGTGCGAAAAAGTCCACAGCATTTCTCGCAGCAATCGGCGCCTGGGCAGTTACAGCGCTCCGGCACCAATACCTGCGACACCCGCACCGATCACCGCAAGCAGGCCCGGCACGCCTGTCGCTGCTCGCAGTACTGCGGCTCCACGTCCATTGGCCTCGTCGGCACCGGCTGCCGCAAGCAGCCATGCGCCTTCGTCGCCCGCGCCAAAACGCAAGGCTTACAAATTGGTCGCCATCGGCACGTCCACCGGCGGCCCGGTTGCGCTGCAACGGGTTCTGACCCAGCTGCCCGCCAACTTCCCGGCGCCGATCGTGCTGATCCAGCACATGCCCGCAGCGTTCACCAAGGCGTTCGCCGAACGCCTGGACAAGCTGTGCCGCATCAGCGTCAAGGAAGCCGAAGACGGCGACATTCTGCGTCCGGGCCTGGCGCTACTGGCGCCGGGTGGCAAGCAGATGATGGTTGACGGCCGTGGCGCGGTAAAGATTCTGCCCGGTGACGAACGCCTCAATTACAAACCCTGCGTGGACATCACCTTCGGTTCCGCCGCCAAGTCCTATGGCGACAAAGTGTTGGCCGTAGTGCTGACCGGCATGGGCGCCGACGGTCGTGAAGGCGCGCGTCTGCTCAAGCAAGGTGGCAGTCACATCTGGGCTCAGGACGAAGCGAGCTGCGTGATCTACGGCATGCCCATGGCCATCGTCAAAGCCGACCTGGCCGATGCGGTGTACAGCCTGGACGATATCGGCAGGCACCTGGTCGAGGCGTGTATCTGATGGATATATTGAGTCTGATCGGCCTGACCCTCGCATTTGTAGCAATCATTGGCGGTAACTTTCTCGAAGGCGGACATCTGGGCGCGCTGCTCAATGGTCCGGCGGCGCTGATCGTGCTGGGCGGAACGCTGGGTGCGTCAATGCTGCAGTCGCCCATGAGCGCCTTCATGCGCGCGATGCAAATTGTCGGCTGGATTCTGTTTCCGCCGCGCATCGATCTGGCGGGCGGCATCGACCGGGTCGTCAACTGGAGCCTTACCGCCCGCAAGGAAGGTCTGCTCGGTCTGGAAACCATTGCCGATACCGAACCTGACTCCTATGCGCGCAAAGGCCTGCAATTGCTGGTCGATGGCGCGGAGCCGCAAGCGATTCGCAGCATTCTGGAAGTGGATTTCATTACCCAGGAAACCCGTGATATCCAGGCGGCAAAAGTCTTTGAAAGCATGGGCGGCTATGCGCCAACGGTCGGCATCATCGGCGCGGTGATGGGCCTGATCCATGTCATGGGCAACCTGGCTGATCCGAGCCAGTTGGGCAGCGGCATCGCCGTGGCGTTCGTCGCGACCATCTACGGCGTGGCCTCGGCCAACCTGATTCTGTTGCCGGTTGCCAACAAGCTCAAGGCGATTGCCGTGCGCCAGTCGCGCTATCGTGAAATGCTGCTGGAAGGCCTGTTGTCCATCGCCGAGGGCGAAAACCCGCGCTCCATCGAACTCAAGCTGCAAGGTTTCATGGAGTAACGCGCTATGGCCCGCCGTCGTCAGCATGAAGAGCATGAAAATCACGAGCGTTGGCTGGTGTCTTACGCCGACTTCATCACCTTGCTGTTTGCCTTTTTCGTAGTGATGTACTCGATCTCGTCGCTGAACGAAGGCAAGTACAAGATTCTGTCCCAGGCGCTGGTGGGTGTGTTCAGCGAGACCGAACGCAGCATGAAGCCGATTCCCATCGGCGAGCAGCGCCCGGTGACCATCAAGCCTGCCGAGCCGCTGGTCAAGGACAGCGAGCAGACCGATGCCGGCATTGGCCAGACCTCTTCGGACCCACTCAAAGCCATCGCCGATGATGTGCGCGATGCGTTCGGCGACTTGATCAAATCCAACCAGATGACGGTGCGCGGCAACGAGCTGTGGATCGAAGTGGAGCTTAATTCGAGCCTGCTGTTTGGCAGCGGCGACGCGATGCCCAGCGACAAGGCGTTCGCGATCATTGAGAAGGTTGCGAAGATCATCAAGCCATTCGACAACCCGATTCATGTCGAAGGTTTTACCGACGACCAGCCGATCAACACTGCGCAGTTTCCAAGCAACTGGGAGCTATCGTCAGCGCGTTCGGCCAGCGTGGTACGCATGCTGGCCATGGACGGCATCAATCCGGCCCGCATGGCGTCGGTGGGTTACGGCGAATTCCAGCCAGTGGCCCCCAATACCACCGCCGACGGGCGAGGGCGTAATCGCCGGGTCGTGCTGGTGATTTCCCGTAACCTGGACGTGCGTCGCAGCCTGACCGCGACAGGCACGGCGGCCAATGCACAACCGGATGCCGCAATGCGTCGTGCTGGCACACAAACTGCAATCACGCCAGTCAAGCCAGCGGTGCGCAGCAATACCGTCAATTCTTCGTCACCCGCCCCCTAGTCATTCTCGTTATGGCCATTGCCATGGCGGGAGGAAAAAACACAATGAGAGTCTGGGCAGTAGCCAATCAAAAAGGTGGCGTCGGTAAGACCACCACTACGATCGCGTTAGCCGGATTGCTGGCCGAGGCGGGCAAGCGCGTGGTCGTTGTCGATCTGGACCCCCATGGCTCGATGACCAGCTATTTCGGGCATGACCCGGACTTGCTGGAGCACAGTGTCTACGACCTGTTCCTGAACAAGGGCGCCATTACCGATGGGCTGCCCGGTCAGTTGTTGCTGCCCACCAGTGACCAGCGCATCTCGCTGCTGCCTTCAAGCACCGCGCTGGCCACTCTGGAGCGTCAGTCGCCGGGGCAGAACGGGTTGGGCCTGGTCATCGCCAAGAGCCTCGCGCAGTTGTGGCAGGATTACGATTACGCATTGATCGACAGCCCGCCGTTGCTGGGCGTCTTGATGGTCAATGCGCTGGCGGCGAGCCAGCAGTTGGTGATTCCGGTGCAGACCGAGTTTCTCGCCGTCAAAGGCCTGGAACGTATGGTCAACACCTTGGCGATGATCAACCGCTCACGCAAGACGCCATTGCCGTACACCATCGTGCCGACCTTGTTCGACCGCCGGACCCAGGCCTCGATGGGTACCCTGAAATTACTCCGTGACAGCTTTGAAGAGCATGTCTGGAAGGCCTACGTGCCGGTCGACACGCGTCTGCGCGACGCCAGCCGGGCCGGCGTCACGCCATCGCAGTTCGACAACAAGAGCCGCGCGGTGCTGGCCTATCGCGCGCTGCTCAAGCATCTGTTGTCCGAGCAGCTGCTGGCGCAGGTGGCCTGACGTGGACCTTTGCTCATTCTTGCCACGCATTGTGCACAAGCATTCAAGTCGCGCGTCATTGCGGCCGATAACTCAATCAAGCGGTAATCGCGTCAATCAATGTGTGGCATCCGTATGAATCTTCGGCCTGTACAAATCGCAACACGACCGCAACTGGCGCTGCAGTCCTATCTGGATGCGCTGCTTCAGGACGCCACTGAAGAACTGGTTGAGCTGCCGCAACTGTCCAGCATCGATGAATTCGAGGCGGCGGTTCTTGAGGAGCAGGCTTATGACGCGCGGATGCTGGCAATTGCCGCTCCAATCGCGATTGCTGTCGCGGCTCCCGCGCCGGTAGCCGTTCCGGTTGCGGTCGCAGCGCCGGTTGTGGTGCCCGTCGTGGCCCGGGTTGATCGTGCCCCGGTGCCCATCGTCGAAGAAATCGCTGTGCCGCTGGTGGACCTGGTCGAGCCGGTGGCTGAGGTGTATTTACCTTCGGCGCAGCGTACGCCCACGCCGCCGCCCACCATTGACGGGCGACCTGTCTGGGCGCAAGAGCCCTTCGAATGCCTGTTGTTTGATGTCGCCGGCTTGACGCTGGCAGTACCGCTGGTGTGTCTGGGATCGATTTATCCGCTGGCCGGGCATGACCTGACGCCGTTGTTCGGTCAGCCGGACTGGTTCCTCGGCATCTTGCCCAGCCAGGGCGGCAATCTGAAAGTGCTGGATACCGCGCGCTGGATCATGCCGGATCGCTACCGCGACGATTTCCGGCAGGGCTTGCAATACGTGATTTCAGTTCAAGGCTATGAGTGGGGGCTGGCGGTGCATCAGGTCAGCCGCTCCCTGCGCCTTGATCCCAGCGAGATCAAATGGCGCTCCCATCGCGGGCAGCGCCCCTGGTTGGCGGGCACGGTGATTGAACACATGTGCGCGTTGCTGGACGTTTCCGAATTGGCCGAGCTGATTGCCAGTGGCGCGGTCAAGCAGATGCAAAAAATCAAATAATCATGGGATGACGTTTTGACGTCGCCTGCACAGCACACACGTGAGGGGTTAGGGGTATGAATAAGTCGTCCGCACAAGGTTCCGAAGATCCTATTCTGCAGTGGGTTACCTTCCGCCTGGATAACGAGTCGTATGGCATCAACGTGATGCAGGTCCAGGAAGTGCTGCGCTACACCGAAATTGCTCCGGTGCCGGGTGCGCCGAGCTATGTGCTGGGCATCATCAACCTGCGCGGCAACGTGGTCACGGTTATCGACACCCGCCAGCGGTTTGGTCTGGAACCGGTTGAAGTCAGTGACAACACGCGTGTGGTGATCATTGAAGCCGACAAGCAAGTGGTCGGGATTCTGGTCGACAGCGTGGCCGAAGTGGTTTACCTGCGTCAGTCGGAAGTCGAAACTGCGCCAAACGTAGGCAATGACGAATCCGCCAAGTTCATTCAGGGCGTGTGCAACAAGAACGGCGAACTGTTGATCCTTGTCGAGCTGGACAAGATGATGTCCGAAGAAGAATGGTCGGATCTGGAGAACATCTGATTGATCCTTGAGGTTGCTGTCATCTTTCTGGGCATTCTCTGGGTCGTGACCCTGGGAATGTTCCTGGCGCATACCAAGCGTCAGCGTCGGCTTGATCTGGCACGCGCAGAAGCCGATACCGTGCGCGATCAGCGCTATCGGGATCTGGCCCGGCGCGTGGATAACTTCCAGAACGGCACGGTGAAGATGGGCGAAGCCTTGCACGAGCTGCGGGCGATTGTCGGGCCGCTGCCCGACAAGCTCACCGCACTCGAACAGCGCGACCCCTCCAGCCTGTCCTTCGCCCAGGCCGCGCGACTGGTCGGCATGGGCGCCAGCATCGACGAACTCACCCAGGCCTGCGGCCTGACCCAGGCCGAAGCCCAGCTGATGACCAAGCTGCATGGTAATAATCAGCGCTGAGATTCTATCGCTGTCCGTTGAAACGAGGCTGGTGCTTAATTGTGGGAGAGGACTTGTCCTCGAAGGCGTCAGTTCGGCCGACTCTTTTTTCGAACCTGAAACAAAACCTTCGCGGGCAAGCCTCGCCCCACCACGATGCCGGAGCGAAGGAACCGCCGCGAAGCGGGGGCCGGACGTCAGCGCAGATGGTTTTCGTCTATTTTGCCGTAACAAAAGGACTCGACCGTCAGGGCGAAACCTCAATAAGCCGCACCGCGAATGCTGTTGGTGCCACCCGCTTCGAAGCAGTCGCGAGCAAGTCTCGGTCCCTCAAGGACGGCGGGATCATGTGCTTTCACTAATTTCCTGCCATCACCACTTGGGCGTGATATCCCGCTCCACCGGCGGCGCATTCGGGTCCTGACCTTCGGGGAATTTGCCTTTCAAGTGCCAGGCAAAGGCGATGATCTCGGCAATCGTGCGATACAGCGGTTCGGGGATACTGTCGCCCAATTCCATGCGCGCCAGCAGTTTGACCAGCTCGGCGTTTTCGTAGATCGGCACTTCATATTCCCGGGCAATCGCCAGAATCGCTTCGGCGAGCTGGTCGTCGCCCTTGGCGCTCAAGGTCGGGGTGTGCTGGCCGTCGTAGCTCAGGGCAATGGCCTGGCGTGGGGCATGTTCCAATTGGCTCATCAGGCGTTCTCGTCTATCCAGCGGCGTTCGAGGGTGGTACGCGCACCTTGCGGTGGCGTGCCCTGGCGACATTCCAGCTCACTGACGGTCAGGCCGCACGCCACCAGCCGCTCGCGAAGATGGCCCAGTTCGCGGCTGATCAATGCAGCGCTGTCAGCGCGCTCGGCCCACAGCTGGCTCGACAGGTTGCCGCGAATCAGTTGCGCTTGTACTTGCAAGGGCCCCAGTGGGGCGAGGTCGAACGCCAGATCAATCTTCCAGAGCTTTTCTCTCGTCTCGCCGACCTCGCTTTCGTCTTTGTCCTTATCCGAGGACTTGTCTTTTTCAGGTGTGTCTTCACGCTGCACTTTGACCTGCAGCGGCACGATGTCGTGAGCGTTGCGCATGGGAATTTCCAGCTGCCATGTCGTCAACTGGCCGCCATCGGCCGCGGTGCGTGTCTGCTCCAAGCCGCCCAGCTGATGGCTTTGCAGGCGCGACACGGCCGCTGCCGCCAGCTTGAGCAGCATCTCCAGGTCGTCTTCCTTGCCGCCACCTTTCACCGAGCGCGACGGCAGCGGGAAATGGATCGGCAGCGCCGGTGCGGCCACCAGGCCCATGGTCCCCAATACGCTACGCAACGCGCCCGGCATGGAGCGGGTCAGCATGTTCGACGCGGCGGCAGCGTCATAACCCGGCCCGCCGGGCAAACCGGGCAGAATCTGTTGAATCACCCGCATCAGGTTGGCTTTCAGGTCCGGGCCGGCCATCGGGTTCAAACCGGTCAGCAGTTTGGCCTCCATGAACAGCCCACTGGTACTGATCGCCTGGGCGACGGTTTTAGGGTTGGTCATCTGCTCGACGTCCGGCAAGTCCGCCAGCAGTTGGTTGATGCTGGCCTGCAACGGCGCGGAAATCGTCGGACTCGACGTTGGCAGGTTGCGCAAGGCATTGATCAGCACGTCCAGTGAGCCTTGGCGGTTCTGCTGGGTGGTGAGTTGCTGGCTCAATGCCAACTGATCGAGACGGCTGGGTAACGGGACGAAGCTCAGCGCCTGGCTGCCCTGTACCTGAGCACTGAGCAATGTTCCGGTGGTCAGCGGTCGCGGGCTTTCGATGGTCAGGGTGGTGCCGGCCAGCGCGGTGTTGAGCAGCAGCACCATGGAGCGATACAACGCCGGCTGGATTGGCTGGGCTGGCAACGGCGCGCCGGGCTGGACATTGGATTTGGTCGCAGCCTCGCCACTCATTTGACTCAACGCGTCGTTGATCACCTGGGTGGTCAAGACGCGGCCTTGCAGCAAGGTGCCCACCGGCAATTGCTTGATGTCGATGCTGGTTTGCGCGTTATTCAGCGCGGTATTGATCTGCTGCAAGGTCAGCGTCAGGGTATTGGAGGATGCTTGCGCCACGGACAGGCTGGTGCCTGGCGTGAAAGGCAGGGCGCTTTCGACCTGGACGCTGACCTTGCCGCCATTGGCGATTGCCAGGCTGAGCAGCAACTGAAAACTCTGGTTCAGCTGCTTGAGCGTGATCACTTGGGCATCGACGGTTTCACCGGGCGGCAGGAGATTTTCCATCGGTTGCAGCAAGGTCAGGACTTGCGCGGGAGAAAGACCGGCACGGACCAGGGCAGCGGCCGCAGTCGTCGGTTGGAGGCTGGTGATATCGCCTGTCATGGATCGTGACCTTGTTGAAATTGCCCTCTTGTACCGGGACATGCCATGTATAATGCGGCCCGGTCGCGACCGGGCCGGATATGCAATGAATTCGTATCAATATAGCGGCCGTTTCCACGCCGACTTGAACAGCCATTTCTTCGGCCTGCGCCCTGTCTGGCGCGTCTTGAGGCGACAACGCTGCGCCTGGAATCATCAATGACTCGTTCTATCCCTGTTTTGCAGGCACATGACCTGGCCTGCGAGCGTGACTGGCGGATGCTTTTCGAGCACCTGGAGCTGTCGCTGCAAGCCGGTGACATGCTACAGATCAGCGGCCCGAACGGCAGCGGCAAAACCAGTCTGTTGCGGTTGTTGGCGGGTCTGATGCAGCCAACCTTCGGCGAAGTCCTGGTCAACGGTCAACCGTTGGCCGCGCAACGTACCGAACTGGCGCGCAATCTGTTGTGGATCGGTCATGCCGCCGGGATCAAGGATTTGCTGACCCCCGTGGAAAACCTCGCCTGGCTTTGCGCCCTGCATTGTCCTGCGCAGCCCGCCGACATCTGGCAAGCGCTGGAAGCCGTCGGTCTGCGCGGTTTCGAAGATGTGCCTTGCCACACCTTGTCGGCCGGGCAGCAGCGCCGGGTCGCGCTGGCCCGACTGTATCTGGCCAGTCCACCGATCTGGATTCTCGACGAACCCTTCACCGCGCTGGATAAACAAGGCGTCGCGCAGCTGGAAAACCATCTGGCGCAACACTGCGAGCGGGGCGGGATGATCGTTCTCACCACGCACCACACCCTGACGCGCATGCCGGCAGGTTATCGGGATATTGATCTGGGGCAGTGGTCCGTATGAGTCATGTGTTTACCCTGCTGGTCGCGCGCGAAGCCCGGCTGTTGATCCGTCGCCCGGCAGAGCTGGCCAACCCCTTGGTGTTCTTCGCCATCGTCATCGCGTTGTTCCCGCTGGCGGTCGGACCGGAGACTCAATTGTTGCAAACCTTGTCGCCGGGGTTAGTCTGGGTAGCGGCACTGTTGTCCGTGCTGCTCTCGCTGGACGGCCTGTTTCGCAGTGATTTCGAGGACGGTTCCCTTGAGCAGTGGGTCCTTTCGTCGCACCCCCTGGCCCTTCTGGTTCTGGCCAAAGTGCTGGCACACTGGGCTTTCTCCGGGCTGGCACTGGTATTGTTGGCACCATTGCTGGCCCTGATGCTGGGTTTACCCAGTCAGTGCCTGCCGGTGTTGTTGTTTTCGTTGTTGCTGGGCACGCCGGTATTGAGCCTGCTGGGAGCAGTGGGCGCGGCGTTGACGGTGGGACTCAAGCGCGGCGGCCTGTTGCTGGCGCTGCTGATTCTGCCCTTGTACATCCCGGTGTTGATTCTGGGCAGCGGCGCTTTGCAGGCAGCATTGCAAGGCATGCCGGCCACGGGTTACCTGCTCTGGCTTGGCAGCCTGACCGCCCTCGCGGTAACCCTGACACCTTTTGCAATAGCGGCTGGCCTGAAAATCAGCGTCGGCGAATAATTGAGGTTCTGACGGGCCGACATCGGACCTGGCAGTAAAAACCCGAGCTACACCGTGATGAAAGGCGGCTTGATGAAAGGCAGCGTGACGAAAAACAGCGCTAAAAGCGGCGTGAGCTGGGCATGGTTCCACAAGCTCGGTTCACCGAAATGGTTCTACGGCATCAGCGGGCGTCTGTTGCCGTGGCTGAGCATCGCAGCGGTACTTTTCATAAGTATCGGCGTGGTCTGGGGCCTGGCTTTCGCGCCACCGGATTACCAGCAAGGCAACAGCTTTCGCATCATCTATATCCACGTGCCGGCGGCCATGCTCGCCCAGTCCTGCTACGTCATGCTGGCGGTCTGCGGCGTGGTCGGCCTGGTGTGGAAAATGAAGATCGCCGATGTGGCGCTGCAGTGTGCAGCACCCATCGGTGCGTGGATGACTGCCGTGGCGCTGGCCACCGGCGCCATCTGGGGCAAGCCCACCTGGGGGTCGTGGTGGGTCTGGGATGCACGCCTTACGTCCATGTTGATCCTGCTTTTCCTGTACTTCGGTCTTATTGCCCTGGGCAACGCGATCAGTAATCGTGACAGCGCCGCCAAGGCCTGTGCGGTACTGGCGATTGTCGGGGTGATCAACATCCCGATCATCAAATATTCGGTGGAGTGGTGGAACACCTTGCATCAGGGCGTCACGTTCAGCCTCACCGAAAAACCGGCGATGCCTGCCGAAATGTGGCTGCCGTTGCTGTTCACGGTGCTGGGTTTCTACTGCTTCTTTGGTGCGGTCCTGCTGATGCGCATGCGCCTGGAAATTCTCAAGCGCGAGGCGCGCGCCAGCTGGGTCAAGGCTGAGGTGCTCAAAGCCCTGGGCCACCCCTCTGCGAAGGAAGGCGCACAATGAATTTTGCTTCATTCGGTGAATTCCTGGCCATGGGTCACCATGGCCTTTACGTCTGGTCGGCCTACGGCATTTGCCTTTGGGTGCTGGCCATGAACGTCGGGCTGCCGCTGTTGGCCCGCCGGCGTTACCTGCAACAAGAGGCGCGTCGTTTGCGTCGGGAGAATCAGAAGTGAATCCGCTGCGTAGAAAGCGTCTGTTGATCATCGTCGCGATACTGGCCGGGGTCGGCATCGCCGTCACCCTGGCCTTGAGTGCCCTCAAGGAAAACATCAACCTGTTCTATACCCCGAGCCAGATCGCCAACGGCGAAGCGCCGCATGACACGCGTATTCGTGCCGGCGGCATGGTGGAAAAAGGTTCGCTGCAGCGTTCCGGGGACTCGCTGGACGTCAGGTTCATCGTCACCGACTTCAACAAATCAGTGACCATTACCTATCGCGGCATCCTCCCGGACCTGTTCCGCGAAGGGCAGGGCATCGTCGCGTTGGGCAAACTCAACGCCGATGGCGTCGTGGTCGCCGACGAAGTGCTGGCCAAGCACGACGAAAAATACATGCCGCCTGAAGTCACCAAGGCGCTCAAAGAGAGCGGTCAGGCTGCACCGGCGTCGCCTTCTTCACCTTCCAAGCAGGGTTGAACCATGATTCCTGAACTCGGCCATCTGGCCATGATTCTGGCGCTGTGCTTCGCCGTCGTGCAGGCCTTCGTGCCGCTGATGGGCGCATGGCGCGGTGACCGCATGTGGATGGGTCTGGCGCAGCCAGCGGCGTGGGGGCAGTTCACCTTTCTGGTTTTCGCTTTCGGTTGCCTGACTTACGCCTTCATGACCGACGATTTTTCCGTGGCCTACGTCGCGGAAAACTCCAACAGTGCCTTGCCGTGGTACTTCAAATTCAGCGCCGTATGGGGCGCGCACGAAGGTTCGCTGCTGCTCTGGGCAGTGATTCTCGGCGCGTGGACCTTTGCGGTGTCGATCTTCTCCCGACAGTTGCCTCAAGTGATGCTGGCCCGAGTGCTGGCGGTGATGGGCATGATCAGCATCGGCTTCATGCTGTTCCTGATCCTGACCTCCAACCCGTTCTCGCGGATCCTGCCGCAAATTCCGGCCAACGGCCGCGATCTCAATCCGTTGTTGCAGGACATTGGCCTGATCGTGCATCCGCCGATGCTGTACATGGGTTATGTCGGGTTTTCGGTGGCGTTCGCTTTCGCCATTGCCGCATTGCTCGGCGGGCGTCTTGATGCGGCCTGGGCGCGCTGGTCGCGACCATGGACCATCGTTGCCTGGGCGTTTCTCGGCATTGGCATCACTCTGGGCTCCTGGTGGGCCTATTACGAACTTGGCTGGGGCGGCTGGTGGTTCTGGGACCCGGTGGAAAATGCCTCGTTCATGCCCTGGTTAGTCGGCACGGCGTTGATTCACTCACTGGCTGTGACGGAAAAACGCGGCGTATTCAAGAGCTGGACGGTGCTTTTGGCCATTGCGGCGTTTTCCCTGAGCCTGCTGGGAACATTCCTGGTGCGCTCCGGCGTCCTGACCTCGGTTCACGCGTTCGCTTCCGACCCGGCGCGGGGCGTGTTCATTCTGATTTTCCTGCTGTTCGTGGTGGGCGGTTCGCTGACCTTGTTCGCCTTCCGCGCCCCGGTGGTGAAAAGCCACGTCGGCTTTGGCCTGTGGTCGCGAGAAACCCTGCTGTTGGGCAATAACCTGGTATTGGTGGTCGCCGCTTCGATGATTCTGCTCGGCACCCTTTACCCGCTGGTGCTCGACGCCTTGAGCGGCGCGAAGATGTCCGTTGGTCCGCCTTACTTCAACGCGCTGTTCGTGCCCTTGATGGGCTTGCTGATGGCGGTGATGGCGGTTGGCGTGCTGGTGCGCTGGAAAGACACACCGGTCAAATGGCTGCTGAGCATGCTGGCACCGGTCCTGATCGGCAGCGCCGTGCTGGCGGTGATCGCCGGTTTCGCCATGGACGATTTCCACTGGGCGGTGCTGGCGACCTTCATGCTGGCCGCGTGGGTATTGCTGGCGGGCGTTCGCGACCTGCTGGACAAGACTCGCCACAAAGGCCTGATCAAAGGCGCGCGGGGCATGACCCGCAGCTATTGGGGCATGCAGGTTGCGCACATCGGGATCGCCGTGTGCGCCCTCGGCGTGGTGCTTTCCAGCCAGAACAGCGCCGAACGCGACTTGCGTCTGGCGCCCGGTGAATCCATGGAACTGGGCGGCTACATGTTCGTGTTCGACGGCGCCAAACATTACCAGGGCCCGAACTTCACCTCGGATCGCGCCACCATTCGCGTCCTGGAAGACGGCAGGCAAGTGACGATCCTGCACCCGGAAAAACGCCTGTACACCGTGCAGCAATCGATGATGACCGAAGCCGGTATCGACGCCGGTTTCACCCGCGACCTGTACGTGGCGCTGGGCGAACCGCTCGGCGACGGCGCCTGGGCGGTCCGGGTTCACGTCAAGCCGTTCGTGCGCTGGATCTGGTTTGGCGGTTTGATCACAGCATTGGGAGGCGTATTGGCAGCGATGGACAAGCGTTACCGGGTCAAGGTTAAAAGCAAGGTTCGGGACGCCCTGGGCATCGCGGAGGCGGTGGTATGAAGCGTTGGATCCTGTTGTTGCCGCTGGCGATTTTCCTCGCGGTCGCAGTGTTTCTCTATCGCGGTCTGTACCTGGACCCGGCCGAGTTGCCGTCGGCCTTGATCAACAAGCCCTTCCCCGAGTTTTCCCTGCCTCAGGTGCAAGGCGACAAGGTGTTGACCCGCGCCGACCTGCTGGGCAAGCCGGCGCTGGTCAACGTCTGGGGCACCTGGTGCGTGGCGTGCCGGGTCGAGCATCCGGTGCTCAACAAACTGGCTCAGCAAGGCGTGGTGATCTACGGCATCAACTACAAGGATGTGAATGCCGACGCCCTGAAATGGCTGCAGGACTTTCATGACCCTTATCAGCTGAACATCCGCGACGAGCAGGGCAGCCTGGGCCTGAATCTGGGCGTCTACGGCGCGCCGGAGACCTTCCTGATCGACAGCAAAGGCATCATTCGTCACAAGTACGTCGGCGTGATTGACGAAACCGTGTGGCGCGAACAGTTGGCTGGGTTGTATCAGGGGCTGGTTGACGAGGCCAGGCAATGAAGCGCTGGATAACTGCCGCATTGTTGACACTTGGGCTGGCCACTGTGGCCCATGCCGCCATCGATGCCTATGAATTTCGCGATGACGCCGAACGCGCGCGTTACGCCGAGCTGACCAAAGAGCTGCGTTGCCCCAAGTGCCAGAATCAGGACATCGCCGATTCCAACGCCCCGATCGCCGCCGACCTGCGCAAGGAAATCTTCCGCATGCTTGGCGAAGGGCAGAGCAATCAGCAGATCATTGATTTCATGGTTGATCGCTATGGCGATTTCGTGCGCTACAAGCCGGCTCTCAACTCAAGCACCTGGCTGCTCTGGTTCGGCCCGGCCGGTCTGCTGATCGGCGGCTTGTTGGTCATTGGCGTGATTGTCGTACGTCGCCGTGGCCAGGGTCGCAACAAGAGCGACGCCCTTTCCGACGAGGAGCGTCAGCGCCTCGCCCACCTGCTGGATAAAAACCGCGAATGATTGATTTCTGGCTAGCTGCCGGCCTGCTGTTGCTGGTGGCCCTGAGTTTCCTGCTGATCCCCGTCCTGCGTGGCCGTCGTGCGCAAAGCGAAGAAGACCGCACTGCGCTCAATGTCGCGCTGTATCAGGAGCGCGTGGCCGAACTGCAAGGGCAGCAAGCGGAGGGCGTGTTGTCTGCGGTGCAAATGGACAATGGCCGCGCCGAAGCTGCCCGCGAGTTGCTGGCTGACACCGAGGGCGTCGAACCGCTGCGCACCTCGCGTCTGGGCAAACCGCTGCCATTGCTGGCGGCGGTGTTGGTGCCGGTGCTGGGCCTGGCGATGTATCTGCATTTCGGCGCCAGTGACAAGGTCGAGCTGACTCGGGAATTCGCCCAACCGCCGGGCTCGATTCAGGAGATGACCAGCCGCCTGGAGCGCGCAGTCAAAGCCCAGCCGGATTCGGCCGAGGGCATTTATTTCCTGGCGCGCACCTACATGGCCCAGGATCGTCCGGCGGACGCTGCGGCGATGTTCGAACGTGCCGCAGCCCTGGCCGGCCGGCCGCCGGAACTGCTCGGGCAATGGGCGCAGGCGTTGTACTTCGCCGGTGGCAAGAAATTCACCCCGCACGTCCAGGCCCTGACCGACGAAGCCCTCAAGGCCGATCCGAAGGAAGTCACCAGCCTGGGTCTGTTGGGCATCGCCGCTTTCGAGACTGAGCGTTACCAGCAAGCCGTGGATTACTGGAAGCGGCTGTTGGCGGTGCTGCCGCCACAGGATCCGTCCCGGTCGGCGCTGGAAGGCGGTATCGCCCGCGCGACTGAGAAGCTGACCGCCAGCGGCGGCGTTGTTCAGACGCCTGCGGTTGTCGCGAGCCAGACGGCGCGCATCAAAGTTCGGGTCGATCTGGCCCCGGAACTGAAAGCCAAAACAGCACCGGGCGATAGCGTGTTCATCTTCGCCCGCGCGATCAAAGGCCCGCCGGCACCACTGGCGGTCAAGCGCGTGACGGTCGCGGACCTGCCGGCAGAAGTCGAACTGGCAGACGCCGACGCGATGATGCCGCAACTGAAACTGTCCAACTTCCCTGAAGTCCAACTGGTGGCGCGGGTATCCCGTGCAGGCCAGCCGACCACCGGCGAGTGGATCGGCCGCAGCAAGCCGCTGGCCAGCAGCGTCACGGCGTTGCAGACGCTCACCATCGACAGTCCAGATCAGTAGAGAATCCGCTTATGTACCGCGCAGCACGCATCACCTTGTTGGGTATGGTCCTTGGCCTGAGTGCCTGTGCGGTCCAGCCCACCGGACCACGCAGCCAGGAGCCGATCCAGAGCTTGCCCGGCAAGCCATCGGCGCCGAGTAAGCCAAGCGCTCCGCAAACGCCCAAGGCGCCAGCGGCAGGTCCGAAGACCTCGGCCAACTTCGCGCCGCCACCGGGTGGCAACAGTCATTGGGATGCAAAGCTCGGCGTCCACGTACTGGATGATCAACCGAATACCTTCTACCGCCAGCGCACCTACTATCGCTGGAATAGCGGCTGGAGCTGGTCAACCACGCCCAACGGCCCGTGGCAGGACACCGATTCCAGCGGCGTGCCAGCGGGTTTGAGTCGTCAGTTCGGGAATTGAA
>Ga0247730_1000599_pt1 | contig 24598 bp, 23 predicted proteins | sample UWRJL073202C2_FD_180959 | JGI IMG/M metagenome (GOLD analysis project Ga0247730, IMG submission 180959) | Plant litter microbial communities from Arlington Agricultural Research Station in Wisconsin, United States - UWRJ-L073-202C-2 | ecosystem: Environmental > Terrestrial > Plant litter >... | reverse complement strand
GCTGACCCCGGCGAGCGCTCGCGCCTCGGCCGCGTCGCGGGCGATCGCGAACTCGGCGAACACCTCTCGGCCGGTGGGGGTGATCTGCGGGATGCGGACGCGGCGGTCGTTGGGGTCGACCGCTCGCACGACGAGCTCCTGGCGCTCGAGCCGGTCGAGCACGGTGATCAGGGTCGTCTTGTCGACGCACACCACCCGGCTCAGCTCGAGCTGCGTGCGCTGCAGGCCGTCATCGAGGGCGGCCAGCACGAGCCAGTCCCGCGAGTCCTTGAGGCCCTTCTCGGCGGCATAGTCGTCGAGATCGATGGTCACCCGACCCACGGCGGCGTGCAGCAGGATCGCGAGATCGGCCGGGAAGCCCGAGCAGAACGACGGCATCGCGTCTGCTTGATCCTGGCGAGGGGTTCCCATGCTCGGAGGATATCGCACCGGTCGGAAACGTTCAACGTCGGATGAGTCAACTTCGGATCGTCTTGACTCGGACGATCTAGGTTCGTATGGTTTGTCGAGCCGCACCACACCGACCCGATCCGAGGATTTTCATGACCACGACCCAGACAGACACGTCGCCCGACGTCGACCCGCGCCGATGGCTGGCGCTCGTCGTCATCGCCGTCGCCCAGCTGATGGTGGTGCTCGACGCCAGCATCGTGAACATCGCCCTTCCGTCCGCCCAGGACGCCCTCGACATCTCCGACGCCAACCGGCAGTGGATCGTCACCGCCTACGCCCTCGCCTTCGGCGGCCTGCTGCTCCTCGGCGGCCGCATCGCCGACTTCATCGGCCGCAAGCGGGCCTTCATCATCGGCCTGGTCGGCTTCGGCGTCGCCTCCGCGATCGGTGGGCTCGCGCAGAACCAGGCAGAGCTCTTCGGGGCACGCGCCCTGCAGGGCGTCTTCGCGGCGCTGATGGCGCCCGCGGCGCTCTCGCTCATCACCGTCACGTTCAGCGAGCCGCGTGAGCGGGCCAAGGCGTTCGGCGTCTACGGCGGCATCTCCGGCGGCGGTGCCGCCCTGGGCCTGATCCTCGGCGGCGTGCTGACCGAGTACGCCTCCTGGCGCTGGACGCTGCTCGTCAACACCCCCATCGCGATCGCGACGGCCGTCGCCGGCGTCATCCTCGTCCGTGAGAGCCGCGCCGAGGGCAAGCCCCGCTTCGACATCCCCGGCGTCGTCACCAGCACATTGGGACTCGTCGCACTCGTCTACGGCTTCACGAAGGCCAACGAGAGCGGCTGGTCGGCCACCAGCACGATCTCCCTGCTCGTCGCTGCCGTCGTGCTGCTCGGCGCGTTCGTCGCGATCGAGATGAACACCAAGGAGCCGCTGCTGCCGCCGCGCGTCTTCCTTGAGCGCAACCGCGCCGCCGCCTTCCTCGTCTCGCTCCTGCTGGGGCTGGCGCTGTTCGGCATGTTCTTGTTCCTCGTCTACTACATGCAGGGCACGCTGCAGTACTCCGCCGTGAAGTCCGGCCTGGCCTTCCTGCCCTTCAGCGTCGGCGTCGTCGTGGGTGCGGCTCTGGCCAGCAACCTGCTGCCGCGCATCGGAACGCGCCCGCTCATGGTCGGTGGGACCGTCGCGGCCGCGATCGGCATGGCGCTGTTCATGCAGATCTCGGTCGACGGCAGCTATGTGACGACCGTGCTGCCGGCGCAGATCGTGATGAGCGTCGGCATGGGCCTGGCATTCGTCGCCCTCTCGAGCACGGCGCTCGTGGGGGTCGACGACCACGACGCGGGCGTCGCCAGCGCGCTGGTCAACACCACGCAGCAGGTCGGTGGCTCGCTCGGCACAGCACTGCTGAACACCATCGCCGCCACGGCGACCGCCAGCTACATCACCGCCAACGGTGTGGCCCGGACCGCCGAGGGACTCGTGCACGGCTACACCGTCGCGTTCACCTGGGGGCTCGGTGCCCTGATCCTGGCCGCCGTGCTGTCGCTGGTGCTGGTCACCAAGCAGCGTCCGTCAGCCACCCCCGAGGGCGACGAGACGCCGTTCGAGCACGCCGAGGAGCTTGTGATCGTCTAGACCGCGAACCGTGCGAAATGGTCCCCGAGCGATGAACGTGTCGCTCGGGGACCCGCTCGTCCGGTCGGCTGCGGTCACGTGACCGACCGGTAGGCGGCCAGCAGCGCGGGGACGCCGCCGTGCCACGGTGCGCCGTGCCCGGGGACGACCCAGTCGACCTGCAGGCCCTCGAGGTGGGTGAGAGACGCCGTGGCGGTCTCCGGGTCGTCCGTGAACGGAGCCGGCTGGGGCCCCTTGCGGCCGGTGAGGACGTGTCCGGTGGTCAGCCCGTCGCCGACGAACACCGCGCCGACGGACGGCACGTGGATCGCGATGCTGCCGGGGGAGTGCCCCGGGAGCGCGATGACCTCGGGTGCGCCGGGCAGGTCGAGCACCTGTCCGTCGGCGATCTCGTGCACCTCCCGGAGGTGCTGGGTGCGCAGGCCGCCCTTGCGCATCGAGTAGCCCACGAAGCGCAGGAGCGGACCGATCCGCAGGCCGCCCCAGGCGGGCTTGGTCGACTCCTCGCCGCGGGCGCGGGCGGCGTCGGCGGCGTGCACGAAGACCGGCACGCCGTGCTCGCGGCGCAGACGCTCGGCGAAGCCGATGTGATCGCCGTCCCCGTGTGTCAGCACGACACCACGGATGTCGGCCGTCGTGCGGCCGATCGCGGTGAGCTCGTCCTGCAGGTCGCGCCAGTGGCCGGCGAGCCCGGCGTCGATCAGGGTGACGCCGTCGGGGGTGACGACGAGGTGGACGGGGACGATGTCGTTTCCGATGCGGCGGACTCCGGGGGCAAGCTCCATGATGGCTACGATACATAGCCATCATGGCTACGCGCAATAGCTATACTCTGGCCATGCCCACACCTGATCGCACCTCGCTGCCCGACATCGTGGCCGCCGGCCGGCACATCCTCGAGGCCGACGGCCTCGGTGCCGTGACCATGGCGGCCGTCGCCGCACGGGTGGGCGTGCGTCCGCCGTCGTTGTACAAGCGGGTGCGCGACCGCGACGACCTGATCCGCCTGGTGGCGGAGTCGGCCGTCGCGGAGATGGGTGTCGAGCTCGCCGCGGCGGAGCAGGACTCCGGCGACCCACGCGCACGCCTCGGCGACCTGATCGGCGCGCTGCGCACGTACGCGCGGACGCACCCCGCCGTCTACCGTCTGGTGTTCACGCCCGTGACCGAGGGCGTCGAGCTTCCCCGCGACCTGCTCGAGGCCAACAGCGCTCCGCTGTTCGCCGTGGTCGCCGAGCTCGCCGGCCCGGACCACGCGCTCGAGGCGGCGCGCACCGTCACGGCGTGGGCGACGGGCTTCGTCGCGATGGAGCTCAACGGCGCGTTCCGGCTCGGGGGAGAGCTCGACGCGGCGTTCGAGTACGGCATCGACCGGCTGGCGCGCGCGATCGCGGACGACTGACGGTCGGCGTCACTCCACGAGCTCGGGGCGCGTGGTGCCGAGCCAGGTGGCGAGCAGCCGCGCGGTCAGGACGGCTGCGACCGTCTCGGCGGCGAGCAGGCCCGCCAGGACGAGCAGCTGGACCTCCGCGGCCTCGGCCGGCGACGCGCCACCCAGCAGCAGACCCACGAACGCCCCCGGAAGGGTCACGAGCCCGGCGCTGCGGGTCTGGTCGATCGCGGGGATCAGGGCGCGGCCGGCCGCGAGCCGTCCCTGCTCGGCGACGGCCTGACGCGGGGTGGCGCCGATCGACAGCCACGCCTCGACCTGGCCCCAGTCACGGGCGACGTCGTCGCGCAGCCGTGAGCCGGTCAGGGAGGCGGCGGTCATCGAGCCGCCGATGATCTGGGCGGCGAACGGCACGATCGTCTCCGAGCGCCACTCGAGGGCACCGCTCGCGAGGACCGGGACGACGGCGCACGTGGCGCCGATGACGATCGCGAGACCGACGAGCGGGGCCAGCCCCACGCCGCAGCGGATGCGACGCGCGGAGGTGGCGGTCGCGGCGACCACCATCACGCCGAGGTAGAGCACGACGCCCTCGGGGTGGTCGAAGACCCAGGCGATGACGACCGCCACGACGACCAGCTGCACCGCTGCACGCGCGACGGCGATCACGGCGTCTCCCCGGACGTGCACGCCCGCGAGGGTCACCGTCAGCACCGTGATCGCCAGCAGCACGACGACCGCGAGGGCCGACTGCGCCGGATCGATCGTGCTCATGGGTGCAGTCTCCTCGCTCGGGACGCGTTTGGCCCGCATCCACACCGGGCCGTGGCTCGGACGCCGCCACGTGACGGTGCCGCAGGAGTAGCCTCCTGCGCATGAGGAAGCAGGACTCGCTGTGGTCGATCCGCTCGCGCCGGTCGATCCTGTCGGTGCTGTCGTGCCTGTCCGGCGCGAGCCTCGGTAGCTACCGCGCCTGGAAGGGCCGCTGGGCCACGGGCGAGCAGCCCTCAGTCGGTGCGGTTCGCGAGCACCTGCCGCCAGTCGGCCGGGACGCGGCCGGCGGGCCCCGGGACGCCCTGGGCGTCGGGACGTGAGCCGGGCGGGGCGAGCTCGGGACCCTCGAAGCCGTCCTCGTTCGCGAAGTCCCAGAACCAGTCCTCGCCGGGCTCGAAGCTCTGCATGATGCTGTGACCCGTAGCGGTGAAGTGCGCGGTCGCGTGACGTCCGAGCGAGTCGTCGCAGCAGCCGACGTGTCCGCAGCGGGCGCATCGGCGCAGGTGGATCCACCAGCCGTCCGCCTGCTCGCACTCGACGCAGCCGGTGCCGCTCGGCGGCACGTCGACGGCGATGTCGTCCTGATCGATGGTCATGCTCCTGATCATGTCACCGGTGCGGTGTGCCTGGCACGCGACGTGCGTCGCAGCATCAGCACGATCGCCAGGCTGGTGACGGCCGCCCAGCCGCACCACAGCGACGTGAGCGCCGACGTCATGAGCCACGCGAGCAGCGCGACCACGACGACGTTGGCCACCGCGAACCAGAGGATCGTCCGGGAGGACGACAGCAGCCCCGCCCCGCAGGTCACCACGACATAGGCGCCGACGACGAGAGTCGGCGACGGGACGCCGGCCCCGTACTTGATGTAGTGGTGCTCGAGCGTCGCGGTGAGCGGCCCGTTGACGATCGCGTGCAGCATCACCACCGTCACGACGAGTCCGACTCCCAGCAGGGCCCCGAGCGCTCGACGCCGCCGCGGATCGACCTCGCGGGCCAGGACCGCCAGAGGCAGCAGCGTGGGCAGCACGGCGTACGCGATGATCACGTACGCGTACGTCGCGACCTCGCCCACCGTCTCGCCGACCTGGCCCCGGCCGGCCCACCAGACGAAGGCCTCGATCAGGCTGTGGGTCGCGAGGACCGCCGGCAGCAGGGCGAGGGGGAAGTCACGGCGGGCGGGACGGCAGCGGAGGGCGTCGACGGCAAGTGCTCCGATGACGACACCGGCCACCACGTCAGCCTCGGGGGAGAAGCACACCGCTCGGTTCTACACCGCGGTGACACGTCGACACAATTCGGCGGCCCCTCAGGCTCCGAGCGCCGGGCCGATCGCGTCCAGTCCCGGCTGGAAGACCCCGTCGCCGAGCGTCGTCTCGAGCTGCGCGGCGACCTCGTCGGTGCCCTCGAACCGGACGGACCACGTCACGAGGCTGCCCTCGTCGTCCGCGTCGACCCGGACGGTCGCCAGGTGGTCGGTGATCGCGAACGGAGGGGTCGGCATCGAGTACGAGAGCGTACGGGCGTCGTCGTCGCGGGACACGAGCTGCTCGACGAGCTCGTCGGGGGTTCCCACACCGAAGACACGCTCGACCGTCGTCACGCCGCCGCGCTCGGCCGGACGCACGAGCGGCTCCGGCGTGCCGGGACTCCATCGGTGGATGCCGGCGAAGTCGCCGACGATCGTCCACACGCGGTCGGGGGGCTGTGCGAGGTGCATGGTGCGGGCGATGTGGTGCATGGCGGGGGCCTCATTTCTCGACAGGTGTCGAAATCTAGGTGTAGAACTGATCCTAGAAGGTTCAACCAACAGAGATCAGGCCCACCATGAAGCCCATCGAAACGCTGGCAGAAGCACAGCGTCGCGCCAAGAAGCGCCTGCCCAAGGACGTCTACAACTCCTTGGTCGCCGGCACCGAGAAAGGGCTGACCACAGCCGCCAACATCGACGTCTTCGACGAGGTCGGGTTCCACCCGCGGGTCGCGCGTGAGCTGCCGCCGACGCGTGACCTCACCACGACGGTCCTCGGCATCGACATGTCGATGCCGGTCATCGTCTCTCCCGCGGGCGCGCAGGCCGTCGACCCGGGCGGAGAGGTCGCCGTGGCCAAGGCAGCCAAGGCCGCCGGCATCTCGATGGGGCTCAGCTCCTTCGCGAGCATGCCGTTCAAGGACGTCGCCGCCGCGAACGAGAACGCGTTCTACCAGCTCTATTGGGTCGGCACCCGTGAGCAGATGACCGAGCGCGTCGAGCGGGCGCGCAAGGACGGCGCCAAGGCGCTCATCCTGACGATCGACTGGGCGTTCGCGAGCCGTCGTGACTGGGGCAGCCCCTCGATCCCCGAGAAGGTCACGCTCGGACAGATCGTCAGGTTCGCTCCTCAGGCGGCGCTCAAGCCGGGCTGGTCGAAGCGGTGGGTCCTCGGTGGCATCCCCGACCTGCGCGCGCCCAACCTCGCCTCGACCGAGGGCGGCATCCCGACGTTCAAGGAGGCGTACATCGAGTGGGTCCAGACGCCGCTGCCCACGTGGGAGGACGTCGTCTGGCTGCGTGAGCTCTGGGGTGGACCGTTCGTCGTCAAGGGCATCACCAACAGCGAGGACGCCAAGCGCGCCGTCGACTCCGGTGCCGACGCGATCTCCGTGTCGAACCACGGCGGCAACAACCTCGACGGCACGCCCGCCTCGTTGAGGTTCCTCCCGAACATCGTCGACTCCGTCGGCGACCAGGTCGAGGTGCTGTTCGACGGCGGTATCCGCCGGGGTGCGGACGTCACCAAGGCGCTCGCGCTGGGTGCCAAGGCCGTGCTCGTGGGCCGGGTGTGGATGTACGGGCTCGCCGCCGGAGGCCAGGACGGTGTCGCCCAGGTGCTCGAGATCCTTCGTGGCGGCATCGACGAGTCCCTCATCGGTCTCGGTCACGCCTCCGTCAAGGACCTGAGCCGCGCCGACCTGCTGCTGCCCGAGGGCTTCGCGCTCTGACCCGACGACGGCGCCGCTCCGCGGGGGCGGCGCCGTCACGCACGTCTGGAGCGTGCTCCACCGTTGTGCGCCGCAGTAGCGTTGTCGACGTGACTGCACCCACCATCTCCACCGTCGGCGAGCTGCGCGCCTCCGGCCACGTCCAGAAGACCCTCCGCGTCGAGATCCGCGACAACCTGCTCGCCGCCCTGCGGGAGGGCCGCGACCCGTGGCCCGGCCTGCACGGCTTCGAGTCGACCGTCATCCCGCAGCTCGAGCGGGCCCTCATCGCAGGGCACGACATCGTGCTGCTGGGCGAGCGCGGACAGGGCAAGACGCGCCTGCTCCGCACGATGGTCGGCCTGCTCGACGAGTGGTCGCCCGTCATCGAGGGCTCCGAGCTGGGGGAGCACCCCTTCGAGCCGATCACGACGGGCAGCCTGCGTCGCGCGGCAGAGCTCGGGGACGACCTCCCGGTCGCCTGGCGGGGTCGCGACGAGCGCTACGCCGAGAAGCTCGCCACCCCCGACACGAGCGTCGCCGACCTCATCGGCGACGTCGACCCCATGAAGGTCGCCGAGGGCCGCAGCCTGGGCGATCCCGAGACCATCCACTTCGGGCTCATCCCGCGCAGCCACCGCGGCATCGTCGCGATCAACGAGCTGCCCGACCTCGCCGAGCGCATCCAGGTCGCGATGCTCAACGTCATGGAGGAGCGCGACATCCAGATCCGCGGCTACGTGCTGCGCCTGCCGCTCGACGTCCTGGTGGTCGCCAGCGCCAACCCCGAGGACTACACCAACCGCGGACGCATCATCACCCCGCTGAAGGACCGCTTCGGCGCCGAGATCCGCACGCACTACCCGACGGAGCTCGTCGACGAGGTCGCCGTCATCCGCCAGGAGGCCGAGCTCGTCGCCGACGTGCCCGACTACCTGGTCGAGATCCTCGCCCGGTTCACCCGGGCCCTGCGCGAGTCGACCGCGGTCGACCAGCGCAGCGGCGTCAGCGCGCGCTTCGCGATCGCCGGGGCCGAGACGATCGCGGCGGCGGCGATCCACCGGGCGACGCGCCAGGGCGAGACCGAGGCGGTCGCGCGTCCGGTCGACCTCGAGACGGCCGTCGACGTCCTCGGCGGCAAGATCGAGTTCGAGTCGGGCGAGGAGGGGCGCGAGGACGAGATCCTCGACCACCTGCTGCGCACCGCGACGGCGCAGACGGTCCGTGAGCACTTCCGTGGCGTCGACTTCGCGCTGCTGGTCGAGGCCATCGAGAACGGCGTCCTGATCACGACGGGCGAGCAGGTCACGGCCCGCGACTTCCTGGCCGGGCTGCCGCCGCTGGGGGAGTCCGAGCTCTACGACGAGGTGTGCGACCGGCTGGGCGCGACCAACGACGGCCAGCGGGCCGGCGCGATCGAGCTGGCGCTCGAGGGTCTGTACCTGGCGCGCAAGGTCAGCAAGGAGACCGGCGGGGGCGAGACCATCTATGGCTAGAGCCAATCGCCGGCTCACCCGCGACTCCCGCTACGGCAAGTACGTCGAGGGTCCCGACCCGCTCGCGCCACCCGTCGACGTCTCCGAGGCGCTCAACGAGATCGGCGAGGACGTCATGGCCGGCTACTCGCCCGAGCACGCGATGCGCGAGTTCCTGCGCCGCGGCGGCCGCGACCAGGCGGGGCTGGACGACCTCGCGCGGCGCGTCGCCGAGAAGCGTCGCGAGCTGGCGCAGAAGCACAACCTCGACGGCACGCTCCAGGAGATCAAGGACCTGCTCGAGAAGGCCGTGCTCGCCGAGCGCAAGCAGCTGGCCCGCGACGTCGAGATGGACGACGGCGACCGCACGTTGGCCGAGATGCAGCTCGACAACCTGCCGACGTCACCGGCCGCGGCCGTCAGCGAGCTGGGCGGCTACGACTGGCAGAGCAGCGAGGCCCGCGAGGACTTCGAGAAGATCAAGGACCTCCTCGGCCGCGAGATGCTCGACCAGCGCTTCGCCGGCATGAAGAACGCGCTCGAGAACGCGACCGACGAGGACCGCGCCGCGATCAACGAGATGCTCGACGACCTCAACCAGCTGCTCGACGCCCACCAGCGCGGCGAGGACAGCCAGGAGCAGTTCGACGAGTTCATGGACAAGCACGGCGAGTTCTTCCCCGAGAACCCGCAGGACATCGACGAGCTGCTCGACACGCTGGCCCAGCGCTCCGCCGCCGCCCAGCGCATGCGCAACTCGATGACGCAGCAGCAGCGCGACGAGCTCGACGCCCTGGCGCAGGAGGCCTTCGGGTCGCCCGAGCTCATGCAGTCGCTCGCGCAGCTCGACGGCAACCTGCAGGCACTGCGTCCCGACGAGAACTGGGGCGGATCGGAGCGCATGGACGGCGAGGAGGGCATCGGTCTCGGCGACGGCACCGGCGTGTTCCAGGACATCGCCGACCTCGACGACCTCGCCGAGCAGCTCGCGCAGTCGTACAACGGCTCCCGCATGGACGACCTCGACCTCGACAAGCTGACCCGTCAGCTCGGTGACGAGGCCGCCGTCGACGCACGCACCCTGCAGCAGCTCGAAAAGGCGCTGCGCGACACCGGCACCATGAAGCGCGGCACCGACGGACAGCTCAAGCTGACCCCGAAGGCCATGCGACAGCTGGGCAAGGCGCTCCTGCGCGACGTCGCGAACACGATGTCGGGACGTCAGGGCAATCGCGACGTGCGGCAGGCCGGTGCGGCCGGCGAACGGTCGGGTGCGACACGCGAGTGGGCCTTCGGCGACACCGAGCCGTGGGACGTCACCCGGACGATCACGAACGCCATCACCCGCACCGCGGGAGCGGGCGGGACGACCGACGGTGGCGTGCGCATCGAGATCGGTGACGTCGAGGTCCAGGAGACCGAGGCCCGCACGCAGGCCTGCGTCGCCCTGCTGGTCGACACGTCGTTCTCGATGGCGATGGACGGTCGCTGGGTGCCGATGAAGCGCACGGCGCTCGCGCTGCACACCCTCATCACGAGCCGTTTCCGCGGTGACGACCTGCAGCTCATCGCCTTCGGCCGTCATGCCGAGGTCATGGACATCGAGCAGCTCACGGGGCTCGACGCGATGTACGACAAAGGCACCAACCTGCACCACGCGCTGCTGCTGGCCAACCGGCACTTCCGCAAGCACCCCAACGCGCAGCCCGTGCTCCTGATCGTCACCGACGGTGAGCCGACGTCACACCTCGAGAACAGTGGCGAGGTCTACTTCGAGTACCCGCCGCACCCCCTGACGATCGCCTACTCCGTGCGCGAGCTCGACAACTCGATGCGCCTCGGGGCCCAGACGACGTTCTTCCGCCTCGGCGAGGACCCGGGCCTGGCCCGGTTCATCGACCAGATGGCGAGACGGGCCGGCGGGACGGTCGTCGCGCCGGAGCTGGACGACCTGGGAGCGGCCGTCGTCGGCTCGTACCTCGGGTCACGGCGCGGTGCGGGCGGCTACGGCGCGTCCGGAGGGGGCTACGGAGACACTTTTTGGGGGAATGGAGCCGGTGGTGGCCGGGGCTTCTGGGCCGGCTGATCGCTGCGATCAGGCCTCGCCGGCGATCAGGTAGCCGTCGCCCGACTGCTCGAGCTGCAGGGTGACGGCGTCGGAGCGGGAGTCGCCCTCGTAGTCGTACGTGTAGGTGTACGAGACCTTGAGTGCCTGGGGATCGGCTGACACCTGCTGGACGTTGAGGTCCTTGACCTTGCCCCAGAAGCCCTTGTAACCGTCGAGTCCGTCGCTCTCGCGCTGGAAGGCGGGGGTGAGCATCGTGAACCCGGTGTCGGGATCGTTGCTCGCCGTCGTCAGGTAGTCGGTGACGAACCCCTCCAGGGCCTGGGTGGTCTCGTCCACTTCGGCCGGCGGCTCGGAGGGTGTCTCCGACGGCGGGTCCACCTCGCCGCCCCCGGCGGACGCGGTCGCGCTCGGCGCCGCGACCGGCGGGTCGTCGTCCCCGCCCAGCCCGAAGACGGCGACGACGGCGACGATCGCGGCAGCGGCGGCTGCCAGGACCCAGATACGGCGGTCCTGGATGGCGTGCGACGTCGGGGGCTCTGCCGCGGGCGTCCCGGCCACGAGCGGAGCGTCCGGCGGAGGCGGGGGCGGCGCGACGGGCGGTTCGAGTGGCCGGAACGCCGTGGTGGGGGTCGGCTCGGGGGCCGCGGCGAAGGCCGCGAAGCCCTGCGTGGCGTCCAGGTCGAGCGGCGACTCGTCGGCGGCCGCGAGCAGGTCGGCCGCGGCCTCCTGGACCGCGATCATCGTGGGCCGGGCGTCGGGGGCCTGGCGCATCATCGCCGTCACGAGAGCGGCCAGCGGTCCGTCGATCTCCAGACGAGGTGGCTCCTCGTGGACGATGCGGTACATCGCCCCGAGGACGTTGTCGCCGACCTTGTACGGCGGGTGACCGGCCAGGGCGTGGAACAGCGACGCGCCCAGCGACCACACGTCGCTGGCGGCCGTGGCGGAGCCACCGCTGGCGACCTCGGGGGAGAGGTACGCGGGCGACCCCGTCACCAGGCCGGTCTGCGTCAGAGAGGCGTCGGCCTGCGCGCGCGCCACCCCGAAGTCGGACAGCTTCGCGACACCGTTGCTGGTCAGGAGGATGTTGGACGGCTTGACGTCGCGATGCACGATGCCGTGGCCGTGCGCCGCGGCGAGTGCCCCGGCGATCTGCACCACGACGGACGTGAGCTCGTACGGGTCGATGGCTCCCCGCTCGGCGATGAGCGCGGCCAGTGTCGGTCCGTCGACGTGCTCCATGACGAGCCACTGGTGGCCGTCCTCCTCGACGAGGTCGTACACGGCGACGACGTTCTGGTGGTTGATCCGCGCGGCCAGGTGCGCCTCTCGCGCGGCACGCTCGAGATCGGGCTCGCCCCCGCCGTGGCCCATGCCGATCTGCTTCACGGCGACGGCGCGGTCGAGCACGGTGTCGCGACCCAGCCACACCGATCCCATGCCGCCTCGACCGATCTCGTGGTCGAGCTCGTACCTGTCCGCGAGCATCTGCCCCTCCTGACGTCCGCCATCCAAGGTATGTGGAGACTGGTTGTCGTGCCCATTTCTCAGGCCCCGGGCGCTGATGTGCGCCGCGGCGCCGGCCTGCCATGGTCCTCACGAACACGACGGGGGCAGCCACACCATCAGCGTTGTCAGGTGATCCAGGCCGATCGACCGGACCGATCCCGATGAAGATTGCGCGAACGCAGCGTGTCCATACTTGACTCATTCAAGTTAAGCCGTAGGCTCGGAGCATGCCCACGACACCGGACCTCGAGCAGCTCGTGCGCGGTGCCGACCTGCGCGTGACGCGGCCCCGGATCGCGGTGCTGAACGCTGTGCACGAGCACCCGCACGCCGACACCGACTCGATCATCAGCACCGTGCGGGCCTCGATCGGCGACGTGTCCCACCAGGCCGTCTACGACGTCCTGCGGGTGCTCACCTCCGCGGGCCTGCTGCGGCGCATCCAGCCGTCGGGCTCGGTCGCCCGGTACGAGGCGCGCGTCGGCGACAACCACCACCACGTCGTGTGCCGCTCGTGCGGCTCCATCGCCGACGTCGACTGCGCCCACGGTGCCGCGCCGTGCCTCACGGCGTCCGACGACCACGGCTACACGATCGACGAGGCCGAGGTCGTCTACTGGGGCCTGTGCCCGGCGTGCGCGGAGGCCCGCACCACCCTTCAGTCTTCCCATTGATTTTGCAGACAACGAGAGGAATCACGTGTCCGAGAACCATCATCACAACGCCGTCGTCGGCGACATGGACGACGAGAGCAACGAGGGCATTGCCAAGTGCCCCGTCATGGGAGGCGGCGAGCGGTCGCACCCCACCGCCGGATCGGCCAACCACGAGTGGTGGCCCAACCAGCTGAACCTCAAGATCCTCCGCAAGCACCCCGTCGTGGCCAACCCGATGGGTGAGGACTTCGACTACGCCGAGGCGTTCAACAACCTCGACCTCGACGCCGTCAAGGCCGACCTGGCCGTCCTCATGACGGACTCGCAGGACTGGTGGCCCGCCGACTTCGGTCACTACGGTCCGTTCTTCATCCGCATGGCGTGGCACAGCGCCGGCACCTACCGCACCGAGGACGGTCGCGGTGGAGCCGGAGCCGGCATGCAGCGCTTCGCGCCGCTCAACAGCTGGCCCGACAACGGCAACCTCGACAAGGCTCGTCGTCTGCTGTGGCCCATCAAGAAGAAGTACGGCGCCGCGATCTCGTGGGCCGACCTGATGATCCTCACCGGCAACGTCGCGCTCGAGACGATGGGCTTCCAGACCTTCGGTTTCGCCGGCGGACGCGCGGACGTCTGGGAGCCCGACGAGGACGTGTACTGGGGCCCGGAGTCCGAGTGGCTCGGTGGCGAGCGCGGCGGCGAGCTGCGCTACACGGGCGACCGTGAGCTCGACAAGCCCCTCGCGGCGGTCCAGATGGGCCTCATCTACGTCAACCCCGAGGGACCCGAGGGTCAGCCCGACCCGCTCGGCTCGGCGCGCGACATCCGCGAGACGTTCGGCCGCATGGCCATGAACGACGAGGAGACCGTCGCGCTGATCGCCGGTGGACACACGTTCGGCAAGACGCACGGTGCCGGTGACCCCGACCAGTTCGTCGGCCCGGAGCCCGAGGGTGCGTCGATCGAGGAGCAGGGTCTCGGCTGGAAGCAGTCGCTCGGCGACGGCAAGGGTGACAACGTCATCACCAGCGGGCTCGAGGTCACCTGGACCTACCACCCCCGTCGGTGGGACAACGAGTTCTTCCACATCCTGTTCGCGTACGACTGGGAGCTGTTCAAGAGCCCGGCCGGCGCCAACCAGTGGCGTCCCGTCAACTCCGCCGGCTCCGATCTCGTGCCGTTGGCGCACGACGACACCAAGCACCGTGAGCCGCGCATGCTGACGTCCGACCTGGCGCTGCGCTTCGACCCGATCTACGAGCCGATCGCGCGCCGCTTCAAGGACGACCAGGACGCCTTCGCGGACGCGTTCGCCCGCGCCTGGTTCAAGCTGACGCACCGCGACATGGGTCCGATCCAGCGGTACCTCGGCCCCGAGGTCCCGGAGGAGACGCTCATCTGGCAGGACCCGCTGCCGGCCCCGCCGGCGGAGGTCATCGGCGCCGACGACATCGCGACGCTGAAGGCGGCCATCCTGGCCACGGGCCTGACGGTCTCGCAGCTCGTCTCGACCGCGTGGGCGTCGGCCTCGACGTTCCGCAGCAGCGACAAGCGCGGCGGCGCCAACGGTGCCCGTATCCGCCTCGAGCCCCAGAACGGCTGGGAGGTCAACAACCCCGACCAGCTCGCGACGGTGCTGCGGACGCTCGAGGGCGTCCAGGCCGAGTTCAACAGCAGCGGCACGCAGGTCTCGCTGGCCGACGTGATCGTGCTCGGTGGCGTGGCCGCGGTGGAGCAGGCGGCAAAGGCCGCCGGTCATCACGTCACGGTGCCGTTCACGCCGGGTCGTACCGACGCGACGGCGGAGCAGACGGACGCGGAGTCGTTCGCGGCTCTCGAGCCGTCCATCGACGGGTTCCGCAACTACCTCGGCAAGGGTCACCGCCTCCCGGCGGAGTTCCTGCTGATCGACAAGGCGAATCTGCTCTCGCTGAGCGCTCCGGAGCTGACGGTCCTCATCGGCGGTCTGCGTGTGCTCGGCGCGAACTACGACGGCTCGTCGCTGGGTGCTCTCACGGATGCTCCCGGCACGTTGACGAACGACTTCTTCGCCAACCTGCTCGATCTGGGCACCGCGTGGACGGCGACGGACGACTCCTCGGAGACGTTCGAGGCCCGCGACCTCGCCACGGGCGAGGTCAAGTGGACCGGCAGCCGCGTCGACCTCGTGTTCGGCTCGAACTCCGAGCTGCGCGCGCTGGCCGAGGTCTACGCCAGCGACGACGCCAAGGACAAGTTCGTGCGCGACTTCGTCGCCGCGTTCGACAAGGTGATGAACCTGGATCGTTACGACCTGGTCTGATCACCTTCGTCCACACAGAGCCCCCGCTGGCAGCGATGCCGGCGGGGGCTCTGTGTTCGGGGGAGCGGAGTGGGTTGAGTCAAACCACCGCGAGCGTCCTTCTCGACCTGCGAGCAAGTCCTCAAACCAAACCACAAGTCATCGCACGGACCTGCGGCGCGACCCACGACTCGTAGCGTGGCTGGAATGACGAGCTAATCCGGATCCCGCGCCTCTAAGTCCTTCAGCAGCCGTTTCACGGTGCGGGGTGGGATGCCCTCGGCGAACCATTCGCGCAACGAACTCCCAACCGTTGAAGTCTTCGACGCCAGATGGTCGGGTACGTTCCAGTTCGCGAGTTGCTCGGACAAGACTTGCTCCGAACGCCCGGAGGTCTTGCCGATTGACCAAGCACCGTCGTATGCGCCGCGCACTCTATCTTCGTCGTTTGACAACCGGGACATCTTCTGACCGGTGCGGTCGATGATTCGGTCGAGCACGATGTCGAACACAAAGCCCAGCACGAAGAGAAGTTTACGTGCCCTGGCGGCAAGCCCACCTGTATCCGCCTAGCAATTGCTTCGACCGCGTGCGTCTTTCCAACGCAATTGGGTCAGCAGGACTTGTCGAGGGACATGAGGGGAACAGGCGGCTCACAGCAAACACCAATGCTGCGATCCTACGGTCATGGCATGACAACGACTCAACGACGAAACGCCAGCCGCCGCCTCGTGAAGCGGAAGGTTGCGGCCCTCGTGCTCGTCGGCGGACTGGCTCTCAGCGCATGCGGATCTGGTAGCAGCGGCACCAGCGGCAGCGCTGGATCGACGACCACCAGCCAGGCCGCAACGGCCGCGCCTGCCACCGACGACGCCACGACGACTGCCGAGACGATCACCACGACCACAGCGGCGGCCGAAGCATTCTTGAAGACGTTGACCGACGAGCAGCGCGAGACCCTTCTGTACGCATACGACGACGAGACGAAGACGACGTCGTGGTCCAACTTTCCTGTGACGTTCGTCGAGCGTGCCGGCCTGAACCTCAACGACCTCACCGCCGAGCAGAAGACCGCCGCAATGGCGGTGCTTGAGACGTTGCTCGACGACGACGCCTACGCGACCGTCATCGGCATCATCGGCGGTGACGAGTTCTTGAAGGAGAACGCCAGCGGCGCCCAGGACGCACTCGGGCAGTACTACATCGCATTCTTCGGCGACCCGTCAGACACGGCCGCGTGGGAGGTGCAGTTCGGCGGTCACCACCTGGGCATCAACGCCAGCCTCGACGGTGACGCAGACACCGTCACGTTCGCGCCCACACATCTCGGCGTGCAGCCTGCGGTCTACACGAACGCCGACGGCGAGGAGGTCCAACCGTTCGACGGCATCTACAGCGACGCGTTCGCGTTCTACAACTCGCTCACCGAGGCGCAGACGGCCACGCTCACGGCCGGCGAGGTGAGCATGTGCGCACCTGGCGACACGTGCGACTTCGCCACGGGCAGCGGCTTGAAGGGATCAGACCTGACTGAGGATCAGAAGCAGCTGCTGCTCGCCGTGGTGGGGAACTGGGCCGGCATGGCTGACGATCAGACCACCGACACTGAGCTCGCCGAGATCGAGAAGACTCTCGACGACACCTACGTCGCCTGGTCCGGGGCCACCGAGTACGACATGAGCACCGGTGACGGCGTCTCCTTCTCGATCTCCGGGCCAGATGTCTACGTCGGCTTCCAGGCCCAGGACGGCTCCGCAGGTGCCGACGTCGAAGGCGTCACCACCGCCGGCTGGGGTCACGTCCACACCATCTACCGCGACCCCACCAACGACTACGCCGGCAGCGTCACCCAGCAAACCGCCACCGGCATGGGCGGAGGCGGTGGAGCACCCGGCGGCACCCCGCCGGTGAACGGCTCGTAGCTGCGCGCAGCGACGATCGGCGGCCTCCAGGTTCCTCTTGCGGAGGGCGCCGATCTGCGTGTTGCGCGACCCGGACAGCTGGCACGCCGACCGGTCAGATCTGAACGTCGACCATCCGGCATGCACCCAGCCCCCCGGGCACGGCACGCGCGTCCGGCGCCTCGCGCGTCGAGCGAATAGCTGCACCGATCCGCGTCGAACCACCGCCATTGGGGTTCTGTACTCGTGGGTACGTGGAACGAGACGATGGCTTGGAACCGTTCAACTGCGGATGAGTTCGAGAGCGCCGCGGTCAACCAGGCTGGCCGTTCGAGAAGCAATGCCTGGCGTGGGCGACGCACAACCGATCGGCTGCTCAGAGTGCCTAACGCTGACATGCGTGACCGCCAGCACGCGCGGGCGGCTCGACACGTGTGGCGCTCCCCGTCCATGATGGGCCGCATGCGCCGCCTTCGCTTCGTCTGCGACCTGACTCGGATGATCGACCGACGGCGGTGTCACTGACGCGTCCTCGCACCGGCCGTCTTGGTCGTTGCCACGCTCGTCGCCGGGTGCACGTCGGACGACGACGGCGCCAGTGAGCCGGTGTGTCAGCTGGTCGATCCCGAGCTGGCGTCCGAGGTCGTAGGTTCAAGCACTTTCAGCACGACGGGCGACGGAGCCGTCTCCCGTGACGCGCGGACCACGGGGCCCGCCAGCTGCAGCATCACGGCGTCTGACGCAATCCCAGCCCGTCGTGCAAGTAAGGATCGGTGAGACCGCTGACACCGGCGATGTCTCCCGCCGACGGTTGGATGAGGAAGCGCAGCGTGGCGGATGCGAGCTGAGGTACTCGGACGAACCCGGATATGGGTTCGCGTGCACGTACGACAGCGGCATGTACAACCCCGGCAGCAGTGTCGAGGTGCTGCGCGGCGACAGAATCGTGCGCGTCGTGGTCTACAGGTGGTCCGGATCGACCCACGCCCAACGTCTCGGGATTGCGGAGAAGATCGTTGTCGACGCGGACGCCAATCTCAGCGCGTATGACGACCAGTCCTGACCGCGATACACCGCTGCAGAGCGCGTCGGGGTGATCCCTCGTCTAGAGGTGCTCTATGTTCGGGCTTCGGCGAAGCGCGTCGTTTCGGGAGTAGTCAGATGACCCAAGAGCAGGACCCTCCCCGAGCGCGGCGTCGGCGCGGCAGGCGCACCAAGCGCGAGTACGTCGTCACCGTCCCCGATGCCGAAGCTGCCCGTCTGCGGGCGTACGACAACAAGGCCAACGGCAACAAGCACTGGCCATTGGGGCCGAACCGCACCTTCTGGCGCAAGAATCGCTCGACGTTCGTCGTCAAGGAACATGCCGGCTCTGCCGTCGGCGGCGCGTTCGTGACGACCCTCGGCACGGCCACCCTCCAGGAGGGCAGCGACCAGGTGCTCGTCACCGTCACCACGAAGGCGCACGGCGTCGGCTACCTGCTCATGGGAGGCGGCGTCCTGGTCGCCCTCCTCACGTCACGGGACGGAATCACCGCGCTGCTCCTGGGAGTCCTCCTCGCCGTGGCCGGCTGGTTCCTCTTCGTCAACCGTCCCGGCCAGGAAGGCGACCTCGACGGGGTCGAGCAGGTGCTCCGCGCGGAGATCCGCGGCGACTGGCGACCGATCGGCGAAGAGACGGACGCGGCGTACGCCGGACCGCCCCGCACCGCGCTCCAGGCGGCGAACCGGCTGACGAACTTCCTGCACGGCGACGAGCTTGACAACGGGCCCGCGATCGCGACGGGGTGGTCCGTGGTCAACCTCCTGCCGGCCCGAGCAGCGCTCACCGGTGGGCTCCTCCGCGTACGCCGACGTGGTCGGCTCGACGCGACCGTACCTGCGGAGACCATCAGCTTCTTCGCGCAGATCTCATGGACGCGTGGCCTGGTCGACGAGTACCCCGCGGTCGAGATGTGGGTCGTGAACGACGACGGACGGCCGATCGCAGTGGTCGCCTGGGACACCCGCCTCGAACGCCAGGCGCGGGACGAGGGCCTGCTCGTCCGGCGCTTCGCCCACGACATCGACCGCGACGTGGTCCCTCACGTATGGGCCGGACGCCCCACCCATCCTGTCGCCTCCTATGTCGATCCCATCGTTCGCACTTGAGCCATCCGTCGTGGGCGTCGGAGCCTGCTGGCGCGCACTATCTCGTGCGCGTTGGTGGTCGCGGGTCAGTTGTCCACAGGCTGCCATCGCAGTGAAAAGGGGTGTCGGTGGTGGCATCTAGGTTGGATGTATGGCCACCTCGACACCTGCTCGGATCGACGTCCTGACTGACGTCGTGCGTGAGCGTGCGCGGGCCGAGGCCCGTGAGGTGGAGGCGATGCTGGCCTTCCGCGATCACGAGATGGAACGGATCGTGTCGGTCGAGTCACCGATGCGGCGGTTGCAGGAACGCGGCGCGATCGCGTTGGCGATCGGTGAGGCGGCGGGTCTCAGCGAGGGGCAGGTGCAGCACCGGTTGTCGTTCGCCGACACCGTGCGTGACCAGTCGCCGACCACGTGGGCCGCGTTCGTCGACGGGCGTGTCGATCTGGCCCGTGTGCGCGAGATCGGGCACACGATCGATCAGCTCCAGCGGGCCGACTCGATCCACCGGCTCGACCTGCGGGTCGTCGACTACGCCCAGACACACACGGTCGCGGAGCTGAAGGGGTGGTTGCGGGCGTTCGTGCGCCGGGTCGAGGCCGACCTGGCCGTCGAGCGGGCCGAGGACGAACGTGCCAAGCGGTACGTGTCGGTCAAGCACGGTGATGACGGCATGGGGTGGCTGGGCGCGTACTTGCCGTCGCACGAGCTGGCGGCGATCGAGGACCGTTACCGCAGGGAGGCCCGTCGTCCGGTCGACCCCGACGACACCCGCACCATCGCCCAGCGCGAGGCCGACCTGGTGGTCGCCTGGTGCACCGACTCCGACGCTGCGACGGCCGCGATCGACGCGAACATCGCCGTCACGATCGGTGCCGACGTGCTGGCCGGCTTCGTGCCGGGGTTCGCCGAGTCCAGCGATGGCCGATGGGGTGTCCCGGCGAAGTGGGTCGCCGCCGTGGTCGGCTCGGGGTCCACGTTCTGGCATCGGATCGTGGTCGACCCGGTGACCGACGATGTCCTGTCCCACGAGTACATCGGGCGCGTCGCCCCTGACATCTTGAAGATCGCGTTGCAGTTCCTCCACGGAACCTGCCAGGGGCCCGGGTGCATGGTCCCGGCCGAACGGTGCGACGTCGACCACCGGCACCCGTTCCCCGAAGGCCCCACCCGCGGCGACAACCTCGGCCCCTTCTGCCGAAGACATCACGGCTACAAAGGCCACGGCCTCCTGCACTGGACCACCAGACCCGAGCCGGAGACACCGGCAGCATGACCGAGCAAGACCGCCACATCTGACGGTCCCTCCGTCATGGCCTGGTGCGCTGGACCACCAGACGTCTACAGGTTGACGGTGATCTTCGCCGTCTTCTTGAGCTCGGTCAGGAGCTTGTCGGCTGCCTCGGACTGTTTCTGCGAGACGGCCTGCTCCTTGACCTGGTCCTTGACCTCTTCGAAGGGCGGGATCGCCTGCGTCGGGTCCTCGGCGGTCGCCGGGTCCTGCTGGGCGACGGCGGCGTCGTAGATGGCCTGGAGCTCGGCCTCGGTCGGCTCCTTGTCGCCGGCCTCCTCCGCGAGCAGCTGGTCGAGCTTGAGCTGCGAGCCGATCTCGGTGCGGACCTGTGCCTCGTCGAGGCCCTGATCGGCCAGCTGCTTGAGGTACGCGGCGGGGTCAGCGGCACCGGCCTGCGTGGCGTAGTCGGCGATCGCCTTGTCGATGTCGGCGTCCGAGGCCTTGAACTTGCGCTTGTCGGCCTCGGCGACCAGGAGCTTGTTGCTGACCATGCTGTCGGCGGTCTGCTTCTTCAGCGCGTCCTGGTCGACCGGGGTGCCGGACGTCGCGGCGGTCTGCTGGGCCTGGGCGAACTGGTTCTCGTACGCGGCGACGAAGTCCTTCTTCGTGATCTCCTGACCGTCCACGGTGGCCACGACGGCCGGGATACCCGTGAGGTCAGCCTTCTCGGCCGCAGGCGTCGCGGAGGCCTTGGGGGAGTCTGCCTTGTCGCCGTCGCTGCCACCGCACGCGGCGAGTCCTGCCAGCGAGAGGGTCATGGCCACGCCGGCCACGATGGTCTTCACGGATGTGCGCACTGAGCTCTCCTGTAGATGGGGTACTCCGCGACGCTAGCAATGGGTGCCTGAGACAAGGCGCCGCAAAGGCGATGCACAGGCCCGGTCCATCAGCCCCTCGTGAACGCCGGAGACCGTGACGGGCCCGCGTCGGCGCCCTTCCTCAGCATCGGCAGCACCCGTGGCGGGACGAGCTCCGACAGCACGATGACGCTGGTCGAGCGGGCCACCGACCCTGACTGGCTGATGTGCAGCAGGGTGTCCTTGAGGTCCTCGTGCGAGGTGGCCGCGATCTTGCAGACGACGTCGGCGTTGCCGCTCGTGATGTAGGCCTCGAGCACGTTGGGCAGGGAGTCGAGCTCGGCCGTCACGGCGTCGAGCGAGCCCTGCACGATCTCGAGCGTCACGAAGGCGAGGACGGGGTGTCCCGCCGCCGGGAGGTCGATGTCGGGGCCGTACCCCGTGATGACGCCGGCGGCCTCGAGCTTGGCGAGCCGCGACTGCACCGTGGCACGGGCGACCTTGGTGACGCGGGACAGCTCGAGGTCCCCGATGCGGGGATGGGCCTGCATCGCCTCGACGAGCGCGACATCGAGCTGATCCATCGTGGCTCCATCCGGTCAATCTGCCTAGCACAACGAGTCCATGATGCGCTGGATCAGTGGGTTTGACCACCACGCGATGGTGCGGTTGCCCATCCCGGGAGAAAAAGGTGTGCTGGGTCACATGACCATCGACCTCACGGATGCCGAACGCCTCGCCGACCTCGACCTCGCCCAGCTGCAGCAGCTGGTCGGTCTCGTCGAGCACGACCCGACGACCGACCCGTTCCCCGTCACCGGCTGGGACGCCGTGGTGTGGGCCGTCGGCAACGCGACGCAGTCGGCGCACTTCTACATGTCCGCCTTCGGGATGGACCTCGTCGCCTACTCCGGGCCCGAGACGGGCAACCGCGACCACCACGCGTACGTCCTGGAGAGCGGCGCGGTGCGGTTCGTGCTCAAGGGCGGGGTCGCTCCCGACAGCCCGGTGCTCGACCACCACCGGCTGCACGGCGACGGCATCACCGACATCGCGCTCGAGGTGCCCGACGTCGACGTGTGCGTCGACCACGCGCGAGCGGAGGGAGCGACGATCCTCGAGGAGCCGCACGACGTCACCGACGAGCACGGCACCGTGCGCATCGCCGCGATCGCGGCGTACGGCGACACCCGCCACACGCTCGTCGACCGCAGCGGCTACACCGGCCCGTACCTGCCCGGCTTCGTCGCGCGGACGTCGTCGCTCGTGCGCGCGGCCGATGCGCCCAAGCGGATCTTCCAGGCGCTCGACCACGTCGTCGGCAACGTCGAGATCGGCCACATGGACGAGTGGGTCGACTTCTACAACCGGATCATGGGCTTCACCAACATGGCGGAGTTCGTCGGCGACGACATCGCCACGGAGTACTCGGCGCTCATGAGCAAGGTCGTGGCGAGCGGCAACCACCGGGTCAAGTTCCCGCTCAACGAGCCGGCGATCGGCAAGAAGAAGTCGCAGATCGACGAGTACCTCGAGTTCTACCGCGGTCCCGGCGCCCAGCACCTCGCGCTGGCGACCAAGGACATCCTCGACACCGTCGACCGCCTGCGCGCCGCCGGCATCGAGTTCCTCGCGACGCCCGACTCGTACTACACCGACCCGGCGCTGCGCGAGCGCATCGGCGAGGTCCGCGTCCCGATCGAGGAGCTGCAGGAGCGCGGCATCCTCGTCGACCGCGACGAGGACGGCTACCTGCTCCAGATCTTCACGAAGCCGATCGGCGACCGTCCCACGGTGTTCTTCGAGCTGATCGAGCGGCACGGCTCGCTGGGCTTCGGCAAGGGCAACTTCCAGGCGCTGTTCGAGGCCATCGAGCGCGAGCAGGCCCTCCGCGGGAACTTCTGACGATGGCCCACTACCGCCGGGCCGGCAGCATCCCGCCGAAGCGCCACACGCAGCACCGGACGCCCGACGGTGACCTGTACCGCGAGGAGCTCATGGGGGAGGAGGGCTTCTCGTCCGACTCCTCGCTGCTGTACCACCGCGGCGTGCCGTCGGCGATCGTGGACGCTCGCCCGTGGCAGCTGCCCGACCAGGCGACGACCCCCAACGAGCCGCTCCTGGCGCGGCACCTCAAGCTGCACGACCTGTTCGACGGCGGCACGGGCCACGACATCGTCACCGGACGCCGGCTCGTCCTCGGCAACGCCGACGTGCGCATCTCGTACGTCGTGGCGTCCGAGACGTCGCCGCTGTACCGCAGTGCGACGGGTGACGAGTGCGTCTTCATCGAGTCGGGCACCGGCATGCTCGAGACGGTGTTCGGCCACCTGCCGTTCGGATCCGGCGACTACCTGATCGTCCCGCGGGCGACGACGCACCGGTGGGTCCCGTCGGGGGAGGTCCGGGCGTACTGCATCGAGGCGAACAGCCACATCAGCCCGCCGCGACGGTACCTGTCGAAGTTCGGCCAGCTGCTCGAGCACGCCCCGTACTGCGAGCGCGACCTGCGCGGACCCGGCGAGCCCGAGACCCGGGACCAGACCGACGTCGAGGTGTTCATCAAGCACCGGGGCTCCGGGCCCGGGGGACTGGGCGGGACGGTCCACGTCGTGCCGCAGCACCCGTTCGACGTGGTCGGCTGGGACGGCTGCCTCTACCCGTACGCGTTCAACGTCGCCGACTTCGAGCCGATCACGGGCCGCGTCCACCAGCCGCCGCCGGTGCACCAGGTCTTCGAGGGCAGCAACTTCGTCATCTGCAACTTCGTGCCGCGCAAGGTCGACTACCACCCGCTCGCGATCCCGGTGCCGTACTACCACTCCAACGTCGACTCCGACGAGGTCATGTTCTACGTCGCCGGCGACTACGAGGCGCGCAAGGGCTCCGGCATCGGCCGGGGCTCGGTGTCGCTGCACCCCGGCGGCCACTCGCACGGTCCGCAGCCGTCCGCCATCGAGGCGAGCCTCGGCGCGGAGGCGTTCGACGAGCTCGCCGTCATGGTCGACACGTTCCGTCCGCTCGAGCTCGGCGAGGCGGGGACGGCGTCGGACGACGGGCAGTACGCCTGGTCGTGGGGCAGGCAGGCATGACGACCGACTTCGGACGGACGACGCTGCCGTACTGCTCGTTCGTCCCGCCGGGGGAGAAGCACCCCCGAGTCGGCGTCGGGGTCGGGACGGACGTGCTCGACCTGACGGCTGCCGCCGCCCACGTCGTCCCGGACCGGTCCGGGCTGTTCGCGGCCGGCACCCTGGACCCACTCCTGGCGGCTGGTCCCGTCGTGTGGGACGAGGTGCGCACGGCGCTGACCTCGTGGATCGCCGAAG
>Ga0247730_1000598_pt1 | contig 24628 bp, 27 predicted proteins | sample UWRJL073202C2_FD_180959 | JGI IMG/M metagenome (GOLD analysis project Ga0247730, IMG submission 180959) | Plant litter microbial communities from Arlington Agricultural Research Station in Wisconsin, United States - UWRJ-L073-202C-2 | ecosystem: Environmental > Terrestrial > Plant litter >... | reverse complement strand
TCACTGGGCTGTCACAGACGTCGTACGTTCCTTGTCCCAATTTCATCCCTATATATATATCCTCATTCATCTCTCGTTCCAGGGAATCGCACTAGTAGGCGGTGGACTCATCCTAGGATTCCAATCCATGCAAACCTACATCATCGACGCATTCACATTACACGCCGCATCCGCATTAGCAGCCACCTCCTGTTTACGTTCTTTATTCGGCTTTGCATTCCCTTTGTTTGCGCCTAAGATGTATGCTGCGTTAGGGTATGGGAAGGGGAATACGATTTTAGCAGTGTTGGCGTTTGCTATTGGAGTTCCTTCGCCGATTTTGTTCTGGAAGTATGGGAAGAGAATAAGGATGTGGAGTAAACATGCTGCTGCATAATGCGCTAAACCTACATGTACTTCGATGATGAAGCCGCCAGGTCGCAATGTCCGAGACATGCTTGGATGCCGCTGCGAGGAGGTGGGTCGGATGCAATGATTGCACAAGTGAGATTTATAGCTCTCATTAGATATCTACATTACGCTGCAAAGGACTATATGCAATAATGGAGGCGTTCATATTTTCCTAGACTGTAAACTCTGTGGCTGTGTTAGACATCACTTTACTAGCACACCACCATTCATCATGGCCCCTCAAATGCCTAACACTGAAATAGCGAAAGGGATCAGGCAATGGATGACGGAACAACAACAAAACACCGGACCTTGCGAGATGAAGACACTGTACGCAATGACACGGGGAAAAGGCGTTGGTTCCGTTTTCGCGTCGCAGTTGGTGGACCGTGGCTTGCACCAAATTTCTAGTGTTGACTTGCATAGACACTGCACGACTTTCACTTCTTTCATTGGGGACACTTTCTTAGTCAGATCGGAATACATGACTACCTCTTTCGATCTTTTCAACCGGTTCTACCACCCCGACAAAATGCTAGCCGACTCAGACGTAACTGGCGCTACGACGGATACCTTGATGGAAGGTATACGCAAGCTCGTGCTACAAGCTAGGACCTACGATAAGCGAATGACGCCGTATTAAGGGGTCAATCTTACAGGGCAGCCAGGAATCGGTTCGTGCTAATCTCAGGCTATATACCCAACTGTCGTTTTGCTCAAACCAACGCAATAATGCAGGAAATACCACGTATCTAGCATTTATCCTTCGGATTCGCCTTCTGGCCCGTATCCCCACCATCGTGCAGGTATCTGGAACACATTTCTGTGTTTTCTGTGACGAAGGCCGTCTGGTGATGCCCATCAGCTCGATAACGACACCTGGAAATCTTGCCATGGCTCTACCACGAGGAACCTAGTGTCTCCTCGATGGGAATGACCAAGAAGGAGTTTATGATATCTTCAAGCTCAACGACTTTATTATTGTGTATGCGACATCTCCTCAGAAGGGGCGCTTTTCTTGGGTTTCTAAGGCTTACGCTGCTGTCGTAAATTACTACATGTGGCCCTGGTCATTATCTGAGCTTCTCATTGCGTACGTACGCGTCTTGTCCTGTTGAATTATGATACTAATTAATGATATTCAGTCGCTCATTCAAGTCACCAGGCTGCACCGAAAGTAACATGGAGGAATTTCACGCTCTCTATACCCCTTCGGCACGGGACGCTTTCGGTTGGGCATATGCACTGTCTGCATACGAGAAACACACCAATACTTTTCTGACGGTGATGACTCTAGAATGTCTGCAGAATGCTTTGAGAGGAAGTCCAATATCGCCTACCAGTGACCTTATCGTTCCCTTGGATGATATCATATCCTACAAATTCTTCCTCATCAAACCGTCTACTTCCAGCCGTAGCATCCCTGAACTCTCACGCAGCACTTGTACAATTTGATCGACGACTATCTCAGACAGCTTGATCAGCACGCAACTATACGATTGTACTTGCCAGTGGGAAAGGTACCTCAGGCTATGCACTGCAGAAAATGGTCTCCTCTGTCTTTCCAAGGGGTGGTCAGTGGAAAGTTAGACTCATGCAGGCCAGTTCGGAAGGCCCCGTCAATATGAATACGAAATGGAATCTGCAATCGTCCTTCAAGTACGTTAGGCTACTAGGCCAACAAGATGACTATATCATCGATAGGGGTGCTTTTCCATTCCCCAAGCCACTCGTCGTCTTCAAATTTACGAAAGATTGCAGTACAGACGGCCTGAATCTCAGAGACGGTGTTTACTACGTTCCGAAAACTGCCAATCAGGTGGCTTTCGATGCGTTTACGTTCACTGCATCCACGCGTACCGCCACGGTTTTCCAGATCGCAGGGGCTAAACAACACGATGTGAAACCAGACGGAATTCGTTGGTTGAAATCACGCGGCGTAGAGAAGATTCGATACGTTCTTGTGACGGAGGACCAGGATGTTACGATTTCTATTGCTCATGAATTGTACTCAGAGATTGACCCAATGTTTGGCAGTTGGCCCTAGATCCCAAGGACTTTAACATGCCTACTTAGCTGTTGTGTTGTACGAAAGAGATCTATACAATCAAATTCTGCAGCTTGTTAGATTGTGTGTCAATCACGATATGTGTTTATGGTCGAGTATAATATTAATAGTACCATTCAAACTTAAGTATACAACAGCTTGCTATGATGCCCCATCTTTTCCCGACTTATTTTTCAAACCTACATTCGACAATTTACTGGACAGCTCGTCCTCTTCATCTGCTGCAAAGGTCCAACTGCCAGCAGTCGGAGTCATTTGCCCGTCGTCATCATCAGAAGCCGTAGAGGCTGCTTGGAAATCTCCGAATTCATCGCCAAAGCTATCGTCAAAATCGTCTCCAAAGGAAGAGTTCCCAGCGCTGTGAAATGGCGATTCTGAGCCAGAGAAAGGACCGAAACCGTCCTGAGAATTGTCAGACATGTGTTGCGGATAAGAGCGTGATACTTACTTCGTCGGCAGGGCTCGAAAACCCAAGGTCTATAGAATGTGAAGTGGGTGAATTTGAACCAAACGCGTCCTGTGAATCCTTCAGTGCATGCCTTTGAGAAGCTCCCAAGTTGCTCACATCAAACCCGCTGGATAGCGGTTTTCGACTTGATCCACTTTGGTTATCTTGACGAGCCCCTACACCTGGAGGTGACTTCAACGTGAACGGGGAGGATCTGGACAGCCATCCCCCTCCATCTTCGTCGTCGTCGGATCCAGAATTTTGCAAGAACTGGGAAGTACCACGTTCAGTTTGACATCCACGATTAACTGCGCATATGAGAATTACCTCGTCATCGTCGAAATCGTCCATTGGAGGTCCAAAATCAGCGCTGCTCTCTCTGGTCAATTTTCCAGTTCGTTTGAACTCCCCTTCCGTCTTATCCTCAAGCGTGAGCGTGTTGGGTTCAGCTTCATCTACTTTCCATCGTCCAGCAGTACCAGCAGAGACTACAGGCTTTCCTCCTCCGAGAGATATTGCATCTCGCTTCTTTGTTTCCTCGTACTTTCCTTCGACATACGCGTTCCAGCCAGAAGGTATAGAGGGCATAAGAAGTGTGATATCGGAAGAGGTAAAGCGAGAGAGCGAGGAGATGACGTCCTCAGAGATTAACGTCAGGTGGCCCATGTATCCTTGCCGTAATCCATTGGGTTTTGAGCTATAAAAGTCTGTTAGCTACAGATCAGCGTGATAGGGGACCTCGAACCTTTCCACGTCATTGAGCTCTTGCATATCCAGTATCCGTTGCATAAGTTTGCTATCACGAAGAATAGATATTGCCATTTCCTTATTCAAGCCGGAGTCGAAAGGGCCGGTGAACACTTGGTGAAGGATATCGTACACAGCACTGTGTAAGAAATTGTTCCACGGAAACTCGGAAAACAGGTCCTATAACAAGGTAAGTCAGGGAAAACGGAAACTGGCACGAACGAACTAATAAGACAGAGAAAACATTGCATTTCAATATTGTCTCTTTCATAGTGTCGCCAGGGTGCATGGGGAGGTCTATCAGCGAGCGAGAAGATCTGTTTGCCCCATTCAGAATTTTCTCTGTTGCTGAGGCTAAAGGCAGTGATGACGGATCCCCGTGAAACGGCGTCTCGGGCGAAGAGGATAATGATGCGCCAGGGCTAGGAGATTCTGCCGACATCATCATGATTTCCTCCATCGCAGCTTCGTCTTCATCACTGCTCAGCGTATCCTCATCCGAACTCAAAGATGAACGCGAGCTCTGGGACCGGTAGTTGCCAGACACAGGAAACTCCAGGGAAGGTGTTCGCCGATCCAATCCATCTTCGTCTGTCTGAGGACCTGACTGGCTAGAGTCACCATCCTGTAACGAGATGACATATGCGAGCTCGTCGAGAGAAGCAAGACCGCCTTGCAAGTGACCTTCCGAGTCGTAGAGGTGGTCGTGTTTGTGGGATCGATTCAATATGGCCATATTTGAGCAGTGTATAAGTTCAGCAATAAGCTCGATGAGGCGAAAACGCTCGGTGGTGAGGGGCACAGTGTCACCCAGAGACGATGGTTTGAGTCCATCCTAGGAAACATTGAGAAAAGTTCCAAGGTGTTGACAACATAACCATACCGCGGATCGAGGAGTTTTCAGATAGCCTACTATAGTCTCCAACTGGTCCCCCATTTCTTGCAATACAATCCCCATATTAACCACACCCATCTTCTCGGTCATCTCATTGAAAGCATCTTCCATAGCCTGTCTGCATAGGTCAGGTTGTGTGTGCATTTCCTGCTGAACTTGGATCATCCGGTTTCTCAATGAGTGAAACAGAAATGGCTCGAAGTAGTCAGAGTTGTTCTTTCGTATCAGTTCAATGATTACACCTGCCGATTGAATTACTGAAGAGATCATGGACTCGAATTCCGGGAGATTCGGAGAGGATTCAGAGGCGACATTGCGATCGACAGAGAAGTCAAGCATCACATAGCCCACGAGTTTTGAGAAGGCGGACTTGGTGGCGAGATCTCGAGCGAAGCAGTTGGACACGGTGGACTGCTGCATGCCTTCGCCCGGTGATGGGGTAGTCATCGCTATGATGGCTTTGAGCAGATCTGCTGCCACGAGGTGGATGTCTGGGGAGGTTTTGGGGTCGAGAAGGTCTAGTAGCCGGTCGAGAAAGTGTTGAGTTGATAGCCACTGGCACGAATACTGGATGAATAACGGCTGAATCGCGTAGAACTGTTCAAACACACCTCAATTACACCTTCTGTGCCCAACTGCCCATCCGTCTGGATCATACGGGTCAAAAGCTCGAGGAGAGGCTGACATTCTATGTGGTATACAAAGCGCTCGACGACATAGCTCTGGGTTTGGATGAATTGGAGGAGCTAGACACGAGACGTTCATAAGTTTCATGCCAGATAAGACGGTGGCGCACCTCTCCCGGCTTTTTATTCAAGAAATTACCGTTGATTTTGGCAAAGTGCGCTGCAGGAATTACGTTGCGCTCCATGTCTGCAGTGGACCGTTCAAAAATGGACTCCCAAAAGGGCACCATGAGCTGCGTCTGCTCATTCAAACATGTTTCTACTATTGACCAGATGTCGCTGCACAGGACTTCTGTTGCTAGATGAGAGTATCTGTGCGCGCAAATCTAACGAATCAGAACTCGAGGAGGATAGAACAATAGCGTAGAAACGCACTTTTGTAGCTTTTCATCCTCCGCTGCATCGTCTATTGCATACGACAACAGTCGCTGCAACACATCCAGCCTCTGAAAGTATTCAATAAGCCTCGTGTTCTGTGTCTTGCACTCCTGCAGAAGGTCGTCCTCGTCCAGTATGTTCTCTAGAGCGACATCTTCCTTGTCGAGCAAGCTCTCTATTCCTGAGCCGCTGTTGAAGCCGAATCTGTGCAAAATGCCGCTGGTCTGAGCATATGTAGACCGGCGCAGCCAGGAAATGTTTCAGAGGCACCTCCAGAACATGGCAGCTCGCTGTCAGTCGGCGGACTTGCGATATAGTACAGCAACGATGATGAGTGTAGAGAGCAAGGTAACGCTTTTGTCCCCTTGAATGCAATCAATAGTTACAATAGCAATGATCCAAAAAATCGTAAATAAGCTCAGTAAATACACAGTGTCCCATTCCTAATCTAAGAGGACTCCACAGTAATGCTAAAACTATGAACAAGTCCGATTTCAGCTTTCAAATGTAGCAAGCATAGCTGATAGGGAACTTACTCTGATCTGGTATGCCCCATTTGCCTTGGTTAGATAGCGGACCCATTTCACGCTATGGTAGTTGCTCTTCTCGAACACCTTCAAGAACCGCACGATCAAACCGGAGGCTGTAAACATTAAGACCTGGAAGTCCACGTCGATTGGCGGGCGTGCCCACGCTTGTCTGTGTGTAGTTGATGTGAGTTCAGCAGTAGCTGAGAACATGCATTCCTGCCCTCCTTGTATCCGGGGGATCCTGGACATCGTTAGAATGATGGTATCTCGGAACGAACCACACTCACTTCCAAACGACCACGTTCTCTCCTGGGACATACTTGGCTTTTCCAGACGCGACCTGACAATCTACGTTGACAGTGTTCAATGGAGTGGGTATCCGAAGAACAACGTTGGTCGCTGAAAGCTTGTTGCTGAAGTTGGTCTTTATAGTGAGGTCGTAGGAGACTTTTGTTGTCCCGATTTCTGTGACTGTAACAATGACACGAAGAGGCAGCTTCACATTTGTCGTCGCTCGATATCGCATCAGCTCAAACTCGCCGTCCGGGGGCACAAAGCTGATGGATCGATCTGCGTCAAAGTCGTTCAGGCGCACACACTGGTGGAAACGACAGTCATCTAGCTCCACAGCATCGCTCACTCCCTTCTCGCTCTTGTCAATTACAAGTTTGTCATTGAGCCCAAACTTGCATTCCGGAGTGCCAGTGAGGTAAGCTCGCATCTGAATATGGCCATCCACGTCTGCGCGCAAGATGTTTCCTACAGCAGCGATGAAGAACAAGACGATGCTGTTTCCAGGAAACACACGTACCTTTCGCACTCATGCTGAGATTCACTTCTTCTATCACATCCACAAACGCCTCATTCTTCTTGTATTTGACATCTCCACGGCGCCAGCTAGTTGCACCAGTAGCTTGGGCAGTAATTTTGGAGGACTCCTCTGCTGCTATAGCAGAAGAAACGACGCTCTCGGTGGTAATGTAGGACTTTAGGGTATCAATCTCGCTGTTCTGAGGATATCCGAAATCACAAATCTCTTGGAGCAAACGTTAGCTAGAAACGTGGCTGCACTTCCAGAGACAAATACCGTCAATAAGCTCATAGATTAGGACAAAGTTGTTCTTGACAGATTCCTCGTCAATCTTGCCGAAGTACGACTTGCAGATATTGATAAACCGGTAGCAGAACTCGAAGACCAGCGCAGCATTTGCGTTGCTCCTTTAATCATGGTTCAGGTAGGTAAGCACTGGCGTTAATTAGAGCGCAGAAAGATGTGGGACGTACTTGGTCACAGCAACAACGTATAAATTGTTGATTCGGACGTGGAAGAAGCTGGTAGAACCTAGCGTGATGATAGGAGACCTAACGTCGCTATTCGACACGACTTGAATGCGAAATACATCAGCTATTGATCGTCTATGAAACATGAGCAGGTGGTAAGCAAATCTGAAAAGTCACGCACTTGAAGTCTGTGCGATACAGTCTCGAAATCAAGACCTGGAGGTCGTGTCAGAGAGGCTGAAGCGTGTCTGCTCTTGCGGGAGACTCACTTCGCCTTTCTGGTTAAATATAAAGAACGCCTGGAGATACGAAGTTCAGCACTAGGCAGCAAGGCAAGAGAAACTGCATACAGAGATCATGGTATGAGGCGAAGAGGATGCGCACGTGCTCTCATTAGTGCTTGACTCCTGCCCTCATCTTCTCCTGGCGCAACCTGTTACATTTACTCACACATATTATGCCTGAGCCTGTAACAGCTTCCAGCAGTGCGTCCTCATCCGAATATGAGTCCGTCATTGCCAGTCCAACATCAGATACGTTCGATTCAGCGACCTTGCCAACCTCGGGCGCCGAGCAGCAGGAGCAAGGCAGCAACGATGGGTTGACTACGCCCACGGCTGCGACACACTTCTCACCTGAAAAGGACACAGATGCTTTGGAGCGTCAGAAGGCTGGCCTTTCTATTAGTAGAGCAAGTAGCGCCACTCCTGGCTCATCTCAGCCTCTTGCTACTTCCTCCAATTTCTCTGCCATCCCCCTGCTTCAAATCGTCTCCCCCTCTTCAGACGATGGCTCTTCTACAGCCCGCTTGAACCCTGCATCTCCAAGATATCTAAAGCCTAGGCAGTCAAAGCTTTCAGCCAAGAATTCAGCCTCCGCTGCATCCGTAGAAGCTGGCTGGGATGCAGAAACACCCACGAATGGAATGGTCATACAATACGGCACTTCCAATGAGATCGAACGACGTGCGTTCCATACCATTACCACTATACGTTAGACCTGAGACTCAAGATGCTATATAGATATCACGACAAGAGCATCCACAAATATGCTACGTCCTGCAGCAAACCCTAATTCAGGTTGGCTATTTTGCAAGATATTCTCAGAAGATTCCTTTGCCGCATGTGGGAGAATCCATATACTGCAAGGTGGTGTCAAGGCGTCAAAAAGCGTGAAAGACAACACATACGTGCGTTTAGAGTTATTTTCGAATGGTAGTTTCTCGCTGATTGAGCCAGTTCAGATGTTCTACGTTCTTGACGGCGCTGTCAATGTAAAGGTTCACGAAACACAGTATATCGTGTGCACAGATGGACTTTTCATCGTCCCTAGAGGTTCGTTTCTTCTCCCTGTGAATTATATAGCGTCGGAAGTTGATCATTATTGCAGGGAACGTCTACAAGATCGAAAACATCTCTTCTCGGACAGCTAAATTACTTTTCTTCCAAGCTCGAGAGGTTGCTTCAGGTGAAGACCCTCTCATTATGCGGAACAGCATGCAAGTTCCATCCCTGCCCACGCAGAAAATCATTACCGTCGCTGGTTTCGCTTTCGAACGCCTGCTAAAGCGCTTCAACTACCTCCGCATTATTCTTCTGAGGTGGTACACTCGAACCAGTTTTGCTGTTGGCAGGAGGCTCAATGGGCCTCGGGCATATTGGCTATACTTTCTGTTGGGATTCGTCTTGAGAGGACTGCTGGGATTGAGAGGCACATTGAGGAGAATCAACGTGCAGATGATACATGCTCCTCCACGATGAACACTCTTTCCATACAGACTGTCCGCTATGTAGCTTGTTTTCCTCCTAGGTTTTGTTTCTGGACTGCTATTATGTATATTAAACTTTTAAATGCTCTACGTATCAGTTCGAAAGCAAGAACGAATTGTAGTTGTCGCTGCCCGGACCGAAGGGAGGTTCGGAGAGCGGGCGGTTGGCGGTGTCGAGGGTACATGTGCGGTCCGAATCTCCGACCTTGCCCAAAATATAACCACGATGCTGAACACTGCTGAGTTCCCTGCACGCACACACGAACACAATGCTTTCTCTGGAAGAGGTTTCTAAGCACAACGACGCCAGGTGCGCTATTTGCATCTATTCTTTTGACACAAATACTTACTGTGAGCCATGAAAGCTCCTGCTGGGTCATTGTCAATAGCAATGTCTACGACGTTACTGAATTCTTACCCGCACATCCTGGGGGCGCCAACATCATTCTGAAATATGCAGGAAAGGATGCTACACTCGTCTACGAACCGATACATCCGCCAGATGCGTTGGAGAAGAACTTGGATGCATCTAAACACCTTGGCCAACTGAATGCAGATGCTATTCAAAGTGTTCGCACTGCCCAAGAGAGCAGGAAGAAGACGGATGACGAACTCAGGTCAGAGCAGGAATGGAAGCAACGACCCCCTCTGAGTCGGATGCTCGGTCTCACTGATATCGAGGTGTGTGTTCTGTGACAATGAGTCTTACTGGGGTTGACTTAAATAATATATGTAATTTCAGGAAGTTGCCAAGAAAGTATTATCGTATAAAGCTTACGCTTATTACTCTTCAGCCTCTGACGATGAAATGAGTAAGTCAGATGCTATTCGTTCCCAGAATGTCAGCTCATCCATTGCAGCGAATGCGGAGAACATCAGAGCGTTCGCCAGGTTCTTCTTCAATGCACGTATCATGCGTCCAGTATCTGAAGTGGACCTGTCTACAACTATCCTTGGCCACAAAACATCACTCCCTATCTTTGTCTCCGCGTCTGGTCTGGCGAAACTTGGGCATCCACTTGGAGAAGTCAATATTGTTCGTGGTTGTGCATCGTCAAACATCATACAGATGGTCTCGAGTAACGCTTCATGCTCCTACGAGGAAATTGCTAAAGAAGCAAAACCCGGTCAAAATCTCTTCTTCCAGCTGTACAAGAATTCTGATAACGCCGTGGCTGCGAAACGTGTTCAAGAGGTGGAGCGCCTGGGCTACAAAGCTATTTTCCTTACAGTCGATGCCGTTGTATCTAGCAATAGGACGCGAGACGTGAAAGCACCCTGGGAGTTGGAAGACAAGGAAAGCGGACGACTGAGATATTATGTGGAAGGAAGGGAGAGTGTAGAAGACACTGTTATCGCAGGGACATCAGGCAATTTAGTGGCGATGGACGACCAAAATATGACTTGGGAAACAACAATACCTTGGCTGCGAAGTATTACGAAACTTCCCATAGTAGTGAAAGGGATTCAATGCGTTGAAGTGCGTATCTTGCAGAAGTATTTTATGTGATTTAGAGGTATTAATCGTTTCACAGGATGCTGTACTTGCGGCAGAAGCAGGTATCGATGGAATCTTGTTGTCTAACCATGGAGGCCGCCAACTGGAATAGTAAGTTCCTCTGCAAATTATAGGCATGTATCTGACCTGCTCTGCAGCTCTTTGCCGCCAATGGAGGTTCTCTACCAAATACGACAGCAACGGCCAGACGTATTCAACAAGCTTGAAGTTTATATTGATGGTGGTATTCGTCGTGGAACGGACGTGCTGAAAGCACTTTGCTTGGGCGCCACTGCTGTGGGCATGGGTCGCCCCTTTTTATATGCTCAAAGCGCATATGGGGAACAGGGGGTTCAGAAACTAATCTCGATATTCGCAAGAGAGCTTCGGACAGGCATGAAGCTGATGGGAGCAGCAAGTGTGACGGATCTAACACCTGATAGGGTCAGTCAAATTTGTTACTCTATTTTCGGTGTACTCACTATCAAACATAGGTTCAACGAGTTGATTGGCAGCCTTTGGAAAGAGCACGTCTATAAATTTCATCACACTCTAGCACAGCTACCTACTTACACGCACAGTACGATACTAAGTATCTCAATTTATATGGATCTCGAATTGGCTAGCTATCTTTACTGCAACTGTCACACGCATCAAGAGAGGGTTCAGAAATTGGAATAACAAGACGGTTTCAAGTTGTATTGCAATATCTAGAGCTCGAGTGACACAAAACCTTAAGCACTCCCAGGGAACGCCCCTAGCGTAAACAGAGTCTGCTTCTGTTTTCCCTTTCCCTTCTTTCCTTTTCCACCTGGTGCAGCGGGCTCTACTTCTGAGCCGCCTTCCACTGGTGGTGATGCGGATTCACTACCTCCACCCCATACATTAGTCGGAGGTGCAGTTGGAGTTCCTAATATATTCCTCAACGAGCTATTTCCATTGATCTGGGGCTTGGCCCTCGCTGGCCCAGCCGTGGGTAAACCAGGGAAGGCTGACTTCGATAATGTAGGAGGTGGAGGAACTTTCTTGGGAGGATCATTGGAGTAATTCCCGGAAGAAGATTGTGCTGAACGAGTAGCACTTGCACTCCATGGTGTCGATCTCTGTGGTTGACGGAATGCAGGTCCAGGCGAGGGTGTCGGAGCAGCTATACTGGTCGGAGTGGGCCGCAAAGCAGGAAATTTATCTGCTCTCGGTCCAACGGTGGAAGGCCCGGGTACAGGTCCAGGTGTAGACGCAGCCCGAGCAACACGATCCCAAACCTGGTTGGATGTCTGATGAGAGGAGCGCGTTGTAGTTGTTTGCTTCGCGTTGAGCACTCTTCCGGATGCGATCCCAGCATAACCTGTACCCAGCGCTGAAGGAGTGAGGTCCGGAAATTGGCGTCGTTGCTGTCCCAAGAATTAGTGTCAGTTCGTGGAATGGTGTTCAAGGAATTGCATTACCTCGATATCGAATCCCTTCCAAGAAGAAAGCAGGTCCTGCTTCTTGTCCTCTTCATCAAGCAAATCTACCACCCCATTTACAACGCTTGCTGTATGCTCCAGGTTCTGATCCAAAACGTTGAAGATGGTAGAAATCACATCGCGTGCACTGGACTCATGCGCACGATATCCTCGGATAGCAGCTTTGACTGCAGGAACAGCAGCAGCAGGATTCTGCGCCAGATTATTCAACCTTCCCAAGAATGCGGTATGTCTCCTACAAATAACGTCGTGATTAGTAGGGGCGCGAATTAGAGGTAATCATGACATACTCCAAGGTCGCCGCATCAACATCGGGCCTCTGAGGAGAAGGACTGGGTCGTCGACTTGGTCCTGGAGGTGTCGCGCGCGGAGGAGGTGCGCCTGCTGCCTCGGTCAAAGTTGCGCCAAAACCCTCACCCCTTCGTCTTCCTGGTCTTGAAGGACCTGGTGCCGGAGGAGGAGGAGGTTGTGCTTGTTGTCTCGGCGGTGGCTGAGCTTCTCTTCTCCCTCTTCTATTCTGTCCAACTTCCTCATACCCAAACTCGGCTTGCACGCGCTGGACGTTCTTTCGGTCTCTGGATGTCATATCAGCGCCATGCTCTTCTACCTGATGAGCTTGAAGATCCAGTGTAGTATTGAAGACAACAAATTTGTTGGCTTGACATGTTGAGTTCATACAAGGATAGTGCGCGTTATTGAAATGTCGCTCGAGGCTAGCATAGTTATGGAAGCTGGTGATCTCTGTCAGGAATGAACACGATGCGGAAGAGCAGAAGACTCACTATTGGTCCCTGATCTCGTTTCGTTTACATAGGAAGCACTCTTCGTGTTTCTCTCGCATGTGTGCATACAGCTCGTCATTCCCAAAGAAACATTCACGACAGAACTCGCATAGTGGATGGATCCCATTCTCCATCTCTCCTTGATCCTTAGCCGGCTGCTGGGTTTTCTGACGTCTTCCGTCATTCATGGAGGGCAGATGGGTAGTGAGCTCGGTGAAAGTGTATAGAGTATGCTCATGCGCAAATACTTTCTTGGTTCTGATGCAAAGATCGCTGCAAAACACTATCAGAGATATTCTCCAACACTCTTTGCTATAGAAGCTCACCAAAGGAGTTTATTGTGCGAGGCTCGGACATGAAGCTTGAGATCTGCCCAACCCTTTGCAATGTAGTCGCATTGTTGGTCAGGACAATTAAAGCGGAGTAGGATTAAAGTGTCTTCCATCATCTCTTGAGTCTCGAAGGATATGGCTGATTTAGAATCCTTGAATGGCACGCTCTCTGGCGTGAAGGACTCGTAGAGAGCATCGGGGGATGTGGTGAAGATGACAGATAGCTGAGGCTCCTATAGAAACGTTTGGTGATTGGAAACGGAAACAGTAGTCGAGCATGGAACGAACCTTGCAGAAAGTGCATTCATTCTTCTTGTAGAGAGCTCGCAGTCGCAACGCACAGACGTGGCAAGTTCGGTGATTGCAAGCAGAGACAGAGTAATACTTTACAGGCTCTGCACAAATCCAGCAAACATCGTCTTCCTCTTGAGCAGCTTCGTCAACATTCTGTGCTACACTTTGTGGAATCGACTGTGTGGGAACTGTAGCAGCAGGCTGAGGTGCTGCAGGCACTGAATTGGGCGCCCCTCTACCTCTCCCTCCCCGATTGGTTCGTCTGCCTCTGCCTGGATTCCCGCCACGCTGCGGACGGGGTTGAGACTGCGCTGTTGCAACGGTAGACATGATTGACTGCGTAGTGGGTATGAGAATAGAGTGACTGGAGATTTCAAACGTGCTTTTGTACTTCTAGACAAGTGGACGCGACTCGACAAGGCGGCACCGAGCTCAGCTCAGCTTCAAAGCGGCTGACTAAGCAATATTCTCCCTGCAGCGTCCTCCAACATTGAAGACGATTCCTGCTCTCTCTGCTCAACCAATTCTCTACAAACTATGGCGGTGGCTTCACCAATTCACAGTGCATCTATTCCCAGATGGAAACCGTCACACATTTCAAGTTGGCCATGTGAGATCTCGATTTAGATCCTCGCAGCATAATATCCGTCCGGACTCTTTTACAAGGGGGATTTCGAGGCACTTTCCGGAGAATCCTCCAATTGCAAGATGCGCAAAACGGCTAAACCTATAATTGAAACAGCAGCATTGGACGTTCAACTGACCGTAGGGTAGGGCTCGGCCGATCTATTGCCGCTGAATCGGCCGAGTTTCGCTCCAAATGACTCACTTCTGATCAAGTCAGAATTTTGAGGTAATTATTGGCGCACCCTTGCATTCCCCGCTCTCAACTTGGACTCGTACCACCACCAGGTCTCTCAACTCGTCGTAAAGACGCTGTTATAACATTCCTTAACCTCAAAAACTTCTTGCCACCATGTCGTTGCCAGCTGCCAGGTTACGCGTGCAAGCAGTACCCAAAAATGCCCCTTCCTTCATACGATGCAGATCCAACGTTGCATCCGGGAGTCCCATGCTCGATGCCAAGTCGAGAGTTCAAGCACATGCACGAAACATAAGTCGTTCAACGGCCCAAAATGCTACACCTGCGCCAGAAGTCAAGTGCGTTAACACTTTACACTGAAACCGTCAGCTGGTCTGAATGTCTTTTTTCCTAGGCGTCCATCACCTGCACCTGGCTTTCAGCAGATCCCCACGAAAAATAACAATGTCGACATGCCCACCAATCCTATGTCAGGCCCAGGACTCGCCCCAAATGCACCTCTTGACCACTCATTCGTTGGCTTGTCAGGCGGCGAGATTTTCCATGAAATGATGCTTCGCCATGATGTAAAGCATATCTTCGGCTATCCTGGAGGCGCTATCCTACCCGTGTTTGACGCGATATACAATTCCCCCAACTTCGACTTCATTCTACCTCGACATGAACAAGGTGCAGGACACATGGCGGAAGGTTATGCAAAAGTAACTGGCAAGCCCGGAGTCGTTCTTGTAACGTCTGGCCCAGGTGCTACCAATGTCATCACAGCCATGCAGGATGCACTGAGCGACGGTGTTCCTCTGGTAGTGTTTACTGGACAGGTCGCGACCTCGGCAATTGGTTCGGATGCTTTCCAGGAGGCGGATGTCATCGGTATCTCCCGCAGTTGCACGAAATGGAACGTCATGGTCAAAGACATCTCAGAGCTTCCCAGACGTATCAATGAGGCCTTCAAGATTGCCACCTCAGGTCGCCCCGGCCCCGTCCTTGTCGATCTACCCAAGGATGTCACCGCAGGCATTCTCAGGACGCCTCTGCCATACAAGGCAACCACTCCTGGCATTAACCTTGGCCTTCCCATGAACCCTCTGCAGACATTGGATAATCCCACCGACATGCGGCAGATCAAGCGTGCCGCAGAGCTCATCAACCAGGCTCAGCGCCCTATCATCTACGCAGGGAATGGTGTTCTATCGTCTCCTATGGGTCCCAAACTTCTTGCCGAGTTGTCACAGAATGGAAACATCCCTGTAACGACCACCCTGCAAGGATTAGGCGCGTTTGACGAGCTTAATGAGCGTTCGTTACACATGTTGGGCATGCACGGCTCTGCATACGCCAATAATGCTATGCAGCGCGCAGACGTCCTTATCGCTCTTGGTGCTCGATTTGATGATCGTGTAACAGGAACTCTAGCCACTTTTGCTCCTGAAGCCCGTCTTGCTGCCTTACAAGGACGCGGTGGCATTATCCATTTCGAGATCCAGCCCAAAAACATCAACAAGGTCGTGGAAGCTTCTGTCCCTGTCATTGGCGACGTCGTTACCAATTTAGCCAATTTGGTGCCCCTTATCAAGTCAGCCCCAAGAGAACCATGGTTCGGTGAAATTAAAGAGTGGAAGGAGAAATACCCGTTCACATACATAAAGAGCAAGGGCGAGAATGCGCGAATGAAGCCTCAGGAGGTCATTGAGGAGTTGGATGCGCAGACGAGTCACATGAAGGAAGATGTCATTATATCCACTGGTGTTGGCCAACATCAGATGTGGGCTGCTCAACATTATCGTTGGACCCACCCCCGTACTATGATAACATCTGGCGGTCTCGGTGTAAGTCTTCCGCACGGCGTCCCAACAATTCTTTCGCTGACGCACTTTTCTCCAGACAATGGGTTTCGGTTTACCTGCCGCCATTGGTGCGAAGGTCGCGGAGCCGACCAAGACTGTGGTTGACATTGACGGAGATGCCTCGTTCAGCATGACCGCTATGGAGTTGGCCACGGCTTCGCAGTATAATATCGGTGTGAAAGTTATGGTTTTGAATAACGAGTTCCAAGGCATGGTTCTTCAATGGCAAGGTATGCGATAGTATTCTTAGAGCGACTTCTCGTGTTGAATGGCTATTCTCTAGATCTCTTCTACGGCGCACGGTACTCGCACACGAGGATGACCAACCCTGACTTCATCCTGTTGGCACGCGCAATGGGTGTACATGCCATTAAATGTAGCAATGCTGCTGAGCTCCCAGCCAAGATGAAAGAGTTCTTGGAGTACGACGGCAACAAGCCTGTGCTCATGGAATGCTTGGTGGAGCGCAATGAGCATGTTTTCCCAATGGTTCCCGCTGGAAAGGCACTACATGAAGGCATCCTCCATCCATCCCTGCGTCCCAAGGCAGCATAACGCTTCCCATCGCCACCATATTTTCTTCTTTCGGTTGCTTTGCTTGTATAACCAGTCTGGGAAACTACATACTTCCGCGCTATTCTCTCTTTTGCATAATTCGCAAATGTACTATCACTTACATTCAAAGTTATCGGTATATACTTACCTCTACGCATTTTCCCGTTGCATATTTCATCCAAAATGTCTGGTCTCGCGGAGACCAATGCTTACATCTTTCTAGTTAGCGTCATGAACAGTATACTTAGTTAGGACATGATTGTTTGGGATCTACGTCTAGTTCGATGCATATTACAATTTCGAACGTTGGACATCTATTGAACTGAATACTTCCATGAGCGTCTTTGCTAGTTCTTCTGGATTTTCTTGGACAACCTGTAGGATGCCATGGTTAACGGTTACAGTTACGCTGCTAACTCGTGTTCACTCACAAAGTGGCTTGCTTTTGGTATCCTCTTGACGGAAGTAGCCTGAGAAACTTCCTTTAGAGCATCCTGAATGAAATCGAGGCTGCATAAAACTAGGTTAGAACGTTTCTCAAAAAAGTGCTGCTGTAGACTCGAACTGACACTAGCCCCTCGTCTTCGCCCCATATTAGATGGATTGGCGTTCTCTTCGAGATCGTGGGAAGCCGTTGACATGCATCAAAGTATGCTTCCACTTCTGGATAGGAAGCTGCCTCTTGGCGTTTATCGCATTTCAATGTAACCTCCCCCTTCTCGGTGATTATCATCCCTGCCGTCTAGAAGACCGCAATTAGGCAGATGCACTTAGATGATGCAGCAATGAATAATCTTGTGCGTACCGTCATTATACGAACCGCTCGGGAATCCCAGGTTAGCCATGGAACTCGCTTGGACATCCATTCGAAAGCTTGGTCTGCACTGGCCCATGTGTCTCGACGCTGCAAAGTAGAACTAACGACGAAATTCATCGTAGCCATACGTACGTCGTAATGATCTAAAGGAGAGAAAAAAGCTCTTTGTTAACACTTCGAATGAATATAGCCAAACGTGGTTACCTGTGAAGAGCTGTCGACTGGTGATAACAGATTCAACTAGAACGAGAGCAGCAACGTTGGGTATGTTACGATATGCCAATGTTCTAAAGAATACGCCATTAAGGAACTTAATGTGCAGTGGCCGAACTGATCTATCTTACATTGCTGCTGTTCCCGCGGAATGGCCGACTAGAACGAGGCGGTGGCCAGATACGTGATGCGATTGAGCAAAGGTTTCTATGGCCGAAGCCCAGTCGTATAACGCTATACAGAGTCCGTGAGCTCCCAGAGAACCTGGCAGAGTCGAGAGGGGAGATAGAGATACGAACAAACGCCTTTCGGCATATTCTCTAAAATGTCTTTGTTGACTATAGCCGCATCGCCATGATTCTGCCGATCGAAAGACCAAGCCTCTCGTATTTGACAGTGTCGATCCACAGAGTGCTGAGAATCAAATATACTCTGTAAAACCGGCTCCCAGTGTTCTTTATCTGCACGAAAATAAGCGCTTGCCGTAGATGCTCTCAAGCATAACGCTTGAGAGCCATGGAGGGCTATAGAAACGCGTACTTACGAGCACCAATGCAGTGGGCGAGAATGAGTGTCAGGCCGTATCTATTCTCCGCAGAGCGCTGGGAAGTATAGCGCTTAGCCGTTACAGTCAGTCCACTTCCAGATGCAGGCGAAAATATGAAAGGCGTAGCGTCCATCATGAGTATTACAGACCAAGAAGGAAGGATGAAGCTGGCCGGCTATGGTCCCATTAAATATCCAGGAACGACCGGCTCAGGTGGGAGGGAATTCTAATAGCCGATAACCGGAGCGCCACACCTCGCCACACCAGCTTCATCCTCAAGGAAATCAGCGAGACTTAAGTCCAGTTGGCTCATCTGAATTTGTCGAAGGCATATCGTCTTTTGTGGCCAGTTTCCCCTTTTAGCCGCTTTCCCGAGCCGAGAAAAGCCAGGTAAAGAGGAATGCGAACGACAGTACAGTATATAGTAGCTACTGTATGCTTGAGTACATTAAAGTCTAAGACGTACTTGAGAACCAAATGCCATTTTCCGCACGTCGAATACATGCTCTACAGTAATCAGCCTCTCCACCTTTTCCCTAACGATTGTTCCGCCAGTGAATGCGGTCACAGTTATCCTTGTTGTCGACTGGCAGTACGAGGATGAATAGCACAGATTCCGGATCAGGTTTCGAGACGTCAACTAATTTTTGCACTACAATATCGAGGTCGGGTGCAGTGATGCGAGGACGTAGTTCGCTCGAGACTGATCAAATTTATTTCCTGTGGCCTCGATGTCCATGTGATATTGGAAATCGTAGTTCAGTTGGTATTCAAGGAAATCTTGTTCCTGCATGTCTGATTGAAATACACTACAGTGTGAAAATCAACAAACATCACAGATGGACAAAGCGGACATACCAACATCTTCTTTATAGCAAAAAGGCGCGCCTCGAAGTGCATATTGTTTATACTCCTCCAAGATGGGTCGACGGGAAGTCACCAGTTGGTAAAGACTGGTCCATATTTCCTGCGGACCATCACTAACAGCAGGTCTAGACGTCCGTAAAGCACCGTCAAGTGACATAGTGCTGATGACCTCCATTTCGTGCAATGTAGGGGCAAGAACGAAGTAATAACATAGAGGAAGCGACATTCTACGTCCAGCATCGACAGATATCGAATCTGCTTGCTGCAATCGCCACAATCGTAAAATCTCACACAAAAGTTCCGGAGATTAGTTGTAAATCTGTTGCGAGAGCATGCTTGAAGCTGAAAAAGCTTTGGCTCCAATAATGAGGACGAAGCCCAATGTATCCTCATGAGACTCTGAACGCTCAGAAGATCCTCGGAGTCGAATGAAGGCAAGAAGTGCTGGGAGATATCGATCGTTCGTCGCTAGTTCGTCGCCAACTATGCCACGATCCTCGTGATTGTACTGGTGATTCCTCGAGAGCAGGACGTATTACCGGTCGAAAATTGTACAACGCTGCGTCCAGAATGGTCATGAACGTGTAACTGTCTGTTACATGGTATCCTCTGGAGAATTCATGTAATGATAACAAGGCTGGAATGTCTCCACTCCTCGCTTTTTCTGTGATCTGTGACGCTAGCGCGGGCATTCCGGGAGGTGGCGGTTGAAACGCAAAGTTTGCTCAATGGCATGTTGATGCGCCATCAATCTGCGGCAATCAAACAAAAACCCTCCGGATACGAGTGTGCCGCACCTCTTTGGCCTGACTTCCATCATCTCACCTTTACTTTCTCCACATCTCTACTGAAACGCTGCGAACATAAAATGGCGGGGCCAGCATGGCACTACGTTTTGAAATTCATTATTACTGGTGCGTTCTTTAGAGCTAGCTCAGGCTTACAGCATGGTAACCTCACGTTCTCCTTAACACAGGCGATGCAGCTGTGGGGAAGTCCTCATTGCTCATACGATTGACCGACCAGCGGTTTCTTTCTAACCCAGATCCTACCGTACGTATAATACCCACCATGCACGTACCACCTGACGCGTGCCCTGTCATAAAGCTAGGGGTAGAATTTGGGTCCAAGCTCATAACATTACCGGAAGAGAACAAGGTCGTGAAGCTTCAATGTGCGCTAGTTGTCCCGTCATCTACTTGTACAATGTTCTTATTTTGTTTCTGTAGGCTGGGATACTGCCGGCACAGAGTCCTTTAGATCCATAACACGGTCATATTATCGAGGTGCTGCTGGATGCCTCCTGGTCTACGACGTCACATCACGAAAGAGTGCGTCCAGCCAGTCTCTCATATTCCTACCGTTTATTTACCCGTCCTGCTTTTTTCTTCTAGGCTTTCAGAGCGTGCGTTCATGGCTGTCAGATGTCAGAGAACACGCAGATCCGCATTTAACCTGTATATTGGTTGGCAACAAGGTGGATCTATGCTCGGATGAAACCCAACGACAGGTGACTTCAGAAGAAGGGGCTGCTTATGCACGAGAAGAAGGAATCTTGTTTGTGGAGGCCAGTGCGAAGTCTGGAGAGAATGTGGAGAAAGCTTTCGTGGAGGCCGCCGTCGATATTCTGGACAAGATCAAACGAGGAGTCTTTGACGACGAAAGGGTGAGCTCTTCTTACTACCGAAGACTCATCCGCTAACTACGAATATTATCAAGTCCCCGGGCGTTAAGATTCCTAAACCTAACAACAACACTTTAACACTGGAGCAAAGTCCAGCGTCCCGGTCTTCCTGTTGCTGATTTGGAGCATTATTCTCCGCACCGGAGGTGACAAACAGTTGTCCGACGTGCCATAAAGCGACTCTCTGATGAACATGAACGCAATCCGTCCGATCTCCTATAGCGACAGGATATCGGAAACATGCTGTTCAGTGTAATACTACCTTATTCCTTGCACCATTGGGTTTTCTTTGTGATTGGACGTATTTTATTATGTATTGTAAACTATAACGTACTTCACCGTTCAACTCAAGCTCTTGGCTTGATATAGCCTTATCTTGATTCCTTTCTTCCGTAAACAAAGACTTGTGCTCCTCTCTGGACGCACGTTCTTTCTAGATCTTGTACAGTCTCTCTCCACGCAGACCTGTGATAAAAGATGGCGTTCCTACCTCTCCCTCGCTCGTGTGTAGATGATGTAGATAAGAGGTGTTGTCGTTCGTTACTCAGGTATATTTTTCCAGGCTCGCTGCTCTCCACTTGGCCCCAGCATAATACGCTGGTCTTCTACCACTGCCACAGTTATCTTTACTCGGGTATCTCTTAGTGACAAGATCTCATAGAAGACAACTTTAAAGTTGATGTCCTTCCACACGTCTTTCAAGAAACTTGCTCTCGTTCTCTCAGGCTATGCAGTCAGGGGGCCGAACATAACATTTGAACAAATGAAGTAACCAGGAATAATTGCATGTTCAATTGTCGTATTCTGAATCCTTGTAGTCATGTCAATATACAGCGCCCCAAATGGGCGCAATCCTGTCGACTTCCTCGCCACCCCTTCCCCAAAACCCAACCAAGCCCCAGGCCCCTCCATTGCCCGCATCTGTCGGTACCGTAGTAGTGAGACAATCACTAGTGCTTACGCCTCCTTCCAATGTGCTACCCAGATTCGTGGTGAATTGCAAGTAGAATATGCGCGTGTGAGTGCTGTGCTGTGCAGAGCAAGCAGTGACCTGGACGATATACTCTCCACTCTTAAGTGACAATGTCTTCGCAGTGCCACCTGTACCTCCATGCGTAACTGTGGAAGAGCTAACGGTGTAGGTCAGCCCATCGACTCTGTCTCCAGCTCGCAGAGTGATAGAAGACAATGCGGGAACATTATCCTCAGTGATCACTCCGGGAATATCGTTAAACACAGTCCCATGTGGGCCTCCGATAGAGTCCCCCAGTCGAATGCTGGACGACAATATCCACTCTAGGACGGCGGAAATGGGGTAGTGATCGCTGAGAGGAGATCCAGAACTATTCAAGAATGCTCCGTTTTCGTTAGTGAATGAAGTTGGAGAGAGTAACGGGACAGCTTCGGATCCTCGGACGAAAATCTTATCCACCGTCTCACAAGCCAGCATCTGAGCCTGAGTGACTCCAGATGCGAATGGGAAGGGGCAGACTAAAGCGTCTGTGTTTAATGCAGGAGGAGTCCCCCCACGGGTAACTTGAATCCATGCATCCTCCAGTCCATTCTGCTGTACAAACGTGCGCAAAGTCGTCCCATCTACGTCGTTCGAATACCGAGCGTTGGTATCGCCCATCACCACGACAGGCATACCAGCCGACCGCGATTGCATGAACTCGCTCACTTGCGCCAAGTTTGCGGCACGAGCAGTACGATCTCCGTCATCTGATCCTGCATCCGTGTGGAGATTGTACAAGTCCACCCAAAGTCCATCAGAAATGAGAACACGAGCGAACGTGAATCCTTTCGGCGTCAAGCAGTCGCCAGAGTTGAGGTTACAATCGTCCCAGCTAATACGCTCCAAATCGATGTACATGAAATTAGAAAGACTGTTCAGTCCAGAACCGATGGCTAGAAAGGAGGAAATCGTGTCAGAATGCATGTGTTATTCTGATTCAGTAGGAAGGATCCTCACCTGCACCACCTGAAGTAGGAGTTCTGTATGCATGAGTATCGCTCGCATAGAGAGCGGCGTGGTAGTTGAAGTCTTCTTGAACGTTGATGACGCTGTACGCTTTTAAGCGTGGAGAGATGAGGGGGGTGTTGACTGCTGGATCTCCCGATGACAGGAGCTCTAAATGACGAAAAAACCGAAGTTTAACCAGTGGTTACAGCAGGAGAAATGTGGTTTACTCGCCAGGCAGACCAGCAACGTTATACGATAACACATTGAAGCTGCCAGATGTTTTGGCACTCAGAGATGTACCAGGAAAAGACAGGGCTAACAGCAGGGACAACCCAGAGTAGGTCGAGAAGAAGGAAAACATGAGGTCCTATGAACAGAAAGCGCAGTCAGATTAAAAATTTCCGTCCGCCCCTTATATACAGGAATGATTTTGCGATAGTCCGCATGGGTTGCCATTCTTCCAAGAACATTCCTTGAGTGTAAAGCAACAGCGAGAAGCTACGAAGGAGTAGCATGCTCGTTCTTTGTGAGATAAACCATGCGTTCACTGGACGCAGCAACAGACGAGCCATGAGGTCGCACGGTAAAGAGAAAGAAAAGACCCAAACTGTTTGAGAGAACACTAGCGTACACTGAGAGGTAGCAGCCTGTAGACAGAGGGGATAAAAACTTGGCTGACTCCTGAGTAAATTGAACAACAGTAGATTTCCCTCCAGCCAAACCTTCTTCTATGTTGCATAGAACTGGGAATATCGATAGGGTTCTGCAAAAGAGGCGGCCGAGACGAAGGCTGTCATATCTGCTAACAGAGCACTATGGCTGCCGAGATGGTTGGTCGTGGCCAGTAGTCATACTGAGACTCAGAGCGGCATTTAAATTGAGATCAAAATGATTGATGACAAAGACACCAATCATTTCCTCGACTTTTTTCCCCTACAATTGTCAGTAAAAGTAAGACACTCGATCCTCAAGGTCAGCGGAAACATGGGCCAAAGGTGGCTGTTTTTCAACATAGCTGCGCATCACCGTATTTCGGGTCTAGGCGGGAAACTAGGAGAATCGTTCTTCGAGCCTCATACGGATTTGTGGCGACTTCTGTGTGGCCATTTTTGCACGCAGCAATATAAATCTATACATCCATCGTATAAATCGTTTGAAAAAGACCAAAGGTATGTGTCCTCTCCTTGTAGTGAATTGACGGGTGTAACATTTCTTTCTTAATAGTTCTTCCCGACTCCTCCAGCTACCCAATGAGCTCTTGACTACAATCGCACTGGCAATCGAGGACGAAGTGGATCGCTATTGTTTCGGGATGTCCTGCGTCCGCCTGTTCACTATTATCGAGGAACACTGGTTGGTCCACCTGCTCGATGTCTATCATTTGAAGCCCAGGATTCTGGCGTTGGGCGACTACGCCACGTGGAATGACCTTCCTTCCTCCTCCCTTCACGCCATCCGACAACATCAGACGCTGTTAAACTTCGAGGACAGCCCGGAGGAAGATGCACAGTATGTTCTTGAACGTCTGTACCCTGTAATCCGGAACCCAGTTGAAGACCTTCTCAAGAAGTTACTGATTGCTGTATGGGATCGATTGCTACAAAATGCACCTCGGAGAGTGAAACATCAGCTCAACTATTTGACGTACCTTGAATACCCTTGGCTTAGCGGATGTCCTCAGACGGTCAAAAAGATTCAGACGGAGATGGAAGTTCTCCGTTTGTCCCTGGCAGATTTTGTGAACGAGAAGCG
>Ga0247730_1000597_pt1 | contig 24660 bp, 29 predicted proteins | sample UWRJL073202C2_FD_180959 | JGI IMG/M metagenome (GOLD analysis project Ga0247730, IMG submission 180959) | Plant litter microbial communities from Arlington Agricultural Research Station in Wisconsin, United States - UWRJ-L073-202C-2 | ecosystem: Environmental > Terrestrial > Plant litter >... | reverse complement strand
GAGCAACCACCGCAGAACAGTCGGCACGGTTGCAGGGATATTCGCCGGCGCCAATGCGGCCGAGGCATACCGAATCGCTTACAACTTCACCTCGTTCTCATCCATCGTTCAGCCGCCGCTCACCCTTGTGATGCTGTGCGTTCTGTTCTTCGTGGGATACGCCCGAGGGAATGTCGCGACCATGCTGCCAAGGCACCTGGTGCGATACATCAAATAGTCCGCGCCACAAAACGGCGTATCTACAAACGTGGCGCGAGGTGATCCATGAAGAAGTCCTGGGTCGTCACCGCACCTGGATACAAGCCCTTTCCCATGATCATGCCGGAAGACCGCGACCACGTTTCGGCGCTGGAGTTTGCTAGGTCGATCTGGCCTGGCTGCACTGTGGAGTAAGACATGACAACCAAGCAACCCGACTGGGAGCGCATTGAACAGCTCTTCCGGGCTGGTCTGCTTTCCGTCAGAGAGATAGCCGCAGCATGTGGTGTCTCCCACACAGCAATCAACAAGCGGTCCAAGGCTGAAGGCTGGGACCGTGACCTCAACGCCAAGATCAAGGCCAAAGCTGATTCGCTGGTTTCCAAACGTGAGGTTTCCACAAAGGTTTCCACGGAAACACTGGCAACCGAACGCGGAATCGTTGAAGCCAATGCCGAGGTCATCGCTGACATCAGGATGGCTCACCGTAGTGACATTGGTCGCTCCCGCAGACTGGCTAACAAGCTGCTGGATGAGCTTGAGTCGCTGACCGACGAGCAAGGCACCATCAAAGAGTTGATTGCTCAGCTCAAGGATGGCGACAGCGATGACGGCGAGGCGATGTCTGACGTGCTCGCGTTGGCTCAGAAGATGGGCGCGCTACCTTCTCGCACCAAGACCATGAAAGAGCTGGCGGAGACATTGAAGACTCTTGTCCTGCTTGAGCGCCAAGCCTATGACCTCGACAGCAAGACTGGCGGCAATGATGCCGACGAATTATCCAAGCTGATGGACGATCTATCGAAGGACGCCTGACATGAAGCCCGAGCACTTGAAGCTGCTCCGGGATAAGCGTTGGCGCCTGAACAACCTGTACTTCATCACCGACAAGCAGGGCAAGAAAGTCCGCTTCCGGATGACGGATGAGCAGATTGAATACTTCGAGGGGATGCACACTCGCAACATCATCCTCAAAGCTCGCCAGCTTGGGTTCACGACTGAGTGCTGCATCATCCAGCTGGACGCCGCACTGTTCGAGTCAGCCAAGTGCGCCCTGATCGCTCACACCCTGAGCGACGCCAAGCGCCTGTTCCGGGAGAAGGTGAAGTTCGCCTACGACAATTTGCCCGTCGAGATACGCGCCGCCAACCCTGCGTCGAACGATGCAGCTGGTGAGCTGGTTTTCAGCAAAGGTGGATCGCTGTACGTATCCACATCCTTTCGGGGCGGCACCCTGCGTTATCTGCACGTATCCGAGTTCGGGAAGATCTGTGCCAAGTTTCCTCACAAGGCGAGAGAGATCGTAACCGGTGCGTTTGAGGCTGTGGCCACTGACTGCTTCGTCACCATCGAATCGACGGCTGAAGGTCGGGCCGGGTACTTCTTCGACTACTCGCAGAGTGCCGAGAAACAAATGCTTTCTGGTACGCCCCTGGGGCTGCTGGACTGGAAGTTCTTCTTCTTCAGTTGGTGGAAGAACGCGGCGTATTGGCTTGATGCCTCTACCGCGATCATCCCTGACCGTCTGACTGATTATTTCAGCGACCTGGCTGCAAAGCACGGGATCGTCACGAACCCAGGCCAGCGCGCATGGTACGCAGCCAAGGAAAAGACCCTTGGCGACGACATGAAGCGCGAATACCCGTCGATTCCTGCCGAGGCGTTCCAGCAGTCGATCGAAGGTGCGTACTACGCCCAGCAGTTCATGAAGCTGTACACCGCCAGACGAATTGGCGAGATACCGAATAACAGTCACCTCCCAGTGATGACCTTCTGGGACATCGGCGTGGGTGACTCAACGGCTATCTGGTTCGTGCGCAAGGTTGGTGAGCAGTACCACGTCATCGATTACTACGAGAACAGCGGCGAAGGTCTGCGCCATTACATGAAGGTGCTCAAGGATCGTGGATACACGTATTCCGAGCACTGGGGGCCGCACGACATTGATAACCGCGAGTTCGGTAGCGATGCAAAGACCCGGCGAGAGCTGGCCCGAGAGGGTTACGAGATCGACGGACAGACTTACAAGATGACCTTCCAGGTGGTGCCAAAGATCGGCATCAACGACGGCATCGAGCAGGTTCGCGAGATTCTTCCCCTGTGCGTCTTCGATGAAGCCAAGTGCGAGAAGGGCATCAACTGCCTTGAGGGCTATCGCAAGGAATGGGATGACAAGCGCGGCTGCTGGAAAGACAAGCCACTTCACGACTGGACCTCTCACGGATCCGACGGTTTCAGGTACTTCGCAGTTGCGAAGAGCAGTCGCAAACCGGTCACATCTATCAAAATGGGATTCGCACGCTAATGGCCAACGTTGAATTCACCCGCCCGGAATACAAAGCGGCACAGTCCCGCTGGAGGCTGGTGCGCGACGTGTGCAAGGGCTCGGAAACCATCAAGAAGGGCAAATCGCTCTACCTTCCTCGGCCCAATGCCCAGGATGAGAGCAACGAGAACAAAGAACGCTACATTGCCTATCTCGCCCGTGCTGTGTTCTACGGAGCAACAGGGTTCACCAAGAGCAGTCTGGTCGGAGCAGTGTTTCGCACCTGGCCAGCGCTCACAGTGCCAACAGCATTGAACTACGTGAACAAGGACGTGGACGGGCAGGGCGTCAGCATCTATCAGCAGTCGCAGTCGGTCATCGGCAATCTGATGGAGGTCGGTAGGCATGGCCTGCTGGTGGATTACCCATCTGTTGAGCCTGGCGCGATCAGTGTTGCCGACAGTGCCGCGTCAGGCATTCGTCCGACCATTGCCAGTTATACAGCTGAATGCATCATCAACTGGAAGACGCGTCGTGTTGGCGGGCAGTACCTTCTGAGCCTAGTTGTGCTCAAGGAGCAGGTTGACCAAGAGACTGAAGATGGGTTCGGCAGTGAGCCAAAGGATCAGTACCGCGTTCTGCGCCTGACGGATGAAGGCATCTATCAGCAAGAGCTGTGGATCGAGGCCGACGGCTTCACCGCAGCGACCGAGATTCACACGCCGCTGGACGGGTCGGGCAAGCCTTGGCGCATCATCCCTTTCATGTTCGTCGGCAGCGAGAATAACGATTCGAGCATTGACGATTCGCCTCTGTACGACATGGCCGAGATCAATATCGGGCATTACCGGAACAGCGCGGATTACGAGGAAGCCAGCTATCTAGTGGGCCAGCCTCAACCGTGGATGTCTGGCCTCGACGAGCAATGGCGTGACCACCTCGAAGAAAACGGCATTTATCTCGGATCACGCGCCCCCTGGCTGCTGCCGACGGGTGGTGCCTGCGGGATGATGCAGGCGCAACCGAACACGCTCGCCAAGGAGGCCATGGACGCCAAAGAGGCGCAGATGGTTGCCCTAGGTGCTCGCCTCATTGAAGCGGGCAGCGCAGTGAAGACTGCCACTCAGGCCAGCAACGAGTCAGCCGCAGAGCATAGCGTCTTGTCTCTTGTGGTGAGCAATGTCAGCGAGGCGTACACGCAGTGCCTGCTGTGGATGGCGATGTTCATGCGCATCAACGGCAAGATCGAATACAAGCTCAATCAGGACTTCACGCAGGTCACGCTCGACGCAACGATCCTTTCGGCGCTGTTCAATGCGGTTCAGGGTGGGAGACTGCCTGCGACCGACTTCTGGCAGTACATGCGTGATCGCGGCGTTATAAACCCTGAGAAGAGCGATGACGAAATCCGCGGCGAACTGGAATCAAGTACTGCAGGCTTAGGCTTGGACGATGAGGGCGATGACAATGGCGGCCAACCAAGCGCTACTTGATGCCACCATTCGCCATGCCGTGTTCCTTGAGCGCCTGAAAGCGGGGGAGGTTGCGAAATTTGCTCCCTTTCTGAAAGAGATCGACCGGTCAGTGCGCGACAGGCTGACCAAGTCCGACCTCTCGGACTTCACTGTTAAGCGACTCCAAAAGCTGCTGGATGAGGTCGATAGCCTTCTGTTAGCGATCTTCACCCGATACAGCGACCAGCTTAATCTTGACCTTATCGACCTTGCCAACTATGAGGCTCAGTTCGAGGCTACAAGCCTGGGTAAGGCGGCACCTATCGGTGTCAGCTTCGAGGCAGTCACTCCGACAGTGTCTGCTATCCGCTCTGCAGTACTGGGCAACCCACTGAGCATTCGCGGCCCTGATGGGGGGAAGCTGCTCAAGCCATTCATTAAGGACTGGACCGCCGCAGAGCGATCGCGTGTTGTTGGGGCTATTCGCCAAGGCTTCTTCGAGGGGCAAACGAATTTCCAGATTATCCAGAACATTCGCGGCACCAAGGCTTTGAAGTTCTCGGATGGCATACTTGCTGTCACCGATCGCAACGCCACAACGGTGGTGCGCACATCCATCCAGCACGTCGCCAGTCAGGCGCGGATGGAGACGGCTAAGGCCAATACGGATGTGGTGAGCAAGATCGAATTGGTAGCGACCCTGGATAGTAAGACAAGCCAGATTTGCAGGTCGATGGATGGAAAGACGTTCCCGGTTGATTCCGGGCCGCGCCCTCCATTTCACCCAAACTGCCGAACCACCTTCGTGATGGTAACTCGCTTGAGCGAACTATTCGCTCAAGGCTCCACGCGCGCATCAAAGGGTGCCGACGGTCCGGGGCAGGTCAGCGCTGACCTTGATTACTACCAGTGGCTACAGCAGCAGCCTGCCTCGTTCCAGGATCAGGCTATTGGCAAAGCCCGAGCAAACCTCTTTCGTAATGGCGGATTGAGCGTAAAGCGCTTCTCCGAACTGCAACTCGACCGAAACTTCAAGCCGCTCAACCTGGCCCAGATGAAAGAACTGGAGCCTTTGGCGTTCGAGCGCGCCGGTATCTGATCCGCTGGCCGAGCCGGCAAACCAGTCCCAGGGGGACAACCAATGAAATACCTGATCGACAAGGCCGCCTTCGACGCTTTGGAGCCATCCCTGCAAGCCTTTTACAAGGCTCAGGGCGATAACTACGTGCTCGCAGTAGAAGGCTTGCCGCCTCCCGAAGACACCACAGGCCTGAAAGCAAAAGTGGAAGAGCTTCTGCGGGAGAAGAAAGACGAGCGCACTAAGCGTGAGCAGGCTGAAGAGGCCGCGCGCATCGCCGCTGAAGACTCTGCTCGGCGCAACGGCGACACTGAAGCTTTGGAACGCAGCTGGAACGAGAAACACACCAAGGCACTCACCGAGAAAGACAGCGCACTCACATCGATGCAGGCCCAAGTCCACGCGCTGACCGTTGGCGCAACTGCCGCGCGTCTCGCAGGCGAATTGGCCGTACAGGGATCGTCCGCAATCCTCCAGCAACTGATCGAGCCGCGCCTGACCATGGAACTTCGTGATGGCAAGCCGGTGGTAGTCGTGCTGGACGTAGATCGTCGGCCATCAGCGCTGACGGTCGAAGAATTCAAAGAACAACTGTTCAGCGATGCCGCTCTGGCGCCGCTGATTGCAGCAAGCAGGGCGACTGGCGGCGGGGCCGCTGGTGGCAAAGGCGGCGGGGCCGCGAAATCGTGGGACAAACTTACCGGTATGGAGCGAGTAGAGCTTCGCCGAACCAACCCCGCCGAGCATGCGCGCCTGAAGGCCGCTGCTGAGGCTAAGTAAAGGAATCACTGCAATGCCTACCATTCTCTCCGATGTCGTCTTCCGCGACGAACTGCGGGACTACATCAGCGTAAACAGCGTTGAGCGAACTGCGTTCTTCGAGTCGGGCATCCTGACCACCAACAGCGACATGACTCAGCTGTTGGCTAGCCCATCGAACACCTTCACCATTCCGTGGTGGGTCGACGTGGACGCATCGATCGAGTCTAACTACTCGAACGACGTGTACACCGACATTGCGGTTCCACTGTCCGTGCACACCGCCTTCATGCAGGCGCGCGCTGCGTACCTCAACGAAGGCTGGAACTGCATGAACTTGGTGAAGAACATCACCAACCAGGATCCGCTTGAGTTCGTTGCTGGTCGCCTGCTGAGCTACTGGCGCAAAGTGGCCCAGCGCCGCGCCATCGCTACCACAGTCGGTATCTACAACGACAACATGTCCGCCACTGACGCTAACCACGTTCAGGGTGATATGGTCGTTGATGCCGGCGGCACCATCAGCGCAGCGGCGATCATCCGCGCCAAGGCCACCATGGGTGACTACTCCGGCCAGTTGGGCGGCCTGAGCGTCATCGCAATGCACTCGGCGGTTCAAACTGAATTGCAGATCCTCAACCTGATCGACTTCACTCCGCTGGCTGACCAGATTCCTGAATTCGGTCGCTTCCAGGGTATGCGTGTGGTCGTTGACGACAGCATGCCGGTAATCGCGGGCACTCCGAACAAGTACCTGTCGGTGATCTTCGGCCCAGGCGCTATCGGTTACGCCGAAGAGCAGCCAGCTGGTGAAGATGGCCTGGAATACGATCGTGCTCCGGATCGCGGCAACGGTGGTGGTGCTGAAACCCTGTGGACTCGTCGCAACTTCGTTGTGCATCCATTGGGCTTCACCTTCGATGGCGTGACCATCACGGGCACGCCGACCACCACTCGCCCTATCTCGGCGAACTGGTCTGACCTGGCGCTGGCGACCAACTGGACCCGCAAGTTTGCTCGCAAACAGGTTCCTCTGGCGTTCATCACTTCCACCGTAGCGGCGTAATTGCTATCCGGCCCCCAATGGGGGTCGGACCTTTTTCGGGAGATACATCATGGCTGTTGAACAAGACAAGCATATCGACCCTAACGTCAAAGCACGCTGGGGGTTTGGCGGTTCGGCTGATAGCATCACCGTCGGCCCGGATACGGTTGGCGAAACCGGTGGCGTTGATTCTGTGCGAACCGAATCGGATGAAACCGCTGCGCGCAACAATGGCGGCGGCAAAAACACCGAAGTCACCAAGGCAGGCAAGACGAAGGAGTAACACATGCTCATCATCGAGGACGGCACCGGCAAAGCAGATGCTGACAGCTACTCAACCGCTGCGGAATTGGTCAGCTACGCCATACGCTATGGCTTGACCATTCCAGCGGAAGAGGTGGCACAGGAAGCATTGCTGCGCCGGGCCGCCTTGGCGATGGATGGCATGAACTGGAAGGGATGCCGGACATTCCCGGATCAGGCTTTGGCCTGGCCCCGCAAGGACGTGATCGTCGACAAAGAGATCAAGCCGTCCAACTACATTCCAGCCCGTATCCAGTATGGTCAGATGGCCCTTGCTGCCGAGATTCACACTGACGACATTGACCCGGTTGATTCGCGCAAAGGAGCGGTCACCCTGGAGCGTGTCGAAGGCGCTGTGACGCGCGAGTACTCATCGATCAGCAGCACCAGTAGCCGATTGATGCCAGCTGCTCCAGATCGACCGAGCCGCACCCAGTTTGCCGATTACCTGCTCAAGCGAGGACTGTTCGCCGTCCGCGCATAACTCAAGGAGACGCCCGTGGCCTTCTACGATGAAATGGCCGCAATGGCTCTCGACCTGATTACCGAGTTTGGCCAGCCAGTCACCATCCGCGACGTGACGCCGGGCGAATACGACCCTGACAGCAGCACCACTGCGCCGGATACCGTTGTTGAGCGCAGCGCCCAAGGCATCTTGCTCGACTTCACAGGGCAGGAATTCCAGACCAACACGTTCATTCAGCAGGGCGACAAGAAGCTAAAGATTGCTGCGAAAGGTCTGGACTCAGCCCCGACACTACTGAGCAAGGTCGTAGCTCAAGGTCGCACCTGGTCAATCATTCCCCCGCTCAAAGAGATCAACCCGGCCGGCACGCCACTGCTCTATGAGCTGCAGGTAAGGTCGTGAGCAAGTATGCAGGCGCTCAAGGCAGCTTCGCCCTGAGCATTGCAGAGTTCGTGGAGAAATCGAAACAAGCTATCGACTCAACCATCCGCGAAGTGGTTATTGAGATCGGCAACAGCGTCATCCGAATGTCCCCGGTAGATACAGGTCGCTTTCGTGGAAACTGGCAGTTCAGCATTGATGCGCCTGCTGCGGGAACGCTTTCTACTCTGGACCCGACTGGAGGTCAGGCAAGTGCGCGACTGGCAGCAGACTCCATATTGCTTAAGGCTGGGCACACATTCTTTGTCGTAAACAACCTGCCATACGCTATACCGCTCGAATACGGCCATTCCGACCAGGCTCCGGGCGGCATGGTGCGGATCACGCTAGCGCGCTTCCAGCGGATCATCGAGGAAGCCATCAGGAATAACCAGATATGAGCCACGCCATTATCCGCCAGCTTTACGAGGCCCGCTTAAAGGCTTGGGCTGCTGCACAGGTGCCTGCTCTGCGTATTGCGTACGAGGGCGTGAAGGTCACACCCGTCACCGGTGAGACATACCTGAAGGCCTACACGCTGCCAGCGGCAACGGACAGCGATGACCTTGAAGGCGCTCATCGGCTTTACCTCGGCATATTCCAAGTGAGTATCGTCACGCCGTCTGGCAATGGCCCAGGCAAAGCTGAAGGGATTGCCGATCAGATCGCTTCGCTGTACCCGCTGAATCTTCGACTGTCACGCGCCGCGCTCACGGTCATGGTCTACACGCCCGTAGAGCCAGGGCCAGGCATTCCAGAGGATGCCACTTACACCGTGCCGGTATCGTTCCGGTATCGATCCGACACCATCTAACTGTATAGGGATACAGTGGAGATGCTAAAATGATTGAGCCGGAACGTGCTACCAACACAGTCCGGCCCTAACCAAGCAGACTGGATGGAGTCTTTAATGGCCGAGCCGATTATAGCGTTTCATCGCGTTAATGAGCTTGTTGATTACGATCCACTAACTGGGATATTTAAACGGAAAATTAGAACCGCCCAACGCCACAAGGTGGGTGATAGGGCTGATTTTCTTGTTAATGGTGGCGGGCTCAAGGGGTATCACCGAGTGGCCTTGGATTCGCAGCGTTACCTAGCTCATCGAGTAGCCTGGCTTATCACGTACGGCGATTGGCCCTGCGGTGAAATCGACCACATCGATGGGGACAGGACAAACAACCGCATTGTTAACCTAAGGGACGTGGTCGGCCGAGTGAATGTGCAAAATATTCGACTTCCAAGAAAGTTTGGTAGCTCTGGCTATCTTGGCGTACATGCACACCAAGGGAGATGGGTAGCGAAAATACAGAAAGACAGAAAATCCATATACATCGGGATTTTTGACGACCCTAAGACCGCGCATCTCGCCTATTTGGAAAGAAAGCGCCTGATCCACGAAGGTTGCACCATTTAACGTTAATAAACGGCAGTTTCCATTCGCCAAACTAACCCGCCCGTTGGGCAAACCAGAACCCGCCTCGAGCGGGTTTTGTCATTTCTGCACAGAGGAAAATCAACATGGCTTTCAAATTGCCCAACGGCGCAACCATGGAAATCGCAGCGAGCTATTCGGCGCTAGCGCTGGTCACCGCCATCAGTAATGCGAACCCTGCCGTGGCGACCGCTGCGGGATCCGACTTTGATGACGGCGACGTTGTTGTCATGGCCTCTGGTTGGTCGAGGCTGAATGACCGTGCCGTACGAGTTATTGATGCGGCTACTGGTACTTTCTCACTGGAAGGCGTGAACACCACCAACACTCAGGTATACACGACTGGTTCCGGAGCAGGCAGCGCGCGTTCGGTTGATAGCTGGGTTCAGATCCCGCAGATCACTGAAGTCGCGTCTACTGGCGGCGAGCAGCAGTTCCTCACTGTCGGCTTCCTGGAAGACGACGAAGACAAGCAAATTCCAACCAACAAAAACCCGATCAGCATGACGTTGACCGTAGCGGATGATCCTCTGCTGCCCTATGTGTCGGTGGTGGAGGCTGCTGACGAGGACAAGGAAGCCCGAGTGCTGCGCTTGAACCTGCCGGATGGCTCGTCGATCCTCTACAACGCGTTCGTGTCGATCACCTCGACGCCGACACTCGGTCGTAACGCACTGATGACGCGAGTGATCACCATCTCGCTGACCAGCCGTATCGCCCGCTATGTTGCTGCCGCGTAAGGACTGACAATGCCAAAGTTTAGAATTGCCCAGAAGGCCACCTTTACGGTCGAGGTGGCTATTCCGCAGGTAGGTGGCAAGCCTATCAAAGTGCCGTTCACCTTCAAGCATCGTGATCGCGAGCAGATGGCAGCCCTGTACGACGATTGGAACGCGCGGGCCGAAGCATTGCGCGAGCGCTTCAAGAATCAGGAGCCATCACTCGCCGAGGTGACGTCTGCCGAAATCGAAAATGGCGTTGCGCAGATCAAGGATCTGGTCACCGGCTGGGGTTTCGAAGACGAGTTCAGCGATGAGTCGATTGCTGATCTGGTAAGGAGCTGCATGGGCGTTTCAGACGCTATCGTCCAGGGCTACGGCGACGCCTATACGAAGGCCCGTCTGGGAAACTAACAGCGGCTGCACGGATGCTCTACGAGCCCGGTCCGACAGCCGCCGAGGTTGGCGCGTTCGGGCTCACCCTTGACCAGATACCCGAGGAAGAGTGTGACGTGTGGCCGGACAACTGGCCCAGCTTCTGCGTCTTTGAGTCGATGACGACCCAGTGGCGTAGCGGGCCGGGTGGTGCTTCGGGCCTTGATTACGTGTCGCTTCCTGTTGTCATGAGGCTGTCCGGGATCAAGGTTAGCGATCGAACGAAAGTCTTCGATGATGTCCGAGCAATGGAATCTGCCGCTTTAACAGTGATGGCAGAAAGCAGAGAAGACCGCTCATAACTCACTGATAACGAATCCGCTGAGGCGGTTTTTTTGCGCCTGGAGAAAACATGAACATCGCCGAGCTTGGCATCAGAGTTGACACCACTGGTGCCGATAAGGCGACCACCGATTTAGAAAAGCTCACCGCAGCGGGCGACAGGGCAGAGAAATCGACAACCGGCTTGATGGGCGAAATTAACGCCCTCGAAAAGACCCTTGCCCAAGGCGCTCGCTCAACGCAAGAGCTTGGAAAGCAGCGCGAAACACTGGCTAGGCTGACAAAAGTCGGCGCATACAACGAGTCAGAATTTACCAAGATCACAGCCCAGCTAGACAAGCATCAAGTCTCTTTGGTCAAGTCTACGCTGGATGAACAGAAAGCCCTGAACTCACTGCTGGGGGCTATCGACCCCGCTCAGGCTAAGTTGTCAAAGCTTGACGGCCAGGTCGAAAGCTTAGGCAAGGCGCTGGATTCCGGGAGAATCAGCCAGCAGCAATACAATGCTGCTCTAGCGAAGATCGATGGGAAATATGCCGAAACGGACAAGGGCGCATCAGCCATGGCCCGCCTCGGCCTGAACACTCGACAAGCGCAAGAAAACGTAATGCAGCTGGGCAACGCCCTGTCGAATGGCGACATCGGTAGTGGCGTCCGGGCAATCACCCAGCTTGGTGCAGAGTCAAAGATTTCCGCATCAAGCTTGGCCGCGGTCGCGGTGCCGGCCGGTATTGCTGCGGCGGCCATTGGGGCGATCGTCTACGCGTACATAGACGGTCAGCGGGAGGCCTCAGCCTTCAACAAGGCTCTCTTCGCCGGCAACAATGCCGCTGGCGTCACTGCATCAGGCCTTCAGGCAATCGCGCGCGAATCGGCAGAGGTTACTCGTAACTTTGGCGGATCGCGCGACGCCGCGCTTGCTCTTGCCGAAAGCGGGAAAGTAAGTGCTGATCAATTGCTGAACCTCACAGAGGCGTCAGCAGCTATCGCCTCATTTACCGGCAAGGGTGCCGCCGATGTGGCAAAGGGTTTCGCGTCTATGGGGGCTTCGGCTACCACGGCGGCGGAAAGCATCAGCCAGCAGTACGGGCTCATCACTTATGAACAGTATCAGTCGATCAAGGCGATCGAGGATAACGGCGATGCGCAGGGCGCGCTGGACTCGCTCAGCGAGACGCTAAACCAAAATGCCCAGGCTCGACTGAAGCGCTATAGGGAATCCCTTTCGGAGATCGAACGCGACTGGGACGACATCAAGGAAGCGACCAAGCGTGCGTACGCCGAGGTTCGTGGCGAGATTTTCCCTGACGATACGAAAAAACTGGAGATCATCCGACGTCAAATCCAGTTCATCAAAGAAAATCCCATTGCCTCAGCCGTGCCATCGCTTTTCAGCAATGGACTGAAGTCCCGCGATGAAGTCATTGCTGGGTATCAGGGCGAGGCCGACGCGCTCGAAAACAAAATCAAGCTTGGATCGCAGCAGGCGAAAGAGCAATCAGAGCTCGACAAAGCAAATCAGCGCCTCATTGAAACTCAGAAAAACCTTGATGGGCAGATGGATAACATCAGCCCTTTGGCAAAAAGAACAAAGGCGCTAAAGGATCTGAAGACCCAGTTTTTCGACCTATACGAAACTGCCGAGAAAACGGGCAAGAAATCGGACCTACTGGCTGGCGTGGACTACGACGGCAAGAACTTCTCTGGTGGCGCATACGACCAGCTTGCGAAGGGAATATCTGATCGCAATAAAGATCCGAAGTCAGCAAAGGCCAAGGCGTACACGGAAGACGCCGGCATGAAGGCCCTTGATTCCGCGCGCGAACAGTATGCAGTTCTTGTTCAACAAGCGGCTGTGATCGAGAAACAGGCGATTGGGGCTGAAAAGATTGGCACCCAGGCTCAAGCGCTGATCAAGTGGGAGCAACAGCTTGCTGACATCAAGGAGAAGAAAACCCTCACTGCCGATCAGAAGTCGTTACTCGCCAATCAGGACCTGATTACCGCACAGCTCAAACGCAATGCCGCGATCGAGAAACAGATCAGCGATCAGAAGGCAGCAGCAGACAATGTAAGAGAGGCGGAGAAGGACCGTATCGAGCTGCTTAAACTTACAGGGCAGGCACTTGCAGCCAACGCTGCGCAGTCAGGGCTTGCCGAAGCTCAACAGCGTCTGGAGTACGAGAAGCAGGGCAACGTCGAGGCACTGAAGCGGCTTGATACCCTCCAGAAGATCAGGGACGTGAACCTGAAGTATGGCCAAAAGCCCGGAACCGTTGAGGGTGTTAGTCAGGCCCCTAGCGTGACAGGCCTAGACGCTTCAGTCGGCGGGCCAACCAGCGAAATTAGCCGCTTGAACGAAGAGTCGCGCAAGGTAGAGCGCTGGAGGAAAAACGAGCTAGACAAGCAGAAAGACTATCTCGACCTGAAGGCTATTAACGAGGAAACGTATACCGATCGCGTCAACAACATAAACAAGCAGGGGCGTGAGGCGCAGACAAAGATCGAGACGGCAAAGAACCAAGCAGTCCTCACAAGCGCTGGCGAGTTCTTCGGGAATATGACGTCTCTAAGCCAGTCCGGGAACAAGAACCTTGGCGCCATTGGTAAGGCCGCCGCCATTGCACAAGCCACTGTTTCAGGGTTTACAGCAATTCAGAATGCCTTGGCGGTGCCTCCTTATCCGGTTGGTGTTGCACTTGCCATATCGGCCGGAGTTGCCACGGCAGCAAACATCGCAGCTATCTCCGGCGTTGGTTTCAAGGCCGGCGGGTACACCGGCAATGGGTCGGCAGACGAGGTTGCCGGGCCGGTGCATCGAGGAGAATACGTATTCGATGCTAAAGCCACATCAAGAATCGGCGTAGACACGCTGGAAGCCATTCGCGGCGGCAGTTTCAGTGCTAATTCATCACCATCAATAACGGCAAGCGCGCCGAGTGCCTTGTCCCGTCCAGCAGGCCCGACCTACAACGTGACGCTGAACAGCAATATCAATGGCATGTCCAGCGCTAGCGAATCTAAGAAGGCCACGGCCCAGCAAGCTCGACAAATAAGCCGAGCAATCCAACAGACCGGGAGATATAGCTGATGGCTCAGTTCCTTGAAGAAAGGCTTCCTGTGGCTATTGATTACGGTGGAAGCTTTTCGGAAGAGCACGCTACCGAAGTAACTTCCACCGTAGGAGGGGACGAATATAGGTCGCTGAAACATCCATTTGTGAAGCTCAGTTACGATATCTCTTATGCGCGACAGATAGACTTTGTCCGGGATAAGGTTCTCGATCTTTACTCTCGGTGTAACGGCTCCCTTCGTGGGTTTCGAGTAAAGGATTTCAAAGACTTTACGACGAACAAGTTCACTCTGCCGCCTACGGCCACCGACCAGCCCATGCTGTTAGTTGCTCCTGGCGTCTATCAGTTGATGCGTTGGTACGGAGACCCATCTGATCCGCTGTGTGCTCGTCGCAGGCTGCGTAAGCCGGTCGCGGGCACGGTAAAGGTCGGCGTGGGTGGAGCCGCTTACCCGGCGTCCCAGTGGGCAATTGATGTCACTACGGGGCTGGTCACGATGTCAGGAAATCAAGCCTTCGCAATAACCGGCATCACCAAGGGCCAGACCACTACGATTGCGGTGCCAGGTCATAACCTTGGTATCAATCAGTCGGTCGCCATTAGTGGCGTGGCGGGGATGGCGCAGATAAACGGCCTGCGCGCGGTGATCACCGCAGTTAATGGCTCGAATGTCACGGTTGGCATCAACTCATCAGGATTCACTGACTACGCAAGCGCTGGCAGCGTACAAACTCGCCCTTTGACTGGGGAGTCGGTTACTGCGGGCGCCGAATTTGATGTCCCGTGTCGTTTTGATTCATCGATTGACTCAGCATTCATCGCAAGCGGCGTACTCAGCGCCTCCGGCATCGAAATTCTAGAAATCCTCAATCCATAAGGCTGCCCATGAAAGCTCACGTCGCTGATTGGCAGACGCGGATTTATTGCATCCGAATTGTGCCTATTTCTGCCCCGGTGCTGAGGTTCGCTGGCTATCCAATTGCCATAACAATGAGCAATGGAGATACCTACATCACTGAAAACGGGTATGAGTTTTCCGGCCTTGGGTCAGAAAACTCACTTGCGGCCGCAAGCGTAGACCTAGAAGGCATTCTTTCGACCGGCGCTGTTAGTCGTGCTGATCTGACCTCTGGCGTTTACGACAACGCCAGGGTGTATCTCTTCGCGACCAGCTGGGCTAATCCGGTTGAGGATGAAGAGCCGCTCGCGCTGATGTTTTGGGGCAAGACCACGATCACTGAGGATCGGTCCTACAAGGCCGAGTTGATGGGGTTGATCGATGTGCTGTCGCAGGAAACCGCGCGCTCTTACGGGAACATGTGCGGTTACACGCTGTTCGATCAGTCACTTGATGGAACCATGATTAGCGCCAGGCGCTCGCGCTGCACAGGGCCGCGCGCGAATCCAGATGGCCCTTTGATGGGTTCATACAAGGTCGTCGGCACCGCTACAGCCGTGGAGTCGCAGTACGTCGTCACCGATAGCGCGCGCACCGAGCCTGATGACTATTTCGGCAATGGGGCAATTCGGTTCATCACTGGGCAGAACGCTTTCCTCAAACCGCTTGAGATCAAGTCCTACTCGGCGGGGCGCATGGAAGTGCACGAAGCATTCAGCTATCTGCCTGCCGTTGGCGACCAGTACGAAATGATCCCTGGGTGCCGTAAGCGCCTGGCCGAAGACTGCATCGCCAAGTGGGACAACGCCAAGAACCACGGCGCCTTCCCTGATGTACCAACGCCTTCCCAGTACTCAGAAGTAGGGAGAAATTGATGGCTGATGAATTCGGCCTCATTGCCTACGCGCATGAGTGCGACAACACGCCGTTTAAACACCAGGGAAGGGTCAAGGGCAGAGGTATGGACTGCGCCGGCTTGCTTGCCTACTGCCTGAGCAAGGCAGGACTCCCCTATATCGACGAGAACGGATATGGCCGCAACCCCTTCGATGGAACGCTCGAGCGTGCGCTTGATTCACAGCCGGCAATGGTGCGGATCGCGGTAGAAGACATGGCTCCGGGTGACGTGCTCCTGCTGCGCGTTACCAAGTCGCCACAACATATCGGCATCCACGCCGGAATCATCGACGGCCACCCCTACATCGTTCACGCAAGCCAGTTGCATGGCTGCGTCGTAACTCACCGACTTGACGGTGACTGGGGTGGTCGCGTCATGCGCGTATACCGGGTGAGGGCACCAGAATGAGCTTGAGCGCAACGATCTTCGGTCGCGATTCGTTTATTTTCAAAGCGACCAACGTGCTCGGTCTTGGACTGCCGGGGCTGATTGATAAGACGTTTGGGCCAAAAGATGTGAAGGGTCCGCGAATTGGCGATCTAACAGTCCAGACATCAAGCTATGGGGTAGATATCGGCCGGGTTCACGGGACCATCGGAATAGCCGGGAATCTAATCTGGCTGGAGAACAATCAACTCAAGGAAACAAGGCACAAGAAGAAGAGCGGAGGCAAGGGTGGTGCTGCCGCAAGCACTCCGAACGTAACATTTACGTATTCGGCAACCTTTGCCCTGGGTATCTGTGAAGGCCCCATCGACGGCATCGCACGGATATGGTGCGGAGATAAGCTGATTTACAACGCCGGTAGCGGCGACGTGTCGACGATTATTGCAAGCAACAAATCAGCCAAAGGCATGCGCATCCACCTTGGGACTGATGACCAACTTCCCGACCCTCGTTATGAGGCCGCACGGGGCGTTGGTAATACGCCGTCTTTTCGCGGTCTGGCATATGTTGTTTTTGATGACTTTCAGCTTGAAGACTATGGAAACACACTACAGGCGGCAAACTTCAAATTCGAAGTGGTTGAGGTTTCCGATTACCAGTCAATCCGCAAGGTTGCGGGCGCGACCTCTGGGGTAAGTTTCGCAAATGCCCAAACCGGCGGACCTCAGCCATACGTTGTCAGCGCTGATGGCGTCATTGTTGTTACTGATGATAATGGGGCAGGTTATACCTTCACACTGGACTGCAAACTTGCAGCAAAAGCCGGTACTGGGCCAATACTCCCCGCGCCTACCGGAACAATTCTCCACGCGGGGTTTATGGGTGATGACCCTGTAGATGTGGATAGCAGCAAGCTGTCTCAGCGTTTTGGAATCGCCAAAGTCATTTCGCCTTCCATTTATCAGGACAACCTTCCATCAGACCAATATCTATACGGGCTTGCGCTTAGCCCGGATGGGCAATCAGTTGTCGCTATAACAGGTCTGACAACAGGCGTGACCGGTGCAGAAACTGGTACCCGTTACCATGTGATGGACGCTGCCGGGACGCTCATCGCGTCTGGCATGCTTGGCTCCCCGGTCAGCATTTATGAGATTGGGTTTGGCCGGACCGCGCAGTACAACTACAGCTCGTGCTGCCTGGAGAATGGCGCGCAGTACTTGTGGACTGCATATGGCGCCGGCCGGGGCGACGTGTGTGTCTATGAAATCGACAACGGAACGATGTCGATCATCAGTCGCATGTCTGATCAGCTCTATCACCAATTCTGTAGCCCATCTATCTTGGCGGTTGATGGAGTGGCCTACATCGCATCCGGCACTGAGGTAGCGATATTTACCCGCACAGCCCAGATCATCAATGATCCACCATCGCTTTCACGCGTTATCGAAGAGGAGGTCCTTACCTCTGATTTGATCAAAGCCGCAGACATAGACACCAGCTATTTAACAGGCGCTGTGCGGGGGTACGCAGTACAGGGCGGCACAATCCGCAGCGCTATCGAACCGCTGCAAACAGCATTTCGGTTTGACGTAATCCAATCCGGATATCAGGCCAAATTTATTCCGCGTGGAACTGATCCAGTTTTGACGGCCCCTTGGGGCGATCTAATTGCCAATACATCAGGATCGTCATCAGAGGCGATAACTGAAGCCCGCGAAATGGATACCCAACTTCCGGTTAAGACCACCGTTAAGTACCTGGATGCAGCGCGGGAATATTCCGTCTCAAACCAATCCTTTGAGCGGCTTACTACCCGCGCAGTGGGCAAGGAAGACGTCGAAATCCCTATTGTGATGACGGCAACCGAAGCACTACAAACTGCCGAAATACTAACGCTGCTGCCATGGCTGGAGCGTTCTTCATTCAACTTCAAGCTACCGCCTGCCTACCTTTATTTAGAGCCTACCGATGTCATCACCATCCTGACGCCATGGGCCTCACTTGAGATGCGCATTGGCAAGATCGACTATGACACCGATGGCACGCTTGACTGTACTGCAACGCCTAACAAGGCTTCGCTCTACACCAGCCTTGCCGTCGCGGACGAGCCGCCTCCACCCCTTGAAACAATCGGGGTCCCCGGTCCAAGCCTTTTCGTGCCGCTGGATATTCCGCTGATCTCTGAAAACCTCCAGAACTCTCCGGGCTTCATTGGGGCGATGGTCGGGTTCACAGATTCATGGACAGGCGCGATGCTGGTGCAAACGGATGACAATGGGCAGACGTGGAAAAGCCTCCAAGGCTTCAGCGGGATGAGCACGCTGGGATTGTGCGTAAACGCGCTACCAGCAAGCGCCGCGACATTAGTCGATCAACGCACCCTCAGTGTAAACCTGATAGCTGGCGAGCTCGACAGCATCACTCGCGATCAAATGCTTTCGGGCATGCATTACGTGGCTTATGGATTGGATGGGCGATGGGAGATTGTAAGGTTCCAGAGTGCAAGCCTCCAGGCTGATGGCTCTTACCTCGTCAGTGGCTTTGTCCGCGGAGAAAAAGGCACTGAGTGGGCGACAGGTCTTCATCAGCCGAACGACTATTTCGTGCTGCTTGATGATCCTGACAATATCAGCATCGATCTCTCTTTGGAGGCCTTGTTAGCTCCAAAGGTATACCGAGGTGTGACGCTTGGTGCTGATGTTGATAGTGCCCCTGATGTCCCGTTTACATACAAGGGCGTCAATCTCGAACCGTTGAGTCCGGTATATCCGAAGAGGTTTCGAAGCTCTGATGGTTCGCTGTTGTTCTCGGTTCAGCGCCGTAGTCGGCTGTCTTCGTCCTGGTGGGCGAACGGGATGGATGCGCCAGTGGGTGAGACCCTGCTCAGCTTCCAAGCGGAGGTCGTTTCGGGATCAACCATAAAGCGGACGCTTCTGAGTGCGGACGGAAGTTTTTCGTATTCGGCCACCGACCAGGTAGCCGACTTCGGGTCAGTACAACCCTCAATCCTGTTCCGCGTTTATCAGCTTTCGTCCGTCGTCGGGCGCGGCTATCCCCTTGAGGTCTCTCTATGACGGCAACCAACAAGCTGGCACTTGAGCTGCTGCAGAACGCAGCGGCTAATCAGACGCTGGCCAACATCACTTTTGCGCAGTTGAATCAGTTGGTTCAAGCAACGGTGGTAGACAAGGATCTCGCTGCGCCGCCATCAACGCCAGGTGACGAGTCTCTATACATCGTTGCTTCTCCGGCTACAGGCCTTTGGGCTGGACATGAAAACCAGCTCGCATATTGGCTCACTACTACCGGCGCATGGCAGTTTGTGTCGGCGAAGTCTGGGTGGGAGGTAGCAGTTCAGGATGAATTGGACAGCTCGGGTCAGCCGGCTCGTTACGGCTTCAACGGTTCAGCCTGGACGATAGCCAGCGGAAGCGGTGGCGGCTTCAGCAACCCAATGACCACAATCCGGGACATGATTGTGGCTGGCGTGGCTGGCGCTCCAACACGTTTGCCTGGACCTACCAGCGAAGGGATGGTGCTCACCCGAATCGGTAATGCCTTGGCCTGGGCAATCGCTACGGGTTTTGCGAATCCAATGACTGCGGCGGGGGATCTATTGGTAGGCGGTGCAGCAGGAGCGGCGTCACGACTCGCGATCGGTGCTGAAGGTCGAGTTCTTACGGTCGTCTCCGGCGCGCTGGCGTGGGTTACACCATCTACGCCGCCCGTTTTTTCTGGCGGGACGCTTACCAGCGCATTAAACGAGGCGCCTCAATCATCTTGGGATGTCAGCGACCCAATCATTGGAGCTTCCGCGGTTGCAGGATCAAACACTATCACTGTAGTTGGCGCTGGCCCGCTCACTGGCATGGCTGCAGCCCCTACTGGCTCATACCGAAAAGTCGTGCTCGGTATGGCCATGCAGATAAACAATAGTGTGAATTTTGGACTGTTTGGCGGCGCCAACATCCAGGGTCGGGCCGGCGATATCCTTACATTCAGATCCGTTGGCTCAGCTCAGTGGTCGATGACCGACTATGCGCACGTGGACGGGACGCCGCTGATTACTCCGGCCGACCCTAACAAAGTGGACAAGGTCGCAGGCCTGCAGCTCTCTCAAGAGAACTACACGACTCTCGAAAAAGCTAAGTTGGCCGGTCTCGATCCGAATCACTTTCGAGGCATGTTCGCCACCCTGGCTGCGCTTCAAGCTGCGGTTCCAACTGCCAATATCGGCGACTATGCCTTCGTAGACCCAGCCTCAGGCGCAGACGTCGTCCAGTACCTGTGGGACAACAACGACAGCAAGTGGGTGTACAACGGCCCGACTGCTGGCGTCACCGCCGCCCAGGTCAAGACGCTGTACGAGTCGAACGCCAACACCAACGCATACACGGATGCGGAGAAGTCGAAACTTGCCGGCGTTGCTGCTGGCGCTCAGGTCAACACGGTCACGTCTGTAGCCGGGCGGACGGGCGCAGTGGTACTGGCAAAGGCCGATGTCGGGCTAGCGAATGCTGATAACACGGCCGACAACGTAAAACCTGTGAGCGCGCCGCAGCAGACTGCGTTGGATTTGAAAGCGCCACTTATTAACCCTATTTTTTCTTCAGGAGTCTCAATCCAAAACGGCGTGCTCCAGTATCAGTACGCTAGTGACACGGATCGCCCTATTTTTCAACTTGGCAGATCAAGAGGGACTCTGGCTGCACCAATGCCCCTACAGAACGGCGACATTGTCTCGTCGTTCCTTTTTGCCGCCCGGAACAACGCTAACAACGGATCCGGTAACAATGGCTCGATAGATGCCTACGTATCAGGAACCGTTACCGATGCCTACACGCCGCTTACCTTTAGATTCCTTGTAGCTACCTCTGCAAACAGTTCTCGCAGCACTGCTCTTAGCGTGTTCCCGTCGGCTAGGATCGGCATTAAATCAAACGTTGATAACGGCGTTGACGACTTGCAGGTGCCTGGCAGTGTTGGCGTAGGAGGCCCAGTCAAAGTCGGTCAATACACGCTAACGACGCTGCCTTCTGCGTCCGCGTATTCCGGCTACGAAATCGACGTTACCAACGCCACCGGCGGTTCCAAGCGCTGCCGATCAAATGGCACCGTCTGGCAAATCCTCAACACCACAACCACAGTGAGCTGATCATGCCCGCATATTCCGAAGAAACGTTTTTTTACGAAGTACTTATGCGTTTCGGCGAAGTCGCGCCGAAGAAGGGCAAGCTGATTGGAGCAAGCCTCACTCAGATTACGCAGCTGCTGAAGGATGGGGTCGTCCTGAACACCACGCTAAATCCGCCTGAGCAATTGGCTTTGGTCGATGGCGAGTCAGGGCAGAAGCTCAGCGATGTGCTTGGTGAGGTGAATGCGGCGACGATTATCGAGAATCAGGTACTGACCGCAAATCTGGTGGCTGCTCAGGCTGAGATTGATCGCTTGAATGAACTGCTCAATGCGCCATCACTGGAAGCTGATACTCCAGACGAGGCACCGGCCGGCGAAACGCCAGACGCCGCCCAAGCATCGGACGAAACGCCCGCATAACACTGGACTCCACCATCCAGTCACAGAGCCTGCATCTACGGGTACACAGCCCGCATTTGCGGGTTTTTTATTGGAGAGCGGCGATGACCGGATTCGATCTGGCGTTTGAAAGGGTGGTCGGCCACGAAGGTGGATACGGCGCCGATCCGAAGGACCGAGGCAACTGGACGACCGGCGTGATCGGTCAGGGTCAGTGCAACGGTACGAAGTTCGGGATCTCGGCGATGTCATATCCAGACCTCGACATCAAAAATCTGACGATCGATCAGGCCAAGGCTATCTACAAGCGCGACTTCTGGGATCGCGCCAAGGCTGACCAGTACGACTCAGCCATCGCCTATCAGCTGTTCGATATCGCGGTGAACAACGGCAACGGTAATGCGGTGCGGATGCTCCAGCGTGCGGCAGGTGTCGCTGATGACGGCCAGATCGGCCCGATGTCAATCGCAGCCGTCAAGGCGATGTCCGTCACTGACGTGATCATGCGCTTGAACGCAGAGCGCATCCTGTTCGTGACCAAGCTGTCCACCTTCGCCACCTACGGCAAGGGCTGGATGAACCGGGTAGCGGGCAACCTTCAATACGGGGCGGTGGACGCATGAACTGGTCGGATATTGGCAATATCGTTGGAAAGGCCGCGCCTGTGGTCGGCACTCTCCTTGGCGGCCCAGCGGGCGGGATGGTCGGCGCGATGGTCGCCAACGTGCTGAACGTCCCGAATGACCCTGAAGCCGTAAACTCCGTCCTGCTGGGCAACCCGGATGCTCTGGTCAAGATTCAAGAACTGCAGATCAATGCCAAGGTTCAGCTTCAGCAGCTTGCCGTGACTGCCGCCGAGAACGAGTTGAAGTATGCGAACGCGCAGTACGATGCTGAGGCAGCAGACCGCGACAGTGCGCGTAAGCTTGCCGGCCAGCAGCCGCGCGACCTGATTCGCCCGGCCATCACGTTCATTATGCTGCTGGGCGCGCTATTCATCGTGGTTGCAATCATCACGGGCTGGGCGATGGAAGTGATCACCAATACGACGGCTGCGCTCACTGTCGGCTCGGTGATGTCCACCTGGTTCATGATGACGAAAGAGGTCATGGGCTTCTACTTCGGTATGACGCGCGAGTCTCAGAAGCAGAGCGCGGCCATCACAGATTTCGCCGTTACACCCGGCACAGTCAAAGGCCCCGAAAAATAGCTCACTGCGACCCCAAATCCTCAAGCCGCAGCGTTATAGAGGCTTCGATGATGAAATACAACTCCTCGATGTCCGCCGAGCGCAACGACTTGGTTATCTCCATCCCGCGAATCACCCCCTCCGAATACCGGCCAACGTCCTGCACGGCCGCCGCATCAACCGCTGTCTCGATCATCGACAGCAGGCGCTTTATCTCTGCCAGATAGCTTGGCGGCAACTCTCCCTCATCCAGAATCATGATTCCTTCTCCTTCGGCACCACCGCCATCCGATCCGCCGGATACTGGCGCATGAATTCCATGCTGTCGCTGGCCGGCGCATCGAGCCAGTCGTTATAAAGTCCTGCCGGCAGAATTACCACCATCCGCTTTTCGTCGTCGGGCTTGTGGTAATCCCGCATGAAAGTATGGTCGTCGGCGTTGATGGTCAGCATGGAATAGCTGTGCACTATCTCGCCTTCTGGATTGCGCCACCACTCCCACAGACCAGCGATGCCCAGCAGTTCACCGTCTGCCCGGGCGATCCGTGTCGGGATGGCCTTGCCGGAACGCCAGTCAGGTTCGTAAATTGCTGCGGCGGGAATAATGCAGTGCTGCCTGTTCTTCCAGGCACTGCGGAAAGATGGTTTCTTCGCCGCCGTTTCCGATCGGGCGTTATACGTGCGCCGGGCAATCTTCGTGTCCTTGCTCCAGCCAGGTATCAGACCGAACGATCCAGACAGCATTTCAAGCGCTGGGCCAGTCTCGTCCTGGCCTTCTTCGCGCTCGTGTCTCCGCAGGAAGGGGCCCATGTAGGTCGGCCACAAATCAAGCCTGCCTTGATCCGGACCCTCAACACCGAACGCCTTCATGATCTGCGGGTGGGACGGGGCTTCGTAATGGCTGCACATAGGTCATCCGTCTAAAATCGGTTTATACAGTGTTGACCATAATTCCTCAGCCCGTTTAACTGTATATAGATACAGTATTCGGAAGCTGAAATGTATTACCTGATCCTCCCTCGCCGTCGGCTGGGCATTGCGATAGACAAGAAAGAATTGCAGAACGCTCAGCCGTTTCGTGGTGATATTCATATCTCGAAGCAGCACAACGTGACGCTTGGCCGTGACTCGGTGGAAGCGTGGATATTCACCAGCAAGCCGAACGAGTACCGAACCAGTCCACGGCTGCTCGACGTGTCTATCACCGGTATGAGCACCCTGGGCATGAACCTTTCCGGCATCGAGCAGGTGGGCGAGGCCTTTTATTTCCAATCATGGTGGTGCCGTCTTGAGTGACATCAAAGAGCGTGAGCTGAAAATCTGGAATGACCTGCTGGAGCACGAAGCTCGGCGGGAATGCGCGATTGACCATTGGGCCGGTGAACTGGCCGGGCATGCAAAGCTGATGCTTCGGATGGGCGTTATCGATCAGGAGGAATTCTGCGAGCTGACCGAGCTAGCAGATGCGGCCTACAGCCATGTGAGTGAGCAACTTGATACTCAGCAATGGCTGCGGGATAAAGCTGCAAAGGGTGATGCCATATAAAGGAAGGATGATCGTCGGCAGGACGCCGGGGAGGGGTGAAAACATGGGCGTGTACGAAACGTGAGTCACACCTTTTGTCAGCGTGTACAATGCGCCCCTTCATGAGACAGCGTAACCGGTTGCGAGCGGATCAAGCTGTTGATTGTTAAGGCTTTTCAGTTGGTAAGGATGATTTAGGTTCCAGCGCCGCAAGGTGTGAGAGTTCGAGTCTCTCCGTCCGCACCAGTAAAAACCTTGAAAACTGCCTTGGCGTTTTCAAGGGATAGAAAA
>Ga0247730_1000596_pt1 | contig 24664 bp, 22 predicted proteins | sample UWRJL073202C2_FD_180959 | JGI IMG/M metagenome (GOLD analysis project Ga0247730, IMG submission 180959) | Plant litter microbial communities from Arlington Agricultural Research Station in Wisconsin, United States - UWRJ-L073-202C-2 | ecosystem: Environmental > Terrestrial > Plant litter >... | reverse complement strand
GGTCAGTTTCCCCATGACGGTGCGGCCGTCGCCATAATAGCAGCCAAACGAGCTGCAGCTTGCGACGTAGTCCTTGTCCGCAATGTTTTGAACGTTCAGCGAGGCCTTGTATCCGTTCTTGCTGTAAGTCAGCGCGGCATCGAACAGTGTGAGACCGTCCATGCTGAATGTGTTTGCACTGTTACCGAACCGCTGGCCAGTGTATCTCACGCCGCCGCCAAGACTGAATCCATCGAGAGTAGTCCCTTCTTGGAACGTGTAGTTTGCCCATAGACTCGCGGCGTTCTCCGGAACGTTCTCCAACCGCCTTCCGTTATCGGCCCCTGCCCCGATCGTTGCGTCGGTGTAGGTGTAAGCCGCACGGAGATCCAGCCCGTCGGTCAGGCTAACGACACCCTCGACCTCGACGCCGCGAACATGGACTTCCCCGATTTGCTCACTGATGCCGGGGGCGACGGTCCGCAGAACATTTTTCTGTTTGAGATCGTAGACGGCGACGGCGAAGAAGCCGTTCCAGCCTTCCGGCTGATACTTCACACCAAGCTCGTATTGCTCCCCGGTGGTCGGCTTGAAAGTTGTGCCGCCGACCCCGGTTGTGACCACTGGTTCGAACGACGTGGCATAGCTCACATATGGCGCGATACCGTTGTCGAAGAGGTAGCTAAGCCCGGCGCGGCCCGTCATCTTGTGGTCGTCACGGTCGAGTGATGGTGTCGCGCCACTGATATTATTGATCGATACGCCATCGCTGCTCGCCCAATCCTGCCGAAGGCCGAGTGTCGCGCGCCAGTTTTCTACCGAAAGTTCGTCCTGAGCGTAAATGCCGACCTGCTCGAGTTGGCTCTTCACATGTGTATCGGTCGTCTTGGAGATCAGTGAGATCGGGACACCGTAAGCAGGCGAAAGCAGATCCAGCGGCGTGGCCTGGTAGAAACGCGTCGACGTGTCGTTGTCGAAATACCGATAGTCCAGGCCAACCAGCAGCTTGTGGTCGACCGCGCCAGTTTCGAAATCCACCTCAATGTTATTGTCGATGTTGAAGGTATCGAGCTGCTCTTCCTGGAAGGTGGCATTGCGCCGGAGCGATCGACCATTCGGGAGAAGACCGAGTGAAGACATGCCCAGTGACTGATAGTCCCAGCTGAAGTCCGAATACCTGACATTCTGATGGAAGGTCAGGGAGTCGTTGAACCGATGCTCCAGTTCATAGCCGAGGTTAATCAGGGTGCGATCGGAATCATCGAAACCCTTGTCGCCGACGTAGAAGTCCCTTGGGAGACGATAGCTGGTGGCGTTCAGGGTGTATTGGGGAGGAAGGCCGGACGGCGTACTGGGATTGTCATGCTGAACGCTGGTGAGGATAGTGAGTTTGGTATCATCATCTGGTGCCCAGGTCAGTGCCGGAGCAATAAAGTAGCGATCATTGTCGAGTTCATCAGTCTGAGCGCTGGCGGCTTTCGCAAGCCCTGTCAGGCGGTAGGCAAAATCGGAGTTCTCTCCCACTGGCCCACCCACGTCCAAGAATGTCCCGTAGGTATCAAAGCTTCCTACTTGAATGCCAACCTCATTGATCTGCTCGAATTGCGGCCTTTTGCTTATCTGGTTGATGATGCCGCCTGGATTGCCCTGGCCATACATGAGTGATGCTGGTCCGCGCAGGACCTCAACGCGTTCCAGGCCATAGATTTCCACAGGAGGAGCCCCGGCCGTCCGCATCATCCTCAGCCCATTCAGGAACTGCGCCTGACGTCCGTCAAAGCCACGGATCGTGGGCGAGTCGAAGCGCGGGTCAGCGCCAAACGGTTCCCCGACGACCCCGGGGGTATAATTCAGGACTTCTCCAAGCGTCTCGGCATCTTGAGCGTCGATTTGGTCGCGGGTGACAATAGATACCGACTGTTGCGTCTCGACCAGCGGCGTATCGGTCTTAGTCGCGCTGGCGCTGGTCTTCGCCACGTATCCCGTCACGGGAGCCCTCGGATCTTCGACACCGCTGCCTTGGACCACAATCGGTGCTAGCGTGGTGGTGGGCGCGCTTTGTGCATTGACGCTGGCAGGTGCAACGAACGCGAACGGCGTTCCGAAAACACTGGCAACGATAAGCTGGTAGAATGACTTCTGCACGACGCGCCCCCGCTCGTTAGCCGCTCGCGGCTCAAACTATACAAATGTAGTCATCTTTTAGTTGCCAATGCCCAACCCGTCCAATAAGTGAGAATGGTTTTTTCATAGGCACAGCTTATGAAAACGAAGCGGACCGATTGACCGGGGCAATCAGGCGTCATGATGGCATCAGGAATTCCTAAAACCACAAACTTTGAACTTCGGCATCTCCGGTATTTCATCGCCGTGGTCGAAGAGAAAAACTTTGAGCGCGCTGCGAAAAGGCTTGGTATTGCTCAACCGGGCCTAAGCCAACAGATCATGAGCCTTGAAAAGATCGTCGGCCATTCACTGATCGACCGTTCCAGGCGAGCGGTAGCGCTAACTCTCGCTGGACATCTGCTCTACGAGGAGGCGCTGAAGGTCGTTGAGCAGGCGGACAACGCGATGCTCGCCCTGAGACGCGTGGGACGAGACGGATCCGGACAGATTTCGATCGGCTACGTAGCGTCGGCAGCCTATTCTGGCATTCTCACTCAGGTTCTCGCCACTTTCAGGTCAAACTACCCTGAGACGGATCTGCAGCTACTCGAAATGGAAATGCGCCAGCAACTGACTAAGATCAAGGAGGGCGAGCTAGACTTCGGGTATGTGCGCCCCCCGGCGGTGGTGGCCTCAGAACTCTCAATGTTCAACGTCTTGCGTGAAAGCCTAGTCGTTGCAGTCCCAGAGGGGCATCTGACGTCAGCCCGTTCGTCATTGGATTTAGCCGATCTGGCGGACTTCACGTTCATAACGCCGCGCCAGCCACCCGACGTTGGCTTCCACGCAAACACGATAGCCGCCTGTCGGGATGCTGGTTATAATCCCAAGATAGAAGCGACCGGACGCGACTTCACTACCATCATAAGCATGGTGGCGGTCGGGCTGGGGGTTTCACTTGTCCCGGATTCGCTGCAGTGCATGAAAATGCCGGGCGTGCGCTATATTCCCGTCTCTAACTGCAGGACAACCTCCGACCTGGCGATTGTGTACCGGAAATCAGAGACTTCCTCCGTGGTGCGTGCGTTCATTGCACATCACAAATCCTTGGCATCTAGATTGCCTCCTGAGACCCGGTAGCACAAGATATATCCGTCGAAAAATCCATCGTAGCGATCAATCATGTTGGTGGCGGGGGCATTCCAGTTTGGCCCCAAGCTGTCGGCTGACTGGCTAAAAGCAACTCGCTTGCGTAGGGCTCTTTCGCACTGCCAGCGCGCAATTCGGCGCAGGCAGCTCCTCCAAAATCTGACCGTTTAGCATTACCGACAGCGACTGCACATTATGGGCAACGACCGCGAGATCATGGGCATGACGAGAGGAACGTGCCGCAGAGGACGATCTCCGGGTGTTCGCTATCTGAAATCAGCTCCCTCATCAGACCCCACCTTGGCCGTTGGGCGCCTGTTCGTCGATGGCTGCTTATCGTCGGTTTTTGGACCTCCAATCTGTCTTTCAGTTTGAACCCGAAAGGCTTCCAATCCACACTGATCGGTGGAACTACCAACAACAGTTGTCTTGACATCAAAAGAGGTAGACAGTCTCGTAAAAGCGAAGAGATCATCAATGCCAGCGAAATTTCTTTACAAGACCGCCCTTATCGTTGGCGCTGGGCCTGGCCTCAGCGCCTCTTTGGCCAGAACGTTGGCTAGAGAAGGTATGCGAATCGCGTTGGCCGCGCGTGACACTGCTAAGCTCAGCACGCTTGCAAGTGAAATTGATGCTTTCACGTTTGAGCTTGATGCCTCCAGTCCTCATGAAGTTCAACGGCTATTTGAGGCCGTGGACCGTCAAATAGGAGAGCCTGATGTCGTAATTTACAACGCTTCTGCGCGGGTACCTGGAGCGCTTATAGATCTGGATCCGGAGGCCGTTCGCATGGCGATCGAAATCTCTGCGTTCGGCGCATTCCTTGTGACACAACAAGCAGCAAAGCGCATGCTCGTGCATGGCCGCGGGTCCATATTGTTGACTGGAGCGACAGCGAGCATCAAGGGCTTTGCTAATTCGACCGCATTTGCGATGGGGAAATTTGCCTTGAGAGGGCTGGCGCAGAGCGCGGCCCGCGAGCTTGCGCCCAAAGGTATTCATGTGGCCCACGTTGTTGTCGACGGTGGCATTCGTAGCGCCGAGCGGGTCGATCCAAGCGAACGTGTCGATAGCACTCTCGACCCTGATGGAATTGCCGAAACCTATCTTGCTCTTCTCCGTCAGCCTAGAAATGCCTGGAGCTGGGAGATCGAAGTCCGACCCTGGGTCGAAAACTTCTGAGCAAGTTGATGTTTACCCCCGTAATAGTTGTGGCCGCTTTCTATGCCACCACTGACTCGGCGCGACTTTGCAGTTATCCCGGTGATGTACGCCTTTTACGGTCGAATTGCCGTCAATGGGTCGATATTTCTAAAAACTTCGGCGTCCTACTACATACATCCGAGCGCGGCTTGGATCCCGCTGTGCTGCGGTACCCAATCCGGTTGGCTGGACGAGATTGATGAAGCACTGTTGCAACTGCTGGAGGCTAGTACACGTTTGTCGGACGCCATTCTCCCAGAGCGGCTTAAATTCAAACTTCATGCTAAGTAAACGAGACGCGCTACATTTGCATTCATGCAGCCTACTTGAGCGGTTGACCGTCCACGCCCCGAAAGACGAACATTAACAAGTTCGGCTGGATACACTTAGCAAGCGCAGCGTGCCCAAAACTACCACCAGCCGGTATTTCATCGAGAATCTTAATGATGTCGAAGCGGCACGGAGTTCAGTCATCGGACCACTGTAGCCGAGGGCAGCAGGGAGGACACCCCACCTTTTCGCCGGTATTTGATCGATAGAGCTGAAAAAATCTAAGCCGCGCCCGTATTAAAATCACAATCTAGTGCGCGGCCAGCCATTGTGGCGCATCCTGTCAGACGTTCCATTGAGTATCCAAGGCACGCATATGAAGATAGACCGCGTAGGGTCATGAGAACATAGTCGGTGACCCGCTCTGGATCCTTGGCATTTTGGGCACGGACATACTGGCCGATGATGTGGCTGCCCCCCTTTGCAAGTTCAGTAGCCATGCCTCGCGCAGTTTCGTCGTCTGCGCGCATGCCTTCAGTTACCATACAGCCCTTCCACTTGTCATGGCGCGTATACTGCTCCGTCGCTTTAACGAACAGTTCTGTCAATGCAACGACAGGCTCCCGGTCTGGCTTGAGTATAGTGTCGAGAGGCAGAAAATCCGTCTCCACATACCTTTTCATCGCTCTATTAAAAAGCTCGGCCTTGCTGCCATAGGCAGCATACAAACTAGGCGGTGCAATCCTGAGGGCTTCGCACAAATCCGCCACGCCCACAGTGTCATAGCCGCGTTCGTGGAACAGGCCCTGAGCGATTGCAACCCCCTCTTCGCGGTCAAAAGCAGGGCGCCTTTTGCGGATTTTTGTTTCCATGGTTCACCTTATTCTACTTCTACATATAGCGAAGGCTAAGTCCGACGGCAAGTTGCCAACAAATTATTTATCGATCACTAAATACCTGTTGCGCGGCCAATAGTTTTGAAGTATCCGTCTATTTAACGACCACTAAATAGGTTGTTCATGTCATAAAGGATAGATGTATGTCATTTCACGGAAAAGTCGCACTCGTCACAGGCGGATCGTCAGGAATTGGTTTGGGCATCGCCAAGGAATTGGCGGCACTGGGCGCCGAGGTCATCATCACTGGCCGTCAGGATGCGAAGCTGGACGCAGCGGTCAAAGAGATTGGCGGAACCACCAAGGGCATCAAAGCGGACGTGTCGAACCTTGACGAACTGGACGCGCTATATGCCCAGATCAAGGCCGAGCATTCAACGCTCGACGTTTTGGTCGCCAACGCGGGCTTTGGGATTCTGGCTCCATTAGGGGCTATCACCGAGGAACAATACGACAGCATCTTCGACACCAATTTGAAGGGCGTTATCTTCACTGTGCAGAAAGCCCTTCCGTTGATGGGCTCGGGTGGCGCTGTGGTGCTGATTGGATCGACCGCCTCCATACAGCCCGGCAGCATGATGAGCGTCTACGGAGCAACCAAGGCCGGGCTCAGAAATCTGGCTAGGTCCTGGATTGAGGACATCAAAGGCTCCGGTATCCGGATTAATGTTGTCAGCCCAGGCCCCGTCAGAACCCAGTCGCTCTACGACTTCTTCCCCGACGACAAGCGCGATGACATTCTTGCCTACCTCGAAACCAAGAGCACTGTCGGTCGTCTTGGTCAGCCGAAAGACATTGCGAAAGCAGTCGCCTTTCTTGCCGGCGAGGATGCTGGATACATCAACGGCGTCGAACTGATCGTCGACGGCGGCGCTTCGCAGGTCTGACATTGTCGGGTTGAGCGGGCACAACTCAACCGTTCCAACATTGCGATTTTGGTAAAAGGTGGCGCGACATGGCGACCAGCGAAGGAGGATTCATGTCCTCGAATTCCTCACGTTTGAAACCTGCTTTGGCGCTGGCGACAATCCTGACGGCACAACTCATGCTAACCATGGACTTCCTGATCGTACTCGTCGCGTTGCCTAAGATCCAGACTGAGCTCGGCTTCACCCCAGCCGGGCTGTCCTGGGTTCCGAACGCCTTCGCCCTGGCGTTCGGCGGACTTCTCCTGCTCGGGGGTCGCCTTGGCGATATCTTCGGGCAGGTGAAGGCCTTCAGGATAGGAATTGCCGTTTTTGTAGCGGCATCGCTCTTCGGTGGCATTGCCGGATCGCCGTTCCTTCTAATCGTCGCTCGTGTCCTTCAGGGCGCTGGAGCGGCCCTGGCCGGACCAAGCGTGCTAGCACTGGTTACTATGATGGCTCGTGATGAAGCCGAACGAAACCGTGGACTGTCCTTCTTCATTTCGGTGTCCTCGATCGGAGCGTCAGCCGGACTCATTCTCGGTGGCGCCTTGACCGATCTGCTGTCATGGCGCTGGTCGCTACTGATCAACGTTCCTGTTGGTGCGGTCGTGCTTCTGCTGATCGGTCGGCTGGTTAGCGAGACTGAACCAAGACCTGCGCGTCTGGATATCGCGGGTGCGTTGACAGCGACATTGGGATCCGTGGCGCTCGTCTACGCTTTTATCTGCGCCGCCGAGTACGGCTGGACCGCAGGTTCGACAGTCCTGTCATTCGCCATTTCAGCGGGCCTTCTCGTTTCATTTTTTCAAATCGAGAAACGGACCGTGGAGCCATTGCTCGATCTCTCGCTTTTGAGAAGTCGTCCACGCCTTGGAGGCTTGCTCGTGATGGCGCTGATCGTTGGTATGCATTTCTCCATGTTGTTCCTGATCGTCCAGTATCTCCAACAGGTGTTGGAACTCGCGCCACTCGCCGCTGGGCTGGCCTACCTACCGATGACAGCCACAGTGTTTACGATCTCACCCTTGATGCCCCGCCTGATTGTTAGGTTTGGCCCACGCCTCCTCCTGGCCGCGGGAAGCGTTCTGGTCGCGGCAAGCCTCGTCGGTTTTGCCGTGCTTGATGGTAGCAGCACCTATTTCCCCGATGTGCTTGTACCACTCCTCGTCCATGCCGTCGGCGTAGCTCTCGTTTTTGCACCTGGCACGGTCGCGATCATGGAAGGCGTTCCCGACAAACACGCCGGAGCAGCATCTGGACTACTCCAGATGGATCAGCAGGTTGGTGGAGCGCTGGGCCTCGCAATCATCACGGCCGTTTATGCAGGCGGAATGGTACCTGGACAGTTCACTGCCGGGCTCGGCTTCGCGTTCAGCGTTGCTGCCGCGCTCGCCCTTCTTGCTGCGCTTGTCGCGATCCGGGCAGTCCGCGGCAGAAGTCCCTCTGCATAATCAGACGGATTAAACCTCAACTCAATCACTTCTAAAACCCAAGCGGAGCTGAAACGGCCCGTACAATAAAAGGAACGACCATGACCAATCCTACAGACCATATTGCTCGTCTTGACGCCGAAAGCGCCATCGCACGTCTTCTTGCGACCTACACCCATCTGCTCGACGACGGCAAATTCGATAAGGTCGCGGAGTTGCTTCAGCACTCAACCATGGAAATCCTCGGTACATTCGCCATCGGCCGTGACGGAATCGAGAAGTCTCTTATTGCTGGCGTTCAGCGGCATGAAGACGGAACGCCGCGCACGTGGCATTCGGTTTCCAACACCATCATCGACATCGATGCCTCAGGTGAAAAAGCGACCTCCGTCTGCTACTTCACGGTCCATCAAGAGCTGGAAGGTTTCCCGCTTCAGCCGATCTGCACGGGCCGCTACCACGACACGTTCGAAAAGCACGACGGCGAGTGGCGCTTCGTCTACCGCCTGCTGAAGCCCCGCCATTTCGGCGATCTCCACAATCACGTTGGTGCCCCCATCGACAAGTCCCAGATTTGAGGATGACTTTATGGCCAATCAACAGACAGCGTTGATCACAGGCGCGAACAAAGGCATTGGGTTTTCGATTGCGAAGGGGCTGGGTCGGCTTGGATATCAGGTGTGGGTTGGCTCACGAGATGCAGAGCGCGGCCGTGCCGCGGTCGTACGACTAGAGGAGGCGGGCATCGATGCCCGTCTCCTTATGATCGACGTTGGGGACCTAGAAAGCGTGGAATCGGCAGCCACATTCCTGCGACAGCAGGTGAAATCCCTAGATGTGCTCGTCAACAACGCTGGGATTTTCCTCGGTGGGTCCACTCCACCAAGCGAGCAGTCCATGGACGAAATCAGGGCCGTTTACGAAGTGAATGTCTTTGGGCCGATCCGCGTAACGCAGGCATTTCTTCCGTTGATCAAGAAGTCCAAGTCCGGGCGCGTCGTGATGATGAGCAGCGGATTAGGATCAATCGGCCTCGTAACAGATCCGAGTTCCATCTACTCAACGGCGAACCTTCTCGCCTACAATTCGTCAAAGACTGCTTTGAATGCCGTAAGCGTCGCCTTCGCTAAGGAATTGGAGCCGTTCGGTATCAAGGTGAATGCCGTAGAGCCCGGCAGCGTGGCGACGGATTTGAATGGCAATAACGGCGCCCTTACGCCGGATGAAGGTGCGGTAAGTGCAATCCGGCTCGCTACGATCGCGGCCGACGGTCCGACTGGCGGTTTTTTTGGGAGCGAAGGTATTCAGCCTTGGTGAAGGGCCGGGCCGTCGGTTCACACACGTAGCGACAATGAAATGCGTGTCGCAGTCGATATATATCGTTCGCTAAATGTCGATATAACGTTGAGAGTCGCCGTAGCGACTGCTCGGTCGTTGCCGACGAATCTCAAGGGGGGGAAATGCATGAAAGCCGTTGTTGTTAATTCATTCGATGAAATCCCGACTTTCCAGGACTTTCGCGAACCTGAAGCTAGGGCAGGCGAGGTCATTCTGACCGTGAATGCGGCTGCGCTCAGCCCGATAGTCAAAGCTCTTGCGTCGGGCAAGCACTACGCGAGTGATGGCAGGGTCGGTTTCGTCCCTGGTGTTGATGGCATCGGTACCGACTCGGATGGTCGGCGATTTTATTTCCTGTTCCCGGTGGCCCCGTTCGGATCAATGGCGCAAATTTCTCTTGCAGCGCGTGCTATGACTGTTCCCGTTCCAGAAGCAGTATCCAGCGTTCAAGCGGCAGCCGTTGTCACAGGAGCCTTGGCGTCATGGATTGCATACTCGCGTCGAGCGAGGCTTCAGATAGGTGAAACGGTCCTCATCATCGGAGCCACCGGAGCTTCGGGCAGTATGGCCGTCCAGACCGCAAAGCATTTTGGTGCTGGAAAGGTGATCGCTGTCGGGCGGAACGAGGCGAAGCTTGGACGGCTCGAAGCCGACGTGAAAATAACGTTGGACGACAATGCGGACGAGCAACTGCGGGAACAATTCGATCAGGGTGTCGATGTCGTTCTCGACTTCCTCTGGGGAGAGCCAGCAAGTCGAGTGTTAACAGCAGCCACCAAAGACCGTCCATCGAGGCTGGGTCAAGCACGCATTCGGTATGTTCAACTTGGGACGATGGCGGGTGATGAAATCGCTCTTGGGGGAAATATCCTTCGGGGTTCCGGGTTGGAACTGATGGGCAGCGGTATCGGCAGCGTGGCAGTAACCGAGCTTCTAGCAGGTGCCGGGGAATTGCTGTCAGCAACTCACGCCGCCGGGTTTGATACGAACTATGAAAGTTTGCCGTTGAGCTGTTTCCAAGAGGCGTGGGGCGGAAATCCGGATGTGCGCTACATTTTGATGCCCGATCAGTGATCACGCTGTCGCGTTTTGCGGCTGTCGTGCCGTCAATTACGTTCAGTCTCCGATCGTAACGGAACTCGGAATAGCCGCGTTACACAGTGATATAAATGTAACATTTATAGATACGTTTGAATTTTTAGTATCCTTGACTGTATCGTTGATTGATACATTTGAGGGTGCTGCTAGGATGGCCTGGAACGGTAGTCTCCGTTCTCCCACAGGGATTGCGACCAAGATCGATGGCTGAGTCGCTGGTTTTCCGGCGAGCTTTTCTGCGACCTATTGAAAGCGGATTGGATAAAAAATGAACCTGAAGCTTATTGTAATGAGCTCTGTGGCGGCGTTTGCGTCGGCATTTTCTGCTCACGCAGCAGACGCGATCGTCGCCGCCGAGCCAGAGCCAATGGAATACGTTCGTGTTTGCGACTCCTTTGGTGTCGGCTACTTCTATATTCCGGGAACAGAGACTTGCTTGCGTGTTGGCGGTTACATCAGAACGGAAGGCCGCTTTGGCCGTGATCGCGCTGGTACGTCGGACTGGTCCTTCTGGACGCGTGCTCAGGTTGTCTTTTCTGCCAAAAGCGACACCGAATACGGTGCTCTTACGAGTGTTATCAATCTTCGTACAAACACCGAGTCTTCCTCCGACCGAGATACGTTCGTGAACGAAGCTTACATCGATCTTGCTGGTTTCCGAGTTGGTCATCAGTATAGCTGGTGGGATGATGATCCAAGCAGCGAAACCGATACGGTCTCCAGTAATTCAACTGTCCACAATTCGGTTCGATATCAATATGAGACTGAACACTGGAGTGCAGGCATCTCTGCCGACGAATTGGAAGAGACCTATCGCACTAAGCCAGGTGAAGACGCGAACAACCTCGGTGTTGCTGCGCAGGTTTCGGGTAAGTACGGCGGCCTGAGTGGCTTCCTGCTTGCTGGTTACGACACCGACACGGAGGAGGTCGCAGTTCGTGCTATCGGTTACGCCGAGCTGGGGCCTGGCACGCTTGGCATCTATGGTGTGTGGGCGAGCGGCGTGAACTATTATTACGAAGAGTCAGAATGGACCGTGGGTGCACAGTACGAGGTAAAGCTAAATAAAAAGTGGGCGCTCACACCTGGAGCGCAGTACTTTAGCAATACCGAGATTAACTCCCGAGGTGAGGGCTTTACGGGCGGTGACGCCTGGGTCGCCGGACTCACGGTTGATTACAAGATCGTCGAAAATCTCACAACAAAACTTAGCGTCCAATACGAAGACCGGGACGACGAGGATGAGGAAGTCCGCGGATTCGTGCGTCTTCAGCGCAACTTCTAACAAATCGCCTCACGGCGAAGATGTCTGATCTGCTTGACCTCAGATCAGTTGGTAGGGAGGGACCCGGTTCCACCGCTGGGTCCCTTTTACAACTATCTAAAAAAGCCAAGGCGCCTTCAATCCTTGGGAAGGTTCATGTCAAACACTGAAAAAGATGCACACTACAAGGGGAGGGGTAGATCTCGTCCATGGAGAAACGTTTCATACATACAGCGCATTTGCGACAGACGGGCCTCCTCTGCAGAACTGATTATTTGTGCGCTCGTCGTTATTGGAATTACTTTTGTCCATTACGTGAGACCGGAATGCATTGAGGTGCGACCAGTCCCGACATCAGATAGTCGCCAAACGCCGCAGTAGCATGTTCAAACCAAACTCGAAAATTGCACTACCGAGCCGTTGAAGTTTTGCTCTAGGAAACTGACGCTGGCGAGGTGTCCTTCGAATGTGAATTTAACCTCTGGAGCTCTCTGATGCTTTCCTCAACTGTCTCTTGCGAGAGGGTAAGGATCACAGCCGCCTCAGCCTTTTCACATAAGTGCTGGGTCAGCTCCGCTATGTTGTTAGAGATGAAACATTGATGTGGAATGTCATGTCTCACCGCCCAAATCTTCTTGTTCGCTACAACGGCTTCATAGATTTCGCTGAGTGGGATTGCGCTTGGTGCTTTGGCCAGCCGAATCCCGCCGTTGTTACCCGCCGAGGAAATCAATATTCCGTTCTCATTGAGTGGCGCGATCAGCCTGCGAACGAAACTAGGATTCGTCGCTAACCCGGAGGCTAAAGATTTACTCGTTGAGCGAATGCCTTGCTCCTCGTTGACTGCAACGTTTATGACGATCTGCAAGGCTGTTGTGAAACTGGTGTCAATCATACCAATCAGTATTATTGAATTTTCGAGGGCAAATCTAGTGACACTCTGCCGATGCTGACCGTGGTTGGGCTTTCGGGAACTGTTGCAGCCCGTTGCAGCTAACAAGCCACGAGCTAAAAAGTCTGAGCCGTAGTTAGGACAAGGACGAGGCCGCATGCCAAATATCATGGTGCTGGGTGGCAACAGCCAGTCTTGCGTTTAAAACGTCTCAGCAGACTGCATCGCAATACTGATAACACAAAGCGTTGAAGTTCCGTCTCATCTCCGCGCTTGCCTATGTTAATAGCGAGCGATACATATCATACGAAGAGGTGATCGATGGAAACAAAGATTCGGCGTCGAAGGCCTGCCTTCGATCGTGAGCATGGGGTTGCAATTGCGCAGGCCTTGTTTCATGAGCGTGGCTACGATGCAGTTGGTGTCGCCGAGCTGACAAAGGCGCTCGACATCAATCCACCCAGCCTCTACGCGGCGTATGGCAGCAAGGCAGAGCTGTTTGACCGTGCCATGCGGCGTTACATCGAAAATAACATGCTGGACATCGACAAGTTACCGGCCGCAAGCAGTGAGCCTGCCGTGCTGCTGACTGAACTTTTTGTCGCAGCGGCCATTCGATACACGGAGAATGTAAAGAGCCTTGGATGCATGGTCACTGAGGGACTTGGCGCTGACGACGAGACTGCCCGCAATATGGCAGCGGAGTTGGCCAAGGTGTCGAGCGACAAGATCCGTACGTATGTGGCGGCACGCTATCCTGGTGACCATGAAAAAATCACAGACTACGTTCTATTGACGCTTCGCGGTATCTCGTCTTTTGCCCGGCAAGGATCGGGACAGGAACGGCTGATGCAATGCGCTCGCATCGCTGGCCGCGCGCTTGAGGGGGATGCGTCATTCTAGCGGCTACGGTGCGGCACAATTGTCGCCAGACCAAGGCAGGATCGACAGCTACGACCGTTGACGATTGGGTGTGTTGTTTCTCTATAAGTCGGGTATCTCTGCGCTGTCTTCACGGCGTTTGGTCGCTGTGTGGGCGATATGTCGGTTCGCCCTTCAGAGGAGCCGAGACCGCTCTTGCTCGTCCCCGTATTGTGCCAATGCTCGCGACAATCACGAATGCAATACCGCTCACTTTCTGCATGTCAAGTGCTTGGCCCAAGATCATCCATCCCAGGACGGCGGCGATCGCCGGATCGAGGCTCATAAGCATTCCAAAAGTCTGGGGCGTCATTTTCCTTAGCGCAAGCATTTCAAGGCTATAGGGCAGGCCGGGGATTATGAGACCAAGTCCAAGCGACGCAGCGACAATACCAACGGCAGTTTCGCTCTTCCATTGCCAAAAAGCGACAGGTGTTCCGACGATTGCGCAAACGGCCAGAGAGACCGCTAGCCCCTCAAGTCCTACAAAGGCGTCGCTCACACGCTTTGTCAAAATTATATAGCCTGCCCAAGACCCAGCGGCTCCGAGCGCGAAAGCGATCCCTGCAATATTTCTTGGTGGCGCTGAAGGCTCAAGTGTCAGCGAGGCAACGCCAACCGCTGCGAGCACCACCCAACCAACGCCTCGCCGTGCCCGCGACGAGCCCAGCGCAACGGCAAGCGGCCCAAGAAATTCGATTGCCGTCGCCATTCCGAGTGGAATACGGATGATCGCCTCGGCGAAGAAGAACGCCATGCCACAGGTTGCCATGCCCGAAAGTGCCGCCAGCCGAAGAGACTTCAGCGAATAAAGGAAGAGATTGGGTCGTACCAATGCGTAGAGGGCAAATGCCGCTGCAACCATTCTCAGCCATGCTCCGACCGATGGGCCGACGGCGACCAGAAGGGGAACGGAAAACGCCATACCAGCTTGGAACGTGACCATAGAGGTGATGGCAAATATAGGACCCACGGACGGAGACTTGAGAAATCTGTGTATATGTTCCGGATCTGAATTCAGCGTCATTGTTGCCCGAACCCCAGGTACGCGTGGATCGATACATTACTTCTCTCAGTGCAGCAGTTGCAACTCTCCTAGCGGGCAAGGGGTCCGTAATTGGAGTTGATCGTTAGTTGCATCGCCGTTACCAAATGATTGGTCTGGACAGCCATGTCGATAACGGTCAAAAGTTCGCGGTGCTGGGCTTCCGTCATGCCCTTGGCCTTTGCTGTGGTTGTGTGTGAATGCACACTGAATGCGCATTCGTTTGCAGTCGAGACGGCGATACGGATCATTTCACGGACAAGCGGATCGAGTGCGTCATCCCCGAGTATGACGGCTTTGAAACCCTTCCAGGTGCGTTTTGCAAGCCCGTCATCAAGAACGAGACCACTCCACAAGTTTTTGATGAAGCCCGACTTTGAACAGGAAAGGATACCGTCGGACACATCAAATACACGCGTGATACGACTTTTTTCCGCATCGGTCCTCAGCTTTAAAGCGGCCATGTCTTGTCCTCCAGGTGTAGTTGCTAGCTGAATAAAGCAGGAAACTATTGGCATAAGCCGTGCTGTTCAGGTGCTTGGTAGGCCTGCACCGAGTGCCGTATCGACAATGGCGTGGAGTTCTTCCCGAGAGACACCGACCCTCGCCTGAACTGCAATGCCCCGTGCGATGATCAAGAGAAATTTTGCTATCCTTGCGGGGTCGGCAGACGGTGGCAGGTCTCCCTCGTCAAGCGCGCGTTTGAAGCGGTGTCTAAGTTTATGCTCGGTCCTCGCACGGCAAACTGCGAGTTTATGTTGAATTCGAGCATTATCGTCGGTGCTCGCCATGGCTGCGTTGACGACGAGGCAGCCTAGCGGCGTTTGAGGGCCCGTCGTCACGTCGACGAAGCCATGAAGTATGCCATGGGCGACATCAGTGGCCTTTGATCGCTGCAACGCTTCCTGGGAGAATTGCATATGCTCTGCGTAGTATTTTTCGATCACTCGCTCGAAAAGCTTCTCTTTGTTTCCGAACATTGCGTAGAGGCTGGGCCTCGCGATTCCGAGCCCCTCGGTCAGATCGGTAATAGACACACCGTCGTACCCATGTTGCCAGAACAGGTATAAAGCCTGCACCAGCGCCATTTCAGGATCAAAGCTGAGAGGCCGTCCCATTTTAACTCCATTTGAGTTCTTCGATATTTCGCGGTGTTGCGTACATCCTGCGTGTCGACGTCGGCGGCACGAGTAGGCATCGTAAGATCGTCGCGTACCGCCCCGGTCCGCTATCGGCTATCACCAAGGCTGCGGGCCTTCATTCCCGAAAAAGCCGCCAGTTGGTCCATCTCTGCCAATGGTCGCCATACGTATTGCGCTAACTGCGCCTTGGTCCGGAGTAAGCACTCCGCTGTAGCCATTCAGGTCTGTTGCAACACTGCCTGGCTCGACGGCATTTACCTTGATGCCGAATGGTTTCAGCTCTTTGGCAAAGGCCACAGAGATCGCGTTCAGCGCCGTCTTTGACGAGTTATACGCCAGCAGGTTGGCGGTGAAATAGATGGAGTCCGGATCTGTAACCAGGCCGAGTGAGCCAAGTCCGCTGCTCATCATGACGATCCGCGCACCGGGGGCGGATTTCAGCAGCCGGAGAAAGGCTTGAGTAACCCTCACAGCGCCAAAGACGTTGACTTCGTAAACTGCCTTTAGTTCTTGCATCGATTGTTCGCTAGGCGGCTCGGAAGCCCCCAGGATAATTCCAGCATTGTTCACCAGAACATCCAGTCCATCCACATGTCGCCTCATGAATGCCGCTGCAGCTTCAACACTTGACCGGTCCGTGACATCAAGCATCAGAAGCCGGGCGTCTATTCCCGCGGTCTCGAGCTCCTCGACCGCTAGGCGTCCCCGAATGGCATCTCTAGATCCGACCCAGACCTGATACCCGAGTTCGCCTAGTCCTTTAGCAATTGAAAAACCGATGCCTTTGTTTGCACCCGTAATCAGTGCGGACGGCCGACTGTTCATAAGGTCCTCGATCACGCCTGGGCTTCCTTCTCGATTCTAACCGCCGATTTTTTGCGGTGAAACAGCTTATTGACTACGACGAATAAAACCGGGACGAAAACGATGGCGAGCAGAGTTCCTGTTACGGTGCCAAAAAATGTCGCGTAGCCGATCGCCTGGCGGGCTCCGGCACCCGCACCCGAGGAAACAACCAGCGGCACGACACCGAGGCCGAAGGCTAGTGATGTCATCAGGATGGGGCGGAAGCGAAGCATTGCTGCCTCCCGAACTACTTCCATAGCAGATCCCCCCGTTTGAGCCATGCGCTCGCGGGCGAACTCGACGATCATGATGCCATTCTTACCTGTGAGCCCGACAACGGTTAGCAGCCCGACCTGAAAGTATACGCCATTGGACTGTCCTCCAAGCCAAGCGCCGAGAAGGGCACCGAGGACACCGACAGGCATCGCAAGAAGGACGGCGATCGGAATGGTCCAGCTTTCATAGAGTGCTGCAAGGCATAGGAACATCGTGAACAGTGCCAGAGCATAAAGCATCATTGCCCCTGCGCCTGCCTCTTTTTCCTCGAGAGACTGTCCCGTCCACTGCAGGCTGAAACCTTTGGGGAGTTGAGCTGAAAGCCGCTCCATCTCAGCCATCGCTTCGCCAGAGGAGTAGCCTGCAGCAGGTGATCCTTCAATTTTCATGGCAGGCAGTGCGTTGTACCGGCTTACCTGTTGCGCGCCGTAAATCCAGTCCTGTGTCGAGAAAGTGGAGAAATCGACGAACTTTCCATTTAAGTTTGGGATGCGCCAGAGTGCCATGTCCTCTGGACCAGTACGTGCATGTGGCTCGCCTTGTACATAAACGCGCTTCATTCGCCCGCTGTAGAGAAAGTCATTTACATAGGAGCCGGACCAGACGGTTGTCATGAAGGATCCAACGTCGGCTGCGGTCACACCAACAGCCCCGGCCTTCTTCCAGTCGATATTCAATTTGAACTGAGATGCATCCTCGACGCCTGTTGGCCGAACTGCGGTGAGCTTCGCACTTTGCGTGGCTTGACCTAGAAGAGTGTCTCTGGCGTTCACAAGCTCTTCGTGTGTCTGGCCGGAAGCAGCTTGCAGGAAGGCAGTGAAGCCGTTCGACGTCCCCAGTTCAATCACCGGAGGCGGGACAAACGGAACGACGATAGCTTCCTGAATACGTGCAGAGAGAGGCGCAAACGACCGGGCAGCGATTGCTTGGGCCGAGTCGTTTACCTCGGGCCGCTCCTCCCAGTCCTTGAGGTTGATGAACATCATGCCCATGTTCTGACCCTGGCCTGCAAAAGAAAAGCCCCTGATCGAGAAGACCGACCTAACGTAGGTGCCTTCCTCGGTCCGATAGTAATCTTCAACCTTGCGCAGAACCTCTTCAGTCTTTTCGCTTGTTGTGCCCGGCGGGGTCTGCACGATCACGATGAATGTCCCCTGATCCTCGTCAGGCAGGAAGGACGTTGGGGTCCGTTGGTACAATGCCACCATGGCCGTGGCCAGTAGGCCATAGATGATCAGCATACGCACCGGGCGCCTGATTGCACCCGTGACGACCCGGCCGTAACCGTTCGTTAGCTTGCCAAAGTTTCGCTCGAACGCATTCGTGAAGCGCGACGCGATCCCCGTTCCTTTTTCTGCGGAGTGAGGCTTCAACATCGTCGCACAGAGTGCAGGCGTAAAGACCATCGCGACAACAACGGAAAGCGACATTGCCGAGACAATTGTCACCGCGAACTGCTTATACATTTCGCCAGTTGAACCGCCGAAAAATGCCATAGGCACGAAAACAGCGGAAACGACCATCGCAATCCCGACCAACGCGCCGGAAATCTCATCCATCGATTTGCGAGTTGCTTCCTTCGGACCGAGATGTTCATCCCGCATGATCCGCTCAACATTCTCCACCACGACGATTGCGTCGTCCACCAAGAGACCGATTGCCAAGACCATGGCCAACATTGTCAGCGTGTTGATCGAGAATCCGAACAGAGCCATGATACCAAAAGTGCCGAGGAGGACGACTGGCACGGCCAGCGTCGGAATCAACGTCGCGCGTACATTGTGAAGGAACAGGAGGATCACGAGGACAACGAGTACGATTGCCTCAATAAGCGTGTGAATGACCGCCTCAATCGACAGAGAAACAAAGGGTGCCGTATCATACGCGATTATATATCGAAGCCCATCGGGCATTGTTTCCGAGATCTGCGCCAGTTGCGCTTTTACAAGATCTGCTGTTTCCAAAGCATTGGCACCTGATGCGAGCTGAAGCGCCATTCCTGATGCGTTCTTCCCGTCAAAGTAGGTGTTGATCTCATAATTTTCCGAGCCAAGTTCTGCTCTAGCAACGTCACGTAGTAGAACGAGACCACCATCTGTCTCCGCGCGCAGGACAACGCTTTCAAAATCAGCCGGGGTTTTAAGAAGTGACTGTGCGGTTACCGTCGCGTTAAGTGCTTGTCCTGCAGGCGCCGGGTTGGCACCGAATGACCCTGCGGATATCTGTGCGTTTTGCGCAGTGATAGCGGAAACGACAACTGCTGGTGAAATATCGTAATATTTGAGTTTTTGCGGGTCGAGCCAGATCCGCATCGCATATTCCGAGCCGAAGACCTGGACTTTCCCAACACCCTTCAAGCGCGCGAGCGGTTCCACCATGTGGGAATTGAGATAGTCGGCAAGATCGATTGCGCTTCGTGTCCCGTCCTCAGACAGCAAAGCAACAACCATGAGGAAGCCTGTGGCAGATTTCTCAACAGTAATCCCTTGGCGCGTAACTTCATCAGGCAGGTTCGCCTCGGCCTGACTGAGCTTATTTTGCACCTGAACCTGTGCAACATCTGGATCGGTGCCCAGGTTGAACGTCAGGGTAATGGTGGCAAGTCCCGTCGACGTTGTCGCGGAGTCGATATAGCGTAAGCCATCCAAGCCAGTCATCTCTTTCTCGATGATCTGAACCACAACATCGGCGACGGTCTCTGCCGACGCTCCTGGGTAATTGGCCCCGATCACGATGGATGGGCCAGCGATGGACGGATACTGCGCGATTGGCAGCTTTAATATGGAGAGGGTGCCCAGGCCCATGATGATGATTGCAACCACCCAGGCGAATACCGGGCGATCGATAAAGAACCGTGCCATGATTTAGTTGCCTTCTTTGGTCGAAGCTGATGCGACTTTGGCTTCATCGATGACATTGACGGGCGTTCCCGCAGCGATCTTTTGGAACCCGGAGGTGACGACAGCGTCTCCCTCCTTAAGGCCAGCGGTCGTCACAAGCTGGTTTCCGGTTGTCGTGAAAATGGTGAGGAAGCGCTGTTCGATTTTGGAGTTTGCGACGACCCAGGCGTAAGCCTCACCTTTGCTGTTCCTCATCACCGCGCTTTGTGGAACAAGGATAGCGTCGTTTGCCTTGGCTTGCGGCAGATCTACCTCGACGTACAGGCCGGGGAGTAGAAAGTGATCGGGATTTGCAAAACTGATCCGTAGCGTAACCATCCCGGTAGTCGGTTCGACTTTCGGCTCGGCTGCGGTGAGATTACCCTTCAAGCTATACGTTTTGCCGTCGGGCAGTATCATCAGCGCAGCAGCCGACTTTCCTAATCCGCCTGCGCCTCCCGTGCTGTTCCAGCGCAGAAGGTCGGTCGCCGACTGCGTAACATCGACGTTAATTGGGTCCAGCGTCCGAATAGTGGTTAGCGCATTTTCCTGTTGGGCTGCAACGAGGGCACCTTGTGTAGTTTCCGACAGACCGATCGCGCCACTGATGGGCGCGCGGATGATCGTCCTGTCCAGATCGATCTCTGCTGTGGTCAGTTCGGCGCGGGCACGTTGCAAAGCGGCATCTGCCTTACTCTTTTGTGCCGTGGCATTGTCTCGGCTTGAGGCGGTGCCGACCTTGTTGGCGAACAAGTCGGACGCGCGGCCTGAATCGATGACGGACAAGTCGTAGTTTGCCTGGGCTTCCGCTAACGCCGCCTTCGCGGAGGCGACCGCGCTAACGTAGTTTTCGTCATCAATCTTGTAGAGTTCTTGCCCTCTTTCGACAGACGCGCCTTCCTCAAACAGACGTTCACGAATGATACCGGAAACTTGGGGGCGGACTTCGGCTTCAGTTGATGCCCTGATGCGTCCCGGCAGGCGCGCGGTCAGCGTATAGTCCGTCGCTTTGACGGTTGTGACCGTTACAGAGGGCTTCGGGGCATCCTGTGCAAAGGTGGCTGAGGACGCGAAGACAAGCGAGGAAGCGATAAACAATCCACTTCGCATGGTAGGATTCAAATACGAGGGCATAAAAGGACCTTTCCGATTATCACGGTCACATTGTCTTGTTGTTTTTGCAGCGACACACCGTGGTGCGACCTTGGCTTGGAAAATCAGCGCTCGCTGGCGGCCGTCATGAAGGACGGCTCATCCCAAAGCAGCTTATGCAAAAATTGTTTATAAACATACCGTATGTTTGTAAACAACGTTTTAGTCAGAAATTGCGAGGCTTTGATCGTGAAACGTTCAGTTCATCGATCGAAGGAGGGGGCGAGCGCTAGCTCGGATTTTCGTCTCGCATTTCGCGATCGGAACGGATCGAGATTCCCAGCCCGATAATTGAAAGGCCAGTCAGAACCAACGTGGTTAAAAGCACGGTATCAACACCGATTGCATTGCGTATCGCATAGTCGAGAGAACCTAAACTCGCGACGGCGAGACATGCCAAACCACCAGCTCCAAGCCAGGCACGACCTTTTCCACTGGATATGGTCATTGCTATCCAGATCATCAGAAATGCCGATGCAAACATCGTCGCATAAAACATCGCCGCATCAGCCGCTTCCGCCAGATCCTTCGAAGCTATTCCGAGTACAATTTGCAAAACTCCAAACCCGAGCCAGTCCCAATAGATACCAGGTCGGCTCAATTTCAAGACTATTATCGCGATGAGCAGGCCGCCGAAAGTCGCGGCCAATCCTGGCCAGTATCCAGTGCGCGTCCACAGGGAGGGCGCACGAAAGCCCAGTGCGGCAAGATCAACCAGCAGAACGCCAAGAGCGATAAGACGGCCCCAGTCATGCGGCCCTGAGAAGCGTCCGCTTTTTGTTGAGCGTACTCTGTGTGAAATTGACAGGAGCGCATTTGGCCTACCCAGCAATAGAGAATGGAGCCATCGCCATTTTATGAACCGATCACGGTTATAACGTACTTTGATCTTCGACACCGACACTCTCCCAGGGATGTGGCTGACGCAGTAGCTGCGGAATTACGATTGCACAGCGCATTTATTCTGGACTAAAGGTAACATACGAACCGTTCGTTTGTAAAATGGATTCGTAGCACAGGTGAGGTGAGATCGCCGAAGCGAAGTGACTAGGTTTGACTTCACATGCCCGCCTACCGTAGGCAGGACAAGACAACCAAGGCTAAGGACGCTTATGAAAAGGACGAAAGAAGACGCCGCAGAGACACGTCGCCTGATCCTCAACGCAGCCGAACTTCTGTTCGTTGACCGCGGCTACGAAGGGGTTAGTCTAGACCAGATCGCCGCCGCGGCGGGCGCCAGTCGAGGTGCGGTGCACTTCCATTTTACAAACAAGCAAGGTCTTCTTATTGCTCTGCGGAAAGAAGCTCAACTGCCCCTTCAGGAAGCTGCGGACAGGCTCGACCGGAACTCATCGGCCAACCCACTGGAATTACTGTCGGCCGCAATTTCCGCAATGTTCGTTGAATTAGACGCTGACGAAAGACGACGCGGATTGATCCGACTGATGTTGCATATAGACGTTTCGTCTCACAGGGACGCAACCAAGGGCCCAAATGATTCCTACGATGTGGTAGAGCGGATCTTTGTAGCCGCGGACAAAGTACAGAAACTACGGTCTCCTTGGACTCCTAAAACTGCCGCGTCTGCGGTAAGCGCCGTCGTGATTGGAGTTCTTGAGGAGTGGGCATTCAACCGAAGTGAGTTTCCACTCGATCCGTACGGCAAAGACGTGGTCTGCACGATTCTAGGTGGTTTTGTTTCACGCCAGGATCATCCCTGAATTGGCTAGGCATTAGGTTAGCAGCGATACCTGTTGAACTTCTTAGCGCTGTTGAGATGTCGGCGCCCGTGTCAATCAGCCACGGACGTCATTCTCAGGCGGTCTTCTGGACTTCGACTACATTAGTTTCAAGCGTGACGCTCTAATCTACCAGGGCTGGCGGCCGTGGCTACCGAAGAAGCCACCTGTCGGGCCGTCGGGTCCAATTAGAGCCATCTTCAGTGCGGTAGCAGCACCCTCTTCAGGCGTTACAAAACCGGTATTTTTGTTGAGGTCTGTTCGCACATGGCCCGGCTCAACAATATTGACCTTAATACCAAACGGCTCCAACTCCTTTGCAAAGGAAACGGTGACAGCGTTCAGCGCTACTTTTGATGACGTATAATCGAGGAGGTTGACGCTCGAATAGATCGATGTCGGATCGGTTATCAAAGCTAGGGAGCCTACGCCGCTTCCCATCATCACGACCCGACCGTCACCCGCAGCCTTCAAGAGTGGAATGAAGGCTTGGGTCACCCGTATGGGTCCGAAGAGATTCACTTCGAACGTCGCTTTGACGTCCTCCATTCGAACGAGGCTCGGTGGTGCGGTAACGTCGACTAGGATGCCAGCATTGTTGACAAGAACATGGAGTGCTCCGACTTCGGAAGTCAACACCGCCGCAGCACACTGTACGCTCGCGTCATCTGCTACGTCAATTTCAAGCAGCCGCACATCGAGGCCATCGTCTCGCAACTGTTCGACTGCCAGCTCGCCACGTTTTTTATCGCGCGAGCCTATCCAGACTGACATGCCTGCTTCCGCAAGGCCCCGAGCTATGGCGAGGCCAATACCTTTGTTGGCGCCTGTCACCAATGCGTGTCTTTGCGTTGTCATGCTGGCACCGCTGAATTTTCAGCTTTATTTGCAGGCGTGGCGACGTGATATCCAAGTTCGCCGAACAGGCGCGGCTGCACCCAGCGCGCCGTGAAGCGCCATTCGCCATCTATAAGCTGAAACGTGTCAGAGTAACGACCAGTGACAATCGGCTGAAGCGGAAGTCCTGGCAGTTCCTGATGAGCGGTGAAATAGCTCACCGCCTTGGCAGTCGTTGGTGACTCGAAGTCAATGATCGTATTTGCGATCGCGTGCCACGTGCGAGGCGTACCATCCTCATGGTGCTGTACGTTATTTTTAAAGAAGTTCGCAACTTCGTCGCGACCATTGACAACGGTGTCTGCCACTTGAAAGCGGGCTACTGCTAAGAGTTCAGCATTTTCAGCAATTTTACCATCGTCAACGTTATGAACGTAGGTTGCGATCAAGCGTGAAATGTCGCTCTCTGCGATAAGGCGCTCGAGCGGGCCGAGCGGTGATGTGTTAGTAGACATGACGATTCCTTTTGTAAGTCGACTGCATAATAACCCTATTTAGGGATCACTATATAATTTTAGCGCGGCGTGCAAGTGTTTTTTGTAGTGCTTGCTAATAGGGAATTCGCAACTGAATTTGCGAATGGGGATGAAACGCATTGATCGCAAGAGCGGCCTGTCGACGCAGGCCGTGACCATCGTGCCAAGCGTGTGATCTTGGTGAAAGCTCTTTGCCCGTGGGTGCTAGGTCAATGAGTGCACCTTGGCCCGACCGCAAGTGAATGGGATACTGGGGTCTGGCTTTCGTTGGGGCGAAAAAGAAGAGATATCGACAGTCAACGAGATGAGACCGACGAGATTTTGAGAATTCTCGCGTGACTCATTTCCGAGAATCGAGAGGAGAGCTGAGCTGAGCGTTATCAACCGCTGTTTTCGATACCGACATGTCGTCGCATGCTGGCACCGCTAAATTTCCAGCTTTATTTGCAGGCGTGGCGACGTGATATCCAAGTTCGCCGAACAGGCGCGGCTGCACCCGGCGCGCCGTGAAGCGCCATTCGCCATCTATAAGCTGAAACGTGTCAGAGTAACGACCAGTGACAATCGGCTGAAGCGGAAGTCCTGGCAGTCCCTGATGAGCGGTGAAATAGCTCACCGCCTTGGCAGTCGCTGGTGACTCGAAGTCAATGATCGTATTTGCGATCGCGTGCCACGTGCGAGGCGTACCATCCTCATGGTGCTGTACGTTATTTTTAAAGAAGTTCGCAACTTCGTCGCGACCATTGACAACGGTGTCT
>Ga0247730_1000595_pt1 | contig 24667 bp, 29 predicted proteins | sample UWRJL073202C2_FD_180959 | JGI IMG/M metagenome (GOLD analysis project Ga0247730, IMG submission 180959) | Plant litter microbial communities from Arlington Agricultural Research Station in Wisconsin, United States - UWRJ-L073-202C-2 | ecosystem: Environmental > Terrestrial > Plant litter >... | reverse complement strand
AGTGTGTTTTACAACCAAGAGCGCTAGGTTGTTTTACATCCAAATAGTATACAAGCGTAGTATGAAAATCAACCTACGATAGGATAATATCTTAGGGTGAAAAGTAACCTACCCCGTTTGCATAGAGATTGTCACATACAGGAGAGAGTCAAGCAGGGCGTTCTTGTCGGTAGCCATCAACTTTGGCCAGATTGCAAATATGCCAGACAAGAATATACAATTGCTCATTGGACGGTTGCGCACGAACAGTCCAGGCATAAGTTGGAGGGCGTTTGGATATGTGACACAGGTCCTCTGACCACGCGAAACCATCAAGATCAACAGCCTTCAGAAGGGACAGTCGGTATTGCACTTTGTCTCGAACAGAGGTAGAGGCACTGGGTTTACTGGAGGACGAGGTACTGTCTGAGACATCGACATTGCCAAGCATCACCACAATCCGGGGCTGGGGTGGTACGAAATTTATTGGAACACACACGCCTGGTCTCTCGTTTCTCTGACTCGCTCGTGAGACCCCATTCATCCAGACTCAGTTGACTTGCAACCGAAGCCAAGCCGCTTTGAAGGCGGCATGTAATTGGCTCGCTATCGTTGCCCGTGGGGGAAAGATCATGAAGGAGTCTATTCTGAATTTTGAGAATGTTCTCTCCAGCGACATATAGAGAGTGATGGTGTGTATGCTGAAAACGCGAGTGAGGCAAGATCTCAATCAGGCCGCTCGCTGACTGAGTGTCCCCATATGGTGAGGAAGAAAAGTAGATCTCGTTGACAAATTCGTTCATGGCTAGACAAGTAATGACTCTGAGTACAGAGCCCGTTAGTATACGCGCAACATACCTAGTAAAAGATTTGACGTGAGCGTTGAGGACAAGCGGACTGTAAATTGTCTTATGCGGTCTCTCCTTGTGTGGGATAACATCTGAAATTTCCCACGGTCATGATATATAGCTAGTCCTCTGTTCGATGTCTTTAGATATTTACAGAACATGTCCAGGGCACGTCATCTAGTAGCTCTCTCTCTACCACCTCGTGACTGCCTCTAGATCTCTCCAGCAGTAAAGCCTCCCTCCCATTGCCAATTCTGATCACACTTTCTTCGACCTTGTTTCCTTCTTTGATTCGACCGTGATCGATTTACGCTTTGTAATCTGAATGGCAGGAGACTAAGAGAATCGCAAAGAGCGGACTGTACATATAGTGATAGTTGACAACAAGAATGATGGTGTTTAAGGAAGGATGAGTATAGATACGTTAATTTTCAGTTGCAGACCACTGGCAAATACTCTTCAGTTACAGAGCAAATACTCTTCGTTTACAGACCAAATACTATCAACTTCTCGTTCATATATTCAGAAATTCCATGTCCTCCCTCTCTTCCCAGGCCGCTCTCCTTGACTCCTCCAAACGGAATAACACTCTGACTTATCAATCCAGTGTTAGCACCAACCATGCCGACTTCCAGCTTTTCCGCCACTCTCCAGACTCGTCCAATATCCCTGCTGAAGAAATATCCAGCCAGTCCGACGTCAGTGTTATTTGCCAACTTTAATACTTCCTCCTCTGTCTCGAACTTCGTTAGTGCTGCTACAGGTCCGAAGGTCTCTTCCTGGTTTACGTCGGCTTCTGGAGGGACATCAGACAGGACCGTAGGGATGAAGTAGGTAGAGTTAGGAAGAGCTTTGCCGCCGACAAGAATCTGAGCACCAAGGTTGACTGCGTTGTCAACATGGTTTGCCACTTTCGCGAGTGCACGTTCATGGATCAATGGACCATGCGTCCTGAATCATGCTTTCAGCTTTGTGCGTGAGCATCAGAGAACATAAACAAGCTCTTACGTCGAGTTGTCTAAGCCATTTCCAACCTTGAATTCGGCAACTTTCTCCGAGAGACGTGATGCAAAGTCGGCGTAGATAGAAGAGTGCACATAAATCCTGTTTGCGCACACACAGGTCTGTCCACTCCCTCGAAATTTGCAAATAAGGGCACCAGCAACTGCATCGTCGATGTTCGCATCATCGAAGACAATGAACGGCGCGTTTCCTCCTGCTTCAAGTGTGACTCTGAAATAGCTTGGGTCAACTACATTCTTTTGATCGAGAGGAAAGGAGGCTTACTTTTTCAACGTAGAGGCAGCCATCCCATAGAGCAATTTCGCAACAGCGGTTGAGCCCGTGAATGATATCTTCTTGACAATTTTGTTTTCGCATATCTCTTTCGCTACTTCACTGACATTCTTCTCTGTAGTGACGATATTGATGACTCCCTCAGGAACACCTGCGCGACGTCCTAGCTATGTTTAAACCGTGTCAGGTGGTGTTTGGTGATCAACGTGGAATAGCCTAACTTCGGCTAGAGCTAAGGCGGAGAAAGGGGTCTCTGGTGGGGGCTTGATAACAGTAGTGCAGCCGGCCGCCAATGCTGCGCCGAGTTTCCTGGTAATCATAGCTGAGGGGAAATTCCAGGGAGTCATGATCCCACTGGTAGATGGTTAGGCTATGTCACGATAGATGATAAATACTGGCACGTACACCACACCTGGACGTATTATCAGAAGACGTAGCGGGATAACTATAAAGTTACGCACCAATTGGTTGTTTGATAACAACATTACGGACATTAGCGGCAGCAGCAGGTATTTGTTCGCCATATGTGCGAACAGCTTCCTCAGCTACGGAGACATGAATTTGTGGTTTTGAGTACCTGAGTTCGCGTACTCACCATACCACTGTTAGGGTAAACGTTAGTGATAGTCAATAAATCAAATAGTTCAATCACACACCTCCAAAAACGAAGCACTGTATACATTTTCGCCCTTTGCCTCAGTCAGAGTCTTGCCATTCTCCAACGTCTAACCATCAATCTTGAGCAACAACCCAGAGCAAACGAAGAGAAGTGACGCGCACAATAATCCGAGCTAAGTCGTCGTTGTGTTCTTGCATTAGCCCAAAGAATTTCATCAGAATGTCATGTCGATGCTGAAGCACAGGTCAGTTCAATAACCATGGCTAACAGGTTGCTTAGACTCGCCTTGGCTGTGGTAGTGCTCCATGCCGGGAAAGCTTTTGCAGCTGCATCAATAGCCTCCTTTGTTTCAGATATGCCGAGCTCTGGTATCGTGCCCAGTACGTCCTTTGTTGCTGGATCTATTGACCTAGTAAGGTTGACTTCCCTGCGTAAAGGTGCGGAACACTGAACTAGTGACTGGGATTTTGGGTGCATTATCGGCAGCGTCCTTCCATTTCCCACCAATGAAGGTCTGATCAATTCGAATGAGGCTTGGATCTTTGAGGCCCCACTGTAGAATTATGAATAGATGTATCTGGGAAACAAGAATATAGACACGAACGTTGGATGCTTGGGTACTAGCCATTCTGAACAACGATGTTTGGGGGCTAGGGATTCGCTTCAGCAGCAGCCTGGCAGCGGATTGCATTGCAGGCACAACGAGGTGATGGTGGTAGGAAGCAAGTAGGAAGGAAGGAGACTCACGAGATTGATAGAAGTTCACACGGTGACTATAAACGAAAGGTACGCCACACCTGATGTATTGATACTGAAGTCCTACTAGTTTGAATAGAAAATTGGGTCGATATTTACTAAGAAGCTTGAATAACGCATTAGTAGAGGATGGGTCCGCTGGAGTTAGGAGGGTCAGACACGTGAGCTGCACTCCTTTTTCCGCAGACGTCCATCTGTCCTCCAAAAATGTCTACAAGGCATTCGACTTCAGGCCAGAATCGTGGGCAAACGATGAAAACGTTCCAACAGCTCGAAATTCTCAAGCACCTCCGTTCTAATGACTTGTGCGGACGAGCTAAAGACATACGGACCCTCGTCCACGCGATGAAAAAAGACATAGATGCGTACGACGAGGAACTGGATCGTCTAGAAAGTCTGCAAGAGAGATTACATCGCGAGAAAGCCGCGATTCAAGCTCACGCTGCTATCTGCGAATCTGCATTTGCACCTGTCCGCCGACTTCCTGCAGAAATCCTTCAAAAGATTTTCCTATATCTGGGAGGAAAGACGCCTAAACAAGCACGGGACCCCCCGATCCGAGTTATCTTGGCTGTCTGTGCGTCTTGGAGGCAGACAGCGCTTTATGCGCCTGGTTTGTGGAAGCAGGAACTTGAAGTAGGGTGCACAGGACTGCCGCTTACCCTAATCCTAAGCCGGATGGGTAATGTTTCTTTCTCTCTACCGCCTCGTTACTTCTCATCGGAGAGGTTTCAAGCACTTGAAAGGTCGATGGGGAATCATCTGCTCCAATGCCATACACTGTGCACCCTTTCCGAGGCGGTCAACCAGTTCCTTAGCGTGACACCTCTCCTTGAAAACATTCGCGTTCAAGTAACGAAGGGAGATCATTTCTCCATTTCTCCCAGTATGCATCATTTGAAGCATCTCGATTTCAACTCCGTGGTCGATTCAACTCTCGATTTACCTGACATCACCATCAACCTTCCTCCAAACCAGATAACTGATATATCACTCGGCAATTTCACGCCTGCGAAAGCCATGTATATTCTGACCCAAGCTTCAGGCCTACAAAGATGCTCCCTGACTGCTTTGAAAGCCTCGACAACTGCTGAGTATCCTCCCTCTCTGATATGCCCCAACCTGAGAGCTTTGACTCTTAGAGAGGCATGGCAAACCGGGAAAAGTGGTACTGGGCCTGTACGCATGGCACTTTCAGCCTTAACACTTCCGAATATCAAAGAATTGGTCTTACAACACTCAAATGAGAAGGCTCTCAGCCAAACTCCGCATTGTGCCAAGATGATGGAACCCGTATTCAATTCGCTACTTGACCTGCTGGAACGAAGCAAGGCTACTCTCACTCGACTTCGCATCACGGGATTCAGCGTCAGCAGCCCCATTTTACTGCAGTGCTTGCGGGGGATACCTTCCCTCACTCAATTCATCTACTTCTGCTCGTCAACAGAACAAGATAGTCAACACAGCACAGACAGTAAAATTCCCAGGGAAGCAGCCCAAGGACTGTTGGAGGCTCTAACAGTTAGCCCGGAAGCGACATGGGGAAGTTTGAACAAGTCCATCTTGCTACCTTGCCTAGCACAACTCGATATCGAGATCCCTGGGAGCGCGTTTACCGACCAAGCATTCGTCGAGATGATCCAACCCCGCTGGCTCCCCAGTCTCGACGAAGCAGGTCCGTCTCAGCCTGCTGTGGCAAGCATCAAGTCTGTGCGCCTTGTGGTCTTCTCTCGCATGTTTGACGACTCGAAATGGAGGCCATTGCGCCGTTTACAGGAGCAAGGTCTACGCATCGGCATCACGGACGCAACTGGCGATGTCAGGACCAGAGCAGAGATTCCGGAAACAAGTAAGCTCTGAAAATTGCTCGTACTTTCGGCCGTGCAGTGTCTAATGTTTCGATGCAGGATAGATAGATTGAGATGTGGAAGGAGAGTTCGTCCCTTCCGCACTACGGCGAAGATATAGATCCGCGTACACTCCCATGAGTGCCATCAGAGGCAGAGCTTTCTGTATCAAGTCACGCCCATATCCGACTGAGAGTATCTAGGTCCTGCAGACGACGAATACGCATACCGTAGTAAAGTGAAAGACGGCGGAGCGCCGTGAACAACATCCCACTAGTAGACACTAGCGTCTGTCAGCATGCAAAGACCCGTAGTATGGATAACCTGGAATTTGTGCATCTCCTTATAGCCGATAATTTGACATAGCTGTAGACAGGTAGAGGATGTCTGTCTTTCATTATTCTGACCGCCCGGAATCTTGCCTCAAATCCCAAATCCCAAATCCCATCATTCGAAGCCGGCCATCAAAAAGGCCTTCGTCCGAAGGTCCGAAGGGAACCGAACCATGGATATTAACGACTCGGCATCAATCGGACTTTCTTTGAGTAGCTGTACTGCAAGTCTGCGCGTACCCTACACACTCAAAATTAAAGCTAATTGTACTGCTCTACCATAAATAACATGATACTACCTTGTCTGCCGTCTGCTTGAGCACCCGAATATGTGGAAGAGAAAATAACTGAGAACCCAACACGAAGGTGAAGTTGATCAAAATTTGATTATGTAATTAATGAGCGAAAGAATCCCTATGCCCCATCGACGCACTCGCAGTGCAAGGCAAAGGGGCTCAGCAATGATTTAAATTATGGTAGCTACTACAGAGGTAAATACATACACAGCCATTGCTACACCTATAATGCTAGGTCCTAACAATCTTAGAGAGGGGGCAGTCTCCTTTTGAGCGAGCACCCGGTTAATACAGCCTTGAGCTTAGAAGCCGAGGGCTTATGTGATTGCGCCTTGAGTTGCCGGTTGGGAGTTGGCGTTTGGTGTTTGAGGCCGGTAACCGGGCGGTCAGACATTCTGATTATTCCAGCGCCCAGAAATGACCCGGGCTACCCGGACCGCGATCAATGCGCTCATCAACTTTTCCTACTTGAAATTTTCTTGAATGCCAACTTCCACCTTGTATTACTTCGCTCCACCCTTTCCCGTTTGCAAATGTCTGCCATTGGTCTGCATATCCTGAATGTTCAAACGGACAGGCTTCACAGAGAGAGGACTACCTCCCAAAAACCCCACGAACACGCTTGGAAACATTGCTCCCTTACCAATTCGGTCAATATCCTCCTGATCATGCACATCGAGTGCCTCTGATACTACAGATAGATGCGCACAAGCTGTCTCAATCCGACCACATTATTGACTCCGTATTCCCCAACGCGAGCATAGTGCATGCAACCCGTTCTCATCCCTATCGCCTCCTGTAGCATTGGAGGAGATCCTTAGCCATGCCATCTACGAGGCCTATGCATCACAGAAAAAGTCGCTACATACCATGTCCCTGCACATGCACAAAATCTCGAGACAGGAAGTTTTGGGCCTTGAACTTGCAGCGTGGTGCTTCATTAGCGGTGGTGAAAGTGAACGGCGCAATATATATCACACCAGATATCTTGCTGGTCCTTATTGCTCCTGCAGAGGCAGCTTTGGATCCACGGATCATCGCACAAATGTTTTTCTCGTCCAGCCAATTCCGTAGGAATCTGGAGAGACATGCAACGATAGCTATCTTCACTCCCTCATGATCTCGCTTGGCCTCTATTTCTCCCCGATCGCATTGCCATCCCTCGCTTAAGCATTCGAGGCATCGATGTTGACGATTGCGAAAGTTTGCATCAAACTCCTCTCGTTCCCCAATCCGTCTATCATGTCAAGGCATAGCGAGGAGCAGAAAGTGTTATGGAATATGAGGACGCATTCGGTTCTGGAATCAATCTCATCGTCGATTTGGAGAGGACCAAGGTTCCTGATCTTGCTCGAGATGGTGTTTGCCAACGATCCAAGCCTATGGCGCAACCCTGAAGAGGAACTCATAACATCCAAGAGACTTGCAGTAATGGTTGCCAGGTTGGAAACTTTGGAATGGGATGCACTTTGGGTATTACAGACGCAAGGACTCTGGACTTGCTTCAAGGACATTAATGGAGATTTCAGAAATAGCTTTAGAATCCTCAGAATAGGTGAGTGCTTCCAGATTCTTCTACGGTACTTGATTCTTACGTTTCAACAGGCCGAAGGTACTAGCAATCAAATTCACTCTATCAGAAATGTTTTAACGAATCCGAGTTTTACGTCTTCTTGATCAGTAGTGTTCGATAATGCAGCATTTATAGAACCGCCGTGGCCCATCTTGCTCACCAGACTCGTAGGAACGAGGCTTGTAATTCTATGCATTTACTTTTGGTCAGTCTGCGGAGAAAGAAGCTAGACACCGTCTTCTCCGGTCCATAATTCTGGTGAGGTCTTTCATTTGATGATTTCGAAATCGAACTTCTTCTGACAGTAACTCGAATAACGCAGAGACCTATCAAAGCCGACTAATTGCAAGCTACCCTCAAGAAAGCTCGTTTGTTCAGCCGCATCGTCCTAGTGAAGATCCTACTTGACATCTGTTGTCAAAGCACTGACAGCCTCGAGCTACGAATAGTCTAAATGGGGCATGTGGCGCTGCAGTGGCGGGACACACGTGCGGTGGCGCAGGTAGCGAAACGAGTCACGCACGGTTCCAGTGTTATCTCTGCCAGCGCGTCATATCCGAATTCGGAAGCCACCGCATTACCTACCCATCGCCTCTTACCCTGCTCTCTCTCTCCGACCACCACCACCTACTACCACTCTTACCACCGCGCTCATCAACATACTCTTTCTTGTTCGCTGCTCCCTGTTAACCATGTCGACTACCATCAACGCCACCTCCCCCGCTCAAGACGTTATCGTCACTGCTGGCAACAACGCAGCAGCCACTGACATACGTAGAACCGCACCCGCTGACGAGAACACCCCAACTATGCCCAACCGACTCTCAGTCAAGGATGACAGAGCCTACGAGCGGGAACGTCAGCGCGTCAAGAAGGTTGAAGACCTTGCTAAGATGCGTGCCCGTAAGGCTCAAGGCAGCTGGTCTGAAAGATGGTATGGTTCTGGGCGCCGCGTTCCCACCTCTTCTCGACGTGCATTGACACGGTCCACTGTGCTGGACGGAGGCGTATATGACGGAGTACTGCCTGACTTGGGAAGCGGTGCCATCAAGCACGATAAGCCAGTGCTTAGCCCGTCCTCGGTCGGAGAAATCAACTTGTCCGACTTGATCACTACTAAGCGCACGACTAAGACACGCAAGCATGCAGGTGCGTTTGTTCCTTTGTTCTACATTATTGTGGTGCTGACTCTTATCCATCTCTGGTTAGACTCAGAATTCGAGCTAGTGCCGCACGTGCGCTCCGTCATTGCCCTAGACGACATCACGACCCACGACTTCACTGTCAACGAGCCATGGGAGCATGTTGACCTTGATGACTTCAATGAGTCTAAGGCCACTCCTGTCTCTTACGCCAATGTTCTGGCTGGTTCCAAGTGATCTCAACGACCTATTTATCGTGAGATTTATGGACCATTTGTTTTGTATATTGATTGATTGCCTTGCGGATTGTATATGCGTCTGGCTGCTACCTAGAACATGATAATTACTACTAAATTAAATACTACAAACACAACGAGGGAAAGCAGGAGTACGAGTAGGAGAAGTTGGGATACATAGAAAACATAATGGAAATATTTGTGGATGAAAGCCTTGGACTGGATTGGGCATATCAATGAGATCGCTCTGTGGGTATGGATGAGGTAAAACTAGGACGGAGGCTTGGGTGAATGTGCTGACATAGCTGACCGGGACAGGCAGACGCTTCTGGGCAATAAGGTGCCGTATATTGCTGGGGACGACAGTGTGACGCTATCCGATGGAAGATGTTGTATGGTGAAGGTGATTTGGGAAAGAGGGACGGCGACGGGGTTGCTAATGCTACACGTAGAGATACGCTTTCTGCAGGACTTGGAAGTCTGATGCCCAACAAATCTCCGTCTCGACGTGCTGCAGATACGCACTCAGACGTGTAAATGCCCTATCACATTGGCCATCGTCTGGGCACATATAGAGCGCCTCTCCAGCTTCGAAGTCGTATTCATGCTCCATCAGGCCTTCCGCCGCAAGGGCTTGCGCCACTTTGTCTAGATCGTCAAAGTCTGTGCCGGATGGACATTTGCCAGACTCAAGATGTAGAAAGAGATCAGACATTTTGATGAAGAAGCGTGAGCAAAGGTCGAAAGGGCATTCGAGCTTTCTCTCTCGATGAAATCGCGACTTCCAATGCTGCACAAAGGCATTGAGCGACAAATATATAGAGTGGACTATATGTGCACGTACCTCACGAAGATTATCTTCAGTAAAGAAGTCTTTATTGCATGGTTCGCATCGATACTCGCTGTCCGGCTCTTTATGGACTGGTGACTGTTCGAAATGCTGTTCCATCCCACTCGCATTCTTGAAAAACTTCTTGCATTCAATGCAATAGAAGTGCTCTTGCTCTGCATGGTTCTCAAACTCCTGCTGTGATTTGAAATGTCTTTCGCATTCACGGCAGAAGTGATGCTTCTTCGATTGCGTGAAATGCTGCTCTAGCTGGTGCCAAGTACCAAAGTCGATGCCGCAGTCGTCACAGATGTGGTGATTAGGTGAATTGTCTTCGTGCAAGTCCAAGTCGGCAAAGCGCTTGTTGCATCGCTCGCATAGTTCTTTTTTGGGTTTGGCACGGACAGGAGGGGGTTTCCGGCGGGGTGCAGGCATCGCAGCCTTCGTCGTTGTCGAGGTCGAAGCGTAAGGCACGCACAAAAGTGGGGCAGCGATGATGTAGCAAATGTGCTTAGTCAGACACGCGTGGTGACTCATTGGCGCGTTGATTCTCAGATGAGCAAGAAAGTGAAAGAAACCAGCCATTATCACTCAGAAGCAGGATGTCGTAGAGATAGTGAGGGCAGCACTTTTCACAAAACGCCGCGGAGGTAGACGAAGGCCACACTTAACGGTGTTCACTAACATCCGGTCTGAGGATTCTCCAGGTTGCCAACGATGAAGTGAATACATTCTAGACGGAAGATTGCATTGAACGCGGGCCAAAAATGACAAGAATATGTTCCAAGGGTATCGTTAATCGTTTATTATCAAATTCTATAAAATATAACCCGTTCATTAGTCAGCAATATAACAGTAAGGGACGATAAGAGGAGACATACCGTTGACTCGCAGTATCTGATAGAGCTTTCTAGTAGCCCAACATCAACCGACCAGTAGCAAGCCCTCCATATCCGATCTGCAGACGCATATTCTCCGATGCAGAGCAGGTCTGAGTTTCGTAATGCTGGAAGAAGGCGCTCAACGTCTTGAACTTCTTGTTGCATCTGTCTCCAGGACACTGATACGCGTATGGCCTGTGCTTTGGGCTAGCCAAATGACTATTGAGAGCATTGATGGAATGGAATAAAGCTGGGCAGAAACCACACTCATACTCGTAGCCATTCCACGCTAGAGCTGGGTCTGCGCGGTAAGATACGCCAATGTCGTTGTTGGTGAAGTCGGAGAGAATTATGAGCATCCCATGGTCAGAAAGTTGACGAGCAGCGTAGTCTACATCAGCAAGGTTCTTTCCGGAAGGGCAGCTTCCAGATTCGAGGTGGAGGATAAGATCTGAGACCTTGATGAACATTCGACCGCAGGCAGCGAAGTGACATTTGACGCTGCGATCCCGGTGTTTCTTGGAGTTCAAATGCTGTTCAGGAGGTTAGTTTCTGCGTTTAAAAGCGATTCAATTAGAAGAAAGCGCACCTCACGCAAGTTGCTCGCAGTATGAAACGTCTCGCCACAGAGTTCGCAACGATAGGAACGTATCAGCTGCTGGCGCGGCTGATGAGCTGACGCTTGCCTGAAGTGCTCTTGAAGTCCGCGGGCGGTGTTGGCAACGATTTTGCAGGATTCGCAGTAGTGGTGAGCTGATCGGAAATGTGCATGCAGCTCCTCTTCTGACCACTTCATCTCGACGCAGTACCGGCAATAGTGATGGTTAGGACTCTGAACGTAGTGCTCTTCGAGGGCGTATGGCGAGTCAAACGAGACACGACATTGTGTGCAGGATTGCCTGGGCATGGTACTGATTGTGTTTGTGGTGGTTCAAACTGACCTGGGGAGATATGCGGAAATATGGGAAAGGACGCGCCTTATATAAATGAGCCACACGTGATGTGACATAACACGTCCTGACTCTCAACTCCTTGACTCCCAGTTGTTGACTATACTTTGGCTTTGTCTTGATATACTCATAATCTCGCGTATATTTTCAGTCAATCAATGGAGTGTAGTCGTACGAAAGGGTCAATCCAAATAGTGGCACAATGCGGCAATAAGCGTGACGTGAGCGTCAACGAAGTCACAGATTCAGACTCAAACCACCACCACCGTCGTCCTTAGTTTCCCGGTATGCTTGTTCTTGAAGGAGCTCTGGCGCAACTCCAGCGACTGGGTCTCATAAATTGCCTGCGTCACAATGAAACGCTCAAGTTTGCCAGTCAACTCTACGGTCTACTCGAAATTGCATCAGAGGATTGGAAACTGTACGGTGCAGAGGTGTCTGCCTTGTCCGACCGCATCAGAGTTCTGCAAAGTGAACAGGATGCATTGCAGGAACAAATATCCCTCGCACGTGCTTATCTCGCCCCAGTTCGTCGTCTCCCAGTTGAGATTCTCCTTGAAATTTTCGAGTTTGCCTGCTGCGAGGGATTCGGACTGTATGGGACGACGTTGTCCCAAGAACTCCCGGATGTTCTTTCTATATCGTCTGTCTGCACCTCATGGAGGAAAGCGGCTATTCGGACACCTTCCCTTTGGGCAGGTCTGATTGCAACTTCCATTGCTAGGCATCCAGTCACACGGATGGATCGTCCACGCAGACTCCACGCGCAGTTCATCCAAACGCTGTATGGACGCACGCGTGGGATCAAACTCACCATCCCCCTCCTCAATGACAAGGCAACTCTTGACTTCTTTCAGCCATTTCTGCCTCAGGCCGACTGCTGCTTAGCACTTTACCCACAAGGTTACGCCCAGCTGTTGCAATTTCTGAATGCCATGCCGAACCTCCGCGAGCTCAAGCTCGATATGCAATGCTCGCCAATCGAACTTAAATTGAGTGAGCGGGAAATCCCGTCCTTAGTTCATCTGCGAAAAGTCGAGGTTTCGGAGAAGCTCGGACTACCGTGGGCCCAGCTAACCGAACTAACGCTGTCATGGATGACTGCTGCCACAGCCTCGAGCATCTTGCCCCATTGCTCAGCAATCGAGCACCTCTCTTTGAACTTTATCATGTACGAAGAGAATGACTATCACCATCTTCCTATCACTCTACCCAAATTACGATCGCTCAGCTTGATGCTGTCGTCAAACCAACAGCAAAGCTACGCCTTAGACGGCCTCCGCATTCCAGGACTTGCATCTATCGCACTTTACGAGAGTCTCAGCGAGATACACAGATCATTGGATATACCAAACTCCATACCTTCTCTCCTGAAACGCAGCCAAGCACATTATCCATTAATTCGGTTCTTATTCATACCCCCAGTCTTTTGGCATTTCTTCGAGAAATGCCGTCACTTACTCGACTTGAGTATATCTTCTGTGAGTGTGAGTATGACGATCATGGTGAGGCAGTCGATTATGAGGATCAGGGCGAACATCTTGTGCGAGCTCTTCACATAGATCTCGATAAGATGCTTGAGCCAGACAAGGTGTTCTTCCTCCCTCACCTCGAGGAACTAGCTCTTGCATTTGATGATTTCTCCTCCACAGACGAAGATTTCGTGGACATGGTGGTGTCGCGCTGGAAGGCACTCGAATATTCACCACAGCATTCTGGGCTGTCCTCAGTTGCTAGATTAGCGTCTGTGCAACTGCAAACAATATGTGGGAACTTTGATAACTCACAATGGGATCGGCTACGAATCTTACAGAAAGAAGGCTTAAGGATCAGTGTTGGTGATGGGGATGGGGATGTTAGGACTAGAATCGAAGCTCAAGCTCAGACGTAAGCACAGCTTCCCGAATTTCTGCCATGCAAACGCCCTGACTCGATCATCAATTGCAGGGATATAGTGTAATGAGCAGAGGAAAAGGTTTGGAATACAACTTGTCCAAAGAGCGAGGCTGCACTAGTCATATTCATCCACCATCAGAGTTGTAGAGAACTCATGACATGTCAGGAAACAATGCCATGCGGGCCAATAGACCTTTGTTCAATACCGCGGTAACGCGTTCCACTAAGTTTTACCAGCTTCGTTCAGATATGTCTCGAACATTTGAAATCAGTATGCCGAAGCTTTTGTTATTTGATTGATCTGCGCGAGTACATAGTGATTGAACATGGAGAGACCTATGTTTCCTTCTCGCTGGCGTGACCGTTGCTTCATGTCACATAGAGCAGATTGAAAAACTTGGTCGTGTACCACCATTAGTACCGACTCGACAGCAATGTACCGGCTTCAAAACACAACTCAAACACGGGGATCTAGCTTTCAGATGCTCTCCAGGCTGAATTGATGTTCCATCTGTGACAATCAAACGTTATATTCAAAGACATAGGAGTTGCACGGGGCCTTTGCGGCAGCCTTGACGGAGCTCAGGGACTATGACGTTGAGATAGCACCTCTCCTAAATCCTTCAGAGACTCTGATGAAGGAAAGAGCTTCATTTCATAATCAGATGAACAGCTCTGTTTTAGCACCTGCTCGATGTCTTCCAGCAGTGATTCTTGGCCGGGCCCTCATTTCTTCGAACTCGGCGCACGAACTCGATGCCCTTACGCATTTACCCCAGCTTTTACTACGACGATATGGGCCTGATATTGTACGTACAGCGATATCATAACTACAAGGACCTTGATATCGTCGACGTCGGTCATGTAAAGCAAATCCTCGGTTCAATCCCAAATGACAGGCGGAGTCAGTTTGACACGCTAAGCATCCCCTATGGCACTGATATTGATGTGTCTTTTCTGGGCCTTCGAGTTGGCAAATATATCCGGCGGCCTGGAAATGACCTGGAGACAAGCTAAGGTGTCTAACCATTCACAATGTTTACTCCGGTCCAGTCCAAAGGATTCTCTCACAGGCGACACACCTTGAACAATTATATCTGATCGGATTTCAGGAGGGAAAAACCATCGAGAGAAGGACTTCCACTGCGCCGCTGCTCGTCGTCCGAAACTTGCAGCGGTGTATTACTTCACACGTTGAAAAATTGAAAGTCGCCATATTCATTCCTCCAGCCTTTTGAACCTTCTCCGCTCAATTCCATCCCTGGCCTGCCTCATGTACGATAATTATTACCGCCAGTCTGATGTCAAAGAACCTCGAACTCGGGTTGCGCATGCAGGGCCACCTCGTTCAACTTGGTATTAGCATTCCGGATCCTACCCAGGAGTCCGTCCATATGATTGCTCGCGTTGGAATCCATGCTCTAAATCAGGAAGCAGCCACTCGCTTGTAGTAGCGTGCCTCAGTCCGTGAAACTGTCTACGAGCGATCGTCGATTCGATGACACACTTTGGTCCATGCTGCGTACATTTCAAGCACAGGGACTGCGAATTGGAGTCGCAGATAGGGATGGGACGTTAGGACTAGAGTCGAAGATAAAATGTGGGTGAGAATGTATATTTCTTCATCTTATCCATCTCTAATATATGATCCAGGCTTGCTGCTCGTAAAAACACTTGGTTTAAATTTCTGTACCCTATTACTACCCCGTTAGACCGTACCAATTCACCCCAGTGACTATTCCTTTATCTCGAACAGGGCTGCACTTTCACAACTGTGCCATACACTTGATCGGGAAGGTGAAGTTCATCACATCTTCTGCCACGTACCAAAACCGCATAATCATTTCCCTTCTTTTACCGCACCACTGATCTCAGATACCGGAATGACCCCCTGATAATCCCATCGAGACGGCGAAATGCACTTAGACGTATTGCCAGTGGTTCAGTGCTAGGATATACTTGACCATCAGCTTTCAATTGATTCAATGGCGCGACTCTCTCGCCGTTTCGCCGTTTGTAAAGATGTTCACGGAGCCTCTTGTGACACCGCTGCGATTCACGGACAGCTGGAAAGCTAACTAAGGTTCATCTCCTGGTAATTATCGGACCTTTTATGTTAAGTGAACAGACGTCAGAGAATGCGAAAGTAGAAGGTGCCTAGAAGTATAACTAGGGCCTTGTCTGGAGCGTTGTCGTCTGAAATTTGTGCTATTAAAAACTTTTTATACATATTATGGGGAACGAGGTATAGTGCCAGTTTTCGGTCTTCAGACAAATCCTTTGCTCTTCCCGCAAATTCTCCAGGGTCTAGCATAGGCTTAGGGCGCGGTTGTTCCGATTCGGTCTGCTTCCAAACGCGAGTTGCAGAGTTTATAACACACCATGTGTCGTGTAAATGAACTCAAGAAGACAGGGGAAGGAAGCGGTAAGATCTTCCGATGTGAAATATGAGCCAACAATCATGTCTAAGAGCCTGGCGAAGCAAGAGTGTAATGGTGCATCAGATCAGAGATATGCAGGAGCATGGGACGTGGTGGGTTTAGTAAATTGGCTGTCAACGTTTCCTCCCTGTTGCCAGGTTCGTTGAGGCTACGCCGTTTTGGTACCCTCGTCCGCTAGGGCAGAGCCTATGGGTGCCCAATATCGATCAACTCCACAAATACTCTGCGCAACGCATGAGTGCCAGCGGATAGTCGTACATACAGTATGATGAATATTGAGTTTCCGCGGTTCAATCCATCACACTAGATGCATACGCGGAAGACCTACCAATCATCTGACGTGAAGCAGACTATACAGGAATGCTAACAAATGTATTAGACATACCATACTTTCACGTATTCGGGCAGAAGTCATCGGACAAACCGCTGAAAGACTCGGACGCACATAGCAACTATTACATTTGGCACGGCCCATTGAAAACCAGAACGTGCTGATCTGCCAGTGAGCGAACACTTCTTCTGTTGATGTCTAGACTCTACCAGCCTCGCTTACTTGTGCAAGCTCGTATCTATAGCCGAATCAACATCGTGAATCTTCCTTCTTAGCATTGATGGGAAAGATACCGCAGTTCGTGGATGTCAAAGAAGGAAAATGTGCGAGTGTCGGCAAATGCCGTTTCTCGATGGCTACCTGATTTAGACGAGGAGGCGTGTGTCAATGCAACCAGTCGTATGGGCTTGCGGCCACCCTGCAGGTTCCCTTCCACAGCTGTTTGCGGAGCTAAACAACGCACCATCGTAGATAAGGGATCTAGCTGATTATAGTTTAGTCCCAGGCTCAAGCTGTGCGTTGTTGCTTATGCTGAAAAATGTAGCTACAGTTTAGCTTGAACGAAGAAAAGTCATGATTGTGGCAGGACATTCCCGAGTACAGAGCACATTAAAGATCTCCATTCATTCCGTACTTGCACGGGAATCAGAAATGTCCCTTTGAACTTTTGCTTGGACAGCCGTGGACACTGCTAATGGATTGGGGTGCTCCGCCACGTTGTCTGTGAGCCCTACTTGCGACGAACAACAGCTCATTACATACTATATCGGATTGTTGCACGCATGTTTACACGTAGGTCCCATGGAGGGAAGTTGGCAGCTTCCAGCAATGACAAATGAACTTGATCAGGATTCATCTATATATGTAGGTATAGGAGAAGCAAGGCTGGAATCCAAGGGTAAATACGATAGCAAGAAACGGTACGTTGATGCAAGGAGAGCATAAGGGGTACTGCTGTTAAAATGGGATAGTAGTAGATACGAACGACGACGAGCCAGAGAGGGGAGAGCATTGCACGACAACAACAGATGTGGATCGATAGATATAGTAGAAAGGGGAAGCATCGAGAATAGAATAGCGATCCGGGGACAACACATAGATCCGAGAGGAGAAACAGAGCCTAGCCAAGCATGGTGAGATGTTTTTGAAGAGGAGTAAATAGGGAACAGGGATTCAAGGCACTGCAAACTGGGAAATCCGTATTAGTCTCCCCACGATCGGCTTCACCGGAACAGGCACTCACAAGTAATCAGAAGCCATAGCCATCGTCAATAAAATAAGGGCTTGTGGATGGTGGCGAGCGTTCCGACCTTACTTCAAACGTATTGCCGCTGGCCGGAGATGGCATATCCGAGTTAGTGGAAACCACTCTTCTCTCCTCCCTATCAAACCCCGCGAAATGATGGTCAGCCACCATAATGCTATTCATCTGCGTAGGTATAAAGTCCTTGCCGCTAGCATCTGTGGAACTCCCATCCCCCATGAAAGAAAACGCCGAAGGTGATACACGTGCTTCTTGACCATTTTGCCATTCGTCATGACTGCTGGATAAGTGCAGGCCACTCGCATTCAAGGTGTTCGAATTAGACGAATCATTGACGAGGCCTGTTAATCCTGCTACGTGCCCGACTCCACCGTCTAGGCTGGACGACATCATTCCTCTTGCCATGGCGGCGCGGTCGTCAGCACTGAACTTGAACGGTGCGGACTCAGGATCCCATCCTTCCAGAACCTTAGCCAAGCTATCTGCGCAGACGTTATTGGAATATCCTTGGAACTCTGTCGGGACTGGATACTGTCGCTCTGCATTGTCATCCAAGGGTTCTCGGCGCTCTGTGGCTAACGAGGACAATTGCAGCGAAGAGATATCATAGGAGGGCGTCGCAAGGGAGAGAGCGGGCAAAGCATACGGCGTGGACGGACCATCCGATGACGCGTAGGACGAGTCACTTAAAACCGGAGATCCAGGATTCGCTTGGAACCCCTGTCCCTCTGAACCTGACGAAGTGGAATCTAGATACGTTTGGTTAAATCCGTCCATCCAGTCCATCTCGTCTTCTTCCATGTCTCGCAGTGTCAAATCCAGGTGGGGATGCAGCAACTTGGCTCCAGGCCCATCTCCCACGGGGATTGCACTCGGTATGGGGTTCTCAGGTATGTAGCTCCTGACGTTCGGATGCCTCGGCCACGGCTTCAGCTCGTGAGGCTTGGTAGGCTTGTAGCGCATGCGCAATCTCGGCGGCTCAGGCAGTGCTGGATAGGTTGGGAACATAACACCCTGCGGCGTTTCCAGATGCAGCGGCGCGTGTCCCCATGCCCACAAGCGTGACAATCTCAACTGACGTTGCTCTTCTTCAACTTGTAGTCGCAGCTGCTCCTCGATCTCTCTCCGAATGCGAAGGTCGTTTTCCCATCTCCAAGCGGCTTCCTGCACCTGACGTGCTTGAGCATACTGCTGTTCGCGCAAAGCGTCAGCCATCTCGGCTTGATGCTGATGCTGCATCATGGTTGTAGGAGATTCGAGCTGCTGTGAAATAGAGCCGAGGCGCATCCAATCGTTGTTCCTGGATTGCTGAGAAGAATTTTCAGAAGGGGTGGAATTCTTGATATCAAACTCGCTTTGCAGTCCGCCGACCCATGTTGAGGGCTCATATCCTCCCGTGCAGTCGATCATCGACTCCATGCTGAGAGGTACATTGGGGTCGCCATCAACGGCAGATTCATCAGAGCAACTTGACATGGAATAAGAAGTGTCTTCGCTACCCGCTCGAATCTCTGCATCGCTAAAGTCCATATCGGAAGAGGAGGATAGATCATGTTCGTCAGGATAGAAGTTGAGTTCTTCTGCCTGCAGTTTAATCCACTCTTGAACTTCCCCTGCTGGTTCCGGAACTGTCAACTTTAGGCGCTCGCACTTATGCTTCGTAAAGTGACTCATGGCCTGGTCAGCAATGAGGCTTCGCATGCCAGAGAGGCCAGGATCTTGTTGCCTCATGGGATGTAAGCTAGAAGCGAGTATTAGCCATGTTTAAGCTTTCAAGGACTGAATTACTCACACAGTCTCGAATCTACATTTCCACTGTCTGACTAATTCTGGCTCTTCCATGAGTTGAGTTTTGATCCGCTGCTCTTTCAAGTCTCTCAACAGCATTGGGGTAGGCCTGTCTGGTATACTGCTTCCTTCAGACTCCTCTCCTCCGGGAAAACCTAGTTGCGCATGGTAGTAACTGGAATAGGCCAGCGAATGCCTCTTACGATAGTAAGGTTGTGAGGTTCTTTTGGAGGTATAGTACCTGCTGGCATTCGCGTATGTGAGGATGGAGGGGTGACAACGAGTGTAGGGTACGGCTTTTATGGGACCTCCTGGCGATTCAGGGGTGTATTTGGTGGAGGTGATGCTAACGGCTGCTACTTCGTCCATCTCCGTATAAATTAAGGGTTGATACAATGGGAGTGACATGCCGAGGGGGAGATCGACACTGGGCGAGAGAGGAGACAATTCTGTTGCGGCAGAAGTAGGCAGAGCGTCAAGGGACATAAGGTTGGCTGCATTGACTACAGATTTTGGACCTTCGACTGTCGCCAGAGCATCGGTAGATGCTGAGAGGGGATCGGGAGCCTTCTTCTCGTAAGTCAGGGTGGAACAAATGATGGTAGGAAAAGGTCCTACCTTTGACTTAGTCGGTGACAATTCTCCTGCTTTCCTCGCCAACATATCTGTAGGAAGTGCAAGGCTCAGATTATGCCGGGTTGGAGACTGAAAAGTTTCGGCATGAGAAAGGATCAAGTATGTAAACCAGGGAATCACGTACATTGTCAGGAGAGAACGCATTGCGGTTTACCCGGGCGGTCACGGTGCTGTCTCCCATATCTGAATCCACAGGGGAAGATGGCGTATGTTGCTCTTCAGAACGGGAGGCGTCTACATCCATAGAGTCTTCGTCGTCTGAGAAGGTCGTAAGAGGGGACATGGCATCTAAAGGCATGTCTACAAACTGATTAATCAAAGAGTCAGAATATAGATAATAGTCTCTCGCACCTGATGAGGTAAAGTCTCTCTCTTTTTCTCCATTGCTAGAAGGCCCTGCGATTGGCTGTAAGAATTGTCAGCTTTCAGACTTCAAGTGTTCGACGGCAATGGCACAACTGACCTGGTTCGAGTAAGATGCCCGATGACTACGCTTCAATTTCTTCGAGTTCCGTAAGGCCACAGTAGGTCGGGACTTGGAGGCTGAAGGCTCCGCACTGGTCGATGAAGGCAGTGATTTTCGTTTCCTTGGACGAGATGGAGTTGCAGCTGGCAACGTTGCAGATCGAGAGCTTGAGCGCTGCCTCTTGCTGGTGCTAGGACTGTGAGGTGGTACATCGTCCGAGAGTATATAGGGTTCGCGCTGGGGCGCACGTCTCGTGCGAGTTGACCTGCGGGGCTCGAGCTCGACAGGCGAGTCTGCTATCGTGTCGTTGGCGGTGACTGTAATTTCCCTGCCCTTGCCCTTCTTGTCTGTGTATATCTGTGGTGCTGGTTTGAGGGGGGCATTAAACCTTGGACTGCGTCTGGTAGCTAGCGACTGTGGTAGCTGCTGTTGTGGCTGTTGTTGATCAAGTAGTGTGTGTACAGCACTGGGAGCTGTCGAAGTCCTTGTAGGGACAGGCATGATGGAAATTGTAGTCCTTTAATGCCGCTGATCAGGCGGAGCAAGAAGATGTTTACAGACTGTGTTAAGGGGACGGACAAGCTCAACGAAACCTTAAGCGCCCTGCCTCCGACTGCCGATTCGTCGGACTTTCAAATTGCTGCCGCGTGTTTTGACTAAGCTCTGAGTCCGGACTATACGGGCCGCACGGTCCAGGCCCACGCACGACAAATATTTCTTCAGCATTTTTTGAGTCTGAAATAATAAGAATCTACCTATACGATGGACACAATATCTCAGCTACGAAGTGTTACATTCCACCACAAACGTAAAACATTAGACTGATCCGATCACAATCGAACACTCGCTAGCGCTTAAAACCTCAGGGCAGCGAGAGCTTATACTCCCAACTTCATTTCCGAGTCCCAAACATTGCACAGCGGAGCCTGTGATTCATTCTATGAGCGCTGGATGAAGCTGAAAGGATTACGGTAGCTTACCATTCGCCTTTAGCTTGTTTCCGAATATCCCCAGCTTTAAATTTATTATCAATCTTTAGCCCTTTTACCTTCTCATATAAAAGGACTTCGGAACTACAGGCGCATGTCTGCTTTGTCCAACCTGTGAAGGTGCAGGAATTGCGCGAGCACAATATCCAGCCGAGCAATAACCAAGGGGAGCAAGGAGTCAAGACGATCCCAAGGCTACATGTGTCGAGGGGGGTCTCGTATCCACAGGAATATAATCAAAGGGAAGACGGATCTCCTAGGAGCGCTGAAAAGAAAGCTAGTTGACTGAGGAATTCTCACATGTTCGGGAGAACCCTCAACGAGAAAGAAGCCCGCGAGGAAAGCAGCTGGGGTATCTTGAGTCTAGTAACCTCACACAGCTTCGGCGCCCTGTAGAACAAAGCTAGAGCGCTGAAGTAGGCGTGTCCGAATCGTGGATTCGTGTTTGCGCAGTCGACTGAATGAGGCCAAAGTGACAGAAATTCTGTGGCGTAGACCTAGCGTCGTGTCTGACAAGGAAACTCTACATTGGCAACTTGAACTGACTGACGCCCAGGGCCCGTCGGTCGTATGAATAGTCGTTGAACATGTAGAACTCAGAATGACGAAGTTCGCTCTAGTTCGCTTTGTGACTTCACTGTCACGAACACTTTATTTTCTCGGTCCATACATTCCAGCCAGAAAGTATAGGTAAATTATCCCTCGGAATATAGCTAATAGAGAAATGGAAAGCATAAGACAAAGCGACGACAATGGAACAGAATGTTACAGCACGTCTATGGTTGCTGCTGGTGATGTTGAGGTCGAGGAGACGAAGCTCCTGAGAATATGGAACCTAACATCTTCTCAGCACCTTCCTTATACTTCTTCAGCTTCTTTCCCTTCTTCTCTTCCGGCGACGGTGGTCCATTCTGCGCGGCAGCCTCAGGTAACAGGGCCATTTCGCCATTTGCACTTTGGTCTGATGAACTTGTAGCACCGACCGACATTGCACTGCGGGACCCTCTCGATTTCAGAGAGGGCGATTCAGCCAACGTGGTCTGCCGTGTCGATCCCGTGGGCGTGCTGGATGTCAAAGCAGACCTAGACGAAAACGACGACGGAGGAGTCTTCGAGGACTTCGAGAATGGCTTGGGGTTCTTGCGGAAAAGTGGTCCTGAAGTCCTACCACGGCGCTGCGATGGCGTAGGCGAGGCCGGGACTGATTCTGCTGTTGCGCTGGACATTCCTGAAACAGTACGGGGTAGCTGGTGCGTTGGCGTGGAAGCCTTGCGGAAAACAGCCAATCTGTACTTGTCCACCACACCACGCGCAAACAAGCTGGTTCCCTTGTTTCCGTTTCTATCTTCGCCCCCATCAGCTTCAATAAAGTCCCAATCGTCATCTTCTTCATCACGTTCTGGACCAGTCTCCTCGATATCTGTCTCGAGGTATTTGTCCAATGCTTGTACACCCGACTTCTCTCTCCTGCCTTTCGCATTCTTCGCTGGTTTGTGAACCACAGGTTTCGACACAGCTGCTGGCACCTTGTCGACCTTGGCCTCCTTCTCTGGGACAACAGGAGAAACCTCACTCGACAGAGGCCTGGGAACCTCTTTGGGCGGTCGAATGAACTCTCTGCTGGGACGTGGCACAGGCGCAGTTTCGACATCTACTGGAGGTGATGGCTCCGTAGGCGTTGCGGCCTCTACTGGCACTTCTTCTGGAAGTTTCTCTGGTACAGAAGGATCTGATGGCAGAGCGGCGGGTCTCGCTTCGGGCGTCTTCGGTTCTTCCTCCTCTTGTTCTAAATCGGGAGGAACAACGGCTGCGATCGGCTCTTCTGCTCCTACCAGGTCCTCGTCTGTCTCTCCATCTTCTGAGCTCGAGTCAGAGTCAGATTCTCCATCGGAATCAATCAAGACAGAGTGCCTGCCCTTGAACGAGTACCCATCGAATACGTCCACAGAGTCATCCTCTTCTGGAAGTGGCTTAGGCTGAACTGAGGAACTGCGTGACTGAGAAGGGGTATTGTTGCTAGAGTCTTCGCCATCGGTCCTGTCTGTGTCCGTGCTCTGCCCTTGGGAGCTCTCCTCTGCATCAGTGCCTTCATTGTCGTAAGGATCATCTAGAACAGGCTGCATATCCAAGAATGTTTCGTCGAAATTCTGTGTGTCCCCTGCATTGGCCGGGTCAATCGGAGGAATGTAGGGCGCTGGAGCTCGCCTGTCAGCAAATATACGAAGCACACCAAGCTGATAGGCTCACGTATATATCGTTTGTAGTAGACATGGGACCAATCACTAAGGGCATGGTGAGACATGGCTTGAACATAGAGAAGGACGACACGCACATCATCGAGAAGTAAGGGTGCTTCTTAATGCGAGGCTCAGAGATACGCAAAGCAGGATTCTTCTGTAAGAGCTACGAAATAAAACGCATTAATAACTAGAAAATAGAACAGCGTAAACATAGCTTACCCCGCGAATCAAACTCTTCGTATCCTGATCGATGCTTCGGTCATCTGGGAAGTGCAATTCATCTTGCAGTACCCTGACATACATATCTGAATGGTTGTTGGCCCAGAATGGCGTCTACAAACGAAGCTTATTTAGAGAGTTTGAGCAGACAAATAAAAGTGACATACAATGCCGGTCAACATTTCATACAACATCGTTCCAAAGCTCCACCAGTCAATCTCATAACCATAAGACTGGCCTTGAATAACCTCGGGAGCAAGATATTCTGCAGTCCCGCAGAAAGTGGTCGTCGTATCACGACCAGCAGGATGTCCAGGCCATCCGAGAGCTAGCTCCCCTGTATCATTCATCTTCATCCAAGGAGGAGTGGCTGGAAGCACATGTCCTACACTGTGGGGACCAAGATCGTTACGACTACCGGTAGGAGTGGCGGGTGCCGTAACACTTGAAGTATGACGAGGGAATTCCTTAGACAGTCCGAAGTCGGTGAGAACGATGTGGCCATCACCACCAATGAGAATGTTCTCGGGTTTCAGGTCACGGTATATCACACCAGCCGCATGCAGACCTTCGCATCCTTCGACAATCTCAGCCGCGTAGAATCGTGCACGATCCCGGCCTAGTCGACCCCATCTTGCTAGTTGGGTAGCCAAATCTCCGCCTGGATGGAAATCCTGAGGGCAAGTAATAATGTCAGCATGGACGTGGAGCAGAAAAGCTTCAGAAACGCACCATTACTAAGAACAGGTTTTCTTTGTCGTGAAAACTCCACCAGAGCTTGATTACGAATGGGTCTCGCGACTCAGCGGCCAT
>Ga0247730_1000594_pt1 | contig 24690 bp, 27 predicted proteins | sample UWRJL073202C2_FD_180959 | JGI IMG/M metagenome (GOLD analysis project Ga0247730, IMG submission 180959) | Plant litter microbial communities from Arlington Agricultural Research Station in Wisconsin, United States - UWRJ-L073-202C-2 | ecosystem: Environmental > Terrestrial > Plant litter >... | reverse complement strand
AACTCAAACCCATTCATCTCCCCCACCCATCCTTAGGCTGCCCACACGTAACTCTACCAAATTCATCAGCTTCACAATTCCCGCCCAAAGGGCCAGCAAAGGATAACGTAGTGCTTATTGTTAATAGTATTGCTAATATGTATCTCATAATCCAACCCCTCAAAAAACCGGACTCATGCTAACGTTATTCTCATAACACCAATTGCCCTGATATCGTTGCGCAATATCAATTAACTCTTCAGCATGACCAACATCATGTGAATCCATGAAACAATCAATTCTTACCAGCTCGTCTTCATGAAAAGCATGAATCATACGCTCTTGATTGCTATCCCATGACTCACTCAATGCTTTGCGAACCATACCATCTAGCTGCTCTTTCCAATCAATTCTATTCATATCCATCCCTCATCTAATCATTGCTTGGCACATCGAAAGTCAGCTACAACAAAGGACACCAACATCACAACCATGAACCCCGAAACTATATTCATACCTAAGTGCATCATGTTTATTACCTCATCTATCTATGTGAGCACAGTATCACATATAAATATCAATGTGTCAACACATTTGTGTAAGAATCGTAATGGCAATGGATAGAGTAACGACGAGCTTTATATAGTAGTGGATGGGGATGGTGGAGGAGAACCTTCACAACATTAACAATAAATGGCTAATAAATATTGAGATTGTGAATCCTTTAGACGGAAATTCGTTGAGGGGGATCCCGAGGTTTTGGGTTCGGGAGTGAGATCCGGTCCCTCGCAATTCTGCCGAGTGCCCCACCAGTTCTTTTTTTGCCCACGCAAGCGCAATGCGTAATAATAAATCACCCCATGAACCCTTGTTAATGTGAAAAGGAGCTCTCCCCTATCCCTTCCCCTCCCCTCCTTCCCCCAAATCAAACCGAAGATTGATACGTCCTGGTAGCCTGTGGGATATCGAACAGCCTGCGATAATTGACTGCGAGGTATCTCAATGCGTCTGTGATGTGCGAGGCCCAATTGTGCAGTGGTTTGAGTTTGTAGCATGCGTTTGCTTCATCGTATTCTCGTTGGTATTCTCGAATGGCACGGACTGCGAGCGCGCAGTTCATCTTGTCTATTCTTATCTTGGGGAGGATGAAGCGGATGGCTTCGATTCCGTCTGCCACTTCTGTCTTTGGCGTGAGTTGGAAGTGCCAGCCTGCGCGTCTTGCTAGCATTAAGCGGGATTGATACAATGCAACTCATTGCTGGAGTAGCTCAGTCTGGTAGAGCATCATGGCGTTTCGGCGCGTTAGGTCAATGGTTCGAATCCATTCTCCAGCACTACACTATGAGCGACAGTATTGAAGCGCATATGTCTTTAGGCGCCATGAGTCCGAAGGGCTATAGAGAGGCTAGCCACATGGATGCGTTTTTTTAGCCTGCGCTCTCCAACAAAGAGAGTAACACGTGGATATTGATTCAATTTTTAACCGTGTAGTATTTGACGCAGAAGATAGGGCGTATCATTCTGAGCTTTACAATAAAGTGAAAGAGTTTGCTCAGGGAATAAATGAAAGGTGTCCAGATTCGGCTGATAAGACTTTAGCGATGCGTGCTTTTCATATGGGGTTAATGCATGTAGGTGCGGCTCTTGCAAAACAACAAAAATACATTGCGGACTAGAAAGGGCGTATCTATGATAGAAAACAACAACGAAGTAAATTACGACGAGCCAAGCATAGAAGATATAGCCAAGATGCAATGGCAGCGCAAAGCATTTGTGTGCTCGCAAACGGGCTTAAAGCATTCTTGGATGGCTGTGGCTTGGATTAAAACAGAAAAGTCATCTCACGTAACCGCATTAATGTGCACTCAGTGTTTCCATGAAATCAATTTATCAGAAGCAAGAGAAAACTCATCAGTTACTTGATGAATGCCTTATACGCTTTGATTGACTTCTCTTTTTCAGATTTCCCTTTGGGCGTATTGTAATATTTTTTATAAGGTTCCCACAAAACATCAGGGTCGCATGATTCCACCTGAACTTTATATCGCTTATAAAACAATGCGCACATGGCTGTTGCAAGCTTCAAATCAGTTACCATTTCAATTGGCGAAGGCATTCTATGCACGGCAAAATTGAGGGTAAGCAAGTTGATAATGTGTTGATTGCGTACAATATAGTTAACCCAAAGGTCAGTAAACGAAGCAGGTTCAATTTGATAGATGCCAAGAGCAGGGCCTTTAATTTGCTTAACATATGTACCCCCTGCCGATTCTACGGCGCATGTAAAAACCATCAACTCGGCAAACTCTTTTGAATATATTTGTAGGTCACTTAGTGCTGGATTAACTATATATTCTCTGAATTGCGCAATATCAAACATGATAATTCCTGAACTTGAGTTATGATAATTGTAGTATAAAAAAAGGAGATTGTAATGGTATTCATAAATCCGGTGGAAATGTACAAAGAAATAAAGCACGGTGGAACCAAATATGACGAGAAAACCCACTGCCCAATGATTCTGGAAATATATCCACCAACAGGAAGATTAAGCGCATTTTGTGCTAAAGCACGAATCACTGAACAGACATTTTATAACTGGGTAAATAAGCACGTAGTTATGAGAGAGTGCTATCAATTCGCTAGAGTGCTAGCCAGAGAAGACTGGGAACAAGAATATCAAGACAATAAAGATGATGACATGTGGGATAAGAAGTATTGGCAGCTAAGAGGCAGTCGATATCTTGCTAAGGAGAATGGCGCAAAGATAATGCTTGATATAGATGAAAACGCAGACCCGTGGGTTCAATACACACAAATATTGAAACAAACAAAGAACGGTCACTTCACCGCGTCTGAAGTAAAGCAACTTATGGAGTCAGTTAATATTGGCACCCGTGTTCATGAGTCATTCAAATTGCAACAAGAAGTTGATAAGATGAAAGAAGATTTAACATTGATGGCTAACCGAAATGGCAACAATATTGTCTCAATTGCAAAAACTGCGTAAGAGCATCAACCTTCCATGGCACATAAAATTCGTGGATAGGGAGATAGAGCAGCATGAGTTTGAAGAGAAAGTGATATACATCCACATTACGATATAGGGAGACGATAATGGCTAATTTTTTTAAAAAGGTTGGAGATGCATTTTCAAAAACCGTCAATTGGATACCTCACACAACAGCCGCAGATAAGCGCCAGCAAAAAGCAACCATGGCAGCAACAACAGCGCAGATAGGTTATTACCAGGAACAAAAGAATCAGTTGGTAGCAAGTGCCGCAGAAGATACCGCGCAGAAAGCCACAGAAAGAAAACGGATAAACGAAAAACAAATACGCGCAAAGAGAGCGACATATCGATCAAGGGGAAGTGTTGCAACCACGCAAGATTCCTCTACTGTTGGCGATAAATTGGGTTAATTAAAAAGAGGTTCAACCATGGCAAATCCACCCGCAAAAGTCGGCCCAGATATACCTGATGCGTCAGATCAAATCCTATTGCAGCAATTCTTAAAGCGGCAAAAGAAAGCTCAAGGCGTGGCGTACCTATGGGCAAGCTTACTAGAGGCTTGCTATTACTACGCGGTACCTCAAAGAAATAGATTCTGGAGACCGAAGCAGCAACAAGGTGAATCAAAGGCCACGCGTATATATGATACAACGGCCGTAGAGGCAACTAAAACATTCGTTAGCAAACTACACGACGCAATGACACCACCAGGCGTTCAGTGGGGTTATTTGATGCTTGACGGCGATTTAACAACCGCTGATGTAATGGAGGTTGAAGAGGCACAAGGCGCTCTAGATGATTACATGCGTTCTTTGTTCAACTATATTCATGCATCGAACTTCGATGTTGCAATTAACGAGTGCTATTTTGATTTAGCTATCGGAACATCATGCCTTATTGTTAACCAAAATAATGACAGGACGCCATTAATATTTACGTCTGTCCCAATGGATATTTTATCCATTGAAGAGGCCATGACCGGACGAGTCGAATCATGGTATCGAACATGGGAAGATGTGAAGATAAATGAAATCACTCAGCGATGGCCAAAAGCTACAATTACCAAGCAGATGGAAGCCGACATTTTGCATGATAGAGATTGCATACAATCGAAGATTTATGAAGGAGTGATGTACAAGCCAGAGATGGGGGCTGCTCCATACTGCTACATGGTTACTACCGACATGGATATTTTATTTTGCGAATATCTAGAATCAAATCCCGGTATAGTTTGGCGCTTTCAAAAAACAAATAATGAAACATGGGGAAGAGGTCCAGTAATGGATGCACTGCCATCGATTATCTCTCTTCAAGAAATGGCCAGAGTGGAGTTAGCAAGTGCAAACCTTAATACATTTCGTCCGTACATGGGGTTCAGTGATAGTGTGTTCAATCCTCATACTTTCAAGCTTGAGCCTTTCACTATTATTCCTATTGCCCCTATTGGTTCTGGAGGTCAGTTGCCGCTTGTTCCGTTGCCTCAATCAGCAAGCCCAGAATTCGCGCAGCTCACAATCAACGATTTGAGATACCAAATAAAACAGCTATTGTTTACCGACCAACTTATGCAGGCATCGGCAGGTAGGGAATCCATCCAACCCACAACGGCTACGGAACAGATGGTAAATAAGCAGCAGCTTGCAGAGAGAATTGGGCCTTTGTTCTCAAGGCTTCAGCAGGAATTCCTGGAGCCGTTGGTTAAGCGTGTTGCTTATATCCTAGACAAGATGGGATTACTTCCCATGCCTAAGATAGATGGCAAACTTGTCCAGTTCAAATACAAGTCACCGTTAGCTCTGGCTAAAGGACAGCAAGAAATTTCTAGGCTTACTCAGTACCTGCAATTGATGCAGGGCATGTTTGGCCCAGACAAAGCGATGCTTTACATTAACCCGGATGTTGCTCCATGGGTTATTGCTGAGCAAATGCAAATTGATAAGCGATACCTCAATACTCCAGATGGAGTAAAGGCAGCAGCTCAATCAATACAAGACCATCAAGAAGAGGTTAATGACTCCATGATGGGTGGTGAACCATCTCAACAAGTACCACAATAAGGAATAAAAATGACAGATGAAAACCCATATATCCAGCCGGAGAATTATTATGCTGGGTATCAGGAATCGATAGATAGAATGAAAGAAAAACCTGACGTGGTGGAATTCGATAAGTTGTGCCATATGGTTTTTAATGCCCCTGACGGTAAAGCGCTCATGAATGAAATTGATAAACGTTTCATAATGCCAGCGCTAGCGTCACCAGCTAACCCAAACTATGACACCCTGGTTGTGTTCATGGAAGGGTTCAAAGAGGCGTTCAGAACCATTAAGAACTGTATTACAGCTCATGAGCAAAGAATAAGAGCGGAGGTAAGTTCACAATGACAAGCATTGACCCAAGTTTAACCCCTGATTCACCAAGCGAGTCTCCTTCATGGTATTGGGATGAAAACACTCCCGGACAGGGAGAGAGACCCGGTTATTTGCCGGAAAAATTTAAATCCGTTGCAGATGCTGCCAGGAGCTATTCTGAGCTAGAGAAGCGCGTTGGTTCCGCTCCAAATGAATACAGCCTAGAGAAAGGTCAGTCATGGATTGAGCCAGATTACGGCCCATTTCAGGACATGCTTTCTCTTGCCAAAAGCAAACATGTTCCGCAAGAAGTCATGGACAGCATGTTAGATTCGGTAGGAAAGTACCTCGATGAATTTAAAATAGATGGTACAGAAGAGCGCGCTAAATTAGGTGAAAAGGCTGAGGAAAGACTAGGGCTGCTGGATAATTGGATCAAATCCAACTTCACACCTGAAACACATAATGCCTTATCGGACAATTTAAAAACAGCCGAGGCTATCTTGGCTCTAGAAGAAGTGAGAAATAAAATGCTAGGTAGCTCAACTTTCATACCAAATTCAAATCATGAAGCAGGAACAAACGTACCCAGCTTGCAAGATGTTCAAGCAGAAATGAATCAAAATTTATCTAAGTATAAAACAGATCCAATCTACAGGCGTGAACTTCAAGGCAAGATGGAAGCGGCTAGCAAGGGTTCGAATTATCAAGACAAAGCAGCTTATTGATCGTATAATATGAGGATTGCCACACTTCTCGTCGAAAATTAGTGTGGCTGGGCGTACGTTTCAAATACAGGTTAATTATATCAAATGAACATCTTTCAAACAACCCCAAATCAAAAATCATACTGCAAACAATATACTCTTGTCGGCTTTTTGTCGTCTGGAGTTTTTGTTCATGTTAAAAAAGGAACTTAATTAAATGAGCAATGAAGCTACAAATGAACTTTACAAAGAGACCTTCTTATTCGTTCCATCACATATCGTAGACCTACCCGGGATGACTATTGGGAGGCTCAAATTTTACTCTGCGATATTTCAGTTATGGCATAAAAACATGCCTTGTTTTTTATCAAACGATATATTATCAGAAAGGTCTGGCCTGAAAAAAACACAGATAATAGAAGCATTTTTGTACTTTGAAAAGCACAATTGTTTATCTAGAGTGCAGAAAGGAAGCAGGAGATATATCGTACAACCAACGCTCAAAATAGAATCATATAATTCTGAAAATAACCAACATACCGGTCTACCGGTACCGTGTTCAATAAATACCCAGGGTACCGGCCTACCGGTAGTGGGGTACCGGTCTACCGGTATGCAGGGTACCGGTGAACCGGTACATAATATAAAGAAGATTAATATAAAGAAATTAAATAAAAAGGAGAAAGAAGTGATAGACCCAAATTACCAATATCCAGAAACATATTTCCAAATGGCTGAAATACAAATGCCAAATGAGAAACAGGTATCCACAAACACTAAAACAAGTTTCGATGTATTTTGGAGCATCTACCCCGTTAAGAAAGGGGAGCATCGAGCAAGGCAACAATGGATTCACGATGGATGCGATCAGATATCAGATCAAATAATCGAAAAACTGAAACAACAGATAGCAAGAGATAAAGCGTTCAAGGACGGATTTATTCCCAACCCACAAAAATATTTATGCGAAAAAAGATTTGAGGATGAAGTGCAAGAAATTAAAAAAGGTCACTACGATTACAAAAACACTGAATGGGCATCAAGCAAGTTCAATGACATTTTCGATGAAATAAATTAATCAAGGAAAACAAATGAGCCAAATAGATTCAAAAGCAATAGACGTAGTTAACGCCTTATTCGAAAAAATAATCCGCCTTAAGCCAGCATTCAAACAAGCATGGCCAACCGATTATGATTTTCAAATGGTAAAAAGAGAATGGCTGTTATCATTTCAGAGAAATAACATACACTCACTAAATCAAATAAAAAAAGGAATTGATAAACTAACCGACGCCAAAACAGCTTTTGTTCCATCACCAGGTGAATTCATTCAATTATGCAAAATAGGCCCTGAAGATATTGGGTTGCCACCAACAGAAGACGCTTACAGGGAGGCATGCCTTAAATCAAACCCAACCTATGGGGAGAAAAAAAACTGGTCTCATGCTTGTGTTCAATGGGCAGCAAGACAAGTAAGCAGCCACACATTATGCAGCACATCACGATCTTTTTCCTTTCCATTGTTTGAAAAGCATTACATGGATTCGGTTGACCTTTTCCAAAAAGGCGAAATAAGAAATCAAATTGAAAACAAGCAAGACGAATCCGTTGAAATTAAAAAACAAAAAGATGTTGTCTTGCCGCAATATAAAAATTCGAAAGGAATTGGTGATGCGCTTAAAATCCTAAAAGGTGGTTATGTTGACACAGAAAAAAAACCAGCGAATAATATAACAAACCAAGGAGAACTTTAGCCTGGGCCCGAAAGGATAACCCACTCACGGTGACAAGCCCTAAGACGTTGACGATTAATTTCTTATAACTTTTAGGGGACTCAAAATGAGTACATCTCTTACCGCCGTACAACAGATTGAATATGACGCGCTTGTAAAAGCGGAATATCATTCAACAGGTTTCTTGCTTCGCGATTCAGCCAGAATGAAATATGACGTAATTGGGGCTTTCGTTGATTTTCGTAAAGTCAATCAAGTTATCTCTGTACCTACTGCTTATTCTCAAGCTGTTGCGATTCAAGATCCAGGTTACACAAAAGAAACCGCAATTCTTCAAAAATACACAACGCCTACTGCTGTAGACAGCGTGCAAGAATTGACCGTTAACTTTGACACCAAAATGGAAAATGCGATGTTAGTCGCTCAAGCCATGGGTCGTCGTAGTGATCAAATCATGATTAATGCTTTGGCTGCCGATGTTGGTTCAACAATTCCAGCAGGTGCTACAAACTTCACTTACGTGAAATACACGCAAATGATGCAGTTCTTTGAAAACCACGGCGTTCCATTAGGCGACCGATTCGTTGCAATGTCTGCATCTATGTTCCAAAGCTTATTGCAAGCAGAACAATTCACATCAACATTCTTTACGCAAAACCGCGTTTTAGATCGTGCGATGGTAAAAGAATATTTAGGCTTCAACTTGGTCATCATTCCTCAAATGACAGAGGGCGGATTGCCTTACAATTCAGGAACAGGCGTGCAGACTGCTTTAGCATGGCATAAAATGGCCGCTGGGATGGGTATAGGGCACGATTTCCGTACAGAGATACATTATCTACCCCGTGAAACATCGTGGCTTATAAACGGCGTATTCTCGGCTGGGGCGGTTGTTGTAGATAATCGCGGTACATTAGCTATCGATTGCGTTATCAACAACATCTAAGGGGATTCAAAATGGCTTTTACACTTTACAACTGGTCATGCGTATCTAGCTCTCTAAACCAGGGCTTAGTTAGCGCTGCAATTTCAACGCCTTCAAGCGACACAACCGTGCTTCAAGGCTCAATGAATTTGTTCAGTTATTACAGCTTAGACTCAGTAGCTACAATTTCAGGCGCTAATTATTTCTTGCCTGTTATTTTCCAGCTTTGTGTTAATGATGTAATCATGGTTACAGGTTCTGATGGCTCTATTTTCCTTCAGGTAGCAACATTGGTTTATCCAGATGATGTTAGCTCAGGCTCAGTAACAACACTGTCATTTACTCCGGCTGGTGCTGTAGGAACTGCTAACATCACCAACCTGGCAGTTACCACAGATAAAATTGCTGATGCTAACGTGACACTTGCTAAACTTGCTGCTGGCATCGCTCCAAGCCATGTCGTTAAGTTTGCTGGAAAAGATGTTAGTGCTGGCGGTTCTGCAACGGTGGTTATCACTGCTACAGGTGTTGCTGCTTCTGATGTTGTTTTTGCTGATATTCAAGCAAGTGCGAATGCGGTAAATATCCAGAAAGTCACCCCAACAACAAACACTATCACTGTGTTATGTTCGGCTGACCCTGGTGCCGCTACTATTTCGTACCAAGCTTTACGCGCAGCAGTATAACGCGTTGGTGTGCGCCTCGTAATGGGGCGCTCATTTAGGTTGAGGTTTAAAAAGGAAGTTATATGGCAGTTACAAAAACAGTGATCGTAAGTAATGCCATAACGCTACTTGGACATGCTCCAATCACGAGTTTAGACAATGCGGACAAGATGGTAACGGCCGCAGTTCAAGCATTTGATTTTTTATTGCCGGACGTTCTTAGTCAGAACAATTGGCGATTTGCTACAAAAATTCAGCCACTCACCTTATTGGTTGAGAAGCCGCCAGAGCCATGGACAGCCATGTATCAGCTGCCTTCAGGATTCTTGAAGTTGCTTAGGCTTTATCCAAACATATACGAATTCGATTTATATAATAACTCTAAGCTTTATACTCTCCTTGGCGTCCCATCAAGTGAGTCTCAGCCATTCAGCATTGAATATATTTTCATGCCTCAGGTTGAACAATTGCCCCCAAGATTTACAGTATATTTTGCGTATGTCATCGCAAATTATCTCGCACTTAGCAATGCTCAACGACCGGATTACGCATCATATCTTCGTCAAGAGTGCCAAGCTAAATATGCAATGGCCGCTGCAAGTGAAGCTCAGAACAGGCCAAACTACTCTCAAGTTTTATTCCCTGTATTGGCGAACAGGGCAATTAGTGGGTTTGTTGGGAATGGGGGTTAAATGGCATTTCAAACTTGGTCGCAAGACATTTTTACCAAGGGAGAGATATCACCCCTCCTGGCTGCCCGCGTATCTATTGCCCCATATTACAACGGCTTAAAAGTTGCAAAGAATGTTATCACCTATCCGCAGGGTGCAGCAGGAAAAAGGTTTGGAACGATATATCAAAATAAAATAGAAGGCGTAACAAACGCCAACCAAATATTCTTTAAGTCCATGCAATACCTGAACGAATGTATTTATTTGCTTTGCTTTGTTCCAAATGCGATACGAATTTATTTAGAGGGGATATTGGTTGCAACAGTGGCAACTACTATCGGTGCAAATGAAATTAGATTGATTGACTATACAATTCTAGATAACATCTTCAGAATCACATTGGGCGTTATCGCCCCACAAGATGTAACAAGAGGCGCTAACACAGCCAACTTAATTGCTGCGGCGTCCGCCAATCTTTTGACGCTAACAACGCCTGTAGTCGCCGGATTAATATTGCCAGTTAGATTCACAACAACTGGCACACTGCCAGTAACAAGCCCGCAGATTTTAGCAAGCCGAACTTATTTTGTTTATTACGTAAGTACAACACAAGCTGAAATATATAATTCCGCGCCAGATGCAAAAGCAAGAAGAAACCCATTTATAATAACAAGCAATGGCGCAGGAACAAACAACTTAATCCCATTGAACAACTGGGTTATTAATCCAACCTTTTTTAGATTCAGGCCAACGTTTGATTTCGGTGATGTGAATTATGATTCATATACATTCACTCCAGGCGCTGTAACAGGATTTAATATAACACTTACATCTAGCGTTGCAATATTCAATGCTACATACATTGGCGGAACATTCTCTGATGGAACATCAGTTGGTCGAATCATATCGATTGATTCTCCTACGGTTGCAAGAATGGATATACAAGTTCCTTTTGCAGCTGTAACACCAATACCTGGAAGCCAAGCATTCTTGACTGAACCAGCATGGTCTAACCTTAGAGGATGGCCTCGCGTATGCTCATCATTCCAGAATAGAGCATTTTTTGCGAATACAGATTTGTTATCAAATGGGCTGTGGGGCTCATTCATTAACGACTACAATGACTTTGATGACTCAGAAACTGACGCAGACAATGCAATATCTTGGTATCCAACATCAGATGACATTAACTACATCCGATTTATCGTGCCTTACAGGTCGCTAACGATACATACAAACTCAGGGGTATTCAGCACGCCATTAAGCGTAGAAACAGCCATAACCCCATCCAACTTCAGTTTAACGCTACAAGATAGCACTCCTGCTGAGGCAGTTCAGCCAAGAGGTATTGATAATCAAATCGTTATTTTATCAGGTAATGATGCGCATTCTTTGCTTTGGGATGGTTTCAACAATGCTTACCAGAGCAACATCATTTCTATCGCTAATGAACAGCTTATACGCTCTCCAGTGGATGAGGCTGCTTTTGTTGATCTCACCCGAGCAGGCTCTAGGTATATGCTTATTGTTAACTTGGATGGCAGCGTTGCGATATATCAAACATTAATATCAGAAGACGTGCAAGGGTTTACGCCAGCAGTATTGGAGCAGAGTTATGGGAATGCGTATTTCAGATGGGTTACAACATCATTTGATGGCAGGGGATGGTTTGTTACCGAGCGAGAAATCGCAACAGAATCTGCACCTATTGCGATTTCTGGATTCACCTCTTCATCGCTTGTGGCAACAGGAAGTTCATTTTCCACAACTTCACCGACAGCTGTGCAGTTTACAACGGCTGGTTCATTACCCTCTTCAGTTCCTGAGTTAGAAATAAATGAATGGTATTGGGTGGTTGGGATTGATGCTAATTCATTCCGTGTTTATGCAACGCAGGCAGACGCAATAGCTGGCGTAGACGCATTAATATTTTCCAGCGCAGGAACATCAAGCAGCGTTGTTCCGTATCCGCTCGTCACCAACTTCTTTATTGAGGAATTAAGTTTTTCATCTAAGGTTGATTGCGCCGTGGATTATTCAGGAGCCCCAACTGATACCTTTACTGGTACAGGTGTTCCTAACTTCAATGCGCAAAAAGTTTTAATTGCAGGAGATGGGTACGGGTTTGAGTATGAGGGAATAAATGATGAAGTAAAAACATCAGCTCATGGAATAGATTTTCCTGTATCTACCGCTCAATTCGGATTCCCTATCAACATAGATATTGAGCCATTACCATTATCTGTATATGGTTCAAATGTTAAAGCATCCAACTTGATGACCCCAACCCATATACGTGACGTGATATTCATGTTTGCTGATACGATTGGTGGCGAGGTAAATGGCGTCCCTATCGCAATGGATACATTCGCACAAACCCCCTTTGGTTCTCCTCCAGTACCGACAAATGGGATTTATGAAATTACATTAATGGCTGGATGGGATGATTTCCAAAATATCGGTTTTAACATAACCCATTCAGCACCATTTGATTTTAAATTAATTGGGATATTCTACAAAGTCGATGTTTAGGAGGCCAAAATGGCAACACCATTACCAACACTAGATCCATTTTCATTGGCTATGCAAGCAGCTGGCGCAGTATTTAGCATCAAACAAATGAAGAACAACAAGAAAATGATTCAAATGGGCCGCCAACTTGAGCAAGCTTCATTTGAAACCAACATGGCGGCCGCAGCCGCTGAATACGCGCAGTCATCTCTACAAGCAATGCAAGAGCTAAGAAAGAACATTGGAACACAAATAGCAATTAATGCCGCCAGGGGCGTGCAGAGCTCAGCAGGAAGCGCTTCGGCATCAATTCGTGAATCAGGTCAAGCATTTGAAAGTGATGAGAAATCAAGAAGAATGAATTTATTGGCAAAAGAAAATCAATTAAGAGCTAATGATGTATTATCAGGATTGCACACGCTTCAATCCGAAACAAAGCTAGGGCAGTCACTGACTAATCAATTGTTCAACCAACTTCCAATAAGCGCATTAGATAAAGAATTTGGAATCAGTGAAGGACTGAGAGGATTTGGGAAGACCGTATCAAAGTCTGTTAAATCAAGCTTTGGGCTAGAATCTATCTAAGGAATTAATCATGGCATTAGAAAACGATTCAAAAACCAATTCACCCAATGTTGGAATGAGAGGCAATCCTCAGGATTTACCAACGTTAAAAAGCTCTGTTGGAATAAGCACTCTATCCCAAACACCAGACTTTGTTGGCGCTATGAACGATTTAGCTACCACTCCAACAGCCTTAGGAACACTTGCGTCTAAAGCTTCGGTGGGCGCATCTAATGCCATGATGGATAGCCTAGGTTATGAGTTAGGCAAAGACCCACATGGTGAGCTTCTACCATCAATAACTGATGCTGATAAACGATTCTCCGATGCTTATTCAAATCAAGCACAAGCAACGCTTGGTTTGCAAGCTGACAAGATGATGGGGGATGCTCAGTTAGAACTAAGTAAAGCCAACCAACTTACGCCTGAAATGATTGGCTCATATACTGAAAATATGGCTAAGGCTGCACAACAAATAACAAGCTTGGCGCCATCAACAGTTAAAGGCGCACTTGAAAATGGTATTGCCTCGTCCATACAAAGAACCAGCCTGCAATTAAATCAAAAGATGATTGGCCAGCAAAAAGAAAGAGCTAAAGACCAGGCAAATCTATACGCACAGAACATGACAAAAGATATTTATGAAAACGCCATGTCGGGCAACATTGACGCAGCAAAATCTCAATACCAAGATTCAGTTTCAATAAACGCTAAAAGGCGAGCAAATGGTGAGATTTCAGCAACCCAAGAAGCAGCAAGCAACTCGGCAAACAAGCAAACACTACTCACTGGGTATTACGCCTCCCAAGCATTGTCAGCCAAAAAAGATGGAAAGATGGATGAGTTCCTTTCCGGAATGGCAAATAACAAGCCAGATGGGATAACGTATCTTGATTGGCAAGCTGTAGGTAAAAATGTTCTGGGCGTAGTATCTGGTCAAGAGGCACTTGAAAGACGCGACCAATCTTTAAATGCAGCACAATTTGATTTAGCTATTTTAGAGAACAGAGTTACGGCGGACACAATTGAAGAGCTGAGACAAAAGCAAACGCCAGAACAATTCGCTAGGTCTATGGGGAAATACGTTGCCAGCCAAAGCAAATCGACCTCTCAAGATGAAGCATTAGAAGCGCTTAATTTAGGCAGCGCCGTATCAATGGCAGATGCAACCAGCAAAACAATAAATGCTAAATTTAACCAGATGACGCAAGACAAAATCCAGAGTTCAATTAATTCTGGAAAGGGTGAGATTAGTCAAATAGAAGCCAAAACAGAAATAGCAAATGGCGCAGCTGCTCCTATCCCTCAGTTTGTATCTGAATTGAATAACATGGCTATTTCTGGCAATGCTGCACTTATGATGCAAGCCAGCAATGCATATAGGGTTCTTGGGGGATTAAAGGCCCCCATAGATAGAACCTCTCAAGCAATGCTATTTGGATTTGATAGCCAAATTCAACAAGGTAGAACGCCAGAAGAAGCTGCTTCTATTATGAAGGAAAACATTGGAACAAAATCTAATGAGCAAATAGAGGCTCTGGATAATCAGTGGAAGCAATTTAAATCGGAAAACCTGAAGACCTTTGATGACCAAGTGCGATTTGCAAAAAAGCTCATGGACATTCCTTGGCGTGCAGATGTTCCCAATTTGCCAGCATTAACCTTGCAAGCCAACAAGGCATTTGAATCTAATTTGAAATTACTAGGTGGAGATGTTGAGGCAGCCAAAGCTATGACATCTCATAATTTAGAGCAAAGCTATGGAACAACTTATACCAATGGTCGGAAAGAATACACTTACTTGCCAATAGAAAAGTTTATGGGGATTGAAGACGGCTCCGCATCTGGGATTATACAAAATGAAATGGTTCAGCAAGTAATACCTCAGCTTGAAGCAACCAAGAAAGCTTTTGATGAAGGGAGAAACGATTTTTATTACCGCGTTCAAGACAGGCCATCATTTGAATCGGCAATGGCTGCTCGACAAGAAATGGCGCAATTGAATTCTAAGACCTCAAAGGGCAATCTGCCTGAAGCTGATTATGTTAAGTTCAATGAAAAAATGAATTCGCTTCAATCAGTCATCAATCAATACAAAGAAAACAAGCCTGTAAAAATTGAAAAAGTTTGGGCGACTGGCACTGTTGAAGAATTTGAAATGAATATACAGGCCAGTCCAAGCATGGGGCTTGGTGTTAATTCAGCCACACCTATTGCCGGTGCATACGATATAAGCATAAGAACAAAAGGTGGCAGGCTTGGCCCTATTATTGGGGTGGATAATTTAACAAGTGGCAATATAGTCATGAGACCAGACTTGAACAAATTAAGGGCGCAATATTTTGCTATAAATGGCCTGCTTGGTTCTCAAGATGAGTACAATGAAGAATGGTTTAAAGCGTACAAGCAAAAACCAAAAAAAATAACTGACGAGCAAAGAATAGAGCAATTCCTACAAGACGAGGGGTAAAGAATGGCATTGAATTCTATTGATTTTAAATCAGATGAAGAGCTTCTTCATTTAAGAGACAAGGTTATGACGCCCGAATCTCTATATGGTCATGACGATACCAAGAACATTAATTCAGATTTACCCGTTGATATTGATAATGGATTTAATCCGACCCAGCCTCTCTTTCAACCTTTTATTAAGCCAGACCTTAGGAATAAAAAAACACAATCGCCTGGATTTTTTGAAACGCTAGGTCATTCATTTAGTGAAAACAATGAAATATTTGAAGCGGGTAGATTTGTAAGTTCGTCACTTGAGCACGCCAACGCTTTACATGATGAAGTTCCTTCAGATTGGACCCCATATACATTGGATGCACTGCAAGGAATGGACGCCCAAAAATACGGAAGTTATATATTTGACGCTGTCAGCCCTCATGAACAAGAAGCAAGAAGACAGCATGTCTTCGATAAAATGAGGGACGAAGAATATTATAATGACGGCAGCATTGTGGCCAAATTTATTGGTGGTGGACTAGGCGCAGTAACAGGCCCATCAATGGCTTTGTTCCCATTGTCGGCGACTTTAAAATACGCCAAAGCTGGCCAGAATATAATTCAGAATATATTGCGCACGGCACCGGAATTAGCGCTTCAATCAACCGCACATAATGCCTTTATGGAAGGAACAAAGATTGGTGGGAATACGGAAGACTTTGTTGTTAATTCATTAAGGGACGCTACAGCCGCAATTGTTTTAACTGGTGGCGCTGCTGCATTTGGTTCTGTGGTATCTGGTGGGAAACTTTATAATGCCAGGCAGGCTATCAATTTAAACCACGAAGGATTTGACGTAAAGTTCAGAGTGGGGATAGATGGGAAAGTGGATGAAGCTTTCCCGTACGAAGCTTATCCACTTCCGGGTGTTAATGCTAGCGCCATGCAGGTTAAAGCATCAAATGATTTTATTAATAGCCGGATGGCAAAAGAAGGGCTGTTTAAGTTAATACCCGGTTTAGATAAGGCAGCAGGATATCTTAGTCCGGTAACTAGAATGCTTAACCACAGCTACTTAACAACCAGCCAGTTCGCCAACAGACTTTTCGATCACTCCATAATCACCAAAGGATTGGCTGCGGGACAAACTGCAAAAGATAATTTTGAAAGAATAATGTGGGACATTTCCGGCAATACCAAGCAAATGGGTTGGATGCTGGAAGGTCTTCGCGCCGAGGCAAACGGCATCCAAAATGGTGGCGCAGCTGATAAGGCAATGAAATCACTTACCCAACGAATGAGCAAAGGCCCTGCGTTTGATAAAGAACAGTTTGGTAGCGCTGTATCGAACGTCATTAGAACAGGTGAGCAGCATGACAACAAATCAGTAAATGAAGCGGCTAATTTTCTTAATCAGCACCTAACTAATACGTACTCAAGGTTCTTAAAGGCTCATGGCTTAAGTGAGGACATATTGTCACCTAGAACAGCGGTTGATTATTTAATGAGAAATTATAATCAAGACATGCTTGTTCAAAGACCTGGCCAATGGTCGGATGTTGTTTCATCGGCACTAAAAGAGCAAGATGAACTGATTGAGTCATTAGTAAATCCAATTGCAAATCAAGAGCAAATTGTAAATAGGTACAAGGATGCTATTCTTTCCAACAAAGGAAAATCAGATTTAGAAATAAAAACTCAAAGCAAAACACTTGAATCTCATCAAGCTGAATTATCTAGATTAAAAAATGAGCTAGATGAAAGAATGAGGGATGATGAAAGTCTTCATATCTTACTTCAAGAAAGAAACTTTATGTCCGCGTCTGATGTTCGTGAAATGAAAGAACTTTTTAAGCCGGTTCGCCAACAAGAACTGAAGATAGAGAAGATTAAGTCAGAATTAGATGCCGTAAGAAAGCAACGCAATACATCTAAACAACAGTTATTAAAAGCCAAAACTGACAAAACAAAGACCAACCATTCAAGCAAATTTGATGCGCATTCAAAAAACATAGATAGACTAGAACAGAAGCTGCGCGAAATGGAAAATGAAGTACAAGATATGCAGGCATCAATAAATGGCAGAGCAATGAACGGTGAAATAAATCAACGTTTATTCACGCGCAACCCAAAAACAAATATCGTTGAATTCAGAAAGATTTCTTCGCCTAAGTTTAGAGCTGTTTATGAAGATGATAGCGCTAGAATTCAAGCGGCAATGGCTTACCGTGAAACCATAATGAACTCAACTCCAGAGCAGCTTGGGCGACAAATGCTGGGAACTTTATCATCTGGTAATTTAGAAAATCCATTAGGGGTTCGCTCTCTTATGATTCCTGATTCCGTATTACAGTCGGGGGGGTTTTTATCAAATGATTTAACTAGAAACGTTTCTGTTTATGATTTGGTTTTAGGTAAGAAAACTGCCTTTAAAGAAGCATTCCAAGGTTTCGGCGTTACAGGAAATGAGGACGGAATAATAGGCGTAACCAATCAGTTGCAAGAAGAATGGCGGATAAAAGAATCACAAATAGCAGCTATGCCAGCAGATAAACAAGCCAAAGCTTATGCAAAAAACAATAAAGAATTTAAAAACGCTACAGCTTTAATTAAAAAGGCTTATGACCATGCCATGGGAAATGGAACAAGAAGTCGTGGTCAAAGAATGTTTTCAAAGGGCGTAAGAGATTTTTCTGTGGCTACTCGTCTAGGCTCCGTTCCTTTGACAATGATTACCGATATTGGCGGTGTGTTTTTAAATAATTCATTTATAGAAGTGCTTAGAGATGGATTATTGCCAATGGTAAAAACGGTTAATGGTAAAGTTAAGAACTCACAAGGAGCGGCTTATCATGAAAGCGCCTCTCATCTTTCCATCGCCATGGAACATATGGGTAATGCTTATATGGATAAGGCATGGAATTCATCAACGATGGCCGATGTTAGCGTTGGGGGAAAACTATCTAATGGATTAGAAGGTCTTGCACATTTGTCCGGTAATTTATTTGGCACAAATTACATGGATAATTTCATGCAGCGAATGGCCGCGAATGTTACTCAAAGTAAAGTCATGAAATATATGCATGACTTTAAAGAGGGTAATTTGTCATCTAAGAATGAATTGTCTTTAAAAAGACTTGGCATTGACCCAGCCGAATGGTCAGATAGGTTTATTGATAGCTATAAGCGCTCAGGTGGCGAGACAAATGGATTTGGTGGATATTATTCAAAATACTATGTGTGGCAAGACCAGCAAGCCATGCTTAAAATGTCTAATGCTATAAGGTCTGGCGTAAGAGCTTCTGTTCTGAAGAAAGGTCTAGGCGATGCACCATTCTGGACAAATGACCCGTTATGGGGCTTGTTCTCTCATCTTAAGGGTTGGATGTTCTCCGCATTTACTAGATACACTGTTCCTATGATGCAGAGGATGGATGCTGAAAAAGCACTTGGATTGGGCGTTATGCTTATGACGGGCAGCATGGTTGACCCATTAAGGGCATGGACTCGTGGTGAGGAATATGATTTTGAAGATAAAGCCAAGTTTGGACTTGCTGCTTTAAATAACTCTGGAGCACTTGGAATTATTACAGACGTTGTCCAAGATTTAAATGCACTAACTGGCGGTGAACTCCTGCCAAAAATGCAAAGCGACAGATACAGAAATAGATCTATTGTAGGTATCGCAGGTGGCCCGCTTGCAGGAATGGCAGACGACATTGTTAACGTTGTCGCCTCTGTAGTTTCAGGAAAGGCCAATCAACAAGACATGAATAAATTTGTTCGTTTAGTTCCTTTGTCTCAAGCATGGTATTTACGATTCTTAAGTAATAAACTAGTTGAAGCTATGGACTTACCCAAAAACAGAGCTAGTGCCGATGGCTGGTTCGATTAAGGAGCATAAAAAATGCCAGTTCCCTACCCAATCATTGATGACGTCCTACCATGGACACAGGCCATTGCAGGGGCTAGTCAATTTATTTACTCAACGACTTGGACAGCAAACGTTGCAAGTGATATTCAAGTATATTCAAGACTGCCAAACGTTCCTGCTAACGATGCATTACAAGCCGTTTCTTCAGATGACTACACAGTTGAATTTATTGGCGATGAAAATATTGTTCAGGTCACATTTTTGCCTGGACTGAATCCACCACAAAATAACATTGTTACCATCATGCGCAACACGCCTACTGACCGCATGAATTTATATAGCAATACTATATTCACTCCTTCAATGTTGAATAGTGACTTTGGCACGCAGATTTTAACGACACAACAGAATCAGCTATACAACCAACAAATTACTCCAAGGTACAACAACTCAGCGACTGTTGTTGTTCAAGATCCTATTACTGGAGTTGGTGGAGACCAAATTTTACCTATTCTTGGCGCATTGCAAGGGTGGGTTAAGGATTCCAACAATGATGAAATAATTGCCTATGACTTTCCTGATGGCGGCGGGCTTGCACCAAATTCAGCAGAATATGTCCTACAGACAGCTAATGCAGACCTTGATAATGCTGTTGCACTAGATGAGTTCGCAAGTGGTTTCATGGTTAATACATTAGGAACCGGATTCACTGCGACAAGAATTATCACTCCGGTTTCAAGACAAACAACAGTTGCCAATGGCAATGGTGTTTCTGGAAATCCAGTAATTGGCATCTCTGATAATGCATTATTTCCAGGAACGGCGGGCGTAGGAATTCCAGAAGGTTCTACAGCTGAGCGACCCGCTTCTCCTTTGGATACATCATTTAGATTCAATTCCACTATTCAGAACCTAGAATACTGGGATGGTTCATCATGGGTGCAGTTGAGCGAAGTTGACGGTGTTGTTTCTGTATCTGGAACCGTCAACCAAATTGACGTGGATAATACCGACCCACAAAACCCCATGCTTTCCTTGTCTGAAACAATCGATACGCCGGGAACATTTACGATTCAGTCTTCAGTTGTTGTGGATGAGATAATCAATGATGACACTATGGCAACGGCTACAGGGTCAAACATAGGTACAGCTCTATCAATAAAAACATATATAGATGATTTAATTGCAGGCACGGTATTTACAGTAGCTGGCACCGGAAATGAAATAGATGTTGATTCAACTGACCCTCAGAATTTGATTTTATCATTAGCCGATAATGCAATCTTACCAGGAACTGGCGGCTTCACTCTTCCAATGGGTACAACCGCTCAACGTGCTGGCGCTGCTGGGACAATGCGGTTTAACTCACAAACATCAGTGTTTGAGAGTACAGTCGATGGCGTTGCTTGGGCTACGATTGATACCTCAACGTCTGGTGATGTGGATTCGATTATCGGGACGGCTAATCAGGTTTTGGCTAATGGAACGAGTGGCATATCTCAGGCTGGGAACGTTACGCTTACGTTGCCGCAGAATATTAATACTACTGCTACGCCTATATTTGCCGGGTTTAATGATAGCAATGGTATTCCTGAGTTAAGGTTCACAACGACTGCCAGCGCAAATAATTATTTTAATATTCAAAATGCGATTGGAGCGCCAGTATTATCTATTGCTGGATTATCTACAAATGCAGGAATGACATTTGCAGTTAAAGGATTGGCCGCTTTTAGTTTTCAGACTGAAGCCAGTGCAAACATTATTAATATTAATAGCGGGACAGGACTTCAGCATACAACAGCATTTTCCTTCGCAAACACTGCCGCAACACAATTTGTCACATTCCCCGACGCCACCGGAACCCTACTAATGACCGGGGTGGCTATCAATAGCGTCCCAAGTATTAGTTTTGGTGGTACGGCTTTGGATAATTATACTGAGAACAATTGGACGCCCATAGACGCGAGTGGCGCGGGGTTGGTTTTTACAACCAGCATAGGAAGATATACTAGGGTGGGAAGAATGGTTGTTGCTAGCTGTCAAGTCACCTACCCTGTGACTGCAAGCGGACTCACCGCACTCATCGGAGGGCTTCCTTTTCTTTGTGCTAATAATACTGGGTCGCTAGGGGGCGTCGTAATGTATTCCAACGCATCATCTCTTAGATATTGTCTTAATGCAGTTAGCTCAACTATTTTTCAGCTTTTTAATTCGATTGGTTCGCAAATTACAAACACGGCAATGAGTGGCTCCGTTTCTTATTTCCAGTTAACTTATTTCGTTTAGACCAAATTTACACGATTATTAAAGGAGAAAAAAATGGCCCTAGATGTAACAAGTACAATTTCAAACATTTTACAAGACTCTGGTCATCCGCAGCCATCTTATTTGGTTTCTGATAGCCGGGCCATGTATCCAGGTCAGTTCATGTTAAACAATTTAAACAACGACCTATATATTTGCAGTGACAATAGCGACCAGGAAAACCTGATATGGAATAGATTGTTGCGTGAAGACCAAATTCCACAATCCGACTGGGACCAAACGGATGATGAAGCATTAGACTACATCAAAAACAAACCAGTACGTTCTGCATCCTATAATGCGCCCGTACTTAATGTCGCTTTTCAAATTAGTGAAACGCGCGATGCCATGGCCATTTATAGCTTCGAATTAGTTACGGATGATGAGCTAGAGTTTATGATAGCTGATGATGAGTTAATGAGCGTTAATGCCCAACTTGTCAGCATGATTGGGGCAGTAGGCATATCTTCAATCAGTGGATTTGTTCTGGCGGGTAAATGGTGTCAGTTGGTTACGTCAGGTTCGCCATCAATGGCTATTAGCCAAGTGGTTTTATTATAAGGAATTCAATATGTCAGTAATTTACATTATCCCCGTTGACTCCAATGGGAACTTTATCAACGGCATGCAGATACCAATTGATAGCTGCGCTAAAACATATGTGTATGATGGTGAGATTGTAGAAACAATTACCGTTGAATGGATGGATGGAACGTATATTCAGACATACACAAATGATGGGACAAACATCACATCAGTGACTGGCTGGGTTCTTCAAGAATAAATCCAAGTAGAAATAGCAGTTAATTTATGATTTAATATTTTGCCGATGTGTTGAGCGTCGGCATAACTCAACAAGGATTCATAATGGAACTTATTCATGATTTAGTTTCTCAAACAGAAGAGAAAGTAAAAAAAATTGAAGCTCAGATTCAACAATCAATTGCAAACCACAATACTTTGCAAGGATATTTAATAGCTACTAAAGAGGCTCTTGTTGCTGCTCAAGCAATAATTGACGCGGTGGCACCCCATTCAAGCTTGTCCAGTGCCTGCCATGCTGTCGCCGACGCTGTTGACGGTGCTGCTGCTATCGTAGATGCTGTTGAGCATATGATGGAAGGTTAAATTTTTAGGAGAATAAAATGGCTGCATCAAACAATAAATCTATGACACCAAATTTCGATAATCTAGAGAAAGCAGTTAAAGCTTATAGTGACAAAAAAAGAGCTTATGAAAAATCCCATACAGGCCGAGATGAGCCATCTTATGAAAGATATAAGGATGAGCAATCTAGGGTTTATAGAGGGAAGTAATCCACGAATCCAACTTATTTTTAAACTCCCGCCAGTATGGCCGACCCTGTACTGGCACCCTAATTTAGGAAATATTTGAGCGGAATAACTATCGAACTTCCTTGGCCTCCTAGCATAAACCATTATTATTTAAGGCGCGGGAACAGAACCTTTATTGGCCCTAAAGGGGTTGAGTACAGGAAATCAGCAATTATTATATGTAAACCGCACATTGATTCTTTCCCAAATGATAAACGACTCCACATGTCTATAGAGTGCTATCCTCCAGATAGAAGAAAGAGAGACCTGGATAACCTCGGAAAATGCATAGCTGATTCTTTGCAGCACGCAAGAGTATATGCTGATGACTCGCAAATAGATTTTCTTAGTTTTGAAAGAATGCCTAATCTATACGGGAAGGTATTAATTTACATAAAAGAAATAAAAGGCACCGCACCCTAACCATCGCTAATTTTGGTGCGGCATGTAGTACCATACTACAATGGGTATGATACTATAGTGTTAACCTTTTTTGTAGCCTATAAGGATTATAAATTTATATTAAAGTACCAAACATCCTTGAGCCAAGACATTATCAAAAAGATTTCCTTCAGGCTGTTCATGAGGGGAAGAACGTCTTTTCTGTGATTCATCGCAGGGCTGGAAAGGATACCATTTCTATTCAAGCGCTGCTGCTCCGTGGACTAACCAGAGTTGGTACGCACGTTTATCTTCTCCCTTTAGTGCAACAGAGTAGGTCTGTTGTTTGGAGTGGAATGACGGGCACAGGATTGCCTTTTATAAAGTATATTCCTGACTGCTTGATTGAATATAAAAATGACGCCCGAATGGAAATAAGGTTAATCAATGGCAGTAGGTTGGTTTTTGGTGGAAGTAATTCGATTGACAGTCACATGGGAACCAATCCATGCACAATTATATATTCTGAGTTTTCATTACATAACCCCATGGCAAGGCAATACTTGTCTCCTATTCTAATTGAGAATGGCGGCGTTGAGATAATGCAGATGACGCCAAGGGGTATGAATCACGCCTTCGAAACATTCAATGAGATTAGAGACAACCCGAAATATTTGGTTCAGCATCTTTCTGTAGAGCAAACATTTAAGAATGATGGCACAAGAGTTATCTCCCAAGAGCAGGTTGATGATGCTAGGAAGCGAGGCATGTCTGAAGAGATGGTTCGTCAAGAATTCATGACTGACTGGACGGTTGGTAATGTCGGTGCTTACTTTACGCGAGAAATGGCAGACATGGAGCGAGAGCAGCGCATCATGAATGTGCCAATAAATCCTAACCTGCCTCTGCATACTGTTTGGGATTTGGGTGGTGTTGACGCAACCGCAGGGCTATTATTTCAGGTCGAAGGTAACTTCATCAATATATGTTTCCTTCTTCATGACTCAGGAAAAGGACTTAAGTTCTACCTTGAAGAAGCAGAAAAGATTAGAATGGCTCACAGGGCTACCTGGGGAACCCATTTTGGCCCTCATGATATAGCACAAAGACATCAGGGATGGGAACATACAGAATCCCGCTTAATGCTAGCAAGACGCGCAGGCTGGCACTTCCAACTCACGCCAAAGACAGAAGTGGCAGACGGAATCGAAGCCATCCGCTTCATCCTCC
>Ga0247730_1000593_pt1 | contig 24705 bp, 29 predicted proteins | sample UWRJL073202C2_FD_180959 | JGI IMG/M metagenome (GOLD analysis project Ga0247730, IMG submission 180959) | Plant litter microbial communities from Arlington Agricultural Research Station in Wisconsin, United States - UWRJ-L073-202C-2 | ecosystem: Environmental > Terrestrial > Plant litter >... | reverse complement strand
GTTGGGCGTTCAGCATTTTTTGCGTGGCGCCTTTCATCCATCCATTGCCCGAAGCGATTGCCGGCGCCCTGGTGGGCTCACTCGCGGCCTTGGTGTTTCTGCTCGGGCTGGAAAATATCCGTCCGGGTAGAATCCCGTCCTCAGCGCTGGTGGCAGGATTGCTGTTGATTGCCTTCAGTTCGACCACGACCAAGTACACCGCCGAGTCCCTGCTGGATCGTATTTCAATGAAAATGTCCGGCGCCGACGCGGCGTTCCGGGCGCCGGACTGGCGTACCCCGGCCGCACCGTTGTAAGCCGTTTGAGGGTGACTCGCGTGGCTCGACGCCTGAAGTCCAGCGAGCCTAGAATAACCGTCCGTTTTCTTGCTTGAGGGCCTTGCCATGCCTCCGGAATGCCAGCTATTCGGTACCTTGGGTTGCCATTTATGCGAAGTCGCTGAAGCCGAGTTGTTGCCGCTGGTCGAGCATGGTTTGCTGGTTGAGTTGGTGGACATCAGCGAGCACGAAAGACTGTTTGATGATTACGCTCTGCGCATTCCTGTCCTGCGGCGCGTCGATACTGGCGCGGAGCTGGACTGGCCGTTCGATGCCGAGCAGATCGTGACGTTTTTACGCAAGTGAGCGCTCAAAGGGCAGCATGTTCTTGTAGGACCGCTTTAGCCGGGAGGGCGCTCTCCCGGCTAAAGCGGTCCTACAAGGGATTGTTGGCTTGCTTTAGTGTTGCAAGAGATTAAATCAGACGGCCAGACTTTGACCTGACGGGTCAGGTTCCCTAGGCTTCGAGAACCTTTGACGGGTGAGAGAGCAGGATAAAACGCAGTACACCTTTCATCTTGGCAGTGAAACGCTCGGCGTTTTTCCTGCCATCCACACGTCTCGAACGACCTGGAGAACTGATGAAATCTTATCTATGGCTTGGCTTGGTTGGCGCTGTATCCCTTAACAGTGCATTCGCCGAAACCCGCTCGGTGCCCATGAATCTGGTCAGCGCGACCGATGCGCCTCAGCCGATCGGCGAGGTCATCATCAGCGAAACACCCTATGGCCTGTTATTCACGCCCAACCTGAAATCACTGCCCGCCGGCGTGCATGGCTTTCATGTGCATGCCAACGCCAGTTGTGAAGCGGCCATGAAGGACGGGGTCAAGGTGGCCGCCGAGGCAGCGGGCGGCCATTTCGATCCAGGCAAGACCGGCAAGCACCTTGGACCTTACGCCGAAGGGCATCTGGGCGATCTTCCGGCAATCTATGTGAGCGCAGACGGCATGGCGACCTATCCGGTGCTGGCGCCGCGCTTGAAGAAGCTTTCCCAGGTCAAGGATCACGCGCTGATGATCCATGCCGGTGCCGATAACCATGCGGATGTCCCCAAGCCTTTGGGTGGCGGGGGCGAGCGCATGGCTTGCGGGGTGATCTGATCCACGCGTCGCCACGCTGGGTTCTGAGACGGGCTTGAGCGATAATGCCGCGCCAGTCAACCAAGAGCCCGCGCATGTCCGATCCCGTTTTTTCTGCCGCAGACAGTCAGGCCAGCACGCTCTATCTGCCTGCGGGCTCATGGACGACGGTGCTGGACTGTCTGTGCGCACACTTCAAGGCCATCAGTCGCGAGCAATGGCTGGACCGCATGGCGCGCGGCCGGGTGCTGGATGCTCAAGGGGTGCCGATTGCACCTGCTCTGGCGTACCGGGAAGGCTTGCGGATTCACTATTTTCGCGAAGTGCCCAACGAAACGCCGATCCCGGTTGTGGAGGCGATTCTGTACGCCGACGCGCATCTGGTGGTGGCGGACAAACCGCATTTTTTACCGGTGACGCCAGCCGGGGAATATGTCGAGCAAACGCTGTTGCGCCGCCTGATCCGGCGTCTGGACAATCCGGATCTGGTGCCGCTGCATCGGATTGATCGGCACACCGCAGGGCTGGTGCTGTTTTCCGCCAACAAACAGACGCGCTCGGCTTATCAGTCGCTGTTTCCCACCCGCAAGATCGACAAACGCTACGAAGCTATCGCTGCGGCCTTGCCGGGCGTGGATTTTCCTTTGCTGCACAAAACCCGACTCATCGAGGGCGAACCGTTCTTCCGTATGCAGGAAGGTCCGGGCGTCAGCAATACCGAAACCCGGATTGAAGTCTGCGAGAAAAATGGCGATCTGTGGCGCTATGGGCTTTATCCGGTGACCGGCAAGAAGCATCAGTTGCGGGTGCACATGGCGGCGCTGGGTGCCGGGATCTGCAACGATCCGTTTTATCCCGAGGTCATCAAGGATGCCGTGGACGATTACGCCCGACCGCTGAAACTTCTGGCGCAGGGCCTGCGTTTCATCGATCCACTGAGCGGTGAGCCGCGAGCGTTCGAAAGTCAGATCAAGCTGGACTGGTAGCCATACTCCAGACGCAAAAAAACCCGCAACAGCGGGTTTTTCAGCAACTGGATCACATCACCATCAAAGGTCTTTGACGGTACGCACCTGATCCTTGTTGACGCGGGTTTCTTTGCCATCGAGTTGCTTGAATTCGTAGAAACCCGACTCTTCATCGTATTTAGGGGTATCGACAGCCTGGATTTCACGGCCGTCAGTCAAGGTGATCACAGTGGGCGATGCGCAGCCAGCGAGGGAGGCGAGGCTCAATGCGAGCAGAAAGGCAGCGGGAAGGGTCCGTTGTTTCATTACTGTGTCTCCAGAGGATTCTTTTAGTTAACTGACGTTCAGACGTATGTACCGCCAGCAAGTTCCATGAATAGTAACCCTTGCGGGCTGCAGAACGTTAAACGCTGATCCGCGTCAACAGATCCGGGGTGTTGAAGTTCGCCAGACGGGGGTCGCCGGCCGCGCACTGCACAGCAACCGGCTGAAACTGCTCCATGGTCCGGCGGGGGCTTCGTTCACCCGCCTGCCAGGCCGCTTCGAAAGCGGCGGCATGACGGGTGGGAATCATACACAGCAACGGTTGCCAGTGTTCACCTTCACGAATCATTACCGGTTGATCAGGGTGCGCAAACGCCATCTCACGCAGCGTTCGCAACAACTCGCCATCAATCAGTGGTACATCGCAGGGCAGCACCAGCAGAACGTCATGCCGGGCCACGGCCAGCGCTGCACGAATACCCGCCAGTGGTCCGTTGAAATCAGCGTTATTGTCTTGCACTAATTGATCGGCATAGCGGGCGTACTGTTCGATGTTGCGATTGCAGGAAATGATCAGATCATCGGTCAGGGGCCGGGTCAGGCGATGAAGATGCTGGATCAGTGGTTCGCCGCGCCATTCGACCAGGCCTTTATCGCGGCCGCCCATGCGCTGGCCCTGGCCGCCGGCCAGCAGCAGGATCGAGCAGGGCGGGAGAGGAGCGGAACCGGACATGGCAGACTTAACCGAGGCAGTGAAAAGGAGTGCTGTGATATAACACCGGGCTGTTTCCTCGACAACTGGATTGAGCCTATGAAAGCCAAGGCTGACACACCTTTCGTGCCCTTGAACATCGCTGTGCTGACCGTCAGCGACACCCGCTCCCGGGAGACCGATACCTCCGGCCAGATGTTTGTCGACCGCCTTACCGAGGCCGGTCACAACCTGATCGAGCGTGTCCTGCTCAAGGATGACCTGTACAAGATCCGCGCCCAGGTGGCGACCTGGATCGCCGATGACGAGGTGCAGGTCGTACTGATCACTGGCGGCACCGGTTTCACCGGTCGCGACAGCACACCAGAAGCCGTGGGTTGCCTGCTGGACAAGCAAGTCGACGGTTTCGGCGAGCTGTTCCGGCAGATTTCCGTGCCCGATATCGGCACTTCGACGATCCAGTCCCGCGCCCTCGCAGGCCTGGCCAATGGCACGTTGGTGTGCTGTCTGCCGGGCTCGACCAATGCGGTGCGCACCGGTTGGGACGGGATTCTCGCCCAGCAGCTGGATTCGCGTTTTCGCCCGTGCAACTTCGTGCCGCACCTCAAGCAGGCCGAGCCCTGCGCAACGCGTGGGTAGCCGTCCATGAGCAAGCCTTTGATGCCGGTCGAAGACGCGCTCGCGCGTCTGCTGGAAATGGCTGCGGCCACGCCCATTACCGAACGTGAACGGGTGCCGTTGGCCAGCGCGCAGGGTCGCGTGCTGGCGGTGGATCTGATTTCGACGCTGGATCTGCCGCCATGGCCCAACAGCGCCATGGACGGGTACGCGTTGCGTCGCGCTGACTGGCGCGGCGAACCGCTGCAGGTCAGTCAACGGATTTTCGCCGGCCAGGCCCCTGAACCTCTGACGCCCGGCACTTGTGCGCGGATCTTCACTGGCGCTCCGGTTCCGCAAGGCGCCGATTGTGTCGAGATGCAGGAAAACGCAGTGGTGCAGGCCGATGAGCGGGTTTCGTTTATCGAACCGTTGCTCGACGGGCAGAACATTCGCCCCCAAGGCCAGGAAACCCGGGTGGGCGACAAGGTGCTCGCCGCCGGAACCCGTCTTGGCCCCATTGAGCTTGGGCTGACGGCTTCGCTCGGCTTGGGCGAAGTCGACGTGATACGCCGGGTGCGCGTGGCCGTGTTGTCCACCGGCGACGAGTTGATCGAGCCGGGCCAGCCATTGGGGCCGGGGCAGATTTACAACAGCAATCGCGTGCTGTTGTGCAGCTGGCTCAAACGTCTGGAGTGCGAAGTCATTGATGCCGGGATTCTTCCGGATGACCTGGAAAAAACCCGCACGGCCCTGGGCGCGCTCAATGATGTGGACCTGATTCTCTCCACCGGTGGCGTTTCGGTGGGCGAGGCTGATTTTCTCGGTCATGCGTTGCGCGAGGAGGGCGAATTATCCCTCTGGAAGCTGGCGATCAAACCCGGCAAACCGCTGACATTCGGCCATTTTCGGGGTGTGCCGGTGATCGGTCTGCCGGGCAACCCCGCTTCGACCCTGGTCACCTTCGCCCTGTTGGCGCGGCCTTACCTGCTGCGGCGCCAGGGTGTACAAGATGTCACGCCGTTGCAATTCCCCGTGCCTGCGGGATTCGCCTGGACCCGGCCGGGTCACCGTCGCGAATACCTGCGCGGCCGTCTTGAGCAAGGCCGGGCGGTGTTTTATCGCAACCAGAGTTCAGGGGTGTTGCGCAGCGCCGCCTGGGCCGATGGGCTGATCGAAGTCCTGGAAGAGCGCACCTTTGCCGAAGGCGAGTGGGTCAATTTCATTCCATTGAGTGAAGTCTTGGGCTGAGATAGCGCGCAAGATAGTCCTTGGCAACCCCGACGCCTTCCCGGACAAGTCCGGTCCTACCTGATCTGCGCCAACCGGTAGGAGGGGACTTGTCCCCGAAGGCGGCGGATTGGCCGACATCATTCGCCTGATTCAATCCGGTGTCTGCGCCGACGCCTTCCCGGACAAGTCCGGTCCTACCTGATCTGCGCCAACCGGTAGGAGGGGACTTGTCCCCGAAGAGGCCGGCGCAAGCGCGGAAGATATTCCTTGGTAACCCCGACGCCTTCCCGGACAAATCCGGTCCTACCGAACGCTACGCAACGCGGTAGGGTATCAATCCTTGACCAACTCTTCCTCGCGTCGATCCGCATCAAACAATTGTTCCAGTTCCTTGCGCGCTTCCCGCGCCGTTTGCAGCACTTTGGCTGCATCGTCATACACCAGATGCTGCGCGGCGAGCACCTGTTCGTCATGGCGCTTGAAGCGATTGATGCGCGCGTCGGCCTGGGCCTGGCTCAAGCCCAGTCCGAGCAAGGTCTGGCGGCTCATTTCCAGGCTTGAATAGAAGGTTTCCCGAACGGCCTGGGCGCCCACATCGATAAGCCGATGCACATGCTGGCGGTTACGCGCCCTGGCGATGATTTTCATATTCGGATACAGCTTGCGCACCAGTTCGGCGGTCTTGATGTTGGTGTCCGGATCGTCGGTGGCAATGACGAAAAATTCCGCCTGATCGACCTTGGCGGCACGCAGGATTTCAGGACGCAGCGGGTCGCCATAAAACACCGGCACGTTGCCGAAGCTGCGGGAGAATTCGATGGATTCCACGGCGGTATCCAGCGCCACGAACGGGACGTTCTGCGCGCGCAGGATACGCGCCACGATCTGGCCCATGCGGCCCATGCCGGCGATCACCACCCGAGGCGAGTCGGTATTGATGTCCTTGTATTCGTCCGGAACTTCGATAACCACTTTTTTCGGCTTGAGCCAGCGAGCAATGGCCAGCAGCAACAAGGGTGTCATGGCCATGGACAAGGTGATGGTCAGCACCAGAATGTCGTACAGCCGCGCATCGAACAGGCCTTGATCGCTGCCGATCTTGAACACGACGAAAGCGAACTCACCGCCAGCAGCAAGCACAATGCCCAGGCGCAAGGCGCTTTGTCTGCCCAGACCACCCGCCAGGCGGCCGACCAGAAACAGCAGCGGCAGCTTGATGCATACCAGCAACAGCGTCAGCCCCAGGACAATGGCAGGCTCGCTGAGCAACAGGCTGAGGTTGGCGCCCATGCCAACGCTCATGAAAAACAGCCCCAGCAGCAAACCTTTGAAGGGCTCGATCTGGGATTCAAGTTCGTGACGGTATTCCGAGTCGGCGAGCAGCAGCCCGGCGAGGAACGCGCCCAAGGCCATGGACACCCCGACCTGATCCATCAGCCAGGCGGTGCCGATCACCACCAGCAAGGCGGTCGCCGTGGACACTTCCTGGATTTTGGTCTTGGCGACAATGCGAAACACCGGGCGCAGCAGATAGCGGCCGCCAACCACGACAATCGCGATACTGCCCAACACGCGCAGGCCGTGATTCAGGCCTTCGCTGGCGCTGAGGTTGTGATCGGAGCCCGCGAGAAATGGCACCATGGCGATCAAGGGAATCGCAGCAATGTCCTGAAACAGCAGGATGGCGAAGGCCAGTCGGCCATGGGGCAGATTCAGCTCCTTGCGTTCAGCCAGGCTTTGCAGGCCGAATGCGGTGGACGATAGCGCCAGGCCAAGCCCCAGCACCACAGCGGTATTCAGCGGCTGGTCGAACGCCAGCAACGAGACGCCGCCAATCACCAGGCCAGTCAGCAACACTTGGGCCAGGCCCACGCCGAAGACCGACTTGCGCATCACCCATAAACGTTTTGGCGAAAGCTCAAGGCCAATGATGAACAGCAGCAGCACCACGCCGAGCTCGGAAATATGGCTGACGCTTTCCGGGTTGCCGATCAACCCCAGCACCGACGGGCCTATGATGACGCCGGCGAACAGGTAGCCGAGCACTGCGCCCAGTTGCAGCCGTTTGGCCAGTGGAACGGTCAAAACCGCGGCGAGCAAAAACACGACTGCGGCCTGTAACAGGCTGCCTTCATGGGGCATGGTGAACTCCTTGGCATCTAGCGAAAGGTCAGCTGATCGACCTTGAATAGACCGCCATTAAACCATGTGCAGGCTACGGTTCGTTGTCTGGATGTGCTGTGACATCCGTCAAGGGAAGTGGCTGGGCGATGTAACGCGGCGCGCATGGGCGTAATATGGGCGCGCATTTGGCAACGAATGCCGTCCATGAAGAATTCAGGAAGTCCGCAATGACCAATAAACAGCGTTTGATGTATTCCATTTTGATCGCTTTAAGCGTGCTGGCGATCATGCTGGGTCTGTCGCATTTGCAGACCATTGGCGTGATCACCGAAAAGACCTTTCAATACATCGCTATCTTCGTCGCCATTATGGTGGTGGTTCTCAATGGCTTCATGCGGCGCAAGGTCAAACGCTAAAGGCATGTGGGGCGGGCGCAGCGATCATTCGGCTGGCTTGCCCGGCTCGTTCAGCCATTGCCAGGCGCGCGGATGCAGGCTGTAGCTTTTGTCGGCGTTGAGCAGGATGACGCCTTCATCACACAGGCGCTTGAGCACTTCGCGAACGCTTAGAAACGACAACGGGATATCCAGCTTCAGCATCTGGCTGTGAACGCCGCGTACGCCCAATGCCTGACCTTCGCCAGTGGCGGTCAGTAAAGCGTCCAGGACTTTCAGGCGGACCAGACTGGTGCGCAGGCCGAAACTTTTAAGCAGCTGTCGAATGGGCTCATTGCCTGGCCGCTCTGCGTCTGACCTGACTGGTGTCTGTGCGGCGATGGCTGATTGGCGAAGCATCGTTCGAGTAGTGGTTGCTTGACGATTAAACATGCGCAAAATCCTTTTCAGGCCCTTCTTGTGATCTATCTCCTTAATAAGACGAATGAGCGCGAGAAATCCTCAACCTGAAATGCAAAAAACTTCCGCAATGCAGATGACGCCACGCTTTGCCCCAGGCATGTCCGGCTAAATTTTCCAGGCCGGCTTCGTTTAATGGGAGCGACAAGCGGCGGCGAGCTCGCGCCTGCCGGTCAGCCAAGCCATCAGGAGTCAGAGTGATCATTTCCAAGCGGATGCCGACGATTTGCGTTTCAGGGCTGTTGTTCTGCCTGAGTTTCACCGTGCATGCCCAGGCGCCCGCAGGGCATGCCAGCGCCGAGATACGCCGCACGGCATTTGGCGTGCCGCACATTCGCGCCAAAGACGAAAGAGGCCTTGGCTTCGGGATTGGTTACGCCTATGCCCAGGACAATCTGTGTCTGCTGGCCAATGAAGTGGTGACGGTCAATGGCGAGCGCTCGCGCTTTTTTGGTCCGGACAAGCAAACCCTCGAACAGCGCAATAACCTGACCAGCGATGTGTTTTTCCAAGGCTTGAACAGCCCGCAGGCAGTCGACGCTTTCTGGCAGGCGCAGACGCCGCAGGTGCGTCAGTTGGTTGAGGGTTATGTCGCGGGCTACAACCGCTATCTCGCTGAGGTCCGCGACCAGAACGGGCAGGGCCAGTGTCTGCAGGCGGCCTGGTTGCGGCCGATCACGCCGCAGGATCTGGTCAAACTGACCCGTCGCCTGCTGGTGGAAGGTGGCCTCGGGCAATTTGCTGAAGCAGTGGCTGGCGCGGTTCCGCCCAGCGCCGCAGCGAAACAGGCAAGCATTGCCGGCAAGGAATTCGAGGTCGCCGAAGCCAACATGCAGAGCTTTGCTTTCGAGCGTGGCAGCAATGCGGTCGCCATCGGCAGCGAACTTTCCGCCAATGGTCGCGGCATGCTGTTGGCCAACCCGCACTTTCCCTGGGTTGGCGGCATGCGCTTCTATCAGATGCACCTGACCATTCCCGGCAAGCTCGACGTCATGGGCGCCTCGCTGCCTGGCCTGCCGCTGATCAATATCGGTTTCAGTCAACACCTGGCCTGGACCCACACCGTGGATGCGTCGAAGCATTTCACCTTGTATCGCCTCAAGCTGGATCCCAAGGATCCGACCCGCTATCTGGTGGATGGCCAATCCCGGGCCATGCTCAAGAGCACAGTCAATGTGGCGGCGACTGACAAGGACGGCAAACCGTCACTGCAATCCCGAGACCAATATCGCTCGGAGTTCGGCCCCATCGTGCAATGGCCGGGCAAGCTGGACTGGAATCGCGAATATGCCTACAGCCTGCGCGACGCGAACCAGACCAATGATCGGGTATTGCAGCAGTGGTATTCGATGAATCAGGCGACCAGCCTTGCCGCCTTGCAAGCCTCGTTGCAGAAAATCCAGGGCATCCCGTGGGTCAACACGGTAGCGGTGGATGATCGCGGGCAGGCGCTGTACATGAATTACGCGGTGGTACCCAACGTCACCGCGCAGAAGCTGGCGCAATGCAGTGACCCGGCTGCCGGCCAGGACATGATCGTGCTCGACGGCTCGCGCAGTGTTTGCGCCTGGGACAACGCCAGGGATGCTGCGCAAGCGGGTATCTTCCCGGCCTCGGCATTGCCCAGCCTTGCGCGCAACGATTACCTGCAAAACTCCAATGACTCGGCCTGGATGACCAATCCGGTGCAACCGCTGACGGGATTTTCGCCGCTGATCAGCCGTGATGCTGTGCCGCTTGGCATGCGCGCCCGTTTTGCCGTAGCGCGTCTGGGCGAGGTGCGACAGGCGGGCAAGGTCGGCATTGCCGATCTGCAAGCGATGGTCATGGATAACCGCGTTTACATGGCCGAGGCTGAAGGCGGCGCCTTGCTCGACGACGTACTGCAATTCTGTGCCGGTTATTCAGGGGCGGATGTGGCGACGATCAAGGCGGTTTGCGCCAGTCTCGCCCAGTGGGATCGCAGCGCCAATCTGGAGGCGGGTATCGGCTTCGTGCATTTCCAGAATCTCGCCAAGGCATTGCAGAAAGCGCCGAACGCATGGCGCATCGCATTCGATCCTGCCAATCCGCTGCACACCCCACGCGGCCTGGACATCAGCCAACCGGCGGTAGCTGAAGCGCTCCATGCGGCGTTATTGGCCTCGGCCGAGCAGCTGGAAAAGGCCGGCCTGGGCAGCGACAGTCATTGGCGCGATGTGCAGGTCTCGACCGTCGGCGCGCAGCAGACGCCGATCCATGGCGGGCCGTCAGTGCTGGGCATCTATAACGCGATGACTGCGATACCGCGTAACGATGGCAAGCGCGAAGTGGTCAGCGGCAGCAGTTATTTGCAGGTTGTGACGTTCGACGAACAGGGCCCTCAAGCCTTGGGGCTTTTGGCGTCATCGCAGTCCAGCAATCCTGATTCGCCCCACAGCAACGACCAGACCCGGGCGTTTTCCGATAAGCGCTGGGGCGTATTGCCGTTCACTGAACAGCAGATCGAGCAGGATCCGCAGTATCGCGTGCAAGTTATCAAGGAAGGGCAGCGCTAAGGCGGGCTGGCGTCCAACGCCTAGCCTTTGGGCATCCCGGCGGGTCGTTTGTTGATGACCGGGTTGCCTTGGGAATTGTGGGTCAGGAACACCGGCAAGACCTTGGGCAGGGATGCCAGCAGGCTGGCCATGTCGCCGGTGTTGTAACTGCCGCCGAGGCGGATAGCACCCGTGGCGCTGTCCGCCAGCAGGATAGGCTGCGGCAGATAACGATTGATCAGTGGCAGCGCCTGATGCAACGGCAGGTTGTTGAGCACCAGCTTGCCACTGCGCCAGGCCAGGCTGGTGTCATTGGCATAGGTTTCGCTGATCTGCGGCTGGAAGTCGCCGGTTTTGTAGCTGGCCTGCATACCCGGATCCAGATGCGTGCCTATCCCTGGTTGTGAGGCATTGCTGGTGACCTGAACCGAGCCGTCAACCAGCATCACTTTGACCTGATCCTGATACATCCAGATATTGAAGCGGGTGCCGGTCACGGTAACGCTGCCTGCCCCTGCCTTCACCACGAACGGATGCTGGTGGTCGTGGCTGACCTCAAAGAACGCTTCGCCCTTGTTGAGGGTCACGCTGCGGCGGTCCTTGTAATTGGCAAAGGTCAGTTCGGTGCCCAGGTTCAACTCCACCCGACTGCCATCGGCCAGGGTAATCAAGCGCGTCGTGTTGTTTGCCTGATAGGAGTCGTAAGCATTGGGCAGCCAGCCCTGATTCCAGCCGACATATCCCGCCGTTGGCAGCGCCAGCAGCGCCACGGCCGCCGCCGCGGCATAAGCGCGCCAGCGAGGGGAGGTGCGCAGGCGGGTGACATCGAGCATTTCTACGTTGCCCGATACCGGCGCAGGATTGACCGGGGTGATCGCCTCGGAGACATCCCAGATTTCCAGCACCGCCTCGTATTCGACGGCATGCAGCGGATGCGCGTGCAGCCATTGCTCAAACGCCCGACGTTCCTGGGCGGTGCAATCGCTGGCGTGCAGACGCATGCACCAATGCGCAGCGGCATCGGTGATGGCATCGTATTCGGCTTCGCTAAAAATGGGATCGCTCATTGGCACTCCGGTAATGCCTGCATTCTACCTCTGCGCAGGAGTCGACGAGAACAGGCATGGCGTTTGAATATCAATGTCCTACAGATTTTTCCCGTAACAGAGCACGATTCCCATTCCCGTATCGCCCCACGAAGCTATTTACTCGAACTGCCCAGCCGCCTAGGCTGCCTGTCGTCATCATTTATTGAAGGAGCATCGCATGGGCCTGAGTATCGAAACGACCTTGAACCCCACGGAACAGGAATGCCTGGCGATCCTTACGCCGCTGCGGGCCTATAACGTTTCCCAGGCCGGCGATGCGGGCGCGGAAAAGTTTGCACTGCTGGTGCGCGACGACAATGGCAATGAAGTGCTTGGCGGGCTGTCCGGCAAATTGCTTTATCGGTGGATGTTCATCGAACTGCTGGCGGTGCCGGAACAGGCGCGCGGCCAGGGACTCGGGTCGCGCTTGATGAAAATGGCCGAGGAGCTGGCGCTGGAAAAAAACTGCGTCGGGATCTGGCTCGACACCTTTGACTTTCAGGCACCGGAGTTCTACCGCCGTCTTGGTTTTACCGAGTTCGCAACACTGGCCGATTATCCGCCGGGTCATCAGCGATTCTTCTTCCAGAAGCGTCTGGACCTGGCCGGGGAGTCCGGTTTACCTGCCTGAAGATGAGCAGTAATCTCGACGTTGGTCCCTCAATCCCGCTCTTCCAATAACGACACCGGAGCTTCAGATGTCCGCACCTCGCGACAGTCTCGACCTGCATCACGTCACGTTTACCGAACTGGCAGAGGTGTTGCGCCAGATATTCCTGCGCCACGGTACTTCGCCGGAAGTTGCTCAAGTCTTGTCGCAGAACTGTGCCAGCGCCCAGCGCGATGGATCTCACAGCCACGGAATATTCCGTATCCCGGGCTATTTGTCGTCACTGGCCAGTGGCTGGGTGGACGGCAAGGCGGTGCCGGTGGTCGAAGACGTCGGCGCCGCGTTCATCCGCGTTGATGCAGCCAACGGTTTTGCCCAGCCGGCCCTGGCCGCAGCGCAGCCATTGTTGATCGAAAAAGCCCGCAGTGCGGGCATTGCGATTCTGGCGATCCGCAGCTCGCACCACTTCGCGGCGTTGTGGCCCGATGTCGAACCGTTTGCCGCGCAAGGTCTGGTGGCCTTGAGCGTGGTGAACAGCATGACCTGCGTCGTACCCCATGGCGCACAGAAACCGTTATTCGGCACCAACCCGATAGCATTTGCCGCGCCACGCGCCGGCGGTGATCCACTTGTTTTCGACCTGGCCACCAGTGCCATCGCCAATGGCGACGTGCAGATCGCGGCAAGGGAAGGGCGCCAGTTGCCCGCCGGTATGGGCGTCGATCGGGCCGGTCAGCCGACCCAGGATCCCAAGGCGATCCTCGACGGTGGCGCGCTGCTGCCATTCGGTGGCTACAAAGGCTCGGCGTTGTCGATGATGGTTGAGCTACTGGCCGCGGCCTTGACCGGGGGCAATTTTTCCTTCGAGTTCGACTGGTCGAAACATCCCGGCGCCCAGACTCCCTGGACGGGCCAGCTGTTTATCGTCATCGATCCAGACAAGGGCAGCGGGCAGCATTTCGCCGAGCGCAGTGAAGAGCTGGTCAGGCAGATGCATGGCGTCGGCCAGGAGCGTATGCCCGGCGACCGGCGTTATGCCGAACGGGCCAAATCCCTGACCCATGGCATCGCAATCTCCCGCGCTGAATGGGCGAGTCTTGAACAACTGGCAGCGGTCTAGATTGCTGGCAGCAATCTGACGGTTCGCGCCTGGGCAACATTCAGGCGCACCCACTCGTTGTTGCTCGGCATCACTTCCTCGGTCTGACGATTTTGCCCGCAAGGCATCGCCAGGGCGCTGGCGCTGAGGGCAGCGACCAACAGTGCGGCAAAAAAGGTCATTGTGGTTTTCATGAGCGATGCTCCATGGCGGTTCTTAAGCAAGCGTTCAGCTTAAAAGTCGCCACGCTTGAGCGTTAGCCGATTGCTGCCTGGTTATTGCCTGATGCTGTTGCCAGCGCGTTGCTTGGCCCTGTTTGCCTGAAACGCTGGCTTAGAGGCTGGATATCTCCGTAATACCACCCCTTTGCGCGTTCGCGATTTTTAGACATCCTGAATGCCTTGCGCAGTGCTGATCACGATTGGCTATTACCGGTCAGGAGGAGGACAGTCGCAAGGTCATCTGTTGAAGTGACCGCTCGTCGTGCACCTGCTTGCGTTCCGCTCGCGAGGCAACTACTGTATATTCAAACAGTATCGAGAAAGGGGTTCGCCATGTCCTTGGAGCAATTTGAAAACGTCGCCGCCGATCATGCAGTCGCAATGGGCGGTATCCATGAAATGCAGCGCGAGGATTTTCTTGCCCTGGCCAGCGCATTGCGTCAATTCAATGCCTGCCAGTCGCCGGTATCGATGGTCATTGCCAACGCTCAGTATGGGGGCGAGCGCTATGCGAGCCTGGCCAGCGAATAGTCAGCGAGGAAATCCGCTGGTGGATTTCGTTGCAGGCGAACGGGATTCGGCTTGCGCATCGAAGTCGCCTCGGCGTTCCGTGTGGCTTCTTTTGCCACTTCGGATCAGCTGAAGCGCCAGCAAGGTGCCAAGAATAGAAAACACACACCAGCCCAGCAGGAAGGTCACCACTATTAGAGTCTCCGACTACTTCTGTACTTTTGCGACAAGTTGCGCATTGTACGCCGTCCTGAGAATACGTCGATCAGGTCTGTAGCGTTATATCGTCAAATAGCCTATTCCCTGCGCGCTAGACCGAGATAGTGGGACTTGACCCTCTATTAAGGCAACGACCCACGCAAATGGGGAGTATGGTAATGGATGACATTCCGCTTCAGGTAAACCCTAATGAATAACCTCGGCGCACGATTGAAAGAAGAGCGGAAGTCTCTTGGGCTTTCGCAGCAGCAGTTTGCAGCCATCGGTGGCGTAGAGGCAAACGCACAAGGAAAGTATGAAAGTGGCGAGCGAACGCCGCGTTCCGACTATCTCGCTGCACTGGGCATAAAAGGGGTGGACATCCTCTACCTGCTTTCCGGCCGACGTACACCGTTGAGCTCTGAAGCGCTTAATGATGCCGAGCGCGAGGTCATCGTTCACTACCGTAACCTGACGCTCATCGATCAGGACGCCATCGGGCAGTTGGCGCAGTCCCTTTCTGAATGCCTGCCGGTCCCCGAGTAATCCCTCGCTTCAGCGGCCCATGTGTTGCCTTTGGATATACGAAACATATATGCTTCGTATATTCCATTTGAGGTGAATCATGGGTCTCGTAAAAATCTCCGAGCAGATGCATGCCAATATCCGGTCGGCCAGCGCCGCGCTGAGCCGCTCCATCAACGCTCAAGCCGAACACTGGATGCGCATAGGGATGCTGGCCGAGTTGCATCCGACGCTGGATTACAGCCAGATCTGTCAGATGCTCATTCGTGCCGAGCACTCAGGTGGCACCGTGCTTAGCGCGCAAAGCTGCGATATTTCCGATATTACCGAACACGCTAAGGTGGCCTCGCGATGAGTGGCGCAGTCAGCATCAAGACCGAAGAAGATCTGGTTCAACTGCGGATCGCCGGAAGGCTCGCTGCCGATGTGCTGGCGATGATCGGTCCGTACGTCAAGGCCGGTGTCAGCACCGAGGCACTGGATGACATCTGCAACGAGTACATTGTCAAAGAACTCAAGGTGATTCCGGCGAATGTGGGTTATCACGGTTTCACCAAGACGACCTGCATTTCGCCCAACGCAGTGGTCTGCCATGGCATTCCGTCGGCGTCGGATATCCTCAAGGACGGCGACATCATCAATATAGATGTCGCGGTCATCAAGGATGGATGGTTCGGCGATACCAGCCGGATGTATTTCGTGGGTGAAGTCAGCCCCTTGGCAAAGCGACTGGTGCAAACCACCTACGAAGCAACGCGGGCGGGTATTCATGCCGTCCGCCCAGGCGCCACCCTGGGCGACATTGGCAATGCCATCCAAACGGTCGCGCATCGTGAAGGCTTCAGCGTCGTTCGGGAGTATTGCGGTCACGGCATTGGCCGTAATTATCACGAAGACCCGCAAGTCCTCCATTACGGTGCGCAGGGCAAAGGTATGAAACTCAAGCCAGGCATGGTCTTCACCATTGAACCGATGATCAATGCCGGTAAACCGGGAACCAAGGTGCTGGCTGATGGCTGGACCGTGCTGACCCGCGATCTGTCGCTTTCAGCGCAATGGGAGCACATGGTGGCGGTGACTGACACCGGGTTTGAATTGCTGACCCCATGGCCCGAAGGTACCGGCGAATACCCCGCCATTTAAGCCCGTGTCTAGTCCTTGAGCAGGTTTGCACCCCAACGCCTTATCGAGGACAAGTCCTCTCCCACGAAGGACGGGACACCGCAAACAAAAAGACCCGGCCTGGCAACAGGTCGGGTCTTTTAACAAGCTGGGTCAGGCTTCGAGACTTTTCGCGGTGTTCACACCTGAAGAGCTGAGCTTGATAGGGTAATTGAGGTTACGTCCGGATTTGCCTGCGGCATCCACGCTGCCGTCATGAATCAAACCGTTTTGCTGGAGATACTCAAGGGTGTCGGCAACTGCGTTCTCCCCCCTGTAGTTGTCCAGGATTTCCTTGCCCAAGCCATTCGGATGAGCGTGGAGGAGTCGGGTCAGTACTTCTTTTTCAAGTGCTTTGTCGATTGTCATGCTTACCTCGCGTTGCTGGTTAATGAGCGCTGCTTGGTATTGGGACAGTGGCGATTCCATTTTGTTTAAATCTGCGTGCCCGGGAACGTTTTTTTCCAGTGAACCGCCGTCACACCTACGCCTTCGGCGTGAAGAATGGCGAGCCGGATCGGTCCTGCGGCAATATTCTCGCTGACGCTCCAGACGCCGGCGTGCAGGGTTGCGAAATGCAAGGCATCGCTCTCGCACAAATGCCATGCCTGGTGGTTGAAGTGGCGCGGCTCTCCGCGAAACTGGTAATGAATTTCGAAATCCGTTTGGTCAGTCATCAACGTTTCCGCCTGTGGATGTATTGGCTACATAATCTTAAAAAATGGGTACATCCGTTGTACTTGCCACAGTGAGCTGCCATTGCGTTCTGGATGTGGCCATTTCATTTCAAGATCGATACAGGCGTGCAAATAAACTTCAAGCGGCCATGAATCGTACTGCGGGTCAGGTCTCCAAACGTAGTTCGTTTTCAGTATCCCAGGAGGAAAAATTACACGGATTTGTACCGATTTGAGCCATCGTCCGATCAGCGGCCATAGGCCAGTTTTGTCTTCGGTACGCTTGGATGCAGGAAATTGACTTAAGCGTTTCAGCGTCTATTCGTTTGGGTTGGACGAAGATCTGCGTGGCCGTGAGTGATACAGTGCCGCTTCAAATTCAAACGAGGGCCTACACATGTCATTGCTGGATGATGAACAGGATATCTGGGATATGTTTGCCGCTTCGGCGCTGACCGGGCTGATCACTCGTGGTGCTATCGAGCCCGCCGATGCGGCTCAATTGGCTGCTGACTATGCGTCCCAGTTAATGATCCAACGGGCCTTGCGTATCCAGTCTGAAGAGGATGCGGCAGACAACGCCTGACCGGCGTTTCTGCGCAAGCAAAAGGGCCCGGCGCTTAATCGCGTCGGGCCTTTTGTGTTTTTCAGAGCAGGTTCATGCAGGGCTCAGCCGCAGCGCTTGAGGTCCACAGCGCCGACGAACTCATTGCCGTGGCCCATGACGCAGGCGACGCGCTGGTTGCGTTGCTGCTCCCAGCCCTCAACCGGGTAAGTCTTGTTCCAGGCCTGGTAAAGCTGTTGGTCCTGACGCGAGAGACGCAGGTTGTACTGTTTGCTCATGTAGAAATAAGTCCGGGCGATCATCCCGCGTATCGACGGACGTGGCATGACTTTCTTCGCTTTGAAATCCACTTGCGTCAGACAGGAACCGTACTGCCCGGTTTTGACCGGTAGCCAGCCAAAGCTGAAGTTATTTCGGTCACCGTTTACCTCGCCGATGCTCGGCACCAGATTGTGCAGGTCGGCTTCGGCTTGTTTGTAGATATCGTCGTTTTTTGTGCAGTTCTTGCGCCCGCCATTTTGCCAGCATTGACGCAGGTGCCCGATCTGCCACGCCGGGACAATGTGCTCCCATTCGATGCGTCTGGCGCGAGTGGCGTTCTTGCGCGGGACGTAGCCACAGCCGGCGATGTCCACTTTGTTGCCACTGTATTTGCAGCCGCAATAGAACTCGGTCGACTGGGGCGCATAAAGGCCCCAGGCGATCTTTTTGGCCTGGCTGAACGTATGGGGCGCATCGGCGTAAGCGTTGACCGGAGCAGTAAGGAACAGGGTGATACACAGCAGGGTAAACAGTCGAACCCGCATGCCGTCAGTCTTCCTTCGGCACGGTCCAGAATATTTGCACGCCGCCGTCGTCCCGCCAGGCGAGCGTAACGTTGTCGTTTTCGGCAATTTCCTCGAGCATCTGATTCCACTCGTCCTCGATTTCATCCGGCAGACGAAACACCAGGGCGGCCTTGGCTTTTTGGGCGGTGGGCGAATTGATTATTTTCTGCACCCGAACACCAAGGCGTTCGTAGGAGCTGGGAGTCGCCGGAGTTGCTGAAGATTGTTTTGCCACGAATAGAATTCCTGATTTGCTGTACGTGCATACAGTATTTCAGTGCGCGCTGTTTCGCAACTCTCTTGTAGGATCAAGCGGGTGAAGCGGTCGGTATAGCGACTTTTCCCATGGATTATCGGCAGATTCGAACCATTGTCCGTTGAATCAATCTGATGAGTTCAGCAGGCAGGTTTGCCTCGCTGGTCGCAAATGAATCAAGGAGGGAACATGAATATCAGACTTTGGGCTTTTCCTGCGGTAATAGCAGGCTGCCTGGTGTTGGCCGGTTGTTCTTCACCGACAGTCGTCACGCTGCAGGATGGCACTCAATACATCACCAAGGACGCGCCGAAGACCAAGACCAAGGATGGTTTTTATGAGTTCGAGGATATCTCTGGAAAGATGATCAAGGTGCGCGCCGATGAAGTCGCCACGGTCAAACCGGAGGATTGAGGGGCCGCGCGTGCCCGGTTCAATCCGGACCCGGCACGCGATTGCTTTTATCGTCTCCTGGTAGGGTAAAGAGTTTGAGGTTGCGGCCGATGTAGCTGGCAGTACTCACCCACCAGGAATCAACATGTCACTCTCGATCGGATTTCCAGCGTCTTCCCTGTTGATCAACGGTCAGACCGCCGCGGCAGCCACTACAGCCTCGAAAACCTTGATCGCACAGACCGCTACTCAAGCGGCTGCCGAAGATAAAGAGGGCGATAAGAAGGACGATGTCAACGTCGACATGAACGAAATTGGGGCTTCCGGCAGCAGCTCCGAGGGCCTCAGCGTAACCACCGCCAATCTGCTCAAGCGTCTGGCCGAGTTGCAGCAGCAACTGGAGAAAATCCAGCAGCAGATGCAGGCCGCCGAGAACGCCAGCTATCCGACACCTGAAGCCAAGACCACCGCTGTGATGGGCTTTCAGAGCCAGGTATCGTCCATCACCGGTGCTATTCAGCAGGTTTCTGCTCAGTTGATGAAGGAAATGTCCAAGTCTGGCGGCGTCAACACCACCGCATAAAACCGCTACGCTGTTTTCCTGCGTTATCCCGGCCGCTGCGTTTTGAGCGGCCGTTTTCAGGGTTGACAAAATTTAGGCCGGTTCTCATAGTTCGTTTCTCGCAAACGTTTGCGCAGTGATGCATCCATTACTTCGTAACCTTGCCCGACACAATAATCATAAGATCGGAGTGAACCCATGAAGCTGCCCTTTGCTGGACGTCTCCTCGCTGTTGCAATGCTGACCGCCGTTACCGCTGTCATGCCCCTCACTGCTCAAATTGCCCAGGCCGCTGATAAACCAAAAGTCGCTTTGGTGATGAAGTCCCTCGCCAATGAATTCTTCCTGACCATGGAAGACGGCGCCAAGGCCTATCAGAAAGAACACGCCAGTGACTTTGACCTGATTTCCAACGGCATCAAGGACGAGTCGGACACGGCCAGTCAGATCCGTATTGTCGAGCAGATGATCAGTTCCAAGGTCAATGCGCTGGTCATTGCTCCCGCCGACTCCAAGGCGCTTGTCGCGGTGATCAAGAAGGCGCAGGACGCCGGGATCACGGTCGTCAACATCGATAATCAACTTGACCCCGATGTGCTGAAAAGCAAAGGCATCACTGTGCCGTTTGTGGGGCCTGACAACCGCAAGGGCTCACGCCTGGTGGGTGAATACCTGGCCAGGCAACTGACCGCTGGCGATGAGGTCGGCATCATCGAAGGTGTGTCGACCACCACCAACGCCCAGCAGCGCACCGCAGGCTTCAAGGACGCGATGGACGCCGCGCAGATGAAGGTGGTATCCACGCAGTCCGGCAACTGGGAAATCGGCGGGGGCAATAAGATTGCCGCAGCGATGCTCACTGAATATCCGAATCTGAAAGCCTTGCTGGCAGGTAACGACAGCATGGCGCTGGGCGCGGTTGCGGCCGTTCGTGCCGCAGGCAAGGCGGGCAAGGTCCAGGTGGTGGGTTATGACAACATCAATGCCATCAAGCCCATGCTCAAGGATGGCCGCGTGCTGGCTACTGCCGATCAGTTTGCCGCCAAACAGGCTGTCTTCGGCATCGAGACTGCTCTGAAGATGCTCAAAGGTGAGAAAGTCGACAGCGCCAACGGCGTGATCGAAACACCGGTCGAACTGGTCACCAAGCCGTAATCCTTGCCGAACAACTGCATCTGCCCAACCCGGGCAGGTGCATGGAGAGCTTTATGTCGGCGTCCCCTCAAGCCGCTGTTCTATCCGTTACCGGCATCGGTAAAACCTATGCTCAACCTGTGTTGGGCGACATTGACCTGACGCTGATGCGCGGCGAAGTGCTGGCCCTGACCGGTGAAAATGGCGCGGGTAAAAGTACCCTGTCAAAAATCATCGGCGGCCTGGAAACCCCTACCACCGGGACGATGCAGTTTCAGGGGCAGCCTTATCAGCCACTGAGTCGCACCCAGGCTGAAAAACTCGGCATCCGCATGGTGATGCAGGAGCTGAACCTGCTGCCAACCCTGTCCGTGGCCGAGAATCTGTTTCTGGATAACCTGCCGCGCCGTGCGGGCTGGATCAATCGCAAACGCCTGCGCGAAGACGCACTCAAGGCCATGGCACAGGTTGGCCTCGAAGCCATTGATCCGGATACGCTGGTCAGTGAGCTGGGCATCGGTCATCAGCAAATGGTGGAGATCGCGCGCAATCTGATTGGCGACTGCCATGTGCTGATTCTCGATGAGCCGACCGCCATGCTCACCGCCCGGGAAGTCGAGATGTTGTTCGAGCAGATCACTCGCTTGCAGGCGCGGGGCGTGTCGATCATCTACATCTCCCATCGTCTGGAGGAGTTGGCCAGGGTCGCGCAGCGCATCGCCGTGCTGCGCGACGGCAAGCTGGTCTGTGTCGAGCCGATATCAAGTTACAACAGCGAACAGCTGGTGACCTTGATGGTGGGGCGCGAGCTGGGCGAGCAGATTGATCTGGGCCCGCGACAGATTGGCGAAGTCGCGCTGAAGGTCAATGGCCTGAGCCGTGCTGGCAAGGTGCAGGACGTTTCATTCGAGGTGCGCAGCGGCGAGATTCTTGGTATCTCCGGACTGATTGGCGCCGGTCGTACCGAGCTATTGCGCCTGATCTACGGCGCCGATCCGGCCGACAGCGGCAGCATTGAGCTGGGCAATCCGCTGCGCGCCGTTACGGTTCGCTCGCCGGTCGATGCGGTCCGGCAAGGCATCGCGCTGATTACCGAAGACCGCAAAGGCGAGGGGCTGCTGCTTTCGCAATCCATCAGCGCCAATATCGCGCTGGGCAACATGGGTGCGATTTCACGGGGCGGGCTGGTCAACGGGCGTGACGAAATGGCGCTCGCCCAACGCCAGATCGACGCCATGCGAATCCGCAGTTCAAGCCCGACCCAACTGGTCTCGCAACTGTCGGGCGGCAACCAGCAAAAGGTGGTTATCGGCCGTTGGCTGGAGCGCGATTGCAGCGTGATGCTGTTTGACGAGCCGACCCGGGGCATTGATGTCGGCGCCAAATTCGATATTTACGCCCTGCTGGGCGAACTGACCCGACAGGGCAGGGCGCTGGTGGTGGTGTCCAGCGACTTGCGCGAGCTGATGCTGATCTGTGACCGCATCGGCGTGTTGTCTGCCGGACGTTTGATCGACACCTTCGAGCGCGAGTCCTGGACTCAGGATGAACTGCTTGCCGCCGCCTTTGCCGGTTACCAGAAACGTGACGCGCTGCTCACTGAAGCCGCGCCCAGGAATGACTCATGAAAACCTCCACCTCCCAGGCGTTGCCGTCGCCGGGCAAGCGCAGCGGTAACTTTTTCGGCCTGGGTACTTACCTGGGTCTGGCTGGCGCTTTGCTGGCAATGATTGCCTTGTTTTCCCTGCTCAGTGATCACTTTCTGTCGTATGAGACCTTCAGCACGATCGCCAACCAGATTCCGGACCTGATGGTGTTGGCGGTCGGTATGACGTTCGTGTTGATCATCGGCGGCATCGACTTGTCGGTGGGCTCGGTGCTGGCACTGGCTGCATCGGCAGTCAGCGTGGCGATATTGGGCTGGGGCTGGAGTGTATTTCCGGCGGCCTTGCTCGGCATGGCGTGCGCAACGCTGGCGGGTACGATCACCGGCTCGATCACAGTCGCCTGGCGCATCCCGTCCTTTATCGTATCGCTGGGCGTGCTGGAGATGGCGCGGGGCGTTGCGTATCAGATGACCAATTCGCGCACGGCGTACATCGGCGATTCCTTCGCGTGGCTGTCCAACCCCTTTGCATTTGGCATTTCGCCATCGTTCATCATTGCCTTGCTGGTGATCTTCATCGCTCAGGCGGTACTGACCCGTACTGTGTTTGGCCGGTACCTGATCGGCATCGGCACCAACGAAGAGGCGGTGCGTCTGGCGGGGATCAATCCCAAGCCGTACAAGATTCTGGTGTTTTCCCTGATGGGCCTGTTGGCCGGGGTCGCGGCGCTGTTCCAGATCTCCCGGCTTGAAGCGGCTGATCCCAACGCCGGTTCCGGCCTGGAATTGCAAGTCATCGCGGCGGTAGTGATTGGCGGCACCAGCCTCATGGGTGGTCGAGGTTCGGTGATCAGTACCTTCTTCGGAGTGCTGATCATTTCGGTGCTGGCGGCTGGCCTGGCTCAGATCGGCGCGACCGAACCCACCAAGCGCATCATTACCGGTGCGGTGATCGTGGTTGCAGTGGTGCTGGACACCTATCGCAGCAACCGCGCCCGGCGGCAGAGCTGACATGGCAACCATCAAGGATGTAGCGGCGCTGGCAGGGATTTCCTACACCACCGTTTCCCACGTGCTGAACAAGACCCGGCCGGTCAGCGAACAGGTGCGGATCAAGGTCGAGGCGGCGATTGCGCAGCTGGATTACGTGCCCAGCGCCGTTGCCCGTTCGCTCAAGGCGAAAACCACGTCCACCATCGGCTTGTTGATCCCCAATGGGATCAATCCGTATTTCGCCGAACTGGCCCGGGGCATTGAGGATTACTGCGAGCGCAATGGTTTCTGCGTGATCCTGTGCAACTCCGACGACAACCCGGAAAAACAGCGGGGTTACCTGCGGGTGCTGCTGGAGAAGCGTGTTGACGGCTTGATCGTTTCCTCTGTTGGCGGCGACACCTGGCTGGCGGGGGGGCTCGCCGGTGTGCGTACGCCGCTGGTGATTGTCGACCGCGAGCTGGAAGGCGTCGCCGCTGATCTGGTGCGTATCGATCACGAGCTGGGCGCCTACCTGGCGACGCGGCATCTGCTCGACCTTGGTCACCGGCACATCGCCTGTATCCGGGGACCGGCGCAAACCAGCGTGGCTCAGCTGCGACTGGCCGGTTATCAACGTGCGATGCAGGAAGCCGGGATCGAAACAGCCGGGCACTGGATAGTAGAAAGCGACTACACCAGCCCTGGCGGTTATCAGGCGGCCGTGACGTTGCTGGAACGCGATCCGCCCACCGCGATATTTGCTGGTAATGACATGATTGGCATCGGCGTGCTGCGCGCTGCCGCCGAGCGCAATATTCGCGTACCACGGGATCTGTCAGTGGTGGGCTTTGATGACATCCAGATGAGTCAGTTCGTCTACCCGGCGCTGACCACTGTGGGGCAGTCGATCCTGCAACTGGGCGAGACGGCGGCGCAGTTATTGTTGCGGCGCATCACCGAACCTTGTGGCGGCGAGGTGCAGCAGGTGATCGTGGCACCGAGCATTGTCGTGCGTGAATCCACCGCGCCACCCACCAACGTATTCAATGAATTACGCTGATTCGGCGTAATGACCGGAAAAAAGAGTGCAGACGTCATGTCAGGAAAAGTAGTGGTAGTGGGCAGCTTGAACATGGATCTGGTGACCCGCGCTTGCCGCTTGCCCAAGGCCGGTGAAACCCTGGCGGGTGAATCGTTCGCAACGGTGCCGGGCGGCAAGGGCGCCAACCAGGCGGTGGCCGCAGCCCGTCTCGGTGCTCGTGTGGCAATGATCGGCTGCGTGGGCGACGATGCCTACGGTGAGCAACTGCGTGCGGCGCTGGTTGCCGAGCAGATCGATTGTCAGGCGGTGACAACAACGGCTGACGTGTCGACGGGAATCGCCGCGATCGTGGTCGACGCCAGCAGCCAGAACGCAATCATCATCGTGGCAGGTGGCAATGGGCTGCTGACGCCCAAGGTCGTGACGCGCTTCGATGCGTTACTGGCAGAGGCTGACGTGGTGGTCTGTCAGCTTGAAGTGCCCATGGAAACCGTCTGCCATACGCTGACGCGCGGCCGGGAACTGGGCAAGACGGTGATCCTCAATCCTGCACCGGCTGCGGCGCCGCTGCCGGCGCAATGGTTTCCAC
>Ga0247730_1000591_pt1 | contig 24762 bp, 29 predicted proteins | sample UWRJL073202C2_FD_180959 | JGI IMG/M metagenome (GOLD analysis project Ga0247730, IMG submission 180959) | Plant litter microbial communities from Arlington Agricultural Research Station in Wisconsin, United States - UWRJ-L073-202C-2 | ecosystem: Environmental > Terrestrial > Plant litter >... | reverse complement strand
TCGGCGTAGACTCTAAGCTCCATGGCGTGGCCTTTTATATGGAGGTCTTCTTGTTTTATTGTCAAGGCCTCTCCTCTTGCTACCCTGATTTGCATTTCTACCAAATCTAGACCTGTTATCATTTCGGTTACTGGGTGTTCTACTTGCAAACGGGTGTTCATTTCCAGGAAATAGAAGTTTAAGTTCTCATCTAAAAGAAATTCTACCGTTCCGGCTCCTAAGTAATCACAGGCTTTGGCTACTTTGACGGCGGCTTCGCCCATTTGCTTTCTTAATTCAGGAGATAATATTGATGAAGGCGCTTCTTCCACTACCTTTTGGTGGCGTCTTTGAATGCTGCATTCCCTTTCAAATAAATAGAGAATATTACCGTGGGAATCTGCCATGACTTGTATTTCGATGTGTCTGGGTGAGGCGACGTACTTTTCAATAAATACCGAACCATCTCCGAATGCGGAAGTTGCTTCACTTATTGCGCGGGTCATCTGTGCCTCTAAATCTTCTTCTTTTTCTACTACTCGCATTCCCTTGCCTCCTCCACCGGCTGAGGCTTTGATTAGTATTGGGAAACCTATTTCTTTTGAGATTTGTTTTGCTTTTTCGACATCGGTTATGGCTTCATCTATGCCGGGCACCATTGGAATATCGTAGGCTTTAACCGCTTCTTTGGCGGCGAGCTTGCTTCCCATCATGTGGATGGCTTTTGATTCGGGGCCGATGAAGGTTATTCCGTTGGCTATTGCTTCTTCTGCGAAGGCGGCGTTTTCACTTAAGAATCCGTAGCCTGGATGGATGGCATCTACGCCTAACTGCTTGGCGACCTCGATGATTTTGCTTCCTAATAAATAAGATTGGTTGGATGGGGACTCTCCTATCCAAACAGCTTCGTCAGCAAATTTGACGTGGGGTGCGTTTCTGTCAGCGGTAGAATAAACTGCGACGGTTTTGATGCCCATTTTTTGAGCCGTTTTCATTACTCTTATTGCGATTTCACCTCTGTTGGCGACTAATATCTTGTTCATAGCTTATTCGAATTCAATTAACAACTGTCCTTTTTCTACTGCGTCACCCTTGCTGGCTGCAATGGATTTGATGATTCCTGCTCTTGGGGAGAGGAAACTGTTTTCCATTTTCATGGCTTCTAAGATTAAAAGGCAGTCATTTTCTTTTACTTCTTGGCCTACTGTTACACTCATTTCTAAGATCAATCCCGGCATTGGGGCCTTAATAGAATTGATTTGTTTGGAAGCTCCGATAGTGAAACCCATGTCTTTTATGAGGCGATCAAGTGGACTGGCAATGGAAACGGTGTAGGCGTTTCCGTTTACCTTAACAGTGTAGGTTTTGTTTAAAAAATCAGCATTGACTATTTCTGCAGCATAAGGCTGGCTATCTTTTAAGATGTGAAAGTTGGAAATTTTGGTTTCGACGGCATCAAGATTTGCGATTTCGGATGCGGTGCTATTGAAAACGTTTGCGTTGTTGACGGTAAGCTTATATTTTTTATCCATTTTGTTTGTTTGATTGTAGTAAAAGTAGGGATTTTTTTTTTATTGGTTCAAGGTTTAGGAGGTTGGGTTTGGGGGAATTCGTTTGGCGTGCAGAGTTATGGGTGGAAGGTCGATTGATATTAAAGTAAAAAGGAAATGGCGGAGACATTGCTCCGCCATTTTTGCTTGGCTTTGATTTTATTTTGTTCGTTCTAAGCTTGTATTTGGTTGCAGGCGGGTAAACACTTCGTGCGCATGCCAATTTCTTGTGTGCGGATGCCTATTTCTTGCGTGCGGATGGCAAAATACTTCGTGCAGACTATTTTTTCTTTCTTGCAATTGCCTATTTCCTACTTGCGGATGGCTAAATACTGCTTGCGGATGCCTGATTCTTGCGTGCATACGGCTAAACACTTCGTGCGGATGCCTGTTTCTTGCGTGCGGATGGGTCAATACTCCTTGCAGGTGCCTGTTTCTTACTTGCAGAAAAAAGTTTCATTAGTGATATAGGTCAGTTTTGCTTACGCTAAGGTTCTAAATTTTAAGCTTTGTATCCTTTTAAATTCTGGGCTGTTGGCTCCATAGACTGACTTTACATAGTTTTTAACCTGAAGCGCTCTTGCTACTAGGCCTTTTTCTGGATCATATAATTTTTTGTTTCTGCTAATCAGAGCTGTATAGTAAGGTACGTATGCGTTTTTTACGGCAGAGTTTATTGTTTCTAATTCTGTACGGTAGATTGTCAAGCTGTCTACTTTAAGCGGGTTTTCATTTGGATTGTAAGTAGGCTCGATTGACAGGAGTTCTATCATTTTTTCAAGATGGTCAATTTTCATGTCATAGCTCAGCTGTGAGACTGAGATTCTGTCTTTTGCCGTGCCGTCTTCTTTTAATTCTATTGTTGTGCCTGTTGCTCTCTTGCCTTGCATTTTTTTGTTAATGGTCTCGGCATCTTGGATTACTGTGACTGGCGCACCTGATGCTTTCAATGCGCCCATTATTTTGGTGGCTAAAGCTCCATATGCCTTAAAGTGTGTTTTTCTGTGTCCTTCTACTTCGTCAAACGGTGCCTTTTTATTTTTTACCTCTCTTACTTCTGTTTTTGACTCTAGGTGGTAGCTAACCATAACGTCTATTTTAATGTCATTGCTCGAAGGGTTGTAAGCTTCGCCGAAGCCTTTACAATTGGTAATCAATGTTTCAAAGTTTGCTACGTTCTTTGCGTGTCCTGTTTCGGAAATTGTTGCCATGGGTTTGTGGGTTTTAAAATTAATTGGTTAAATCTATTTTTATTTTTAAATCGATAGGGTTGCGTTTTCAATATATTTTTTGATTTGTGTAAAATAATCGTTGAAATACAGATATATACGATTAAATGCGTGTTTTTTTTATTTTTAAAAAAATTATTTTTATTTATGATTCTTTAGAAATCAGAAGAAGCTTTAAAATTCATAAAAACTGCCAAATTAGATAAATAGCCTGTTTTTTAGCCTTACTAAATTTATAAATAAAACACCTCCGGTTCTTAAAATTCTGTATGTTTGTTTCACATTAAAGGCCAAGTATATGAAATGGGAAGCCAGAATAATTATCCATTTAAAAGAAAAAAGGATTGCCGTTTCTTTTGAAAAAGAAGCTTTATTAATTGAGCGTATCAAGAAAGTGAATGGTGCTCGGTGGAGCCAGTCAAAAAAATTTTGGCATATTCCTGATACTGCTGAGAATAGAATCAGGTTTAAGATAGCCCCGCCGGCGCCAGTTAATGTGCAGACAGTGGTGGAATTGTCGAAATTTTCGCAATGGCTCTGCTCTAAAAGATACAGCAAGAATACCGTTAAAACGTATGGAGATGCCTTGAGGTCATTTCTGACTTTTTTTTCTGACAAGAGACCAGAGCTGATTACCAATGATGATGTGATTTTTTATAATAATGAGTACATCTTAAAAAATAATTTGTCGGCCTCTTACCAAAACCAGATCGTCAATGCGATAAAGCTTTATTTCAAGACTATTCAATACAAGACCCTGGACATCGAAAAAGTACACCGTCCAAAGCGAGCAAAAACATTGCCTAACGTTTTAAGCAAAGAGGAAGTGAAGGCTGTATTAAATGCACCCGCCAATGCAAAACACAAGATGATGCTGTGCTTGATTTATAGCTGTGGCTTGCGTTGTGGTGAATTATTAGCCCTAAAGCCCATAAACATTGATTCAAAAAGAATGATCATCGTGCTGCATAATGCTAAAGGAAAAAAAGACAGGATTGTGCCGTTAAGCCTAAAAATCTTAGAAATGTTGCGAGAATATTACAAAATATACAAACCAAAAAACTTTTTATTTGAAGGCCAGCAGGCAGGATTTCCGTACGACTCGCGAAGCCTCCAACAGGTTTTAAAGCAGGCGGTTGCCAAAACATCAATTAAAAGACCAGTCACTTTGCACTGGTTGCGTCATAGTTATGCAACTCATTTACTGGAAAGTGGTACAGACCTGCGTTTTATTCAAGAACTGCTGGGCCACAGTAGTAGTAAAACTACAGAAATATATACGCACGTAAGCACTAAAAGCCTGCAACAAATAAAAAGCCCATTTGATGATTTGTAATCTATTTTTTACTATTTTTAGAAAAAATATACGCTTTGTTTTAGCGGGTATACCTCCTATTTTGGGTGGATATGCGCTATAAAGTAGCGGGTATATATTAGTTGTGCGTCATTTTAACCGAAAGAAACGAAAACAGAAATTCTAATTGAATTTAAAATAATGGAAGATAGAAAATTGCATTTTTTTATTTTTATATTTTTTGTACTTATGTTTAAAACAGAAGCACAAATAAACTCTACAAAAAATGATTTAACTATATCTACAAAAGTTAATGAATTTGACATAGAAAAATTAATTATTGGTGATATTAATAATGACAAAATTATTGATACAGCATTTGTAAAAGGTCCAAGATTTATAAATGAAGATGATGGTTGGGGAGATTGTAAAAATGGAAATTGTGAAATAACTATAAGTTTTTCTTGCGATTATCCAAATATATCAATAGGAAATGCTGTTTCAGGTTTTGTAGAAAATATTGGAGATATTGATAATGATGGAATATCTGAAATAATTATTGTTCCAAGTTGGTTTATTGGTTGTTGGGGACAAATTCATTTTTATACAATGAAAAGCGGAAAATGGAAAGATGTTGGGCGTGCAAAACGAAATATATGTAGAGAAGAAAGTTTTATGAATTGCATAAAAAAAATGAAAGGCAAAAAGGTTCAAGTTATAGAAGAAATTTGGGTCGATGGCGATGTGGTAGAAAAACCCAAAACAATACTGATAAAATAAACATTTTACATAGAAAAAACGAACGCACAACAGCCGTTACACGAGATTTGGGTTTTAGGCTGAATTTAAAGATGGTTTTGTACTTGGAAAATTTGTGTTTAACCGAAAAACCTCGCATCTTTAATCCCAAACCTCGTGTAGCGCCAGAACGTTATGCGAGATTACAAACCGTGCGTAGAACCAAGATCATGAAAAACACATTTCGATTATTATTTTTGATGATTTTACTTTCATCATGTAGCGAATCAAATTCAAAAAAATCTGCGCAATTAGAATCAACGAAATCTGTGAATAACGACTTAATTATCGATACAATAATTACTTTGTCTGAAAAATATAATTACCTAAAATTAAATCAAACATTTTCAGAAAAAGAAGCCGAAAATACTCTTTATGAATACTTCAAAAAAAAGAAAATATTACCCCAGTCTTTTGTCAAAGGTGATATGTCAGAAAATGAAGAACAACTTTTCGTAGACTTTGATACAATTTATCGATTTCCTTCAGACAAATCGATAGCTATTATTACTTATTGGTTAGCGCCAGCTTATTTAAATGGTCATTGTGTTCAGCCTAAGCGAGCATTTATTTCACGTTCGAATAAGAAATTAATTATAACAAATGAAGAATTTATTCCTGAGAGATTTTTGATTGATAGCATCAATAAAAGTTCAATAATGTTTATTTCTGATTATGATTGTTCAAATAATAAGGTAACAAAAAAATATAGATTAAAAATCAAGTAACCTCGCATAACACACGCTAAGCGCAATTGCTGTTTTTGTTATAGCTAGAACAAGTTTTTTCCATAACTTCGTCCTGTCTTGCCGAAAAAACTCAGTTCCGAATTTCGCAACTGCGCCTAGCGCGAGAACGTTATAAGCAAGCTTTAAAAAACTATCACAATGAAAGAGTTTTTCCAGAGTATAATAGACAGTTCGAAAGACAGGATAAAAAGCCCTCTAATTGGAGCGTACATAACTTCTTTTTTGATTTACAACTGGCGCCCAATTTCTATATATTTATTTTCTAATGAGACAATTGAATGTAAAATTGAAGAAATAAACGGAAGATATTGTCCTGCTTCGTCACTATTATGGCCTTTGGCTATTGCTCTTTTTTATGTTTTAATTTTACCATTCATAAATATGGCGTTTGAATCTTTTTTATTATATCCTACACGGCAACGAATAAATCAGAAACACAACAAAAAAATATTTGAGTTAAATAAAAAGAAGGAAGAATATCGGATAGAAAAAGAACTTGAAGACATTCGAGCGGGTCTTTTAGATATGGTAAATTTAAACAATCAAATTCAACAGCTCCAAAATGAAAAAGATCGTTTACAAGAGCAACACACAACAACCGTTTCAAACTTTGAAAACGAAATTAACAAGATGCAAGAACTAAATAGTAAAATATCAAAAGATTTTCAACTCCTGCAACATGAAAGCAAAGATGGTATCAACGGTGTGAAAGAACGCGCGAAAAGAATATTCCAATATTTTTCAATGGAAGAGTTAAGAGAGTTTATAGAAATCTGCAATGATTATGTTTTAAAAGTAAATCCCGATTTTTCTATAATACCAAATAAAAAGCTTATAGAAAGTTATGTTGAACGTGGTTTTCTTAAAAAGGAGTCTGTAGGTAAACAAACTAGATATTTCTTAACTGATTTAGGGTTAGAAATCTATAATTTGAGCTTTATAAAATAAGCCTGCTTATAACAGCCAATAAGCGCCATTGCTAACTTTTCAGTCGCCGGAACATATAATTTCTTATTTTAGTTTCTCAAACCGGAAACTTACGTTTCCAATTTCGCAACGATCGCCTATTGGCGGAACGTTAGCGGTAATTTCTCAGAACACCAGAGAATCTTAAAAATTTCAAAATAAAAATGGGACAACAAATATTTTATGTAATTACTACAACAGAAATAGAAATTCCAATTGACATTATTCACTTCAAAGAAAAAAATTCTATCATTCTTCCGTTATTAATAGAAGACAATGATTATATCTACAAAATGATTGAATCATCGGTACACACAAAGAATGTTAGAGATTTTTTAGAGTATGCAATTTGGCAGTTTCACTATGAATATCCAACCAGAAAAGTGTTTGATTTTATTTTCCGAAATGAAATAAAAACATTTGGACTAATTGGCTATCGTGAAATTCTCGACATTCCTCAAAATTTAGACGGTGCAATGCTATTCATTAACGACGTGAGAATAGAATTTGAAAGTACAGAAGATATTGAAAGCAAAATTCATAAAAAACTAGATGCAGATTTCACATTTGTGGAATTGATAAATAACGAACAAAAGTATTGGTCATTTGAAAGTGCAGAAAAATGTTACTTCAACAAATTAGAAAGAAACTACCGCTAACAGGGGTTTTGCAATAGTGGGGCGAAACTGCAAAGTTCAACGGTATTTCTTCGGTTCAACTTTAGTGCAAAATTGAAGATTGGTACTTCGATTGCCCCACCATCGCAAAGCCCCAAAACGTTAGCCGAAAATTAAACGCACCAGACGTAATGATTAAATCAACATGGATAAAATTGAAGAAGAATACCGAAAAAAATATTCAGAATTTGAAACGTTTACCAGTAGATTGGGACAATTATTTGAAACTATTTTAAAAAGTGGTAATATCAGTTATCACTTAGTTGAAAGTCGTACAAAATCAATTGAAAGTTACTGCGAAAAAATAAATCGTAAACAAGGAAAATACAATCAACCTTTAAATCAGATAACTGATATATGCGCATTAAGAATTTTAGTTTACTATATCGATGATCTTGAAAAAATAGAGAAAGTTTTACGTGAAAACTTTTTAATTGATGAAGCTAATTCTTATGACGCAAAAAATAATATGACTGAAAACGAGTTTGGGTATCTTTCTAGTCATTTTGTAGTTTCATTAAAAACGAATAGAAGTAAACTTCCAGAATGGACTGCTTATGCTGGACTGAAAGCAGAAATTCAAGTTAGGACTGTTTTGCAACATGCTTGGGCCGCAATATCGCACCAACTTGAATATAAAAAAAATTATGAAATACCTAGTGTCTTAAAAAGAAAATTATATCGACTAGCAGGCTTGATTGAACTTGCAGATGAAGAATTTCAAGAGGCGAGAGAAAAACATAATGCAGTTGAAATTGCTATTAAAGAAAATATCGCCTTGAGTAGTTCAAAAACTTTAGAAGAAATTAATTTAAATACAATTAAAAATTACTTTAGCCAAAATCCACAAATCGAAAATCAAATCGACAAGATTGCAATTTCAGCAGAATTTGAAATAAACAACGCTGATTTTCATATGAACGAACGAAATGGTTTCTTTTCAGAAATAATAAAAATTTGCAAAATACAAGGAATTTCTACAATTGCGGAATTTGATAAAGTTTTAAAGAAGGAACTTAATGGAAGTGCTCAAAAAAAATTGTCAGATTTATATAAAATTGATAATACAGATTGGACAGCTTCTACAGAATTTATTGTTCTTTTATTAATGATTATGAATTTAAATAAAATAGAAATAAAGAATTATAATAATCGAATTTGGGCTAAATCTGTTTGGAAAAGATTTATCGAAATAGCAGATCAAAATGAATAGTGTAAATAATCTTCGGCTAACAGCCGTTTGTAGCGATTGGGGTTTTTAGGCTAAATTTAAAGATGGTTTTGTATTTGGAAAATTTGTGTTTAACCGAAAAACCTCGCATCTTTATTCCCCAACCGCTACAAGCGCCAGAACGTTATAGGCAATTTTACCCTATGAATACAAATATTATTATGAAACACCCAAAAGTATATTTGCTTGCCGAAAAAGATAATAAATATGAATTATATTTTGGTGAGTTTTCAACTTTGGATGGAATAAAATTGCTCGACAAAAATTTAAAAATAAAGTTTGAGGAATTTGGAGCAACAAACTATAAAAAAATTGGATTCGCAACTGAAAATGACATTCCTAAACTTGAAAGTATTGAGGAATTAATTCATTTCTTAGAAAACGAAGATTATATTGACGTAATTAACTGTAAAATTGAAATTGTTGGAATCGGAAAATTATCTACTCATGATGATGGAGAATGTTGTTTTACTTTAGATTCTAAAGAAATGACATTTGATTTAATAAAAAAGACTGCTCCTATTGTTTATCAAGACAAAATCTTATCTGAATTAATTAACAACCAAAACAAATACATTAAAATTGATTCTAATGGAAACGTAGAAAGATATTTTACTTTCAAAGATTATATTAAAAACTGCCTATAACAGGCGTTTGGCAAGATTGCGAATTTTGTAGTAAATTCACGCTTACATTTCGCAAGAAATTTTATCTTTAACAGAAAATAATCAGTTCCGAAGTTCGCAACCTCGCCAAGCGCCGGAACGTTATGGGCAATTACCAGTATTGAGATAAAAAATAAAATGAATAAGTTCCAGACAATTGATGACAAACTGTACAGTTTTGCAATAAAACTTAATGCAACTTTGTCGAAAGACAGGCCACATTTTCCAAGAGAAATGATAACCTTTGAGGAAAGAAGAATTGATTGGTGTGAGAATCAAATTAAAAAAGCAATTATTATTCAGCCAACATTTACAGCAAAAGGTGTTGATTCATCTCTTTGGAATTTTATAAATATTGCTTGGATTGAACAAAACGGAATCCCAGTTAAACCTGGATGGCAGAATTGCTTAATCGACAAAAAAGATTTTAGCGATATTGAAAAAAAAATTGACCAATTACTTACTAAATCTGAACAGAATTTAAAAAGTATAGAAATTAAGGATGTATCATAACTGCCCATAACAGCCACTACAACGGATTTGGGCATTTGGCTTAATAGAAAGTTGGTTGTGTATTTGGAATATTTGGCAAATCCGAAGAATGGGCTTAATTTAGTCCCAAACCCGCTGTAGTGCCAGAACGTTATAGCTCATTTTAAAAAACCGACAGTGAAATGAAGAAAATAATTGGAATAATTTTAGGCTTAATAATAATTGTAATCGCTTACCATTATGTTTCAAATTTTCTATGTGAATGTGAAATTAAATGTAAAAATTGCCCAAAAACATCTGAAAATATTAAAACTTCAAAACAATCAGGATTTTACATTGGTAAATACATACCTTCACTTGATACTATCCGATTAAAAAACTACAAAGAGAAAATTATCATAACTAATGTTTGGGTTGAAAAATCTTGGTTCATAAACACTGACGATTGCTCATCTCCTAAACTTGAAAAAACTGATGGTTATAATATTGTACTTGAATTCAAGAAAACTAACAAGGATTTTATTTTTAGTTTAATGCCTGTAACAAATGATAAGTTTGGAAAAAGTTCATATGGAATCAATGAAAATAAAAAAGAAATGCGTTTTGAAAAATTACCGAGCAAATTCAAAATAATTGTGGAAGAACGAAATCCAGATAAAAACATTGGTTGGACAAAAAGAATTATAACAGACACAATTTTTTTGAACCTAAAGAAAAACGAGCTATAACAGCCACTACAACGGATTTGGGCATTTGGCTTGTTGGGAAAAATGTTTTTGTATTTGGGATGATTTGGCAAATCCGAAGAATGGGCCTAATTTAGTTCCAAACCCGCTTTATTACCAGAACGTTAGGTGCCATTTCGCTAGACAACCTGACTCCGAAAGTTAACGGCAGACGAGGAAAAAAATGAATGGGATTAATAATAAAGAAACGCAAAAAACTGACTTTTAAAGTACTAATAAATAGTTGGTTATAATTTATGAAGACAAAATATACAGGAACTTTAGTAGGTCTATCATTTAGTATTGGAAGTTTAATTTCAATATTGACCATATTTATTCCAATAATAGCTATAGTACCAGGAGCCATAATAGAGACAATAGCAAAGTCTATTCTTGGACATAAACCATATTCAAATGTAGGACGAGCAACATTGCTGACTTATTTGTGCTTGTTTATTATTTCAATATTGGTTTTCTATTTGAAATATTTGAAAAGTGAAAAACAGACTGGCCGACCTTTAAAGTCGTTATACGTTAAATTTTTTATAATCGAATTTTTTATTATTCATGGCCTAGGTTTTTATATTTATTGGGCTTTTAAACTAAATTATGCTAGTGACGGGCAACTTATATTTGCTGTTTATTCATCATTCCCTTATTCGAGTGCTCTTTTTTTAGTGTTAGGTTCTTTAGGTGATTTAATTGTTACGAAAGAAAGAAACGGCACCTAACAGCCACTACAACGGATTTGGCATTTGGCTTAATGGAAAGATGGTTTTGTATTTGGGATGATTTCGCAAATCCGAAGAATGGGCCTAATTTAGTTCCAAACCCGCTTTAGTACCAGAACGTTATAGGGCATTTTAAAGACGGATAGCTATGCAAGAATTAACAGAATTGGCAGACAAATTAAAAATAGCGCTTAAAATTAAGTACGACAGTGACGGAGTAAAATTCGTTGAGGGTTTTATAGAACGTAACAAAGCGCAAATTGCCAAAGAGGAATGGACTGGACTTATTAATTCATGTGGTGCATTTCTCGGACAATGTATTATTGAAAACTACGGTGGACAGTGGACAAAAGAAGATAGCGGACACGTTGCAATTACTTTTGACGACAAGAATAAAGTATATCCATTTTCTAAAGTCGGCAAACAATTTGACAACGGACTTGAAGACTCAATTCATTCGATGTATACAATCATTCCGACTGTTTTTAAGTTACAACCGAAGACGAAAAAGAAATGGTGGCAATTCTGACAAAAAAGAAAATGGAAAGAAAAACGCCCTATAACAGCACCTACCCAAAAGGCGGGGGTTCGTGTTCCAAAGACAGTTTTGTGGTTAATGGAAGTTTAGCTTTTCAAATTAAGTTTTGTGGTAAAAGTCCCGCCCTTCGGGTAGCTGCAAAACGTTGGCAGATATTTTGCCCGAAAAACAGAAAAAAACTTAAACCAAATTAAAATGAAAAATATTTTTTTATTATTAATCTTATTACAAATTAGTGCTAATGCTCAAATAATTACACGCATTCCTTCTCCACTTGATACTGGTCTAAATACTAATGGAACTGATCAATCAATGATACCAATAATAAAAAAAGATAATTATATGTATTGTTATACTTCAAAACTTATAGGTACAGTTCAAAGATATGCAGTTGTTAGAATAAATCTAGATACTGATGATGTCTATTTATATTCTTCATCTATATTATCTGGTTCTGATTATTTTTTTGCGAGACCTAGAAATTTTAGTTTTTATCAAGATGATGTGTATTTTAATTGTGGAACAAGGTTATATAAATTAAATCTAGTAACAGACAACATTACGCAAATAGCCACTTTTTGTGAAAAATTTTATTTGTTTAGTAATTATCTAATTTATAACTATAATTCTGACAATACATATGTAAAAAATTTAATTACAGGCACAACTTCTGAATTAAAAACCAATAATAATAACCTATCAATTGCAGATGCAAGTGAGTTTTTTGAATATAATAATGAACTATATTTTGTGTCAAACGCAACTAGAATAGATAAATTTGTTGCCCCAAATAGTACAAATACTTTATATTCTGCACCATATCAACCTTCAACAATTAATACTTGGGCGGATAATGGTGCGAGAAAGATAAATAACAATTTAATTTTTGTTTTAATTGAAAATGGTGCAATAAAATTTGTTTCATTAAATTTATCAACAAATACTATAAATCCTAACTTTACTTTTAATACTCAAGCTACTTCTGGCTATGGCGTTAGATTACCTTTCGTATTAGATAATACAATATTTATTACGAATTCAACTCAAATGTATACATCTGATGGTATTAATGCACCAACTTTAACAAACATACCTTTCATCTGTAGTTATCCTATAGTTTACAATAATAATGCATATGGGATAGTCTATACCGCATTATATGGACCTGAAGTATGGAAAACAGATGGTACTGTTTCGGGAACAACAATTTTAAAAGATATTAATCCAGGTACAGAAGGCATTAGCGGATGGAGCCCAATTATACATAACAACTCACTTTTTTCCTCAAAAAGCAATGTAAACAATCCAAGTAATTGGGATTTAAACATTTATACATCAGATGGAACATCCAATAATACAATACCAATATTACCAAATAATTATTTTTCAGCTATAAATGGAGTTGGATCACCAACCATCGGTTATAATAATTATATATATGTTTATGCCGAAACTACAACCGAAAGTGGACTTTTTAAAATAGATGTTTCACAATATAATTTAGGTCAACAAAGTTTTAATTTAATAAATAAAAATAAATTTTTTCCAAATCCATCAAACGATATAATTTCTTTCAACGATAATCAAATCGTTGTTGAGATTTATGATTTAGTTGGGAAGTTAGTGTTTAGAAAAGAAAATATTAATAAGGTAGATATAGAGAATCTTAGTAAAGGGATTTATATAGTAAAAAGTAGAAAAATAAATGGAGAAGATTTTTTTACTGAAAAATTAATCAAGAAATAAAAACATCTGCCAAGAGCAGTTTGCAGAAATACTATGAAAAATGTAGTTTCAATCATATTTTTACTTATCATGACTATCTGTAGTGGACAAGTTAAATATGACGAGCAAAAAATTTCCACAAAAACTAAGACAATCGTTAAAGCTATTTCAAAAGAAAACAGAGTAACGGATGAATATATTGGCTATAGTGGAACGAAATCAAAACAATATGAAAATTTCGAGAAATTAAAAAAATCAACAAAAGATGAGCTTTTAATTCTAACTAATCATCCAAATGGAGTTGTTAGATGTTATTCATTTTGGGCTTTAGGCTTTCATCCAAACATTGACTTATTTGAAATTGTGAAAAATCATTTAAATGATAATGAGGAAATCGAGTATCAATCTGGATGCATTATTTCCAGTGAAAAAGTAGGAGATTTTTTTATTTCAATAGTTACACCAAACTATGTTGATTTAGATGTAAAAAAATTAAACGAATCGCAGAGAAAAGATTTAGATAGCCTTCTGATTTACCAATCAAATGAACTAAACGCAAGATTTGAAGCAATTGAAACAGCAACAGAAACTTCACAACTTTATTCTGTTTTACGCAATTTATATCTTAAAACTTCTAATCAAAGTGCATTAGTAAAGCTTTCAAAATATAAACGTGATAAAGACATTCCTTTGATTTTGGCAAATCGGTTAAATGATGACGATAAAGAAAGTGGATATTTTCACACTTACAGAGCTATTCAAAATTTTCCTAAAGATGACTTCATACCATTTTTAGAAGCAAGATTGAAAGAAACATTAGATGAAACTCATTTTAGTACTGAATGGCGTGAATTATATTCAGCGATTGTAATGTATAAAAATCCAAAAGCTTTGGAATTATTAAACGTTCCTTTTTCGCAAGTTGAACATGAAAATATCAAAAAATATCATTTAGACTTTATTTATGATGCCATCCTTGAAAACTTCGATATTTCTTATGCAGAAATATTATGGAAGATTTGGGAACAAAATAACGAAATTACACTTAAAGGTTATCGCTTTTACCTTCAAAATAATATAAGTCGAGGTTATGAAATGACTGTTAATGAACTTCTTGTTGGAAAAAACAAAATAACAATTACTCCAATTTATAATGAAAGTGTTTTTGCTGAAACTCTTGAAGAAAGTATGTTGAATTTAGTAATAATGAACGACAAAGAACTTGCAAACCAAATTATTGATAATAAAATCTTAAATGTAAACGTTCATGAATTCTCAATTTATACTTCTTTAATCAAAAAGAATAAAGACAAAAAATTTGTTGAAAGCCTATTTAAAAGATTTGAGAAAGAATGGAATGCACACGTTTATCTTGAAATTGCAAAAACATTGATTGAATTTAATGATAAAACAATAAATGAGAAAATATTAGAAACTCTAAAAGTAAACAAAAAACTGACTGAAGATTGGGGCGGAAAAGCACTGACTGAATTACTAAAAGAAAACAACATTAATTAAAAGTACTTCTGCTAACAGCCGTTTCTCGCAATTGCGACTTTTGTGGTAAGTTCACGCTCACGTTTCGCAAGAAATATTATATTAGTGGAAAATATAAAGTTCCGAAGTTCGCAACTGACGAGAAGCGGCGGAACGTTATGCACTATTTCAAAACTCGATGACAAAAGAAGAATTTACATTTCATTTGAACGGCGCTAGTTTAGTTGCGCTTAAATTTGCCGAACGTTATGTGAAAGATAAGCTTACGACTGATTTTAAATATAATGTAATTCTAAATGCATCAACTGATGACGAAAGTTTGACTCAATTTGACATTTACCCTGAAGATACAGGAATTATTAAACTTGGACTAATAGGCTATGAAGTTGTTGAGTTACTTTATAGAAAAAATAAGGTTCCAGTTTGGATTGATATTAATGTTATTAAATCAAATCGAAAAAGCACAACCTTTAACCTTTTATGTGCTGGAAGATACACAGATAATAAAGAAGAGTTTTATTATAATATGAATGGCTCCGGACCATTTGGAATAAAAAGCCCAAAATTGCCACTGAATTTCGAAGAAGGACAGAAGTTTAGATTATAAATAAAGAAACGATGCATAACAGCTACTACAACGGATTTGGGCAATTGGATTAATGGAAAGTTGGTTTTGTATTTGGGATGATTAGGCAAATCCGAATATTGGGCTTAATTTAGTCCCAAACCCGCTGTAGTACCAGAACGTTAGTGGCAATTATGACGACCGAAAAAGAAATATATTTTGGAGACAGGAGTACTTTTGCAATAAGGTATGTTCCAGGTTACGTCTACAAAAACAGCGGACATTATTATGCATTTTGTCATTTAGTATTGGGCGGACAGATTATTGGCGACCCAGAGGAATCGTGCTTTTTGAGTACATGGAAAAATTCACTTCAACGTTTCAAAGACCAAATACAAAATGATTTTCACTCAATAGCTCATAGTGAATTTTCAAACAGAAGTGACAAGGAATTATTTGAACTTGTCTGGAAAGCAAATCAGCTTGAGGAAGAATACAAACAAGAATACAATTATTTACCTGTATTGGACAATAAGGTTTGGAGCAATTGTCATATATCAATAGATGAAACGACTGACGCATTCCTTATCACCATGACTGAATTAAAAGGGAGAATACAATTTATTTGGGAAGGATGGAGAGAGCCTTGCCCAATAGACAGAGTTGTCAAACTGTTTTCTGTAACGGTTGACAAGAACTTAGTTATTGAGACAATGGAAAGTTGTTTGGAAACGATAGAAAACGAGTACCTACAATATCCTGTAACTTGAGAAAAACTGCCACTAACACGGGTTTTGCGAGATTACAAACCGTGCGTAGAACCAAGAACATGAAAAACACATTTCGATTTTTATTTTTGATGATTTTAGTTTCATCCTGTAGCAAATCAAATTCAAAAAAATTGACGCAATTAGAATCAGCGAAATCTGTGACTAACGACTTAATTATCGATACAATAATTACTTTGTCTGAAAAATATAATTACCTAAAATTGAATCAAACATTTTCAGAAAAAGAAGCCGAAAATACTCTTTATGAATACTTCAAAAGAAAGAATATATTACCTCAGTTGTTTGTCAAAGGCGATATGTCAGAAAATGAAGAACAACTTTTCGTAGACTTTGATACAATTTATCGATTTCCTTCAAACAAGTCATTAGCTATTATTACTTATTGGTTAGCACCAGCTTACTTAAATGGTCATTGTGTTCAGTCTAAACGAGCGATTATTTCGCATTCGGATAAAAAATTAATTGTAACAAATGAAGAATTTATTCCTGAAAGATTTTTAATAGATAGCATCAATAAAAGTTCAATAATATTTATTTCTGATTATGATTGTTCGAACAATAAGGTAACAAAAAAATATAGATTAAAAATCAAGTAACCTCGCATAACAGCCGTTTGGCGCAATTGCTGTTCTTGTTGTTGCAGGAACGTTTCTTTTTCATAACTTCGTTTCTGTTCCGCCGGGAAAAACTCAGCTTCGATTTCCGCAACTGACACCAAGCGGCGGGACGTTAGGCACAAGCTAAAAAAAATCGAAATAAATATGGCAGTTTGGCAATACCAATTGAATATCATTCCAAAGAAAGCTATTATAGATAAATATGGTGAGATACCAAATGAACTATTTATTGACTATGAGGGTTGGGAGAAATATTGGGCAAATGTAAGTTTTGACAACGGAATTCCAGAGCCTGAATTTGAAGATGCGAAAACAACAAAATGGTGGACTGATGTTAGAATTGACATTAAAAAAGTTATTGATCATATTGACCAATTAGTTAAACGTGGCGATTGGAATGATGACGAAAACTCGGGTTTTGTAGGTTGGAAAGGAGATTCTGAACAAGAAGAAGATAATGATGGTCATATTGCTTACGACAAGGAAACCAACATAATTTCGGAATTTCAATTTAGAGTAGATTTGCGAAATAAAGAAAACGCAAGTAAATTTCTAAACGGAATGTTGAATTTATGCGAGCAAAATGATTTAATGGTTTTAAACACAAGCGGAATTTTATTCGAGCCGAAACCTGAATTAATTTTTGAGGATTTAAAGAAGTCTAATGCTGTAACTTTTTTAACTGACCCAATAAAATTTCTTGACAAAATCGATAAAAAGCAAGATAAACTAAAACCGGAAAAGTCCAGTTTTTGGTCGAAAATAAAGTCCCTTTTAGAATGAAATAGCCTGTGCCTAACACACGCTACAAGCAATTTGGGCATTTGGCTTAATTGAAAGATTGGTTTGTATTTGAAAGATTTGGCAAATCCGAAAGATAACGCTGATTTAACCCCAAACTGCTTGTAGCGCGAGAACGTTATAGGCCATTTAACGACTCATTTTCAATAGAACATTTATGAAATTATTTATGTTTTTCTTTCTATTCACTTTTGCTTCCGAACTTACGTATCAAGATAGTTTTGGAAACGATTTCGTAATAGAAAATTCGCAAAAGTTGCCGAAAAGAATTGATTTTGAGTTTTTAAAAAGCAATTTAAACACAAAACATTTTATAGAAAACTTTGCGCGAAAATCATACAATTATAAGTTTGTAGTAATGAAAGTTCAAAAGAAAAGTAAAAATATTTATGAATTGAAAGTTCAAATTATACCGCAAACAAAAGATGATGTGCAAGAAATTTTGAGGTATACAAATCCATCATATTATATTTTGAAAACAACAAACAGAAATAAGAAACTGGAAATTGAAAGCGTGAAATTTGATCGCGGAGAAATTTAAGCGGCCTATAACAGCGGTTTCTCGCAATTGCGAATTTTGTTGTGAATTCACGTTTGCGTTTCGCAAGAATTTTTATCTTTAACAGAAAATAATTCGTTCCGAAGTTCGCAACTGATGAGAAGCGGCGGAACGTTGTAGGTAATGCAACCGCAGAATAAGGAATCTAACGCAATTTTAAATGAAAAACAACTTTCTACAGAACTTTTATCTTTGGTTATCATTAATAAGCTTACCAATTACTTCTTTTTCACAATCGACTGACTTTACCATTCAAGATGTAAAATTTGAAAGTCAAGGAATTACTCTTTCAGGCTCAATCTTAAAGCCTAAAAATCCATTTGCAGCAGTCGTAATTGTTCACGGTTCTGACCCAGTAAAAAGAGAAATGGAGTTTGCAAAACGTCTTGCAAAAGAAGGCATTGCTGTATTGACGTATGACAAACGTGGCGTTGGAGAATCTGGAGGTGTGTATGTTGGACCATCTGTTGGAACAAATAATATTGACACTACTAATCTTAATTTATTATCTAGCGACGCAAATGCAGCAGTAAATACATTTCGGACATATTTGAAAGACAAAAAAATACCAATTGGGTTAGTTGGCTACAGTCAAGCAGGATGGATAATTCCAATTACTGCAAGCAAAAATCCACAAATTGAATTTATGGTTCTATTTAGTTGCCCTACGATAACAACTTTAGAACAACTTCGATTTCAGTTTTACACTAACGGAAATAATAAATTTTGGGAAAATCATACAGATGCAGATGCCCGTGAACATACTAAAAATGACCCAGACAAGTATCAATTCGTGGCGACTGACCCAAAAAAATCTTTGAATACTCTTTCAATTCCTGGACTTTGGCTTTTTGGAGAGAAGGATATACAAATTCCTGTAAAGATTTGCATAGAGGAATTAAATACATTCAAAGTTCAAGGCAAACCTTTTGAATATACTTTATTTTCAACATTAGGACACAATACTTCTTCTAGCGATATTACAGTACCTTTTGATATTTCAATTCAATGGATAAAACAGAAAACTTTGAACATTAAGAAGTCTAAAGAATCAAAATAAAGCACTGCTTACAACACATGCTACAAGCAATTTGTATTAGGCTTAATTTGAAGTTGGTTTTGTATTTGGGATGATTTAGCAAATCCGAAAATAGGGATTAATTTAGTCCCAAACCCGCTGTAGTGCCAGAACGTTAGTGGCAATGCCAAGCTAATGAATTCTTAGAAAAATTTTTATATGAAATATCTTTTTGCTTTCCTTTGCGTGTTTTCAATAATTTCCTGTAGTGAATCATTTGAAACTATAGATACAGAACAAATAAATAAAGACATTAATTCCTCCACAGAAATTAAAACGCCAGAACAGTTAATACTTTTCTATTATAATTATCCAAAAAATGAAGAAAAACCAGAGTTGAAAATTACTAAACGGAAAATTGACAATCAAGTTTATGAAATTACTTTAATTCACGACCATCAAGCTGATGATTCACAAATAGCAGAAAAAATTATAATGACTGCAGAAAAAATTGATGATAAATGGAATGTTGAAAAAATATTGCGGAATTGGAAATGTCAAGACGGAAGAGGACATAAAGATTGGGGAACTGAAGTTTGTAACTAAAAAAACGACGCATAACAGCCGTTTGGCAAGATTGCGAATTTAGTAGTAAATTCACTTTTACATTTCGCAAGAAATAATATATTTAACAGAAAACAAACTGTTCCGAAGTTCGCAACCTCGACAAGCGCCGGAACGTTGGTGGCAATTTAAAAATCGTAAACAATGAAACACTTTTTTATAATCATATTATTCTTTACAACTAATCTTTTTGGACAAACTGAACCTGTATTTGAAATAGAATATAAAGAGATGGAAATGGACAAAAAAGGAAATGGTTTTTACTCACTTAAACCAAACTCTGAAAACTTTTATGAAGACGAAAATTACATAGTCTCAGATTCTTGTCGTGGAGAATTTGGAGGAAATATTTATTTTAAAGACAAGGTAAGTAAAACACAATATTCATTTTATGCAACTTGCCCTTTAATAATTAACAAACTTAATAATAAATACTACTTAACAACATCTTTAGCTCATATGTCGGGTTTTTGCGGTTTGTATGAAATTGATAATCCGAAAGAATTAACAAAAGTTGACATTTTAGACTTTAATGATTACAGAAATATGAAATCTGTATTGGGTGCAAAACCTTTGATAAATGAAATTGGAAATACAATTTTAATTAGCTTTATTTATAAAAAAAAATTATATCATATAGTGAGTGATAGAGATCAAACTTATCTTGCCGAAAGAGAAAATACGGAACTTAAAAAAATCCAACAATTGACGGATTTCGGAATGTACTCATATGGAAGTGAAATATGCAAGACTGCAGAAAATCATTACGCAGCATTATTTCAATCAAATAGAAATCAAGGTTACATAGAAATATTTGAAAATAAAATAAAAATCACATTATACAAATAAACTGCCACTAACAGCCGTTTCACGCAATTGCGAATTTTGTGGTAAGTTCACGTTTGCGTTTCGCAAGAAGTTTTATCTTTAACAGAAAATATCAAGTTCCGAACTTCGCAACTGACGAGAAGCCGCGGAACGTTGGCAGTAATACCACAGCAAAACCTTAAAATCAGACAAAATGAAGAAACTCAGAACAAGTTTAATAGTTGTTATTATTCTTTTAATTTCAAATTATAGTCAAGCTCAGATTACTAAATACAGTGATTATGAAATTGCAAAAAGTGAAGCTTTGAAACAAAATAAAGATATATTAATTGTCCTTACTGGTTCTGATTGGTGTAAACCTTGTATAAAAATGAAAAAGAATGTTTTTCTAAATCCTAAGTTTATAAAACTTGCAGAAGACAAGCTCATTGTTTTCGAGGTTAACTTAGAAAGACATATAGATATGAATTCAAAAGTTTACAAAAATTATGATTTCTTCAAAAAGAAATATCAGACAAACACTTTGCCTTGTCTTATTTTGATAGACAAAAATGAAGTTACTAAATCAGTAATTAGCGAAGGTTTGACATCTTTTGAAAAAACATATATTAGACTTAGTGAACTAACAGCTAAACTGTAAAATTTTAAGTACTACTGCCAACAGGCAGGCAAGATCAATTGCCTAATTCGCAGTAAAATTCAACACTATTTTCACGATTAATTTTTATCTTCACCGATTCACTTTCATCGGCAACTGCTCCTGCCGCCAGAACGTTGTGCGTCATTTTACCCGAACAGAAACGAAAAACCGAAAATAGAAAATATAAAATGGCAAGAGTTACAGACAATTATTTACGAATTATATAAAAGTGGACAAATTGAAGATATTAAATAGTAAAAATGAACTGGGAAAAATCCATTAAAATCGAATGAATAATTTAAATGAAGCAGAAATAAAGCGTGGTTTAAGTTTTCCGGAAATCTATAAGGATTTTTATAAACGTTGCGAAAGTTCAATTCCAAAAGGAATGGTTGGAACTGACTTATTTAATAACCATAAAGAATTAAATAAATGGGCAAAAGAATTATTAAATGAGGATAATGCTGAAAATTTTCTCGACAATGATGATTTTGTTTTTATGATGCATCAAGGTTATATGTTTTGGTATTTCAAAGCTAATGGAAAAGAGAATCCTAAAGTTTACTTTTATTGCGAAGGACAAATAACACCTAAAGAAATATGTTCATTAGAATATTTTATAGAAAATTATCCAAACATCTCAGAATAAAAACGACGCATAACAGCTACTACAACGGATTTGGGCAATTGGCTTAATGGAAAGTTGGTTTTGTAATTGGGACGATTTGGCAAATCCGAAGAATGGAGTTAATTTAGTCCCAAACTTCATGTAGCGCGGGGACGTTAGTGGCAATTTATTCAAGACTCAAATTAAAATTGATGAAAAGATTACTATTTTTTATATTAACTATCTCTTTTATTAGCTGTAACACCGAAAAAAGGCTTGTTATAGAAAATAAAAATCTGCCAGGTTGGGAAAAATTGAATGTAAAAGCACTATATAAACAAAATAGTCAAAAAAACGGAAGTGTAAAAATCGATTTTCATAGCGACAATGGTTTCGCTAACTATGTAATTTATGATAGCGTCAAAAACCGAAAAATAGGGATTGTTGGTGACAGACGTGGATTTACAAAATGGGATTTATATCTATGTGATTACAGCGGCGGACAAGTGTTGTGTTCAGTAACGTCATATTTTGACGGGCAAGGATATTTATTAAAAAAAGGAAACGAAGTAAGCTTTTCGTTCACGGAAAAAAATGCTTCCCTTGAACACTACGGAGGTATTTTATTTCCGACAGGTCTATGGAATTTTTACGACAGGTCAGGACAGATATTGCAGCAAAAAAATTATGAAAAGGATTTTGAATTCAATTTCACTCAAATTTGTGACTATTTAAATTCTATAAATGTGGAATTGCCATCGAGTAAAGTTATCGGCAACAGCATAATGTTGAATAACACTAAGGTCGAGAGAGATACGTTAAATAAAACTTGGAAGGTGAGCTATTACAAGAAAATTCAGGAATATTTATACACTACAAAATTTTTAAACGGAAAAACTGGGGAAGTTGTAAAAGAAGGCGAATACAAAAAGTATTATGCTAATTAAACTGCCACCAATAGCGTTTATGATGAAATTGCTGGTTTTCAGGTAAAAGAATGTCTTTTCACTAAGTTTGTTTTGGGTAGCAGAAAATACTCTGCTACTTTTTCCGCAACTTCTCATACACGCGAAACGTTATGCACAATCTTAAAAAAACGACATTGAAAATATTAGACAACATATTTAAGAAGAAGGATAAAAACTCAGAATTTGAAAAAGCATTTTCAGATTTGAAAAGAATGGGCGACATAGTGCCAAGTGCAAAAAGAACTTATGAACTATTAAAAAACTTAAACTTTGAAACTAGTGAATTAGATTCTGAAAAGTTACTGACTGAGTTTAATAAAATCCAATACGCTTCAAATACGAATAGCGTTTTTTACTTTTATTTTCCAATTGTAAGTTACATTCTGTATTACAAGCCATATTTTGAAAAAGATATATTGAAATATTTAATTGGACCAAATTTTGCAAATGGAACAACAGAAATGAAAGAGATGATGCAAATGATTTTAGGTGCAATGAATTTCAAATTAAAAGACAACATTCATTATCTAACAAAAGAAAGTAAAGATTGGGTTATTAATGAATTGCCAAAACTCGAAAGCCAGATAGATCGTGAAATTCAAATTTGTTGGAAAGAACTAAACGAGTAAAAAGCCTGTGCATAACAGCCACTACAACGGATTTGGGCATTAGGCTTAATGGAAAGATGGTTTTGTATTTGGGATGAATTGGCAAATACGATTATAGGGATTAATTTAGTCCCAAACCCGCTGTAGTACCAGAACGTTAGTGGCAAGTCGCCCAATATTGTGTAAAAAAGAATAATGATAAAATCTAAATATATAAACGATATTTTGGATTTACTTTTAGACGGAGACGACGAAGGTATTTCTACGAAAAAACAATTGGAATATATATCGGAAGAAAAATTTGATTATACTGGAAGTGGTGTATTTGTAAAATTTTCTCATACTGAAAAAGCAAAAGACTTTAAAACTGATAAATTAGACTTGGTACTTAACGGAGTAACTATTCTAACATCGGAGTATGCTATTGAGTGTGATGCAATACTTTTTTTTAGTGAGGGAATAATAGATTATCTAGAAATTTAGTGTTACAATGGAGAAGATTACCCCAAAAAAGATTTGGTTAAATATACTTTGACTCAAACTTGGATAAATTCACCAGAAAAAACTATCAGTACAGAAACGCCCAGCCACTAACACACGTTTTGCCGTATTTGGGTTTTAGGCTTAATTTAAATATGGTTTTGTATTTGGAAGATTTGTGTTTAACTGAAAAATCTCTCATCTTTAATCCCTAACCTCACCTAGTGCCAGAACATTAACTGAAAGTTTCAAGAAATTCATATACATGAGAAAAATTATTTTATTATTTACTTTAATTCTTTTACAATCTTGTTGGGTTTGTCCTGAAAAGCAAAGTTTGGAGTTTACTAAATCAACAAAGACAATTAAAATTTTATCCGAAGATTACTATATAAAATCTATCAGAGTCAGTGAATATTTACCAATGGAAAATTACATTGAAACTGTTGATTCAAATTATGTTGAGTTCACTCAAAATGGAGTAAGAGGCGCAACTGAAATAACTTTAGAAAATAGTGGTGAAAATTATATTACAAAAGGCAAATCTGATTTTGAAAGTTTACTAAAAAAGGATTATTTAGAATATGTCATAAATCTTGAAAAATTTGAAAACAAAAAAGATGGAAATTTTGATAATGAAATAATTAGGTTTGTGAGTACCGAAATAAAAGCCGAAAAAAATATTTTTAAATCAAATCATCCTTGTCCATAAAACCAGCAACTAACAGGCGTTTGGCAAGATCGCGAATTTTGTGGTAAGTTCACGTTTGCGTTTCGCAAGAATTTTTATCTTTAACAGAAAATAATCTG